>Ga0315336_1000274_pt1 | contig 179896 bp, 170 predicted proteins | sample ASW5metaG_FD_204512 | JGI IMG/M metagenome (GOLD analysis project Ga0315336, IMG submission 204512) | Ammonia-oxidizing marine archaeal communities from Monterey Bay, California, United States - ASW #5 | ecosystem: Environmental > Aquatic > Marine > Intertidal zone | place: USA: California... | reverse complement strand
GGTTTGCGGCGGTTCCTACGCCGGTCTGCCGTCTGACACCAACGCCCTGGGCGAAGCCTGGGAAGGTGGCGTCAACTATGTCGGTAACTTCGGCGACGTCGGTATTCGCGCTTCGGGCAGTTACGGTATAGCCGAAGACGAAGTCGGTGGCGCAGCCCGTGAAGATCCGACCGAATGGTCCGTTGGTGGCCAGGTCTCGTTCGCTGGCTTCACCGTCGGTGGTGCTTATACCGACCGCGAAGCCAACGGCGGCGCCGCCGGGGCGGACCAAACCCAATACAATGTTGGTGTCCGGTTCGCTACGGGCCCGTGGGGCATCGGCGCTCAGTTTTCGCATGTCGAAGCGACCAGCGCGGCGCAGAGCGGTGACGACGAGCTCGACGGCTTCGAGGTCGGCGGTTCCTACGCTCTCGGGCCGGGGGTCGTGTTGTCGGCGGGTATCCAGTACGTCGAACTTGAGGATGAGGGTGGTGTCGGTGCGAATGAGAACAAAGCGACAGTCGGCTTTATCGGCACCCACGTCGCGTTCTGATCGGTTTATCAACCGTATCAACGGAAGAGGCGGACTTCGGTCCGCCTCTTTTTTTGCCGTGGTATAAAGTGACGTGGTAAATCTGAACCGTTTGTTCAACGATGTCCGACGGCTGCACCAACAAGGCCGGTTGAGCGAAGCCGAGCGCGCCTCTACTGCAAAAAGATAACGCCTAGCACCGCGCAATGCCGAAGTGTGACACACCCGTGATACGGTACTGCCCCACCAAAAACGCGCCCGATGCAGTGCCGGAAACTGTCTGAACGCCCGCCGTCGACCGCTGCAACCGTCATCGTCACGCGGGGTGACCAGTTACTATCCCACAGCGGGGGCCGGCGACATTGGCTCCCAGCGGATCGATGCATCGATGCTGGCGCCGCGCAGCCGGGCTCTTTCGCTGTAGAGAACTTGGGCGACGGCATCAACTTCATAATGACGATGAATTCCCTGGCAACAGTGACGGCGGGTGACGGGCCTCTGAGACGACCAAAGAGGGGCGATCAGCCGCCGTCGAGCCTGTTCTCGACAGATTGAGTAGCAGACAGGCAGCCGTTGTCGTTGACGAACCCGAGTTCGGTTCGTCGCGGCGCCGACCAGGCAGATTAATCCGTCGTGGAGCTTGAAATATTTGAGAAATGAGGTTAATAAAAACATGTATCTACTCTGAACAGCGCCCGTCGGAACAGGGAAACCTCTTCGGCGGGCGTGCTGTTAGTGGCCAGCTCACGTAAAATACAAGCCAGCTGGAGCCGAGCATGCGAACGGTACAGGTTGGTATCGAAATCGCGACTAGGCAAAGGTTCGAAACGGTACTCGCCAATGACGCATGGGATGATGTTGCCTTCTCCTTAAAGGAACAGGATCAGCACCTCGGAATTCGAACCGCTTCGCAGCTCAATACTCAGCCCACGGTCTCCCCTGTGAACGCTTCATGACGGCCCTCACAGGACGCCGCGCATCACTCGGGGCCGGAGCTGTTGGCTAGACATTGCTCCGTAGTGGACATTCACCTCCTATCCTTTGCCAGCTTGTCCTGGGGCTCTCGCAAATGGGTCACTTTCCGAAGTCGGGGCCGCTCAAATTTGCGTCTGTAGTGCCCCTAATAGCCGACGTTGTGCTGCATTGCACGGCGGTCGTTTAGCGTTGCGCGACTGTAAGACCGAAAAGCCCGCGTAATTCCGTCGTGTGTGTGACAGCAGACCCGACAAGGCGTAGGGTTTAGTTTCCTTCTGCGCCCTCCTGCGCAGACAACTGGCCCGGCAATGACACGTCCCCCGTCTAGTTGCCGGGCATTTTTCAATGATCTTGGATCGCACCCGCGCTTCGCGCAAACCCACTCTTTACTTTCGCTTAACCAATTTCCCGAAGATTGGAAGAGTACATTGTTACCTCAGTAAGACGGAGGCTGCCGGATGTGGACACGCTGGTGGCCTCTTTCTTTTTCAGCGGATCACACCTCGCCAATCGCTCCAACAACCCAACCATGCGGCAAACGCACGGCGACACCATCGATATCGCCAGGCCTGCACACCAATCGCCGAAGTCGCGCCAGTCGCTGTCATAGGCGCGGCGGGTGTTCAAGGGTCAGTTTTTTGTTGCGGCCCTGGTGGGCCAGGCCGCCGTGTGCCATGAATGGCGCGAGGAATTGGGTGCTGGGGAATAGAGCTATGCGGGCAATGGTAATGGCGCTCTGCGTGGCCGTGTTGTTGGTGGCGCCAGCAGCCGGTGAGGATAAGCAGGGCGCCTATGTGTTCATCGGCACCGTTGGATGCACACAGTATGTTTTAGGGCGCCAGGCGGGTGGCACGGCTCACTCCATGCAAGGAGAAGCGTGGATAAACGGCTACCTCACGGCTTTCAATCGAAACACGCCTGACACCTTTGACATACTCGGGGGCGGCAACGTGGCCGGCGCGTGGTCATGGGTGGAAAATTGGTGTCGGTCTAATCCGTCGAAAGATATTTCCGCCGCCGCAGACGCCCTCGTCGAACACCTCTACCCTGCCCGCCACCGGATCAACCGAATAGACCCCGGGCCAAAAACACCGAAGTGGCCAAACGTGCGCTCTGTTCCGCCGGCCTGACGCGCGCCGTCAATCCTGGCCGGCGAGGGCAAAAATCAGCTCACCTAGGACGGTGTTCACCTGCACACCGTCATTGGATAGTGGCAAATTGAGGATTTCGAAATCGTACATCGATTTGTCGGCGTAAATCGCGTTGCCGAATTGGCGCAACGGCCTCTTGTTCTCGACCATCCACGTATAGGCCGTGAGTGCGTCGGCTAAGATTTGCGGCGGGTAAATCTCGTCGAAATAGCGCCCCGTCATATCGCGGCCAAGTGTTTCGGTCGTCGATGTGCCAATCATTCGATAGCGCAGGCGGAAGGGATCGTATTCGATATCGATAAAGTGCAAACGGGTGAGATGCGGTATGATATCGAGCGGGTCGATGTCCTGGCGCGTGGGCATGAGCCGGCGGCCTCGCTTGTCGAGCCAGTATTGCAGTAGCTCATCAAGACGCTGGTCGACGAAGCGGAGTTCCGGGTCGGAGTTGACCCAGTGGTTATTGGCTTCAGGCACCTGACCGTCATTCGCCCCAAGGAACATTTTCCGGATAACCTCACAGTTTGCAGCAATTTTACAACAAATGCGTCGCCGTCGGAACTCAAATTCATCCGCCAGATATTGGGGCGTGTGGCCCCATTCCGCCTCCGCGCTACCCTTGCCGCTGACGCAAATCCAACAAAACCTTCCTCGGTTATGGCCGACGTCTGAGTTCGGATGCGTAACCTTTGAAGTCCGGAGCACCAATCCAACGTACAGGTCCTGGACGGTGTCGCTTCTACGACACGCCGTTGGCTCCAATGGCTGAGATAGTTTAATATCAAACTAAATTTCAGCAATGGTCGAAAACACGATGAATGAAAGAGGCGGGAAACGGCGCGGGGCCGGCCGGCCGAAGGGTGCCAAGGGCAAAGCGACAGTGGCGCGTGAAGCGGCGATGCGCGAACGCGGCATCACGTCGCTCGACTTCCTGCAAGAAATCTATGCCGACCCCAAGCAGCCGACGCATCTCAGGATAAATGCCGCCACGTCGGCGCTGCCATATGAATTTTCCAAGAAGCCGATCGAGGCACGGCTAGAGACGTCGCAAGCCGTTCACGTCCAGATCGTCGACTATTCGGCCGCGACGGTGCTGGCGGAACTCGATGGCGAAGATCCGAGTATGATCGATGTAACACCCACCAATGGTGGCCACGCGAGCGACGGATCGGCGGGGCCTTCGACTGAGCCCGACCCCGTCGAAAGCAGCGCGGTCGATCCAACGGTTGAAGAGCTGTTGCAATAGCAGAAAGCCCCGGCATTTCTGCCGAGGCTTCCCACTGTGAAAACTTGCCCTGGGGATCCAGCTCCCCGTCGGAGAAATTTAGCCAAGCAGCCCCAATATGCGAGCCAGCGAATTCGCCGACATGGTCCGCCGTCGTCACATCAATTACTTCGAAAACTTGGGCCTCGCCTGTGGCATCGAGCCGGCGATCGACCAGCTAGCCCCGGGCCAGGTAGAGGCCGACGACAATGCCTGGCGCGCCATCTGCTATTCCTGAGGCCCCGATGCCCCGACGCTCGATCTCGGCAGGCCGCGCCCCGGGATGCAAACAGCTTTCTTCGGGATCCTGATCGCGGCCGCTACCTTTAGGTCAGGGTCTTGGCCGACCTTCGTTGGTGTCGCCAAACACAACGGACCGGGTCCTATCATATTTCGTAGTATGCAGAACGGGACGGTAGAACAATAATTTTAGCCATATGAAGGCCGCATTGGACGCACCCCCCAGGCCTTCATCGGGCAATAATCGATAGGGGAGTACATCACATGTCTGTATTTCTGGCGATCCGTAGAACGGCAATGGAAACAGGCAGCGTTGCCACCAAGACAAGCAGCGTTGTAGCGGATTGTTCGCGCCAGTGAGAGGAAACCGAAGTCCAACGCCGGGCGCAGCTCGCCAATATGTTGATCGCGTGTCAAAACCTGATGGCGGAGACCGATTAGGCGCTTCGCCGCCGCGGATCCGTCGCCTCTCCAAGGATGGGATGCGGCACAGATGGCGTAGCCTCAAGTATTTCGATTGCTTCCTCGGCTGGAGAGCGCGCCGGCCTAGGAAGAATTCGTTCAGGATTAGGCGTCGCGCAACGGCGAGCTTCGCTATTGCAGTCAAGAGGCAAGAACCATTTGAAAAAAGGCGCGAGAATGAAGATGGCAGAACGGCAAGAAATTCGGAAAGGAGATCGATTTATGAAATCTCCTCTCTCCGAAAAACATTTTTCGGGTAATAGGACCATTTGGGAAGTCGATCGGCTGTTAAAAGCTCCGCCCATGCCGCCGCATGCATTGCTGGTCGATGTCAAAGATCGGAAACACCAAATTTCAGTGGCGATTAGCGCGCTGCGAAGCGCGCAATTCTTCGAGCCAGCGCCGGGCACGAAAAGATCTGACAACATACTTTCCTACCACCGCCGTTGATACAGCAGACAAGGACGAAACGGTGCCGCTGTTAGGGTGAACAACTACGATTATGTTCCGTGGGTGTATTGTCGGCGGCGTGAGATGCTGCGGTATGCTGCAATCCCACAGCGGAACGTCAAAACGAGCCATACATATTGCGCCGCCAGCTGGCATCCTGGCCGGTAGGTTGATCGAGCGAAAGCATGGGATCTCATCGAACTCGGCACGGATCCGCGATGAATTTGTCTTGCGAGCGGCTTCGACGTTGTCTCGGGCATGAAGCTACGTTCCCGCCGCCCGCAAGGTGACCCTGCCATGAGGATACGACCACGGCGCAGGTTATTCCGACAGCGTAGTGAAACCAGAATAACCCCACCAGTCGGAGGGCTGTGGATCTCCCGACCGGAGTTTGGGCCGTATAAGCCCATGCAATTTACGGACCGTACGTTGGAATGGCCCACAATGCGCCGACCTCATGACAATTGCCCACGAGAGACCTGCGGCAATATGACAAGTTCCTCGACAGAGGCACTGCCGCCGATTTAACTGCGGATCGGTCAACGCTGCGCCAACGACATACGATGGAAGCGGTTCAGTCATCTTGAAATCGTTGGCGTTATTTGCGCGTAGCGCCAAGGCCGATAACACGTTATTTCCTCTTGGCCCAAAGCAACAAACTTTTGGCCCAACACAACAACCGCCCCAACACGCACGACCCAATATCTAAGTGGTGTTGAAGAGCGAAACCAAACGTGTTGGAGGGAAACCAATGATCTAAAGGCTTCGATTTTTCATTGTTGGCGCTGCCTTGATGTTAGGTGCGAATACCGCCGACGCTGTCGAAAATGATACTCGTTCTAAAGATCATAAGCCGACAGAATGTTCCGACATTCTGACCGGCCGCCCAACGAAAGCTGCGGCCACGGTTGTTGGCAAGTTGTGCGAGCGCAATCCAGGAAACCCGTTGGCCATTGTGGTGGGTGTCTTAATTCTCAAGGCTCTTCATGACAAACGCCGAACTGTGATGACGCAACGACCGGGACACTAATTCTATCGCTCGCGGCTGATGCCGATCTATCCGTCCAACACCTAGTCCGACCTCAACAACGCCAACGTAGTTTTGGACCGCGCCTTTGGCGGGAACAGTTGAAGGAGTACCCAATGACCCTAGACATTGCTGTTGCGATCATCGGCGGGCTGACCTGCGTTACCTTGATCGTCGCCGCGCTATTTGCTTCACGGCTCATTTCGTTCCGTGTTCGCTCTAATCATACCCCCAACAACACGGCCGAAAGAAGCCACGGTGAGACAGATGAGTAGCACCCCCCGTATCGCCACCGCCTATTACGTCCACTTAAATGACGGGCAGTCCAAAGAGATCAACGCAAAGGGCTGGAGCTCCGACGCCGGTCGTGCCGTTGTGACGGCCAAGGCTGGTGCCTGGAACGAGACCAATATCCACTTACTCAGGAAGGTCGCGACCATGGCTGCCGCCAACGCCGAGGCGGTCTGGATGAGCTTGCAGAACCTCGATCGGCCTTGGCCCCAGAACCCCATCATCGAATGCCATATCGACTGTCCGCGTTCCATGGACGTCGGTGATCTCGTGGTGTGGGAAGACGGCAAGATCGAGCAAATGGCGGGCCTTGGGTTCGAGCCGCTGTCGCCGAGCCCAAACGCAGCCGTAACCGCCCACATGGACACCCTGGCCGCCTTCAGCATCGCCGCGATGGAAAATCAGGAGGTCGTATGACTAACACCCAGCACAGATATTCAGAACAGCAAGTTCGGGCCGCCACCGTCCAACGGCTGAAACAGTGGAACGAGGAGCGCATACGAAGAACGCTGTTTAGCAAAGTTTATACGCTTCTGGAAGCCGTCCTAGTTTTTTCCGGCCTCGTCATTTTGATCGCGCTCATCGTTGGGTTCTGGGTTGGCGTCTTTGGCGTTGGCTACTGGCTCATCGCCGGTTAGCAGCCTTGGATCGCGTGGCAGACTGCCTTCTGGCTAATAAAGCTACTGGCATAACCTGCACCCGCTAACAGCCAACGACCTCGCCGTATTTTTTGAGCGGAGGGACGTTTCGCGTCAGGGGTTGGCAGAGCGGACCAACCCAGGCGTCAACAACCATTCTCAGGAACTCGTCCGAAACTCCGAGGGCGTCACGCCGAACCATTGCTGAAAGGCGTGATGGAAGCTGCTGACTTCGGCGTAGCCGAGCAGGTAGGCGATTTGCGAAACACGCATGTCGTCGTCATGAAGATACCGAACCGCGAGTTCTCTGCGCGCCTGATCCACGAGGTCAAGATATGTTGTCCCGAGTTCTTTGAGGCGGCGCGTGAAGGTTCGGCGGCTCATCCCAACCTGCCGGGCAATGTCATTCGCTACCGGCCGCCCATTGGGTATCTCCCTCGCAATGATCGACGTGACAATAGAAGCAAGATCATTCGGGTCAGGTCGCTTAGAAATGATATCCTGACAGTATCGTTCAAGAATTTGCAGCAGGGAAAGGTCGGCGTTTCCGACCGGCCGCGTCAGCGAATGGCTCCGGATTAAGACCCTGTTTGCGGGTTGAGCGAAGCGAACATGGCACCCAAGCAGCTGGGCGTGCTCATTCGAATTGTCCGGCTCGGCGTGCGCAAATTCAACGGCCCGCAGTTCGGCGGTATCGCCTCCCAGTACTTGTACGAACCGAGTTATAATCCCGCCCATGCTTTCGATGGTCTGTCGGTTCTTCCGAACCTTGGGGTTCACGATGTAGAATTCGAAGCTTGTCGTATCGCCGAAATCCTCGATCTTTAACCGACTTCCATCTGACGTGACCCGGATATACCGCGAAATGTTGCGAAACGCGTCAATCACGGTGGCGGAGTTCATCGCCACGTACCCGAGCAATCCCATATCGCCAGGGTTAAGTTGCCTAGCCAAGCGCAGACCGTAGCAGGTGTCGCCCGTCAAGTCGGCGGCGGCTTGTAATAACTTGACGTGACTACTGAAACGAATTCTGGCATCCGTCTCGGCAATCTGCTGCAAATTCAACCCGGCGTTCGCCAGCGCACTGGCCGCTGGGAGGTCCCGATCATTCAAATCATCGACCACTATCCTGGCGGCGAAGGCGTCAATCATCCGAGCTGTTGGCATGCCGTATCCCTGGCCCTAGTTCGACCGCGCGTTAGCGCTGGTTCTTTCCCTTGTTCATGGCGCGATCAGACGCGTCGCGGCCGATTGGCCGAATATAGCAAGAAACTGGCTCGGCGGTGCAACCGGCCAAGAAACAGGCACACCTGGCGTCGCTCGGTCGCGTTTGGCCCAGGAGAACAACTTTTTGGCCCATTCGCACAACCGATTTGGCGGCTGATCTCTCACATCTAAGAGAGACACATTAGCAATGAGGAGGGACCAGGATGAGAAGGAAGCGCGCGATGACTGGTGTGGCCACAGACAATTCCCATGCCAACGGGCCGCCAACTTGGATCGATTTGAACGGTAAGAAGTTGCCTCTCAACCGCATTACGCGGCTCCACCAAATCGGACCGGCACGCTGGGTCGGTGTGGCTAGCCAACGCGCTTTCGAGATCAAGGGTGCTGGCCGGGGCTGCTCCTTGCTATGGGGTAAGATCGGTGACGAAACGCTGCATTGCACATCGCTGGCTGCGGCGATCCGCACCATTGAAAACGCGTAAGGAAAAATGACTGATGGCGGATCACACCCCCGCACCCTGGTCAGGCAGCTTCTTCGTTTCGGCATCAGGTGACTACAAGTTGCTTATCACCGCGAAAGCGCTGGACGGGTTCAACATCCAAACCGTCGCCGACGTGACACTTGGACGCCAGAAATACAACGAACCCCGTAACACCCAGATTGAGGCCAATGCCTCGCTGCTCTTGGCGGCGGCCGATATGCGAGCATTCATCGAAAAGCTGATCACGCCTCGCGACTTCACAAGTGTCGATGCAGCCAACGCCTTCATCCAGAGGGCCGCCGCCGACGCGCGCGCTCTCATCACGTTGGGATCAGGTCAATGACGAGGATACAGCGCAACTCTATACGGGATAACCGATCTAAGCCGCGATGGCATCAATCATCCGAGCTGTTGGCATGCCGTATCCTTCACCTTTACTCGACTGTCATGTGTGCAATTCGCCCCCATCGGCCGTTAGGTTGCCGCACGATCGAACGTGTCGTGGCCATTTGGCCCAATATAACAAATTTTTGGCCCAGCAGGACAACCTGTCCCGCCCACTTCCAGCATATATGTAGTGCTTGAACGACGTGGCCGTTGCCTGTTGGTCGACCGGCCGACCCTTTAGTCGGGCAATCAAGCAAGCTCAAAATGGAACATCGGGGAGATGATCGGCGTGCTGAATGGGAATGACAAATCGTTAGCCAACCCGAAAAACGCTGAGGAGCTAGGCAGCTCCAATTTGTCCGCCATGGCGGCTGCAACAAGTGTCGCTGCCACGGGTCCCTACTATGAGCATCCAATTTCTTACGTACCTCCTTTCGATGATGTCCGCATCGACAGTCTTCTATGGGGATACAGGTGGGAAGATGGCGGTGATCAGAGTGTTTCACTTACCTATAGTTTCGGCGGTTCGAACTCAAAATATCATTCATTTTATCCTGCATTTACCAAGTACAGCGCCTTCACACCATCTCAAATGGAGGCCACCCGAAAGGCTTTGGGACTTTGGTCAGACGTAGCGGATATCAATTTTCGCGAAGTTCAGGACGGCACGACCGTCGCTGGCGACCTCCGGTTCGCGCGCGCCGAATTTGGTTCCGAAATTGAGGCCCCTGCGGCAGGCTTTATGCCAGGATTGGTGGGCTACGATAGTTACTGGGGAGCACAACCACATCCGGCAGATGGTGACGTCTGGTTCACATATTCCCCCAGATTAAACGACGTTACTGAACTCACCTACGGGTACCAAACAACAATTCACGAAATCGGCCACGCGCTTGGATTGGAGCATCCGCATGATGATGCAGTCGCGCCTGAGGCCTTCGATTGGCTGGGCTATACTGTGATGAGCTATCGGTCTTACGAAGGCGGGCCACAGTGGTACACGGCCGACCGATTTCCGACGACGCCGATGCTCCACGATATCGCGACGATCCAGTATCTTTACGGTGCCAATACGACTTTCAAATCCGACGACACCAAATACGATTGGGAGCCGGGCGAGGAAATTTTCGAAACAATCTGGGATGGCGGCGGCATCGATACAATCGATTGGTCCAACCAGACAACTAACGCCGTCATCAACCTGAACGATGGCGCATGGAGTAAGCTCGGCCCAGCGTATCATCCTGATAAGAACAAAGTTGAAGATCGTACGTTAGCCATCGCCTACGGCGCAAAGATTGAGAACGCCAACGGCGGGAGCGGTAATGACGTAATTGTTGGAAATGGTCTGACCAACAATCTTCGCGGCTTTGGCGGCGATGACGAAGTCTATTTGTACGGTGGCGGCGGCTCGGACCGCGTCGATGCGGGCGCAGGCAACGACATTGTCTACATAGACAGCGTAAATTTCCGGCGAATAGACGGTGGTGTCGGGCACGACAAATTTGTCCTCGACATGTCCAACAAGAAATTGGATCTCACCAAAATTCCTGATGCAAGAACCGCCGGGATCGAGGAAATTGACCTGCATGGCCAAGGGAACTCGCTGGTCCTGGCGCCCAGCGACGTGACTAACTTGTCGAATACGTCAAACACGGTGACCATCTTCGGTAATGCGAAAAATTCGGTGCGTTTGACCGATAAATGGGTCAAGGATGGCACGGAGACCATCCACGGCGAGACATTTTTCCGCTACGTCAATGGCGAAGCCAAGGTGCGGATCGAAAAGGGCATCAAAGTCTCGGTCGCGTTTCAAGAACAAGAAAAAGAAAAACAAGAGGAAGAAGAAAACGACGACAACGAACCGGTCGCCGGTTTCCAGGAGCTCTCGTCATTGGATGCCGATGGCTCGATCCTGGATGGTTTCGCCGCCAATGGTCGGAGTGGCGACGCGGTCGGCGCGGCTGGCGACGTCAATGGGGACGGTTACGGCGACGTCATCGTCGGTGCCGCCGCCAGCAGCGCGGCCTACGTGGTGTTCGGCGGCAAACAAGGTGTCCCGAACGATATCGACCTCGATGAACTCGACGGCTCCGATGGCTTCCGTATCGAGGGTGATAGCGGTTCCGACCGGTTCGGGCGCTCGGTGCGCTCCGCTGGTGACGTCAATAATGATGGCATCGACGATCTGATCGTCGGTGCGCCCGAGGCGAACCCGACAGGCCGCAAAGACGCCGGCGTCAGCCACGTCATATTCGGCGATACGGACGGCTTCGATGCCGCCGTCGATGTCACCGATCTCGACGGCAGCAACGGCTTTTCCCTTAATGGCGCCAAGAAATACGACAAGGCCGGATATAGGGTCGACGGCGCCGGCGACGTCAATGCCGACGGAATTGACGACTTTATGGTCGGGGCCTATGGCGTCGACGGCAACGGTGACCGATCCGGCAGCACATACATCGTCTATGGTGAAAATGACGGCTACGAACCGAGCATCGATTTCAAGAATATCGACGGCGGCTTCGACGGTATCCGGTTGGACGGCGTAAGGAAGTTGGATCAGTCCGGTGTGGCACTGCGTCAGGCCGGTGATGTCAATGGCGACGGCTATGCCGACGTCATCATTGGCGCCAGCTCCGCCTCGCGCGACGGCAAAAACCATGTCGGTGAAAGCTATGTCGTCTTTGGTGGCGAAGCATCTGCCAACGTGCGGGTCAATCTCGCCGACCTCGACGGCGACAACGGTTTCCGTATGACCGGCCTCGACGCCGAGGACTGGTTCGGACGTTCGGTCAGTGGCGGCGGAGACATCAACGGCGATGGTTTCGATGACGTTATCATCGGTGCGCCTGGCGGCGATCCGGCGGGCAAGAAAGACGGCGGCGAGGCCTATGTGGTCTTCGGCAAGGCGGAAGGTTTCGATCCGTCGTTCGACTTGACCGATTTGGATGGTGACAACGGTTTCCGCATCGATGCGGCGGCCAAGGGAGACGAAGCCGGTTATCGCGTCGACATTGCCGGTGACGTCAACGGTGACGGCTTCGACGATCTGCTGATCGGCGCGCCGAAAGCCAACAAGCCGGGCGTCACGGATGCCGGTGCCGCCATGGTGGTGTTCGGCAAGGCCGATGGCTTCGACGCGGCCATGACCCTGCAAGGCCCCGATGGCGTCAATGCAGTCCGCATCAACGGGGAAAACAAAAACGACCTGGCGGGTAGCAGCGTCAGCGCGGCCGGCGATGTCAACGGCGACGGTTATGACGACGTCATCATCGGCGCACCACGGGGCGACGTCGACGGGCAAACCGATGCCGGCAAGAGCTACGTGGTCTATGGCCGCGATTACAACGGCAAGGTGACCCACGAAGGCAACGCGGCCAACAACAAAATCATGGGCACCGCCGGTGCGGATGTCGTGGTCGCCGGCGACGGCAACGACGTCATACGCGGATACGGCGGCGCGGACGTGCTTCGCGGCGGTGCCGGCAACGACGTCCTGGCGATCGCCGACAACGACTTCCAGCAGCTCATGGGCGGCCACGGCACCGATACGGTTCGCTTGGACGGCGATGGCGTGGTTTTTGATTTGGGGGCTATTCCGGACAACCAAGTCAGCGGCATCGAACGGATCTCCCTGAACGGCGACGGCAACAAGCTTGTGCTGGACCCGATCGAACTTGCCAACCTATCGGGCGAGACCAACACCTTGACGGTAGTCGGCAACGCGACCAACGCGGTAAGCATGGACTTCGCGGGGCTCAACTTCGGGAAGACTTCGACCGGAGGGTTCACGGAGTATTCCGACGGCACCCTGACGCTTCGTGTCGATAATGATGTCGACCAGAGCGGCATTTCGAGTGATGACTTTTCCGCCGATACATCAACCACCGGCACGGTCAGCGTCGGCGGCTCGGCGGCGGGAGAGATTGCGCCGGGCAATTCGGACAAGGATTGGTTCAAGGTTTCACTGAAAGGCGGCCAGACCTACGAGATCAATCTCGAAGGTACCGCTACCAACGCCGGTACGCTCAATGATCCATTTCTACGAGGCGTCTACAACAGCAACGGTTCGCCAACCGGATTGAGGGATGACAACAGTGGCGTCGGAAGGAACTCGAAACTTGCGTTCACGGCGCCGACGACCGGAGATTACTATCTCGAGGCCGGATCGCGTGGCGCCAACGACGCCGGCACCTACGAGCTGTCGGTGACTTTGGTACCGGCAAACACGGCCGATCAGATTGACCTGGCCGATCTTGACGGCACCAACGGCACAACGTTGCGAGGCATTGACGCGCGGGACAATGCCGGTGCGGCCGTCGCCATCGCCGGTGATTTGAACGGTGACGGCTACGACGATGCGGTGGTCGGTGCCTTTGGGGCTGATCCGGCTGGCGTGAGCCGCGCCGGCGAGACTTATGTGGTGTTTGGCGGACCAAATGGGTTTCCCGCCACGATCCCGCTCAAGAGCTTGAACGGCGGTAACGGGTTTCGGCTCGACGGCATAGCGTCAAACGACTTTTCGGGCGGTCCCGTCGCCCCGGCCGGTGACGTCAACAACGACGGCATAGACGATCTGATCCTCGGTGCGGCCGGTGCGGCCGTGAGCGGCAAGGAAGACGCTGGTGCGACCTATGTGGTGTTCGGCAAATCCACCGCGTTTTCCGCTTCCGTCGATCTTGATGATCTGAACGGCGCCAACGGGTTCAAGTTGAGTGGTATCGACGCCAAGGATAGCGCCGGGAGTTGGGTCGACGGGGCCGGCGACGTCAACGGAGACGGGATTGCCGACGTGATTGTCGGTGCGCCGGGAGCCGCAAATGGCGCCGGCGAAGCTTACGTTGTATTTGGCAAATCGGGTGGCCACGGATCTAACGTCGACCTTGCCTCGCTGAATGGCGCGAACGGTTTCCGTATTGACGCCGCCTCGGCCGGTGGCGGACTTGGCAAATCATCCCGTGGCATCGGTGATATCAACCACGACGGAATTGATGATGTTTTCGTTGGCGCCCCGACGGCAAACGGAGGCGCCGGCTATGTAATTCTTGGATCAGCGACGGGTTTTGCCGCCAGCCTGGACGTCGATGGTTTGAATGGAACCAACGGGTTCCGCTTAACTGGCGCGGAAAACAGTGATGAAACGGGCTTCGCGGCAGCCAAGGCGGGCGATTTCAACGGCGATGGTGTCGATGATTTCATTGTGAGCGCCCCGGGTGCCGATCCGCATGGTGCCGACGGCGCCGGTGCGGCCTACGTGGTCTTCGGCAAGAACGGCGAATTCAATGACAGTCTCAGCCTCTCCAACTTGGATGGCAGGGACGGTTTCCGGTTGGACGGCATTACTGTGGGTGATGGTGCCGGACGGGCGGTGTCCGGCGTCGGCGACTTTAACGGCGACGGTTTTGACGACGTCCTCGTCGGCGCTTTTCGAGGCGATCCGGATGGTGTCGGAAACGCTGGTGAAAGCTATTTGGTGTTTGGCTCGGATCGGCCGATGCCTTCGTTCCTCAACATGGATGAACTAAACGGCTTGAATGGGCTCCGCATCGACGGCGCCTCCGCCGGGGACGTTTCCGGCCGTGCCGTGCATGGCGGCGGCGATTTCAACGGCGATGGTTTCGATGACCTGATCATAGGTGCCGCCGAAGCCGATCCCGGCGGACGCGATCGCGCCGGTGAGGCTCACATAGTGTTTGGCAACGATGCTGGCGCCGGTTTAGCCAACACGGCGTTGGCGGGGCTTATCGACATCGAAGAGTTTGCTATGGCCAGCGCCGGCAACGGCAGCATTCTCGATCGTTTGGAAACCAATGACATAGCCTCGGGGGCCAACGAGATGACGATCCAAAGTCATTCGAGTGATGGCGCCGGCGTTCTCAACGAATATACGGGCCATGGATTTATCGCCGCCGTTGATGGCGGGTTCACAGAATTCAGCGAGAGCTACCTGGCGCTCCAAATCGAAGACGACATTGATCAATCCCATATCTTGATCGGATAGCCGCCACGAGCTTGTTCAGTGCTTCCATCGCCGTGTGCCGGATCGGCATGACAGAGCGCCTTGCCATCGAGCCCAGGACCAATGCCGGCGGTGGTCGGGGTAGGTCCCGTGAGCGGATCAAATCCGTCGCCGGCCAGTTGGTCAGGATCGAGAGCCGTGAGGGAACGGTCTGGGCCGAGCAGGACGATCCCGACCCCGGGCTGCTTGACCGGCTTCTGGACAAAGATGGGTCACCCAGGCAATCAGGTATTCTTTAACCCGCCGCGTCTTACCAGCGCAGGTAAGTTCTTCGACGAAGCCCGTCGGTATGTCCGTGCCGTCCATTCTCATTATATAATCCCCACATTAAGCGAGAGCGGGCGTCTTTTGATATCTGGCCAGGGTGCTGTTTTTAACCTACATCCCAGGGACCGGGAGGCGTTAGCCTAGGGTGTGCAGCTGCGCGTAGCAGAGCGCAGCGCAAGTGGCATCTCCCTATAGGGATTGCACCTTTGCACGTTTCATTTTAGAGCCGAAAAGACGAATGATTGCAATGGGTTGGCATTTCCTGCTCTGTACTTTTTTCATATCAAACCTCGAAATCGCTGTGCAAGTTTATATTCTTCAATAAAATCAATGGCTTACAGATTTTTCGGGCCAAATGCCTGTTCTGCTACTTTCAATCTTGGGTTTAAAGGTTTTGCCCCCGTTTTCGGTCAACTCAGCAGGTCGCCCGCGTCGTGGTGCGGCGTCCAACTGATCGTATGGTGGCCGAGTTCGAAGGTGCCGTTGTTACTCTCGACATTGTGCATTTTCTTCAATTCCGCCCTTGCTTTGCGGTCTTTACACTCAAACTGCTCTTCTATCAGTTCAACGACGATGCTCTTTTGTACTGGTTTGCCCCCGTTCTCCTGGATCAATTCACACGTCATTTTCATGACATGATGGAGAGCCAGCGCTTGCGGTACTCCCGGGTCTGGAGCAAGAACCAGGCCGCCGGGCGCGGCGTTCCGGAGCAAGACCCCGCGACCGGATATGCCGTCCTTCAAATGGTCCACATACAGCAGCACCTCGGCGGTCTCGTCGAGTTCGCTCTTTAGCTCGATTGACACCCTGGTGGTCATCGCCGCGTCGATAACGCCCGACCCCCGTACCGTTTTGGTGTTGCCTTTGGGTGTGTGCGCGATTAGCAAAATGGCGACCCCGGTTTCCTCGCGTATGCGATCCATGCTGTCGACAATTGCGGACATCTCTTTCGCGGAATTCTCTTCGACACCGCGTATGGCCCGGGACAGCGTGTCGACGACAATCAAATCCACGTCTTTGCGTTTGACGATATCAATTGCCCGTTCAATGTGTTCGGGATCGGAGAACGAGAACCGCGATTTGTTGGATAGCAACCAATTCGAAACGGGGAACTCGGCCTCGCCTATTTGCTCTTCGTAGTACTGGCAGAGGGACTTGACGCGCTCGGTCGTGCTAAGCCCGCCCTCCTGGTCGATCATCCAAACCACGCCAGGTTGGCCAACCGCGAGCGGTCCAAAATTTTTGCCTTGCGTAATATGGTAACAGAGCGATAGCGCGGTCGCGGTTTTGAAATGACCCGACGGCGCCATCAAGCTTATCAATCCGCCCTTGCTAATCATCCCGCTAACGATCGCGGGCTTGGCAACATCTTCTTGCATTGCCTGTCGCATTGTCCTTGGCTCCAGATCATCGATTTCTTTGGTCCGGCGGTCACGCTCCGCGACGGCACGAACCGGAGGTACTGCGGCTACGGCGTCGGGGATCTTGCTGAACTTGGCCGCGACCGTATCCGATCCGACCGGGTTCTGGCGGGTGTTGTACGCGGACTGGATGACCCGTTCCAGCTCGTCAGCCGGGAACGTGTCGCCCGCTTGTTGTTCGACAAACGGCATGACCTCGTCCTGGATGACTTGCATCGTTTCGAACGGGTCGAGACCATGGTCGCCAAGCATCGCCGCGATCAGGTACAGCGTGTCGTTCCGTTCGCCTATTTTGATGATGCCGCGCCGCTTCATTTCCTCGCGGACACGCTCGATCGCGAAGTGGCGGTCCGCTTCCGTCGCTTCGCCGCCGTTCGATTTCACCACGTCCCATTGCGGTTTTGTGGCTATCTCGTAGAAAGCATCCGGCAATTCGGGCAGCTCGCTTTTCGGAACCGGTCCGGTTACCCACTCGTACGCCACACCGCTGATGATCGTCGGCGAGCAAATCACGTAGGCAGCTCCGGATTTGATATCGAGCCCCTCGAAGCCGAGCAGTTTATTCCGCAGGTCCGCTCCGTCGCGCCCCCGGTAGTACTCATGGCCCCCGCGTGGGCTACCGGTCGACATCAGGGGTTCATCGTCCGAGAGCCGTTTCTGGTCGACGAGTTCTTCGGTGCGTTCGCCGCCGGTGTCGTCGTCGACGACCACCAGATCTTGCGTCGAGATCGCCAGTCCGAAATGCGCGGGGGTCAGCCCCGTGTGCTCCCGGAACAGTTTCTTCAGGTCGCGTCGGATCTGCTCCGGGTCGTTGGTCGTATGCTTGGGGCCGTATGGAGGCGCCGGGTACTTGGCCTTCCGTATCCCGATCCTGCCGCCGAAATCGAATTCTTCGGTCATGATTGGGAGCGTTTCATAGCCCAGGTCCGTGACCTTGCGCGCCCCGGCTACGAGCCTATCCAGGTTGATGTCTTGGCCGTTTTGAGGGATAATCATATCCGGCATAATCATTACTCCTGTTATTAGCGGGCCGGGGCTCATCGCCCGGCCCGTTTTCTTTGTTCAGGCGACCTTGCAGCGCTCGATGAAGGTTTCTACGTCACTCGTACTATAGCGAACTCGTGCGCCGATTTTGACAAACGGTAGGCCGTTGCACCCTGGCATGCCCCGCCAGCGCCGCAACGCGGACAAGCTGAGCGGCTTTTCCTCGCCGCCCAATCGCCTGGCGACCTCGCTCTCGGTCAGCAAGTAGTCGACCGCCTCCCCGGTCGGCGGGCCGCGAACGCCAGCCGCTCCTTCGAGCACCTGGTCGTCTCCGATCGGTCCGGCTTTACGGTCTGTTGCACGGTCCGCCGTGATGTTGCCCGGGCGACCGGATTTGATTTGCTTGTCAGCCATCACGCTGCCTCCTCTTTTTTCGCCGCTTCGAGGCGCTGTTCCATATGACGCGCGATGTCGACCATGCGCGCCAGTTTTCGTTTTGGATTTGTTGGGTGGGTGAAGAACGGTGGCCCCCCGCCACGATCGACGAGCTTCTGTAGCTGCGGCGTGTTTAGGCCGAGTGCGTGCGCGGTTTGCGAAAAGCCGAGCGCGGTGCAGTACAGATAGGCGACCGTGGCGCCTTGCATTTCGTCGATGTGGCCAAACGGGGCCAGGGCTGGGATTTTGACGTAGAGTTCTTTGTTGATGAAGCGATGCTTGGTTTCGATGGGGTCTTCGTTTGCCATCCGCTGTCTCCACTTACTGTCGGTGGAGACAACTATCCTCCTTCATCGGCCCGATAAAAACGGAAATCATTCCTCGGGATTTTGGCTATTTAATCGGGGATCTACGGCGTGTCTGGCTTCTGTTTTGCAACCGACCGGCCGAGCTTATCCGCCAGCGTTTGCGGGTTCATGTCGACCTCGGGGTGGTCCGCCAAGAACGATCGAGCAATTTCAATGTGGCTTTGTTTTGGGTGGTCCCGACGCCGATCGAGGGCCTTGGCCCATTGGCTCTCGGTCAGTTTGCCGGGAGCACCGCGTCGGTGCTTCTTCGGTTCCGCGTTCGAGTAAGCAAGTTCGAGATCGCGGACCGTACCGGCCCCGCCTTTGGCGACCAGCCGGTCCAGGTAGTCGAGCCGGAGGTGGCGCCAATCGGCAGCGGGGATCGGTGTGCGGTCAGCACTGTCGGGTCGTTTGCCCCACGCCGTGATCCTGCCCGCTTCCAGCTCGCGGCGGAGCTTCTCGACGGGGATGTCCCATTCCGGTACGCGCTCGGTTACGCTCTTCAGCCAAGACCGCAAGGTGGTCAGGGGCCGGTCCAGGGACAGAGCACGGATATCCGGGTCGTCAATCGGGAGATCAGGAGCCTTTACAATCGTGATCCAGCCTTCGGCGCAATACACGACCGAAGAGCTATTCGACGGCATTGGAAAATGTTCGTTCATGAATTCGGCGATCGGCCGGAAGCCGGGTTGCGGCTTGGTGGCGGAAGGATTATTTTCTAGGTTAGACATTGATGTCGGTTCCGTCGACATTGGTGGTCAGCTCGGGTCGGTTGCTCCATCAACCGGCCCGAAGCGCTTTCAGATTACTCTCGGGCCACATCGCTGGCAATTTCAAAACAGATACGGCAAGCAAAACAGCACCACGCCTGGTCCGAACAGGAACGTCGTCGAGAGCCAGCCCAAGCCCCGGCGCTCGGCCCATTCGATCGCGCCGTTGATCACCCCGACGAACACTCCGAAGCAGAGAGCTGCTAAGATCAGATGGGCGATGTATTCGAACAGCAACACCATCACCCGGCCTCCTGTTCCGGGTTCCGCCGAAGCGGCACTATTTCCGCGCCACTTTCGACCGGCTTGTCCAGCGCCGCCAAGCGGCCACCGACCGCGTCATTGACCGCGCGCAAAGGATCGGCACTCAAATGTGCATATCTGGCCGTCGTTGCCTGGTTGCTGTGGCCGAGCAGCTTGCCGATGAGCAAGAGCGACGCGCCGCCCGCTGCGGCCAGCGAGGCAAAGCTATGGCGAAGATCATGGATCCGAACGCCGTTAAGGCCAGTCCGGTCGCGGATCTTGTTCCAAGGTCTCGCCAGGCCCCGGAACGGTCGCCCGGGACGGGAGCCAGCGATTACGAACGGGCTGTTCGCCATGCGCGGCAACCCGGCCAGGATCTCTTGAGCTGGTGGCGATAAGTGAACGGCCCTGCGGCCGGTTTTGGTGTCGCCGAGCATGAGCAGGCCACGGCCGAGATCGACCTCATCCCAGCGCAAGTTCAAGATTTCGCCCCGACGACAGCCGGTCAAAACCAGCAATCGAATTGTAGCGACAGCAGCCGGCGAAACCGGTTCAGCTTCGCGGAGTGCGTCGAACAGGCAGCGCAGCTCGTCGTCGCTCAGGAAGCGCTCCCGAGCCGTCTCTCGATATCTCGGGACGTCCAAGCAAGGGTTCGAGTGGCGCGGCGCGATGCCCCAGCTTTCGGCCAGCGACATCATTTTGCTCGTCAACGCCAGGACCCGGTTGGCCGAAATCGGTCCGCCACGGCCGTTCGTCTTGCCGTTCCTGACCGCCCTGGCCAAGGTCGAAATGTCGCCGTGGCTGACGTCGACCACGAGCCTCTTGCCGAGCATCGGCAGAATGTGGTTTTTCAAGTTCCTCTTGTCCTCGCTGATCGAGACCGGCTTTTTATGCTCCGCCGCATATTCGCTGATATATCGATCGGCCAGCTCGTTCATGGTCGGCTGCACCTTGCCCCGGTCCCGATCCTCCGCCGGATCCTGGCCGGAGGCGATCAGGCCCAATAGCCGCTTTGCCTCGGTTCTCGCTGTCTCAGGGACCCAAGGCGCGTTATGCGGGCCGATGGTGATCCAGCGTTGGCGCTTTTTGACCGTGGCTTTCAGGATGTAGACCGGGTCGCGGCGCTGCCGGCGAATGCCGAAACCCCGGACTTCGGTGTCCCAGATCAACGACCCGGGATCGAGGCTTTCGACCAGTCGTTTTGTGATCTTCTTTTTCGCGCTCATCGCATCTGCTCCATCAGATTTGATTACCGATTGCCGTTTCTAGCAACAGATTAGCAACAGATTAGCAACAGATTAGCAACAGATTAGCAACAGATTAGCAACAGATTAGCAACAATAACAGAGGTAATCTGAAATAAACAGATATCAATGGAGAGAAGTTAATCGGCGAAAATCAGGGGTTTTTGAGTGCTGCTGATAAACCGTGAATAGCTAGGTGTCCTGACCAAGCGACAGGCCGTCGACCAGCGCCGCGTTCGGGCCGTCCGTGCAGATCGCCGCCTGGAAACCGTCCGGCGCCGGCAACAGCTGCATCTGCCAATCTCCGGTCAGGGACGCCGCGTCGTCGACCGTCACTTCAAATTCGCCGCCGTCGGCCGGGGTAATGGTAAAATCCGTCAGCGGCAGGCTGAGGCCAACGCCCTCGGCCTTAATAAAGGCCTCCTTCAGGCACCAATATCGGAAGAACTCCCGTCGCCGCGGCGCGCCATGGCGGCGAAAAATGGCATCCTGTTCAGGACCGGCGAAAAACCGGCCGGCTATTGCGTCGACATCGGTTTCTTGCCGTATCCGCTCGATATCGATACCGACCCGTCGGCCCAGTGCGACGCCGAGCATGGCGCGGCCGCCGGCATGAGACAGGTTGAAGGCGATCGCCTCCGACGGCGGCGTCAACACCGGCTTGCCGCGCGGCCCGAAGTCATATGCCAGATCACCAGGCGGTCGGTCGCTGTAATGCCCCAATACCTGCCGCATCATGGCGTGGGAATGGGCATAGTCGGCGGCATCCGTGGTCCGGTGAAATCGCCCCGCCCGATCGCGCTCGGCCGCATCCAGCAAATCGAAAGGATCCCCTAGCACCGGACACGGCGTCCGCATGTTGAACCGCCACACATGGACGTCGCCGGCTGTCAATGCCGGCACGTCGGCGGCCCAGTCCGTCGGCGCGGTGTTCGGAATCAGACCCTCCCATTGATCCGGGCACGACGCTAACAGATTTCTGGCGCCCGTCAGAGCGGCATTTTGCCGAGCCGGTGATGTTCCGGTCAGCTTGGGCGTCTGATAAACTGACGGCTCAAACGGGAGGAAGCCGTCATGAAATTCGCCTTGCGATACTGCAATCTCGGCCCCTATGTCGATCCGGCTCGGGCGCTTGAACTGGTCCAAGCCGGCGAGGAGGCCGGTTTCGAAAGCGCCTGGACCGTCGAACACACGGTCGTGCCCAAGGGCTATGAATCGGCCTATCCCTATAGCCCGAGCGGTCGCATGTCGAAGACCGACGACTTGCCGATTCCGGATCCGCTGATCTGGCTCGCCTATGTCGCCGCCGGCACCAGCCGCATCAAGCTCGGCACGGCGATCCTGATCCTGCCGCAGCACAATCCGGTGATTACCGCCAAGCAAGTCGCGACCCTGGATCACCTGTCAGGCGGCCGCATGCTGCTGGGCATCGGCGTTGGTTGGATGAAGGAGGAGTTCGATGCCATCGGCGCCGAGTTCGAAACCCGCGGCCGGCGTACCGACGAATACGTCGCCGCGATGCGCGAGCTCTGGTCGTCGGACGAACCGACCTTCGATGGCGAATTCGTCAAATTCACCAGCGCCTATTGCCTGCCGCAACCCGTCAACAAACGGGTGCCAATCATCGTTGGCGGCGACAGCAATGTAGCGGCGCGCCGCGCCGGCCGGCTCGGCGACGGCTATTTCCCGGCCCGCGGCGCGCCGGACGCGCTGTTCTCGTTGGCCCGGCAGAGCGCCGCCGAGCACGGCCGCGATCCGGACGACCTGGAATTGACCGCGAGCCTGCCCGAGGATCCGGACGACATTCCCCGCCTCGCCGCCATGGGCGTCAGCCGCATTACCGTGCCGGTCTCGGCCATGGTCGGCGCCGGCCGGGCGATCGACAGCCCGGAGGGCGCACTCAAATGGCGCGACACCATCGAACAATACGCTGATCTCTAGTTTAGGGGCCTTTAGCCATGAAATTCGGCATGATGTTCGCCAATGTCGGCGATTACGCGACACCGTCCGAGGCAATCGCCTTCGCAGAGCTCTGCGAGGACATTGGCATTGAGAGCCTTTGGACCGTTGAACACACCGTGGTGCCGAAGAATTATGCCTCGGCATACCCTTACAGTGCCGACGGCAAGATGGCCGGCGGTAAGGATGATTTCGTCCTGCCCGACCCCTTGATATGGATGGCTTATGTGGCCGCCGCAACCAGCAAGATTAAGCTGGCAACCGGCGTTTTGATTTTGCCGCAGCATAATCCGGTGATTACCGCCAAGCAGGTCGCAACCATCGATCATTTGTCCGGCGGGCGGGTGATGCTTGGCGTCGGCGTCGGCTGGATGAAAGAGGAATTCGACGCCATCGGCGCACCATTCAAGAAACGCGGCCGGCGCGCCGACGAGTATATCGCGGCCATGCGCGAGCTGTGGTCATCGGACGAACCGACCTTCGCCGGCGAGTTCGTTAATTTCACCAGCGCCTATTGCCTGCCGCAACCGGTCGACAAGCGCGTACCCATCGTTATTGGCGGCGACAGCGACGCCGCCGCGCGCCGCGCCGGCCGGCTCGGCGACGGCTATTTCCCGATCAAGGGTCTGCCGCCGGAACGCATCGCGTTGATGCGAGAGGCCGCATTGGCGGAGGATCGCGATCCGGACGCCATCGAGCTTTCGACGTTGCTCATGCCGAACAAGCTTGATCAAATTCCCGATCTCGCCGCGCAAGGCGTCTCCCGCGTAGTTTTGCCATCGGCGACCGGCGCCGGCACGTTGATCAAAACCGACGCCGACGCCGCCCATTGGCGCGATGCCATCGCCCGGTATGCTGGCGAATAGCAATACATTTGAAGAAATTTGCGGTAATCTGATTTCCTGACGGCCACCCCGTCGCGGCCGGTCTGTCGATAAGGAGCACCGAGATGCGGGATCGGACACTATCTTTTTTGGCTTTGTGCCTTGCCGCCCTGTTGGTGGTTCCGGCATCGGCCGGCGAGCTGGGCTCGGTGCGCGGCATTTCCGAGGATGTCGACGAGCTTGAACTCTATTTGAAACCCGAGGACGAGGACCCAGCGAAGATGCTGGCCCGCGGCGCGCTCGGCGGGCCGACACCGATCCTTGCCGTGTCCGACAACGGCATGTATCGCATCCGTGTCAAAGACAAGGACTATTGGGTGATATCCGACGATGTCGTCGCCGATCGAACCCGGACGGTCGATACCGCCTGCGAGCCAAAAATGGCCGGCAAGATCATTGCTCACGGCAAGCGCGGCGTCGGAAAGGACTGCAAATGATCAGGCTCGCTGCCGCCATTCTGGCGCTCGTTTTGGGATACGCCGGCGTCGCCGACAATCGTGCTTGGGCCGGCTTATTCGACGACGTCAAAAACGCATTCAGCGGCGACGCCACGGGAACCCATCTGGAACAATTGCAACCCGACGCCGAAGACCAGGCGACCTGTGGCGGCAATGGCAACGAAAGCCTGTTGAACGCTCGTGTCGAACAAGGCCTCGGCGTGGTCAACGCACCGGATCTCAGTGCCTATCTGGATGGCGTGATGGGGCGCCTGGTCGCCGCCTCGCCGTTCCCGAAATGCCGCGTCATTGTCCGCGTTACCCCGCACGCCACCGTGCAAGCCGTGGCCTTGGCTGACGGCGGCGTGCTGATCGCAATCGGCTTTCTGCGCAATCTCAAAAACGAAGATGAAGTCGCCGCATTGCTGGCCCATGAATTGTCTCACATCTTGATGGAGCATCATGCCAGCGATGCCTTCGTCGAGGCGCAAGACAAAGTGTTGAAAGGCATGGACGCGGCCAATATCGCCGGCGGCGAACTGCTGCGCCAATACGATCCGGGCCTGCAACGTAAAGTCGAATCCGTGACCGCCGCCGGCGACGCCGCCTATGGTGTCAGCGAAAGCATGATCGCGCCAGCCTGGACCCGGGATCAGGAAGACGAGGCGGATTTTCTCGGTACGGATTTGCTGGTCGCCGCGGGATACAATCCCCGGGCCATGGCGGCGGTTCTGCAAGTGGTTGGCGCCCATGAAGCCAGGCACGCTGCCGTCGAAGCCGAACGTGAAGCGCTGACTAAGCCGACCGTGCAGCAGGCGCTGTCGGACGCCGCGAACAAAACCAATCTCAGCGACGGTTGGTCAATCCTGGACTCAGTAACGAAAGTCGTATCCGCCACGGCCGATTCCGTAACCGAAGCTACCCAGCAATCTCATCGACCGGCGTCAGAGCGTGAGAAAGCGGTCAAGGACTACACCCGGCAATTCCACAAAAAGCAGCGCCGCCGTGCCTACAAGACGGAACCCTGGACGAACCTGCTGACGGCTGGATCAAGCGGCGAGACCTTCGACCGCTACCGCAAAGCCTCGGAGGCGCGCCGCCTGGCAAATACCGGTGGCGACCCGAAACAGGCATTAAGCCTCGCCCAAGCCGGTATCAAGGGCCGGTTTTCCGGCCAATCTTATTTTCGCCTCGCCTTCGCCGAGGTGCGCCTGCAACAAGGCGACCGCAAAAAGGCGGAGCGCAATCTCGAGCTGGCGATGAACCTGACCGACCCGCCTTGGCACATCTTCCGGGCGCAAGCCGACATGCAAACCAATGCCGGGGACAAGGCCGGTGCCGCCGCAACCATCGAACGCGCCGATGCCCTGTTCGGCCGGCCACTCGGCATCGCGCCCTATGCGATCCGCATCCATCGCACCGCCGGCAACACCGACGCGGTTATGGCCTACCTCAAACGCTGCGACGACAGCGGCAAGCGCGCCCATCTCGCCGCCTGCCTCTCCGCCGCCGGCCTAACCAACGAGCAATACCAGAAAAAGAAACTCACCGGCGGTTAGCGGGCTTGCTTCACTTCGTTTCCGCAACAAAAACACCGTCCCAATCGGTCGGCGGCGGATTATCTTCGAAATGGGCGACACGGGTTTCGTAAAGCGCAAACAGCGTCTCGAGCCGCCATTCCGGCCGTGCGTTTGCCCGGCATTCGGCGATCGACCGCAGTGCCGCCGGCCAATCCTGTGCCCGATAGGCAGCCAGCATTCTACGATGTTCGTCGTTGAGCGCCTGGAATTCAGCGCTGGCACCAAGGCCGGAATCACCCAACAGGCCGTATACCCGCTCGCCGCCCGCGCGGCCCTTCACGGCGATGATATCAAGCTCCAGGAGAGCGGCATCATCGGCCTCGCCGATCATTCTCTCGCCCATCAGAATTGTGATGCCATAGGTCTTCGATTGACCCTCCAACCGCGAGGCGACGTTTACCGGATCGCCGAGCACGGAATAATCGAAGCGCTGCTCGGATCCCATGTTGCCGACCACGCACGGTCCCGCATTGAGGCCGATGCCAATGGCCAGCGCAACCGGCGGCCGGCCTTCCTCGGCCGCTTCCGCGGCTAGGTCCCGGTTCAGTGCCGCTAGCGCATCGACCATCGCCAGCGCCGAACGGCGGGCATGAAGGATGTGGTCGGGATCGTCCAGCGGCGCGTTCCAGAACGCCATGATGCAGTCGCCCATATATTTGTCGATGGTGCCGCTGTTGGCCATGATGATGTCGGTCATCGGCGTCAGAAATCGGTTGATCAGCCGGGTCAGCCCCGCCGGATCCTTGCCAAAGGATTCGGAAATCGCGGTGAAACCGCGCACATCGCAAAACAGAAACGACATGGTCCGGGTCTCGCCGCCAAGCCGGAGCCGGTCCGGGTCGGCCGCCAGTTGCTCGACGAGCGCGGGCGCCAAATAGCGGGAAAAGGCATTGCGTACGACGCTCCGCTCCTTGCGTAGATCGAAGACCAGCATGATCCGCTCGAACGTCACCGCGACGATCAAGGTAACCGCCGGCAGGACCGGTTCGAGCAACAACGTTTGCCGCGCAAAGGCAAACCAGGAAACGGCGAACAGGCCGGCGACCGCGACTACGGCAATCGACCAGGGCGGCAGGCGGCGCCAGTTGAACCAGGCCGCGGCCAGGACGAGCAGGCCCGCAATCAGCAAGGCTATCGTTTCCGCCGCGTTCGCCCAATCCGGGCGGTCGAGGAACCGACCCGATAGGATCTGCTCGATGACCTGGGCATGGGTTTCCATGCCCGGCCCCCAATCGTCGATTGGTGTCAGCCGCAAATCGCTGAGGCCCTCGGCGCCGGTGCCGACAATGATGACGGCATTGGTCAGGCTGCCGGCGTCGATACGGCCAGTCAGCACGTCGGTTGCCGAAACATAGCGTGCCGGCTGCGTGCCGCTGTCAAACAACCGCATCCGACCGTAGCGATCGGTCGGGATCTCCCGGCTGCCAACAGTAAGGCCGCGTAGGCCAGGCTTCCGTGTCCGCGCCGTGACCGAGCCGCCGTCGACGGCAACGATTGTTGCCACAGCGAGCGACGGCACCGTGCGCCCGGCAATTTTGAACAACAGCGGCACGCGCCGGGTGACACCACCCGGATCGGCGGTCATATCGACGGCGCCGTTGGCAATGGCGGCCCGTTGCAATCGGGGTAAACTGGAAACCGCACCATCGTGGCGCGACAGATAGCGTTGGTCCTTGCGCCGTTCGAAACGGACGCGCGGCAGATTTTCCAGCGGCCTGGACGTGTCCGCGGCGCCATGGCCGGATTTCGACACGCTGAGTCCAAGCACCACAGGAAGGGCTGCAAACGACGCCGCCAATATACCGTCATTGTCTGGCTGGGCGGCGATTGCCGCGGCGTCCAAGGGCGGGGCGTAGTCCGGCAGATCGGTGCGCAGGCTCTTGAAGACTTCCGTCAACGAGGTGCGGTCGGGTTCCGCAAAGATTACGTCGAACACCACGGCGCGCGCGCCGAGTTCCGCGAGTGCGGTGACCAAACGCGCCATCCGGGTTCTGGGCCAGGGCCATTGGCCATGGGCTTCGAGACTTCGGTCATCGATGTCGACAATGCGAACGCCGAGACCCGGTTCGTAGCTGCGCGGCGCGAGGCCCACAATCGCGTCCCAAACCCGTTCGCGAAACGACAGAACGGGGACGGGCTCCAACCAGACAAGAGCCAATCCGGTCACCAACAATACGGCCACCACGGTAAACCGTGCCAACCGCCGGGACAGCCAGCGCGGCGTCAACGCGCGTCCCCTACCCAGCCGACCGCTCGTTGCGCGGCAATTTTCGCTACGTCACTGATGCAGGTCTCCTCGCCGAGTATGGTGATCGATAGCATTACGACATTTCTTCTTGGCGGTCATTTCGTCACATTTATCATATCTCGATCACGCCCCGCGTGACAGGCACGCACCGACCGGAGATCGCCACGCTTTCGACCCGGCCGCCTGCTTTGCGAACGTCGACGGCGATTTCGCTCGGCCGCCCCATTTCTACCCCCTGCTCGATCAAGATCCGCGCCTGTGCTTCGGCCCGTTCGTCCAGGCTAAGCAGAAATGCGCCGAGAGCCGCACACGCACTGCCCGTCGCCGGATCTTCCACAGTACCGCCGAGCGGCGAGAACATGCGCGCGCGAAGATGGCCAACGCCGTCGCCGGTTCGCGCATAGAGGAACGTCGACAGTCGGCCGCCGGCGTCCGTGAGGCCATGGCGTTCCACCGTGGCGGCAAAGGCGCCGGCATCGGGTCGTGCCATGGAGAGCGACGTAATGTCCGTCTCGGCCATGTAAAACGGCAAGCCGACTGAGACCCGTGTAGGGGCATGCCGGTCTTCGACAATGGCGTCGCTCGGCAACGACACGCATTCGGCCATCGTCGCGACGTCCAGGTTCGGGCCGGTTTCCAAATCGCCGGGCGCTTTGATCATTGCGCCGACGATAAGTCCGTTCTCCATGGTCAAATCGACGTCGACCAGACCCGCTTTTTCTTCAAAGCGCATCGTCGGGCCTACGTCTGTGCCGAACACCGTTTGTTGCCGGCCAAGCACGAAGCCGGTCCCAACGTTGGGGTGGCCGGCAAACGGTATCTCCGAGGTCCGGGTGAAGATGCGAACCTGTGCCGTATTGCCGGGGTCGCGTGGCGGCAGGATGAAGGTCGATTCCGAGTAATTGAATTCTGCGGCAATCTGTTGCATCTGCCTATCGGTCAAGGCACGCGCGTCCGGAATGACCGCAAGCGGGTTGCCGCCGAAGCGGTCCGCGGTGAAGACGTCGATCGTAACGTAGGCGATTTCGGGCATCCGCCTGCTCCATCAATAACGAGGTAACGGCCGACAATGCTTCCATCGCCGCCGTCATTCTTGCCAAATCGTAAGGTCGCCAGGCCACGAATTGGCTCGACCCTGCCGCCGGTTGCTATAAGATTTAGCCTATTCGGCTCCATTTATCGATCGAGTTTAGCCATCGCCGCGCGCGCAGAGTTTTGTCGTCACCGCCGGTCGCCAACCCTCGCCGCTGAGGCGCCCCGGGACCTGGCAACGTGAACAGACCGGAATCCGACGAATCCACGGTCGCACCGACGCCCGATGCGCCGACCGTGGCGCGGGCCACGGCGTGGGCGGCGCTCGACAATTGGGCACGGCAGATCGTGCAACTGGTCACATTCATGGTGATCGGCAACATCGTCGGCCCGGCTGTCTTCGGTACCATGGCATTGGCGATCATATACCTGATGATCGTTCGCGCTTTCGTGGTTGATGGCCTGGCCGAAGCCGTCATTCAACGCACCATCATCGAACGCGCCCATTTCGAATCCGTGTTTTGGGTTCTGGCCGCCTTAGGCTTGGTCATCGCCGTATTCACCTATGGCATCGGCGCGCCGGCCGTGGCGATACTGTTCGATCAACCGCAATTGACTGACATCATTCGCGCGTTGGCCGTCATTTTCCCGGTAATGGGCGCGTCCTCGCTGATGGAGAGCCGGCTCCGGCGGCTGTTGAATTTCCGTGTCCTCGCCATCCGGACCGGCCTTGCCTACGGTTCGGCAGCCGTGGTCGGCATTGCCGCCGCCGTCGGCGGCTATGGCATCTGGAGCATGGTCATCTATCAGGTCTGGCTCGGCCTCTATGACTTCCTGTCGTTGATCGTGCTGTCGCGTTGGCTGCCCCGCCTGTCCTTTTCCGGCCGCCATCTGAGCGACTTGATGGGGTTCGGATTGAACAATGGCGGCGCCCGCGTGGTCACGTTCCTGTCGCGTTCGGTCGACCGTATCCTGATCGGCTATTTCCTGGACGTGCTGTCGCTTGGGCTGTTCGGCATGGCGCGCCGCATCGTCGAGGGCGCGAGCATGGCCCTGACCGGCATGATGCATGCGGTTGCCCTACCGGCATTCGCCAAGTTGCAAGACGACCGACCGGCTCTATGCCGCGCCGTCTACACATCGACCGAACTCGCCAGCCTGGTGATCCTGCCGGCCTATGTCGGGCTGGCCGTCGTGGCGCCGGACCTGATTGCCGCCCTGCTCGGCCCGGCTTGGAGCGACGCGGCCCTAGTGCTCCAGATTCTCTGCCTGGGCCAAGCCTTTCTGCAGACGTCCTATTTCTTCGGCATTGCCATCGTCGCGGTTGGCCGAGCAGATTTGTCGCTGAAACTCCAAGTCGGCGCCTTTTTCCTGCGCATCGTCGCCATATTGTTTGCCGTGAAATACGGCATCGTCGCTGTGACCTTGGCCGACCTGGTCGTGACACTATTGATCTACCCGGCTTGGGTGGTCGCAGCACAGCGCATGATCGGGCTCGATTTCTGGCACTTCATCCGGCTTTTTCGGCCGGCATTGGCGGCAACCGGCGCTATGGCGGCAGCAATCTTAGCCATCGGCACCTGGCTACTCGCGGATGCCGGGGCAGAACTGCGGCTAGTGATCATGATTCCGATCGGCATCGCCGTCTATTGCGGTGCGCTGTTCGTGGTCGGGCGTCGCAGCCTCGACCAGGCGCGCCAGGCATTTCGCCGCGACCCGGCATGACACAATAAGTTCAACCCTGGCTTTTGCCGACGGCGGACCGCACTGCTATACTACCGGCGAATAGGGAACGGGCAAAATACGTCGCGGAGAAGAAGCGATGACCTTACTGCGCCCCAGGGTCAGCACAACCAGAAGCATATTGCCGATGCTTGCCCTTGTCGTTTGCCTGCCCGCACTGGGCGGCTGCGTTACCATGGACGAGGCTCAGACCAAGCTGACCCAGGTAACCCAATCGCTTTCCATTTTCGCGCGCAAGGCACAAGCCGAAACCAGCAGCGCGCTTCAAACGCTCTCGGACCAACTCAACGATCTCTACGACCAGCACGGCGGCTTTCTATCCGATCTTTTCGGTGATCCGGCCGACAGCAAGGAATCCTACGAAAAGTTGGTGGAGAGTTGCCCTGAAGCCATCGGACCGATTAAGAATGCCGCCGAAAAGACCGGCATTTCCGCCAATTATCTGTTGGCGCTCGCCAGGCAGGAAAGCTCGTGCAATTCACGGGCGAAATCGCGTACAACGTCCGCCGCCGGCATGTTTCAGTTCGTCAAACAGACTTGGCTGATCGCGGTCAACGACAACGGCGCCAAATACGGCCAGGCCGAGTTGGCGGACGCCATCTATATCGACAAAAAGGGCATCGCCAGGGTCAAGCGCTCGGCCAGTGAACGGCAAATCCTGAAGAAACGGTTCGACGCGGAATTCTCGGCGCTGATGGCCGCGGAATTGGCCCGCGACAATTACGCCTACCTGACACGTCGGCGCAAACGCGACCTGACGGCCACCGACCTGTATATGGCCCATTTCCTCGGTGCCGGCGGCGCCAACAAATTCTTAGCCGCCCTGGAGAAACGCCCCAATTCGTCGGCGGCGAAGATATTTCCAAGCGCCGCCAAAGTGAACAAAACAATCTTCTACAAAAGCGGCAGCCCGCGCACGGTTCGCGAAGTACACAGCTACTTCCGTCGCAAGATCGAAGCCGTATGATCCTGCTCCGATAGCCACAATTACCTTCTTGATTAGGGATTTGTCATGAGGATGGACAGAGACGACTGGCTTGCCTTGACGACGGAAGACACGCTCGAGCCGGAATTGGCGATTTGCGACCCGCACCATCATTTCTGGGACCGGCCGAGGCATCGCTATGTGCTCGGTGAACTCCGCGCGGATGTCGAAAGCGGCCACAATGTCGTCAGCACGGTATTCGTCGAATGCGGGGCGGGTTATCGGGCGGACGGCCCGGAATCGCTCAGACCTGTGGGCGAAACCGAATTCGTGCACGCCATTGCCGAAGCCGCGGCTGACGACTCCGCCGTCGGCGTCCGCGTCGCCGCGGGCATCGTTGGCTTCGCCGATCTCACGCTTGGCGATGATGTCGCCGCCGTGCTGGAGGCGCACATCGCCGCCAGCCCCAAGCGCTTTCGCGGCATCCGCCACGCTACTGGCTACGACGACAGCGACGACGTGCGCAACTCTCATTCCAAGCCGAGTAAGCATCTATTGGCAGATGAACGTTTTCGTGTCGGATTCGCGCGGTTGGCACCGCTTGGCATGAGTTTCGAGAGCTGGCTCTACCATCGGCAAATTCCGGAGCTCACCGGCCTCGCCCACGCTTTCCCCGAAACCACCATAATCCTAAATCATTTCGGTGGGCCGCTCGGCATCGGGCCTTATGCGGGCCGGCGCACGGAAATCCTCGAACAATGGCGCCGTGACATTACTGAACTTGCGGCCTGCCAAAACGTTGTCGCCAAACTGGGCGGCCTGTTCATGCCGATCAACGGTTTCGGATTCCATGAGTGGGATCGACCGCCGAGTTCAGGCGAACTGACCGAAGCCGGCCAGCCCTATCATATGCATACGATCGAGCAATTCGGCGTCGATCGATGCATGTTCGAAAGCAATTTCCCCGTCGATCGCGCTTCGACTTCATACAACGTGCTCTGGAACACGTTCAAGCGGCTGGCAACGGATTTTTCAGCAGCCGAGAAAGCGGCGCTGTTCCACGACACCGCGGCACGGGTCTACCGGCTCGACGCTTAAGCGATAGTCGTTCCCATCCAGTCGATACCGAGCCGCTGTTTCAAAGCCCGTCCGCCGGCTTTGGTGACACCGACGGTGCGGGTGCGATCAACCCGAGCGATCCAACCGAGGTCAAAGAAGCGCGTCGCAACGGCACCGCCCAAGGCGCCGGCGAGATGCGGCCGCCGTTCGCTCCAATCCAGGCATCGCCGCGTAAGCGGGCGGCTCTTTGCTTGCAGTTCCAGTATTGAAATGCCGAGGTCGGCGAACAGCGCTGCGCCGGCGGCGGTTACGGTAAACGCCTGATCGTCCAGCTCGAGCGCACCGCGTTCGCGCAAAGCATCGGCAACGGCAATGCCGAGATCGCCGGCCAAATGATCGTAACAGGTGCGGGCCTGGCGCATGGCCGGGTCGCGCGGTCCAGTCGGACGCGGTCGCCGCCGTGGACCGGTTGCCAATTCGGAAAGCGCCCGCAGTGCCTCTGCCACCGCCGGACCGGCCAGGCGATAGAACCGGTGCCGCCCCTGGCGCTCCACCGCCAACAGACCGCCCGCGGTCAGCTTGGCCAAATGCGCACTCGCGGTTTGCCGTGTCACGCCGGCGGCATAGGCAAGCTCCGATGCGGTGCGGGCCTTACCGTCGGTCAAAGCCGACAGAATGCCGGCCCGGGCCGGGTCGCCAATCAGCTGGGCCACGCCGGCGATCACAGATTTATCAGACATAGTTCGATGATAACCGAACTATGTCATTCGGACAAGGACGGTGTGTTCTCGTATTCGTTCACCGGCCGCCGATAGTGGCGCCTAAGCGCGCGAGCAGTTCCGCCGCTTCGTAGGTGTTGGCCTGGCCCTTGGCCGGATCGTTATCGTCGATTAGCCGGATTTCCGCCTCGCCGCGATAGCGCGTAACCGGGTAGACGTAGCCGGCGCGGCTGGCGGCGGCACGCGGGTAATCGCGATAGCGGGGATTGTCATTGCCAAGCAGGATTGAACCGCCTTTGGCCGACCGATAGGCGGTCAGGCTTTCGGTATCCCGGCGCAGCACCTCGAAGCCGAAGGCGCCGGCCTGATCGGCCAGTTCTGCCGCCCGGTAGAGCAGAAACACCGTCACGCGATCGGCCGGCGTTTCGTAGTTGCCGGCCACCGAGATCAGATAGCGGCGGCCGTCGAGCGCGGTTTCGCGGTAGCCAAGCCCATCGCTGTCGGCCGGCCCATAAGGCGTCGGGCCACCACAGGCCGCGAGCATCACCAACAGCGCCAAGACCGCCGACCGCATGCTTTTTCCTCCGCAAAGGACGCAGCACATTATAGGCACAAATGCCGGAAAAGTCGCCGGTGTTCAGCGCTTCGCCTTAGGCCGAGACAGGCGGTAGGTGACGACGCCTTTGGCGATCAGGCGGCCGTCATCGTCGGTCACATCGACGTCGGCCACGGTGAGTGAGCCGCCGCGGCGCAGGACCTGTGCCGTCGCCGTTAAATCGGCTTTGGCGGCGCCTTCCAGAAAATTGATGTTCATGGCGGCGGTCGCACCGCGGGCGTCTTTGCCGATGTCGGGATAGGCCCATGCTGCTGCCGTGCCCGCCTTGTCGATCAATGCGGCGATGACGCCGCCATGCACCAACGCGTCGCCGCGCCCAAGATCGGGCCGAAACGGCAGCCGCAAAGTCACCTGCCCCGGTGCCAAGCTGGTCATGCGCGCGCCCAAAACCTTACCAAAGCCATTATGCAACATACGCGCCTCGAACGACGCCATATCCAGTTCCGTCATCAACCACCCTCGTTTTGTATCGGGAGCCAAGAATAGTCATGATCAGACGGATTGGAAGGGCAGCACCACGGCTTTGATCCGATGGGGTTATTACCGGGTTCGTACCAGGATATTTGTCGTGCTACAGTCGCCGCCAGCCGTCGAAAAGGGAACTCACATGTCGAACGAAGCGTCGTTTCCGGTACTGGATCCGGAGAATCTGCCCGTAGAAACCAGAACGTCCTATCCCGAGCCGTTCAGGGACACCGTCGAAGGGCGCGGCGTTCGCGGCGTCGGTGATGCTCTTGGCCTGCGGAACTTTGGCGTTAATTTGATTACGCTCCAACCCGGCGCGGCGTCGGCGCAACGCCATTGGCACAGCCACGAGGACGAGTTCGTCTTGATCGTCGATGGTACGCTGACATTGATCATGGATGCCGGCGAACGGGACCTTGGGCCCGGCATGGTGGCGGGCTTCGTTGCCGGCACGCCCGATGGCCATTGCTTGGTCAACCGCGGCACGGAACCGGCAACTTTCCTGGTCGTTGGCGATCGATTGCCGCAGGACGATTGTCACTACCCGGACGTCAACCTGCATATGAGGCAGAGTCTCGCAGCTAAGTTCACCCGCAAAGACGGCAGCGAAATCTGAAACCTCGGTTTTAGAAGGGCCGGTCGCCTTTGACGGTGACGCGGTAGCCGTGGCGAACCTCGGGATAATAATCCCATAAGGCATGGTGCTGGGTGCAACGGTTGTCCCAGAACGCTATCGAATTGGGCTTCCAGCCGAAGCGGCAATGGAATTCCGGCGTCGCGATATGATGGAACAGAAAATCGAGAATAGCGCGGCTTTCCCCGCGCGGCAAACCTTTGATCCGGATCGTGAATCCGGAATTGACATACAGCCCCTTGCGCCCGGTCACCGGGTGGGTGCGCACAATGGGATGGGTGTTTTCGGGGTAGGCGTCGTCGCGCAGCTTCTCGTTCAGCCCGTAGCGGCCGCGATAGACATGCTCCGAGCCATGCACCGCCTCCATGCCGTCGAGATAGGCCTTCATGCGATCGGATAGGGCGTCATAGGCGGCGTACATGCTGGCGAACATGGTGTCGCCGCCGTTCGACGGCGGGACTTCCGTCAACCGCAGGATCGAGCCCATCGGCGGCTCGGCGTCGCAGGATACGTCCGTATGCCAGCCGTTGCCCGCGACCCGTTGGGATTTCTCGTCGGCGTGGATGACTAGAATTTCCGGATGGCCATCTGGTTTCGGCGCCGCGGGATGGATATGGAGTTCGCCAAAGCGTCGGCCGAAGTCCTTGTGCTGCTCCAGGGTGAGGTCCTGATCACGGAAAAAGATCACTTGATGCGCCATCAACGCGTCGTGGATCTCTTGGAAGGCCTGATTGCCCAGCGGCTCGGCCAAATCGACACCGGAGATTTCGGCGCCAATGACCGGCGATAGCGGTTCTACAGTAATCGTCTCGTAGCTCATTGAATTCCTCCTCGATACCGGCCCTTCAATTGTACCCGAACATCCAGCGCGACGTACTGTCATGGACGTTGACCACGTCATGACGGGCCTGGCGCGGAATAAAGGCTTCATCGCCTGGCGCCAATGTCGTCGCAATGCCGTCGATGGTGAGTTCGATGGTGCCGTCAACCACGGTCACCAGTTCATCCGTCCGATGCACGAAATCGCGCCAGGCCTGGCCCGGCGGATCGACAAAGGTCTGACAGGAATAACCCCGGCGGCGCCAGTCATCGGCGACAAACGCCGCATCAACCGGCTGGGCGAACTTTTCTCGAACGACTCGATCCTCGACCATCCGCCAATTATGGGCGCTGGCCGCGGGGTCGGTCAAATCGACGCAAACCACATTGGGCACTATCAGCCGATTTGTTCTCCCAGCATGGTGCCGACCAAATCGTTCAATCGATCAAGACCGGCGCCGAGATAGTCCGGCGGTAAGGCTGAAGAGACCCGAAAATGGTGCTCCATACCGAAACAGTCGCCCGGGATTACCAAAACGCTCTGCTCGGACCGCAGGCGCAGCGCCAAGTCTCGGGATGCCACCGGCAGGTCGTATCGAACAAAGGACATCGCCGATGCCTCTGGCGGCACCACCGAAAACACGCCGGGATGATGGGCAAGACGATCGCCCAACAAATCGAAGCCATCACGAATTAAACGCCGGGTTCGCGCGATCAATTGGGCTCTAACCGTCGGTTCGAGCGCGATGGCCGCCAATTTGTTGGACAGCATGGTCGCACTTATGGTGGCGTATTCATGGCGCCGCCAGAGCGCATCGATCATCGTCGGCGGGGCCACGACCCAGCCGCACCGGAGCCCTGGCAGGCCATAGGCCTTGCTCATGCTGTTGACCGCGATGGTGCGCTCATACCGGCCCCAAAATGACGGCGTCGGCTGGTTGCGACTGCGTTCGGCGCCGGCATAAACCTCGTCCGCCAATATCCAAGCACCGACGCTGTCCGCCGCTTCGATAATTGCCGACATCGCCTCTTCGCTTAGGATGCTACCCGTCGGGTTGTGCGGATTGACGACCGAAACGACCTTGGTCGCCGGCCCGATTGCCGCGGTCAGCCGGTCGACGTCGAGCGCCCAGCCGGCATCCTCGATCAACGGCACTGGTTTGACTTCGACGCCGCGATTTTGCGCATTACCGGCGAATTGAAGATAGGTCGGCGCCATGGCAACGACCTCGTCGCCCGCTTCTAACACTGTCGCGGCGATCAGGCCGTTTGCTTCCGACGCGCCGACGGTGACCAGCACATGGTCGGCATCGGCACCGTCATAGAGATCGGCGATGCGTTGGCGTAGCGGCAGTTCGCCATTCACTTGCGGATAATGAAACGACACGTCGTTTAACGCGTCCGGCTGCAAACCGGCCAATTCGAGCAGTTCGCCGAGACGCACCGGTTCGACACCGCTTTCGGAAAAATTGTAATCGACGCCTTGCTCGTTCTCCGACAGGAATTGCTCGACCGCAAACGGATGAAACGGCATGACTTTGATTTCCAATAGTTTATGCTGGCGCGCCAATGCCGAATGCTACCATCACGCCGTGGCGAATCGCTAGGGGGCGGTTCGGCCCAACATTGGAAACGGGGCCGCCATGACTGACATCGCATTCCGATCCGCAACCCAACTCTTGGCGGCGCTGAAAGTCGGTGAAATCGGCGCGGTTGAGATGCTGGAGCACTATTTGGCGCGCATCGAACGCTATGACGGCGCATTGAACGCGGTAGTCGTGAAAGACTTCGAGCGAGCCAAGGCCCGGGCTGCTGCGTTGGACGCGGAGCGTCTCCGCGGCGACCGCATCCGGCCACTGCACGGCCTACCAATGACGATCAAGGAAAGCTTCAATATCGCCGGCCTGCCGACGTGTTGGGGCGTGCCCGACGCCGCGGACAAGCTGGCCAAGGCGGACTCTGTCGTTGCCGCCCGGCTTACCCATGCCGGCGCCAATATTTTCGGCAAGACTAACGTTCCGGTCATGTTAGGCGATTGGCAGTCCTACAACCCGGTCTACGGCACCACCAACAATCCATGGAACACCGCACGCAGCCCGGGCGGCTCCTCCGGCGGATCCGCAGCGGCACTTGCCGCCGGCCTCACAGGTTTGGAATTCGGTAGCGATATCGGCGGCTCGATCCGGGTGCCGGCGCATTTTTGCGGTGTCTACGGGCTGAAGCCGACCCAGCATCTCATCCCCTCTCGTGGCCAGACCCTTTTCGACAGCGTCGACGAAGAGGATCTCAACGTCGTCGGACCATTGGCCCGCGATGTTGAAGATTTGGAACTCGCGCTGGATCTGACGGCCGGACCCGATCTCTTGGACGCCGATGCCTGGACCCTCTCCTTGCCGCCGGAGGATCGCCGTTCGCTGGCCGAGTACAAAATCGCCGTCTGGAACGATTCCGCCATTGCCCCTGTCGACGGCGCCGTCGGCGCCGCACTGCAGTCGGTCGTCGACAAGCTTGCAAGCCGCGGCGCCGTCGTTGACGACCGCGCCCGTCCCGACATTTCGGAAGCGGAAATGTATCGCCTCTACATGGAACTGTTGCAGCCGATCGTCACGATGGGAGCACCGCAGACTGAGATAGACACCGCCAAAGCCGGCGTCGGCGCCCTCGACCCGGAGGACACGAGCCGCCAAGCGATGCGCATGCGGGCTCTGACGATGACCCATCAAAACTGGATCTTACAGAACGAGAGACGCCAGAAACTCCGCTATCAGTGGCATGACTTTTTTAGCGCCTACGATGTCGTGTTGGCGCCGGTATTGGGTGTTGCCGCCTTCCCGCATGACCATTCCGAAGATCGCGGCGCCCGAGAGCTCACCGTCGATGGAGCGCAGGTCTATTACGGCGGCCAAATCTTTTGGCCAGGCATCGCCAACACGGCTGGGTTGCCGGCGGTGGCGGCACCGATCGGCCAGACGCCGGACGGCTTACCAGTCGGCGTGCAGATCATCGCGCCCCATTGGCACGAGAAACGCGCCATCCAGTTTGCCCGACTGGTCAAAAGCGAGGTTGGCGGTTTCCAGCCGCCGCCCGGCATCGGCGGATGAGCCGATTGCGGCCCGCGCGCACAGCGGAACTGCAGCAGTTAAGCGACCTCTGCATCCGGTCGAAGGCGGTCTGGGGTTATGACCCAGCGTTCATGGAAGCCTGCCGCGGGGAACTCACACTTACGGACCAGGACTTGAACCAAACCTGTGTTCAAGTCGCCGAAGATGAAGACGGCGTAATCGGCGTGGTGCAAATCGTCGTTGACGACGGCGTCGCCGAACTGGAAAAGCTGTTTATCGAACCAACCCGGATGCGCACCGGCGCCGGCCGCCAACTGTTGGACTGGGCGGTCGCAGCGGCTCGCGCCGGCGGCGCGACGCGACTGATGATCGCCGCGGATCCGGACGCCGCCGAGTTCTATCGCCGGATGGGCGCTCAGGATGCCGGGACGGCGGCTTCCGGATCAATACCCGACCGTGTGTTACCGCGGCTCCAAATCGACGTTCGATAGACACTCCCGTTCCCGGGCCATACAATCTGGCTCCGACGATAGGTCAGAAATACGGCAGCCCCATGGTCAGCAAATCCGCACAGCGTCGCCTTGCCGCCATCCTGTCAGCGGATATCGTCGGGTATTCCAGCATGATGGAACGCGACGAAGCCGGCACCCTCGATCGGCTCAAAGCCATCCACAACGCTGTGATCGACCCGGCGACCGCAAGTCATGGCGGGCGCATCGTCAAGACAATGGGCGACGGATTCCTGGCCGAGTTCCCAAGTGCGGTGTCGGCCGTCAACTTCGCGATTGCATTGCAATCCGCCGTGACCGACGCCAACGCCACTGAGCCCGAAGACCAAAAACTCCGATACCGGGTCGGCATCAATCTCGGTGACGTCATCATCGATGGCGACGACATATTCGGCGACGGGGTCAACCTGGCCGCCCGCTTGGAAGCACTCTGCGATCCCGGATCGCTTTGCATCTCAAATAGCGTCCACGAGCAAGTGGTCGGCAAGGTCGATGCAACGTTCGATGATTTGGGTGAGCAATCGGTCAAGAACATCGCGCGGCCGGTGCGCGTCTACCGTCTCGCCGCAAATTCCGTTGCTGAAACCAAGACCGACCCTGTCCTCGGTTTGCCCGATAAACCATCGATCGCGGTTTTGCCGTTCGACAATTTAAGCGGTGACACCGCCCAAGACTATTTCTCCGACGGCATCACGGAAGACCTCATCACCGCCCTCTCGCAAATCAGCTGGTTTTTCGTCATCGCCCGCAATTCTTGCTTTACCTACAAAGGCCGCAGCGTCGATGTTCGCGACGTCGCAAAAGAACTCGGCGTCCGCTATGTGGTCGAGGGCAGCGTCCGCAAAGCTGGCGACCGCATCCGCTTGACGGCCCAGCTTATCGACGGCCAGACCGGCAGCCATGTTTGGGCTACCCGTTACGACCGTAACCTGGAAGATATCTTCGCTGTTCAAGATGAACTGACCGAAACCATAGTCGGCGCCATCGAGCCGGAGCTCAGCAAGGCGGAACAGCAGCGCGCGCGCCTCAAAAAACCCGACACGCTCGATATGTGGGATCTCTACCAGCGCGGCATGGCGGCACTGAACGCTCTGACCTCGGACAGCCTCACCGAAGCGGAAGCGGTTTTGACCAAGGTTGTTGGCCTCGATCCCGGTTTCGCCGCCGCGTATGCCGGCCTTGCGGAAATTCACTATTACAACGTCGTGCTTGGCTTGGCCGCCGACCCTGATGCGGCTCGACGGTCAGCATCGGAGTTTGGTCGGCGGGCGGCGGAATTGGATCGTGAAGATGCCCGAACGCTTTGCAGCCTCGGGCGCGCCCTTCTGGTCAGTCGAAACTTCGCCGAAGCCGTGGCGGAATTCCAAGCCGCCCTCAGGATCAACCCGAGCCACGCGCTGGCCCATTACGGCATTGGCGCCGCCGGCGTCTTCGGCGGCAATACGGAAATCAGTTTAGCCCACCTGGAGCAAGCAATCCGCTTGAGCCCGCAGGATGCCAATATGGGCTCGTTCCTGGTACGAAGCGCCCAGGCCCATCTCTATTTGGGCAACTTCGACGCGGCTGCGGATTGCGCCCGGCAGTCCCTGCGCCTGCCGAATTTCCAATGGTCGCGCCATATGATTCTGGCGTCCGCGCTCGGTCATTTAGGGGAGACCGAGGCAGCTCGAGCAGCACTCGCCCCGTTGCTTGAAAAAATCCCACACTTCTCCGCACGCTATGTCCTGGATTATTCGCCGATGGTCGACAACGACGATTTCAAAGCCATGTTCGAAGGCCTCGAAAAAGCCGGGCTCAGGCGGGCCGATTAGACTTCTTTGAGCCCGGCGACCATATCCGCTAGAGCGTCGCGTTCGGCGTCGGACCGGACGGCAATGGAGAACTCGACTCCGGTCACAACGCCGCCGTAGCGATCAGCCAGTTTCGCGCCAATCTCCTCATGCGTGCCGATGGTGACGTAGGTATGCAGCACGTCGTCGGAGATCCGCGCCGGCATCTCTTCCCAACGCTGTTGCTTGGACAACTGGCTCAGCTCAATCGCCAGGTCCTGCAAACCGTGAATGGCGAAGGCGCGGCGATAGGCTGGCGTCGAAGCATAAAAAGCGATCCGCGCCCGGGCATCCCGGACCCGCGTCCGCAAAGTGTCCTCATCGGCCGCCGTCGCCACCAGTGGCTTCATCGCAATCTCGAAGCCTTCCAACGACCGACCGGTTTGTGCCGCGCCGGCGGCCGCCGCGGGCATCATCACGTCGGTAATGAACTTCGGCGTACAAACCGGATGCGGGCGCATACCGTCGGCCACGGCGCCGGCGGCTTCGCACATGCGTGGACCGATGGCCGCCAGATGAATGGGGATCGTCGGATGCGCGATAGGGCCAGGGTTAAACAGCGGCACCATCAGATCGAGCGTGTAATGCTGGCTCTCAAAGTCGAGGCGCGTGCCGTTCTGCCAACAATCCCAAATTGCCCGCAAAGCACCAATATAATCACGCATCCAGGGTCCGGGCGCCGACCATGACATGCCATAGCGTCGCTGGATGTGGCCGCGCACCTGCGGACCCAGTCCTAAGTGAAATCGGCCCTTGGACAGTTTCTGAATGGTCCAGGCCGACATCGCCGTGATCGCCGGACTGCGCGGAAAGGCGATGGCAACGGAGGTACCAAGGCCGAGCGTCTCGGTCGCCGCCGCCGCCAGGGCCATCACCACAAAGGGATCGTCCTTGGTTTCTTCCACGACCAAACGATCATAGCCCAGCGCTTCGACCAACCGTGCGTCGTCGCCGACCCGATCGATGGCCAGGGGCTGTTCGCTGGCCCGCAGCCCCGGATCGACCTTGCCGAGCGGCAGCAGCGTTTCGAGTTTCATGGATTGTCGTCTATCGCCGACGCTATTAAGTGACGGACGAAAATGATGTCGGTTGCAGGATTTGATTACTGAGCGAGGCGACAATCGCGCCATCTTTCTCGGTCTCGGCCCGCTTCTCGAGCCATTCCGGATCGCTCGCAAACGCGTCCCATTTCTGTTCGCGTTCCGCCAACGATTCCCAAGCCAGCATGTAGTAAAGCGCCTGGTTGGACTCGCCGATTGCCGTGGTCCAGAACCCGGCCTGGCGAATGTCGTGCTTCTCCCACAACTTCAAGGTAATGGTATCGAACCGGTTCAACAGGGCCGGCAACCGGCCCGACACACAATGGTAGATGCGTAATTCGTAAAGCATGATTAGAGCACTCCGATTTTTTTTGTGAAATTCGCGCCAGACACGGTCACGCCTTGGCGGCTTGGGCCTCAATCTCGATTAGCATGTCAGGTGAGGCAAGGCCATCGATGATCAGCAGCGTGGACGCCGGCAACGTGGCGTCACCGATGACTTTCTTGCGCGCCGCGCGATAGGCTTCGATGTGGCGCGGGTCGGTCAGAAACACGGTGAACTTCACCACATCCTTTTTGGCCATGCCGTTTTCCTTCAGGCACGCCAAGATGTTGCGAAATGCCTGCTCTGCCTGTTTTTGAATGCCGTCGACGATCTGGCCTTTTGGGTTGACGCCAACCTGGCCGGAAATCACCAGCCAAGTGGCGTTGGCCGGCACCTTCACGCAATGGGAATAGGCTCCGCCGGGCTTATGCGTTGCTTTCGGGTTCATGAACTCATTCATCGTAACGTCCTCCAAATTTTAGGAAATTTGCGCCTCAAGACGACGGCGCCGCGTAGGTGGTGCTTTTGTAGACGCTGTGAAGCATATAACTCGCCCCCAGCAAGAGTGGCCGCATTCCTGGAAACTTCGCGACCCGACTGGCGATTTCCTTTTTTCGCTTGCCGCTATATCCGGTGGACAGCGAGTTATCTCTAACCCGATAGGCAATCAGAAATTCCGGCACCCGAATTCGTCCCGACACGGTCGGCGTGTCTGCCCACCATTTGGCGTCTTGTGTGGCGCCGGTAGACTCGTCAAACGGATAGTCGAGCATGAATTCTCGATCGACCAACCAACAGCTCGGCATCGGAATGATCTGCGCCGTACCGTAAGCGAAAACCTTATCCGTCGAATCGACCAGCAGATGATCGCCGCCGGCAAATGTCGCATCGCTTCGGTCAAGCGCGTCGATCTGCCGCTCGATTTTGTTCGGTAGCCAAAAATCGTCGCCATCCAGAAATGCGACGTAATCTGTTTCCGATTCTGCCACGCCAAGATTTCTGACCACCGAAGTCGACATCATTGGAATTCGCCGCAGGTTTATGTCGGCATTGCCATCGATTTCGCTGTCGATCCAGTCATTTTCGTCCGACACATAGAGCGCTACGCCGCAGGCCATCGTTTGGTTGAGGACAGAGTCCACTGCCGTCCGAATAAAGGGCCGCTCGCTGTCCGTCATGCAGGTAATAATAGCGTTCACACGATGCGTCATGGCGTCTCGCGAAATGGAGTCCAACGGTAGTTCACGACCGGAATTTGCGACAACATGACGGCATCCCAACATTGTTGCCGCCAGCTAATCAACGGTGCCCGAGCCAGGCCGGATCTAACCCATTGTGATCACCGCCGCATCGCCGCGTCAACCGTTGGCGGCTTGGCGCGGTTCGGCGCAGCGTAGAACCACGATGGGCCCAAGCGACGCGACGGACTGGCCGGAAGGCGCATCAAGCGCCGCTCCGGATTTCTGCGTCGGTAGGATCAACGATGCATTCATGTACCCAGTCGGGCCATGCGGCAAGGCACCGCGACCGGCGGCGGTCAGCGTCGCCGCGCTCTGCCCGCCACGCGCGGCGCATTGCTGCGCAAGCTTGGCGGCCGCGTTGAGAAATGTGCCCGGCAGGATGGCGAGGCCGCTGCTGACATCGGCATCGGGCGCCAATACTTCGATGACGCCATCGATGCCCAGTTCCGAGGACGCAACGATAACGCTGTCAGCATCGGCAATCAGGTTCTCCGCAACGATGGTAATGTTGCCGCCATTGCCGCCAAAAGCGTTGGCCTCAATTCGTGAGTTTTGCAGGATAACGAATTCCGGATCGATGCCGACATTGCCGCCGTTGCCGGCGCCGCCGGCAACGCTCGTGGTGATCGCGGCATCGACGAGTTGGAAAATCTGAACGGCTTCCAGAACTATCGAGCCGCCGTCCGACTGCGTGGTCGACGTGCCGATCGTCGAAGCCGTAACGAAAATACTCTCACCGGCTTTGATCGAGATGTTACCCGCCCTGCCCGTGCCGGTACTCAGGGCAACGATGACCGCGTTGCCGGTCAACGTAAGCGTTCGATCGGCATTCAGGAAAATGTTCCCGCCGTTGCCCAGTCCTTCCGTCTCCGTCGTGATGGTGCCGCCATTTGACAAGTCTATTGTCGGCGCGTTTACGCGGATCACGCCGCCGGATCCACTGCCCAGGGCGTTGCTGGCAATGATACCGCCGTTGTCTATGCCGACCTCCTGGGCGCTCACGTTTATGCGGCCGGCATTGCCGGTCGCCCCAATCTGCGATTGGTTGGTAATCCCAGTGATCTCTAACGTCTGCGGCGCCTCGCCGACGATCGAGAGCCGATCCGCCGTGACGGTCACGTCACCGGCATTGCCGCTGGAAAACGTCGATGCCGATATCTCGCCACCGTCAAGGATTTGAATGCCGTCGGCAACGACGGTGACGGAGCCGGCGACACCCGATGAGCCTTGGCCGGCCGTGCTTTGAATACCGGTGAAGAAATCGGAGTCCAATCCGTTGATCAACAACGCCGTTGCCCTAATCGCGACGATGCCCGCGTCGCCGGCGGAAAATGTCGCGCTGGATATCTCGGCGCCGTCCAGTATTTCGAGCGCATCGGCGGTAACGGAAACGTCGCCGGCCGCACCCGTGGATCCGGCATTTGCCACGCTTGAAATGCCTGTAAAGGCAGCCTCGTTTGAACCGGTAATGACGATCTTCCCGGCATCGACAACAACCGAGCCACCGTTGCCGCCGGCGGTGGTGCCGCCGGTAATATCACCGCCCGGTCGGATGATCAGTTCGCCCGCGGCAATCGTAATGGAACCGGCATCGCCGGCCGCGGCGGCCCGGTTGGTTATTCCGGTGAATCGCCCGGAAGCCAGCGAATCGACGATTATACGATCGGCGTTGAGTACAATCGAACCGCCTCGGCCGTCGGCAAAAGTACTGACGGAAATTTCACCGCCGTCGAATATCTCGAGCACGCCCGCAGTCAAGTCAACGGTGCCGGCATTGCCGGTCGAGAATTGTTCGGCGGTACTGTTTATGCCGGTAAAGATCGGCGAACCGGACCCGTTAATCGTCACCCGGCCGGCGTCGATCGCAACACCGCCGGCGTTACCGTTCGCAAACGTGCTGCTCGATATGTTGCCGCCATTCAGTAAATCCACGACACCGGCGGTTATCGTTACATTCCCCGCCGCACCGGTACCAGCCGCTCTTGATTGATTGACAATTCTGGTGGGCGACGTTGCACCGGTCCCATCCACCACCAACCGATCGGCAACGATGGTAACGTTGCCGGCGTTGCCGTCGGCCGACGCAGCAGCAATTATTTCGCCACCGGTGATGATTTGCAGTTCGCCCGCGTTTACGGCGATATCGCCGGTACGGCCGCTGGCCAATGAATTGGCGTTTATCTGGGTGTTGTCGAGCAGGAAGACTTTTGCGCCGTCGATCCTGATGTCGGACCCCCTGCCGGCAGCAAAGGTATTGGCGCGGATTAAGCTCCCAGCGATCCGCGCCTCGCCACGCGCACGGATGTCGATCTCGCCGCTTTGTTGAGTGCCGAACGTATCGGTCACGATGACGGATGACTCAACGACAATTTGTCCCGCTTCGATTTTCACCGAACCACCGCCGGCGCCCCGTGCCGACAGAAACGCGAAATCCGAAAGGCTGACGTTCCCCAATCGGTCGAACGCCGCAGGCGCGGCGGACGCAGCCCCGATCGCGACGCGCCCCGGCGAGGCGACGCTCGTCAGGTTTATTTGGCCGTCCGGCGTGGAAATGAAACCGAAGTCGCCACCGGTGATGCTTATGTCGCCACCGGCGAGGGCGAACGTGGTCCCGGGCAGCATATCCAGTTCACTCTCTTGGATCGCAATCGAAGCTGGAGCGTCGTTCAAGAACCCAAACGCCTCGGGCGCGGCCACGCTCAACACGGTGTCGGCGGGATCGGTCGCGCTAAAGCGGCCACCGTCGGGAAATTCGATCTGGTCCGCGGTGGAGAGATGAAACGAGCCGTCTATGTCAAGAAAAGCATTGGGCCCAAAGACCACACCCGACGGGTTGATGAAAAAGAAGTCGGCATTTGGGATCGCAGAGCCCAAGAATCCATCGATGTTTGAAGGCGAGCCGCCGGTGACGCGGGATATCACACTGTTGATGTCGGCTGAACCCGTAAAAACAGCGCTTTCGCCGGTGTTAAGGCTAAATCCCGAAAAGCTGTGGAACAGGTTGCCGCCGGCACGCGCACCCAGCGCTTCGTCTATGACAAATGCGGGGCCAACGAGTGCCCCGGCAGGGCCGACGGAACCGTCTGTGACGATCTGTGCGCCGGCCGGCTGGATGGAAAAAGAAAATAGACAAAGGACCGTCTGCAGCACCAACCCCGACCGGATCCATGACTGACAAACACGACCCATAATGCCGCTCAAACCTGCAAAACGTGCCATTGAGGACCGGTCACACAACACTTACGCAAACGCATGTTTTGACCCAATCCCATACTCCGTTTTAGGTACTGATCCAGATCAGAGGAACCTGATCGGAATATAGTCGAGCACCGTTGGCCTAGGCAGTATGGGCGGAAGTCCAGTCACGAGGCAAGCATCATGACCACCATTATGTCTTGCATCTAAGCGTGACAACGCTCGAATTGATTGTCGCGGCGACAGCCGCGCCAGCGGAGTTCGGCCTGGCGCCAGACACCACTGGTGTGGCTATGAAATAATTGGCGTTCTGGACAGTGTTCGGATTGTCCGGCAACGCACCCCGGCCAGCAGCGGTTAGGGTCGCCGCTGTTTGCCCACCCCGCGCCGCGCATTGCTGCGCCAATTGGGATGCGGCGTTCAAGAAGTCGCCGTTCAGCGTGGCTATGGCTGAAGTGACGTCTGCATCCGGCGCCTCGATAACGACGGTGCCGGCGATACCGAGGGCTGACGAGGCCGAAACAACGCTTGCGCCGTCGATCAACAAGTTGTCCGCGGTGAGTTGGATGTTGCCGCCGGCGCCGGCGAAGGCATTGGCAATGATGCGGCTGTCGACCAGCACAATAAAGATCGGATCGATCGCAATGTTGCCGCCGTTGCCTGAACCGCTGGCGACGCTCGTTGTGATCGACGTGTCGGCCAAGTGGGCGACAAGAACGGTGTCGATGGTGATATCGCCGCCGTCGGATTGCGTGGTTGATGTGGCGATCGTCGAAGCTCTGGCGACGACACTCTCACCGGCCTCTATGGTTATGTTGCCTGCCCTACCAATACTGGTACTCGAAGCGATAATACGGGCGTCATTGGATAGGGTCACAGTCTTATCCGTAGCAATATGAACAGACCCGCCATCGCCGGCGCCCGACGTCGAAGCCGTTACGGTCGCGTTGTCCACTTTTATGCCCCCGCCCAGTGCCGCAATTTCTATGGCGCCGGCGTCGCCAGGGCCTCGCGTTTCACTGGAAACCACGGCGTCGTCGACAATTTCGATGCGTGGCGCCCGCACAACAATCGCCCCGCCCCGGCCGGCGTTATCTGATAAGCTGCGCGTTTCAGCGAAAATCCCGCTTGAATCCTGACCGCTTTCGTCGGTTCCGGCAATTCGGACACCATCATTCGCGGCAACCGCGATGTCACCCGCGTTACCGCTGCCGCGCGCGATGCTGCGGACGTCGCCACCACCGACAAGCTCCATCACGTTGACATCGATTTCGATACTCCCGCCGCTTCCAGCGCCGTCGTTCGCAACACTGATCGACCCTTCGGCCCGCAATTGCCCACCTTTCACCGTGACGGCGCCGGCGTTGCCCTCGCTGGTCATGATGCTGGATATCGATCCCCCCGATTGAACGTCAATATGATCCGCAAGTACCGTGACGGAACCCGCGTCGCCCGCCAGCCTCGATCCCGTGCCGCTACTAATTGAGCCGCCCGATCGGACATCAAGCCGCCCGGCCGAAATCGCGATCTCGCCGGCTCGACCGGTGCCAATCGTCTCCGTAGAAATGATGCCACCGAACCCGATGTTTAGGTCATCGGCGCTGATCGTGACATTGCCGCCGTTGCCGGTCGAACTGAAACTGGTGTCGCTTAGAATGCCGGTTGCTTGGAATCGATTTATTGTATCACCCTTGATCAATATTCGTTTCGCGTTGATGGAAACGCTTCCGGCATTACCGCGCGAAGACGTGCCGGACACGATCTGCCCGCCATCAAGAATCTCGACCTCCTCGGCCGTGACCTCAACCGTTCCAGCATTGCCGAGCGCGCTTCGGCTTGTTTGGCTGGCTGAACTTTCAATTCGACTGGGGGACGTACCGAAAAAACTGAACCCCCTTCCCTCTATCACCAACCGGCCGGCGCCGATGGTCACATTGCCCGCATCGCCATCGCCAAACGTATTGCTCTCGATCGATCCGCCGTCCAGGATCATGAGATCGCCCGCCTTCACCGACACACTTCCGGCCGTCGACGGCGCCGTAGGATCCAGCGACGTCGAACTTGCCGAAATCCGACCGCGATTGACGAATTTGTCCGCCGAGATCGCGATATTTCCCTGGAATTCTCCCGCGAAAAAGCTTTGGGCCGTGATCGATCCGCCTTCGAGGACTTCCAGCCGAGAAGCTTTGATTGCAATATTTCCACCAGTCCCCGTGCCGACATTGGGGCTCCTAACGAATTCGTTGGTCTGAATTCTGCCCCCAACCAGTAACGCGCCCGTCGCCGTGTCGATCGTGACGTTGCCGGCATGGCCGATCGACGAAAACCCGGTCCTGCTCGCAACTCCCGTGAAGAACTCAAAACCCAGTCCCTGAATTGCCATGTTGTCGGCCGTCACGGTTACGTCCCCGGCATTGCCGCTGCCTTGGCTAACGCTCGAGATATCGCCGCCATCGTTGATGTCGACATCGTGCACCGTCACCATTATCGGCCCGGAATTGGCCGTCGTTCCGAAATTTGTCTCCGTATGGATGCCGGTCACGGTATCAACACCGCGCCCCTTGATCGATAACCGGTCCGCGGCGACCGATATCGCCCCTGAATCAGCGCTTTGACTTGACCGACTTTGGATTTCACCGCCATTCGAAATCGCTACGGCCTTCGCGGTGACCTGAATACCATTGCTGGCACCGGCAGAAGTCAGGCTGTCGATCGTTGCGCCATTCATTATGTCCAGCCGACCTGCGGTGAGCGCAATCGATCCAGGGGCACCGGCATTTGGGCTGAACGCTTGGCTCGCGATGCCGGTGAAGCCCAAGCCATTCGCCCCGTCGATCGTCAGATGATCAGCCAGGACAGCCACCGCGCCGCCGGTACCGCTACCGGCCGTTCCCGTAAACGCAAAGCTGTTTTCCTTTATCGTGAGCGCGCCGGACATCGCCGTCAGCCGAATGCCGCCGCCGTCGCCCGCGGAAAACGTCAACGCCGTCAACTGTGACTGAGATAAAGTCAGCCGGTCCGCCGCCGTTAGCTCAATACCGTTGCCTTCAGACCCGCCCGTCGTATTGGCTGTAATTGTTGACCGATCGATAACAATCTCTCCAGCTTCGATATGAACGCCGCCGCCGCTGGAACCGGTCGTAACCAGTGATGAAAAGTTCGATATGTCGACGGTCGCGGAGCCAGCCAACACCGCTAGGCCTGTCCGTTCGTCGGCGATCACGACGGCGCCGGGCGCGGCAACACCGGCTATTTGGATTTGTCCGTCCGGCGCACGAATAAACGCCCCGGCGACGTCGATATCACCACCGATAAGCGATAGATCCGTGTTGGTCTTCATTTGCAGTGTACTGTTTTGGATTGTGATCGACGCTGGATTGTCGTTGAGAAAGCCAAATGCCTCGGGTGGCGCGATACTCAAGACGGTATTAGCGGAATCGGCCGCACTGAACCGGCCGCCGTCAGGAAAATCGATCCGATCCGCGGTTGAAAGGTGAAACGATCCGTCGATATCCAGGCTCGCGCTTGGGCCGAACATGACGCCAGACGGATTCACAAAATAGAAGTCAGCGTCGGGTATTGCCGAGCGCAGGAGTCCGTCGATGGTCGAAGGCGAACCGCCGGTTACGCGCGATATAACACGGCCGATGTCGGCCGAGCCCGTGAATGTCGCGCTTTCGCCCGCGTTGATGTCAAAGCGCGAAAAACTGTGGAAAAGATTGCCGCCAACGCGCGCATCCAGCGCCTCGCCAATTTCAAAGTTAGGGCCGACAAGGACCGACGCAGGGCCGACGCTGCCATCGGTTGCTATCTGCGCATCGGCCGATCGAATGTTTATGCAAAACAGCATCAGGAGCAAAGCAAGCAACGAAGCCGTACGCTTGTAGGGCCAAACACGCCGCTGACCAGATCGGCTATGCGCCGTCAATAACGCCATTGATATGCGGCAAGTCTCATTAGCGGCCGGTACATTTTCGGACTAATCGCCTCCGCTTTCTCGACCGAATCCCAAAGCGAATAGCCCCGCAAATAGAATTCGGTTTCGATATTCTGCCCTTGAAAACAGTATGGTCCGCCGATTGGGGCCCGGGCAAGCGCTATGGCGACAGTGCCAGCAGTACAAATTTTGTTCCTTTATGCCGAGCAGCGGAGGGTGATAGCGACTGGCTCGGCAACCACGGCGACGGTCCTGGCGTTGTCTGCTTCGTACGCACCCGTCATATCCGGTGCTGCGACGAAATAGTTGGCGTTCTGGACAGTGTTCGGATTGGCCGGCAGGGCGCCGCGGCCGGCAGCGGTCAGGGTCGCCGCCGTCTGCCCGCCCCGTGCCGCGCATTGCTGCGCAAGCTGCGACGCGGCGTTCAGAAAATCGCCGTTCAGCGTGCTCAAGGCTGAGGTGACATCCGCATCCGGCGCCTCGATGACGACAGTGCCGGCGATACCGAGGGCCGACGAGGCCGAAATAATGCTCGCACCGTCGATCAGCAGATTGTCCGCGGTGAGTTGGATGTTGCCGCCGGTACCGGCGAAGGCATTGGCAATGATGCGGCTGTCGACCATGACAATAAAGACCGGATCCACATCGATATTGCCGCCGTTGCCGATGCTGTTCAATACCGTGGTGGTAATCTTGGCCCCGCGCAGCTCGACAAGATTGCCGACCTCAACAGTAATATTGCCGCCGTTTCCTTCGAACGCCTCCGCGGTAATTTCGCCGCCAAGAAGCTGCAGTTTGTCGCTGGCCCGGATCAACAGGCTGCCGGCAAATCCGGTACCCCGGCTCGACGAACCGATACGGCCCGCGTCGGCAACGATAATCGATCCCGCGTCGACCACAATGTCGCCGCCGCCGCCATCGACTGTGGTCGCGGTGATGGCACCGGCCTCGTCGACCACCAGCAAACGCGCCGAGACGGACACGGATCCCGCATTGGCGATTGTGCTGCTGCCGTCTGCTCGGGCGCGTTGGTCGGCCGCAATCAAGGCATTGTCGGTAACCGTGACGGTATCCGTCGCCCGGATCGTGATGTCGCCACCATCGCCGGCGCCGGTCGTGATCGCCGAAATCCCGCTGGCGTCCGCCATGGTCAGGTCTTTGACATCCAAGGTCACCGTGCCGCCGGCGCCGGCCCCCTCCAGCATTGAGCTCGAGATTGAACCGTCACCGGCAAGGTCCAATGCATTCGTCACCTGGATGCGGATATCGCCGGCGTCCTGATCGGTCGCCGACGCCGTGACCGTGCCGCCTGTACCGATGATCGCGCGGTCAACGGCAATCGCGATTGATCCGCCACGACCGGAACCGGCGGATTCGGTGCCAACCAACCCGCCGGCAAGGCTGAGCGTCTGTGCATCAATCGAAATTGAGCCGGCATTGCCGCTTGATCCGGGCGACGTTCGGCTGGTTATCTTGGGATCGGCGTCGCCTTCCAAAGACACTGACCGCACCGCCGAGACGACAATGCCGCCGGCCTCACCGACAGCAAACGCATCGGTCGAGATTTCGCTAGCCCCCGACAATGCCAGATCGCCGACGTCGACAGACACCGCGCCGCCGGCACCCGTGCCGAAGGAGGTGGCACTGATAAAGCCACCGGTCATGGCGAGGCGCGGTGTGGCAACTGAAATTCGACCGGCCGCCGCGCCGGTGAATGACAGGGTTGTGGTGGTAATGGCGGCCTCATCGGCGACCGAAATCGATTCCGATGCCTTGACCGTGATGTTGCCGGCATCGCCGGGCCCAAATGTCGAACTATCGATCTTGGCAAGGGTTCGCATCGACAGCCTGGCGACATCGACATCCACTTGGCCGCCCTGGCCAACGCCGGAAGTGGACGAGAATATCAGGCCGCCTGACATGTCCAAGGTCGACGCCTTCACCGTCACGCGCCCGGCCGCGCCGCTCGAAAAAGGAAACGCCGTGCCTGTAATAGTGAAATCGTCCGTGAGGGATATAGCCCCTGCGGCCGCGAGGTCGCCGCCGGTCGCATCGATGATTACCGCACCGGCGTCGCCGTCGCCAAAAGTGCCGGCGGCAATGGAGCCGTCGAGACTGCCGGCCAAACTGCCGACATCGAGGCGTACGGTCCCGCCTTGGCCGACGCTGCGGGTATTCGAACTAATGCCGCCGCCTACCATCTCCAGGATCGGCGTCGCGACGGTGACCATGCCGGCATTGCCGGTCGAGCCAAAGTCGGCGTCACTAGCCAGGAAGGCGCGGTCGATGAGCGCCTGACCTGTGGCCGTTATCGAAATATTTCCCGCATTGCCATCGGCAAACGTAACCGTGTCAAAGGTCGAGTCGCCGTCAATCAGAAAATCCTTGGTGTCGACAACGATATCTCCGGATGCTGCGACAGAGAAGGTTCCGGACAACACCGACGACTGATCTTGTATCGCTACGGAATCGCGCCCCGTAATACGAACCCCGCCGCCTTTTTCAGAGGCATCGAAAGCAAACAGCGTATCGGCGAATATCACCGTGTCACTGATTTCTACCTGGCCGCTTTGGATGGTTACGGTCTCATTGCCGGCGCCGCTCACTTCGATCAGGCTACCGGATAGGGAGATGTTGCCGTCAAAACCCGCCGCCGCGGCGGTCTGAGCGACACCGGCGATTGACGTTGTGCCCGACGGGCCGACACCAAACAAGTTGACCGTGCCGTTCAATATCTCGATCAAACCAAAATTGACTGACAAATCGCGGCTTGCCAAAGTCATTGTCGTAGACGCCGGCAAAGGCAAGGCGCTGCCGAAGACACCTATGCCGCCATTGTTGCCATCGAGGAACCCGAATGACGCCGGCGCCGCGACAGAGAACGTGCTGGCGCTAAGGTCGACAGCCGAGTAAATCGTGCCATCGGCAAAACCGATGTGATCGGCGCTGGCCGCGTGAAAAGAGCCATCGATGTCGAGCGCCGCGCTGGGGCCGAATAATATGCCGTGCGGATTGATGAAAAACATGTCCGCGGCGGCGATCGTCGACCGCAGGGTACCGTCGATAACTGACGGGCCGCTACCGGTTACGCGCGAAATTACCGCGCGCAAATCGTCAGGCCCGGTGAACGTTGCCCGCGCGCCCGTCGCAACATCGAACTGACTAAAGCTATGGAACAGGTTGTTACCGGCACGGCGGCCCAAAGTGTCGGCGATAACGTGATCCGGACCGCCGATCGACAATGCCGGTCCGGCCGTACCGTCCGTAACGATTTGCGCAAGGGCCATCGTGGCCGCTGCCTGCACGCAAGCCGCCAAAATTATCGACGAGATGGAAACCTTCGTCATCATCGTCATGACCCTCGGCCCCCGAACGGCGTATTTGATCGCGGGATACGCCCTATGCGACACCAATGTGCCACAGAATCCGTGTCATGAACAATAGTCGAGGTTTCGGCCGATCAATCTCCGCCACCGGCCGGGCCAACCCATTCGATGTTGGCATGGGCGCCGCGCACAGCAATGGCGTCGACCTCTACCAGCATTTCCGGCAAGGCCAGGCCAGCGATACGGCAACCCATGGAGACCGGCCGGCTGTCGGCAAACCACGCCGGGCCTTCGCCATAGGCGCGGTTCTGTTCGGCGGCGGCGACCGTGAAGCTGCGCCGGCGGATGATGTCATCCAGGCTGAGGCCGGCTTCACCCAAGGCCCGGCCGATGGCCTCGTGACAGAGGTCATACTGGGTTGCCCAGTCGCCGGGCGCCTGGACGACGCCGTCCGGCGCCATGGAAGTACAGCCGCTCACATGGACGACGTCGCCGACTTCAACGGCGCGCGCATAGCCGCGCGGGCGCTCCGACTCGTTGCCCGAATAGATATCGCGCCTGGTTTTGGCCGCGCCGACGATCGCCTCGGCTTCAATTTCGACCAGCATTTCCGGCATAAGCAACGCCGGGATGCCGAGCAGGGTTGCCGTCGGACGCGTCTCGCCCAAAACGGCGAGTTTCGCGCGGGTTTGCTCCCCGGTTTGGTCCAAATCGGTGACGAAGGTCTTGGTGTAAACCAAGTCGTCGCGACTGCCGCCGGCTTCCTCGACGGCGCCAATGATCGCATCCCAGGTATCCCGGCTCTGACCGTAGAGATCGCCTTGTGACGTCACTTGGCCTTGGTCATTAAGCGCCGTGGTTCCGGCAACGAAAATCGTATCGTCGACCCGGACCGCCCGGGAATAGCCATAGAGTTCTTCGGTCGGGCGCCCCGACGAGATGCGCACCGCTCGTTCCCTGGCGCCGTCGATGGCGTCGAATTCGATCTCGATCAGTTGCGCCGGGCGTGCCAACCGCGCCACCTGCACCAGGGTCGCGGCCGGGCGAATGTCGCCGAAGTATTTGCCAAGCGCCCGCCCGGCCTGATCGGCCAGACTGATGTCCGTCACATAAATGCGCGAGCGCACGATGTCTTCGATGCGGCCACCGGCCTGTCCCATCGTGGTCTCGGCAATCGCCATGATCGCGTCGACTTGCGCGGCAACGTCACCCACGCCGATCACGTTGCCCTCGGTGTCGATGGCGGTGGTCCCGGACTGCAAGACCCGATCGCCAGCCCGAAGCGCCCGCGAATAATGCGCCAGATGCTCCAACGGCCGGCCTGAGCCGACATTTATCCTCTTCAACGACGACATAGCTTTGCCCCCCTTCTCAGATTGCGCCACACAACGGCAGTGTACGCGAGGCCCGTCTGATCCGGAATAGCAGCGCGCGCCTATGTAAAACGCTGCCTCGGGCTAACCGCACGAATATGGATAGCTAGTCAGATTCCTCAAGCGCTGCATTTCAACGCCAGGATCACCGGTTGCCGGATGATGCCGCTCGTGGACACCGCCAGGGTCGCAAACTGTTTCTGATCGACTGGAGCGCCGGCGAAGTAGTTTACGGTCTGTGCGTCGTTCGGCCCGTCCGGCAGGGCACCGCGGCCGGCCGCGCTCAGGGTCGCCGTCGACCTGCCGCCGCGGGCGGCGCATTGCTGCGCCAGCAAAGCGGCGGCGTTCAGGAATTCCGAGTTCAACAGCGTGAGCGCGCCGGCGACATCGGTCTCCGCCGCGTCAATGGCCACCGTGCCCTCGATGCCGAGCGCCGACGACGCGCGGATGACGCTGTCGCCATCGGCGAGAATGGTATCGGCGACGATGGTGATATTGCCGCCGTTGCCGCCGAAGGCATTGGCCTCGATCTCGCTGTCGAACAAGACCACGAAATCAGGGTCGATATCGATGTTGCCGCCATTGCCGACACCGCTGGCAACAGATGTCTCGATGCGGCTGCCATCGAGCCGTATCAGCTCGCCGACGATCAGGGTGATGTTGCCGCCATCGCCTTGCTGGGCCTCGGCCAGGATGGCGCTGTTCTGCATGACCGCGCGCTTGCTCGCCTCGACGACAATATTGCCGGCGACGCCGTCACCGGCGCTGGAGGAGCGTATTTCGGCATTGTTGCTCATGGCGAGTGTCGTTGACTTGATTATCAATTCGCCGCCATCACCGTCGACGCTGGTAACCGACAGGATGCCGCCATCCATGACCACGGACCGCGCGTTGGCGATCACCCGGCCGGCGTCGCCGGCGATAATCGGCTCGGGTTGGAAAACGCTGGTTTCGAATTGATCCTCGGCGGCCGATCGGGCGCCGATGGTACCGCCATTGGCGAGCGTCAACGTATCGCGAACGGTGATGGTGACGTCGCCGGAATTGCCGTCTGCCGTCGCCGCACTGGTCATGGTCGCGCCGTTGGTTACGGTCAGTCGGTCGGCGGCGATACCAATTTCTCCGGCATTGCTCGGGCCGAAGGAATCGGCCGAGACCACGGCATCGGAAATCAAAATATCCGGTGCAATCATGATGACTTCGCCGCCCCTGCCTTGGCGCTCGACTTGCCGTTGATCCAGGAAAGGCACGGCCCGCGAGGTGATTTGCGCCTTGTTCCGGATGTCGATGCGCTCGCTCGCCACCAGGCGCAGTTCGCCACCGTCGGTTTCGCGCAAGGTATCGCCGCTGATCGACGCGCTGTCGATAATGATGCGCTCACCACGCAGGGTGATGGAATTTTTCTCATCCGGATCGACGATCGGCACGCCATCTTCGCCAAATGTAATGGCCAAAATGCCACCGGAAGCATTGCTGATGAGACCGCCTTCGAGCAAAATCTCCGGTGCTTCGATGATGATCGGCGCGGACGCGGCACCGCCGCCTGCCCCCGCCGACACTTCCGTAAACTGAAAATTGACCGGCTCTTGGTCCTGCCGGTTTCCCTGCATATGGAATTTTTCCGACGCGGTGATGAGGATGTCGCCGGCCGCGCCGCCGCTGAAGACCGTGTTGGCCGTGGTCGTGATTGTCGTGCCCGGCAACAAGGTCACCCGATCGCCGCGGATCGTCAGTTTACCAGCCGTACTGCCGAGGTCGCCGCCGGCGCGAACGAAGACTTGGGCAAATGTTACATCCGGCGCCACAAACGCAATGTCGCCGCCGGTCGTGTCGTCGCCGACCGGGTCATTGGAAATTTGCGAACGCAAACCGAAGGTTGTGCCCCGGACATCCAGAGTATTCGCCGCTGTCATGGTGATCGCGCCGGAGGTCCGTTGATTGGCGCCGGTCGTAAACAATTGAAAGAAGCCGCCAAGTCGCACGCTGTCACCGCCGATGGTGATTGATCCGGCGTCGCCTTCAAACGTATTCGTACGCATCAGCACGTTTTCGATATCAACAATCGGCGCACCGATATCGATGGCACCGGTGGTGCCGGCATTGGCGGCAGCGCCGGTGGTGATCGAATTTCTGACGCCGTCGCTGCGGGCGATTAGCGATTCCGTCGCGTGCAGGGTGATGGCGCCGGTCTGTCTCGGGCCGCCGAACGTGCTGACCCGATTGAAGATCGCGCTTTCGTTCATGGCAATGCGACCGGCATCCAGGCTAAGGGCTCCAGCCGAGCCGCCGCCGTTGGCGACCGAGGCAATGGTGGCGCCCCGCAGGGTGATGACCGGTGCTTGCAAGGCGACGGCCGCGCTATCGCCGGCCGCATTCGCACGGGAGAATATGGCGCTCGCAAACGGGTCGACGTCGGCGGTGAGGACGTCGAGTGCTTCTGTGGTTGTCACGGAAATTGATCCCGCCGCACCATTGAAGAAACCATCGGTCTGGATCGACGCACCGCCGCTCAGAGCCACGCTGTCGGCCGTCACCACCACATTGCTGCCGCTACCGGCACTCACGTCTGAAGAGCGGATAAATCCCCGGCTGTTGAGTTCGAGCGGACCGTCGACAGTCACGGCAATAGGCGCCATTTGTTGTGCCGCCCGATTGATCGACCGGAGGCCGGCGCCGCCGGCCACGGTCGCCGCGTTTGCGGTGACGGAGACGCCATCGGAAAGACCGAACGAACTGGCGCCGGCAGTGGCGACGGCACCACTATCGAGGCCAACACGGCCGCCGCTTATATCAATCGCGCCAATCCGGCCGGCGAACACGGAGTTGGTGAATAGAACGGCGCCGTCACGGATGCTGACGGTCGACCCGCCTTCGATCCGCAGCCCCGGGCTCGGGTTGGTGTTGAAGCCGTTGTTGAAAACGCCCAATGTGCCGCCTGCGACATCAATAGTGCCGCCGGTGAGCAGGACCCCCTCGCCGCCTGTGCCCGCGGCATTCAAACTCGATCCGGCCACCATGAGGTTGCCACCCAATGCCGTCGGCACCGTACCGGACAGACCGACGTCGTCACCGGCGGCGGCCGCGTCGATCCGCAATACGCCGTTGGAAACCCGCAAGCTCGATTGATTGACCGCCACAGTGCCACCGGCCAAATGCAAGTCGTTGCCGACCGTGGTGGCGAGCGTACTGCCGGCGACCGTGAGGCCGGCTGGGTTGGCGGACAGAAACCCAAATCGTTCCGGCGCCGCGATGGACAACGTCGAGCCATTGGCCGCCGTCGCCGCAAACCGCCCGCCATCGGCGAAGTCGATGTGATCGGCGGTGGCGCCGTGGAATGAACCATCGATGTCCAAGACAGCATTCGGTCCGAACATCAGGCCGGCCGGATTGATCATGTAGAAGTCAGCGCCGGCGATGGTCGAACGCAAGGTGCCATCGATATCTGATCTGACACCGCCGGTCACGCGCGAGATCACGTTGCGGATTAGGTCCGGGCCGCTGAAGGTCGCGACCTCCCCGGCCGACAGACTGAAACGGTCGAAGCTGTGGAAAAGGTTGTTGCCGGCACGGCGGCCGAGATCCGAAGGAATGGCGAAATTCGGCCCGGAGAACACCGTCGCCGGCCCCAGACTGCCGTCGGTCGCAATCTGGCCGTGGGCGGCAATCGGCGCGCCGATTGCCAGCATCAGCGTCAGCAACGACCACAAGAAGACAAGCGGTTTCGTCAACGCCTCGGCACCTTTTGACCAAACTACCGGCTGCCAAACACAACGGCAGAGTTAAAGCTTGCCATTTTTTTCTACTGCGGAACAGGGATAGGCGCCTTTTGGCACACATTTAGGCCGACATCGCACCATTGTGATCTAGACGGCGCTGGGATGATCGCGTGCTAGCTGCCGTCTTTCAACGATGCGACCACGGCGTCATAGGCCGCGTCCGTTTCACCCGCGGCGGCTTCATCTTGGCCGGCACGGACTATCCAGAGGACGCGGTCAAGCAGAGCGGCGCGCTCGGCTTCGCGCTTTGCTTCCTGGTCGGAGTCCGGCACGAATTGATCTACTGCATCGGGGCCAAGGCCGCCGGCCTGCACCAACAGATGTTCCAAGGTATCCGCACGCTCTCGCAACACAGAGACTTCAGCCGTCAGGGCCAGCACCATCGATGTCAGGCGGTCGACGGTAACGTCTTCGTCGAACGCCGGGCGCTTGCCTTTTGCCTTGGCGGTCATTGTGGCGATGCCGCTGGTTTGCGGGCGCCCACGACTTCCCAATGCTTGCGACCGCCAGAATCCCGCGCGTCGGAAAACACATGGCCGGCAACGCCGGTGCGGGAGATCCGCCCGGAAATCACGTCATCGGCCGCGAAGCCCGCCCCAGTCACCAAATCCGTCGGGTCGAGCATGCGGAATGCGGACCAAAACGGCTCGTTGTTGTGGCGCGTGTCCCAGTCGAGCATGAAGGCGTCGAACGGATCCATGCCGCGGTAAAGCGAAAGATCGACGTGGACCATCAGCCCGCCGGGCCGGAGCAGCCGGAAGCATTCCGTCATGATGCGCTGGATCGCCTTGGCCGAAGTCTCGTGCAACAGAATATGGGACACTACCAAGTCGAAATGGCCGTCCGCGTAAGGCGTCGCCTCGGCATTGGCCTGGCGAAAATGCACCGCCTTGTCCATGGCGTTGGCCCGTCCGAAGGCGTAGCGCAGCATCGGCTCGGCCACGTCGACGGCATGAATTTCGGCCTCTGGGAAGGCGTCCGTGTAGGGCAACGTGCCATGGCCGACGCCACAGCCGAGATCCAGGATCCGTTGCGGCGCAAGGTCGGCAAATCGGTCTTTGATGAAGCCGGCCACGGTCCGGCCCATGACGCCGTTGTCGGCCTCCCAGCCGCCCATGGCATATATATAGCCGCCGCGGTCATAAAGCGCGCCGGCCGTCACATCGCCGGCGAAGGCTTGCCCGCCATAGCCGCGCGGCATGCAGTGAATATCCAGCGCGGTCAGATAGCGTGGCATGGCGAGGTCCGGGTCGAGTTCCAAGGAACCGAGCCTGCCTTCGGTCAAGATCGGCCGCGCCGCCAAGTCCTCGGCCTGGCGGTCGATCGCATCCAAGACCGAATTCCAACACATTTCCTGGCTACAGCGCTGCAGCGAGCCCCAGAAGCGGTAGAACGGTTCTTCGGCCATGGCGGCGGCGATGGTTCGCCGGTCTGCCGGCTGTGCGCCGTTCCGCTGTTCCAGGGTCGGGCGAACCCGGTGTTCGTAGGTTTCCCGGTTGCCTTGCACGACTTTGGTGGCGAGATGCACTTTCAGGCTTTGTACGAAGGCCTGGCGGGCGCGTTCGTCATGATTGGCCTCGGGCAGCATGGCATGGGCGAGTTGTTGTTGCATATCCGGTTCCTCCTTCTCAGGCCGCGACCACACTGTTCCTAAGAACACCGATGCCGGACCATTCGAACTCCAATTCATCGCCGACATCGAGAAATCGCTGCGGAATACGGCTGCCGCCGGAGCCTTCCGGCGAGCCGGTCGACAGGATGTCGCCGGGCTTCAAATGCATAATCGTCGAGACGTAGCTGACCAGTGTCGGGATGTCGAAAATCATCTGGCCGGCAGTGGTGTGCTGCACCCGCTCGCCGTTAAGCCGGGTTGAGAGCGTCAGAGCCGAAGGCTCACCAATTTCATCGGCAGAAACGAACCAGGGTCCACAGGAACTGGCGGAATCAAAATTCTTGCCGGCGGCAACGCTGTGTTTTTGCCAGTCGCGGACCGAGCCGTCATTCAAGATCGTGTAGCCGGCAATGTAATCGAAGGCCTGTTCTTTCGGGATGTGGCGGCCTTCCCGGCCGAACACCAGGACCAGCTCGCCTTCATAATCGAAACTCCGCGCCGCCTCGCCCGGCGGCTGGATCAACGGCTCCTGGTGGCCGACCAGGCTGCCGGGAATTTTGGAGAACATCGAGATGTTTTCCGGCGGCGGGATATCGCCCTGAACCGGATGACGCTTCGGATAATTGACGCCAATGCACAGCACTTTTTCCGCATCATGAAGCGGCGGCAGATACCGGATGTCACCGAGACCAACACTCGGCGATCGGCTACCCAGCGCCGCCGCCAATTCCGCCAAACCGTCACCGGCCAGCGCCGCCCGGATCGATGGATAGCGTTCCTTCAGGTCTCCGGTCACCGGCACGATCGCCGCCGCGGCCTCGTCGACCAGGCCATAGCCCACTTCATTTCCCAGCGTGTAGCTGACCAGTTTCACAATTGCATTCCTTGATCAGATCCAGCGAAATTCGTTCCGTGTCGTCCGAGACGCCCTAGCCCGGCGTTGCCGCGTTTTGCGTGCCCTCGCCCGGCGTCACAAACAGCATGGTGGTTGGCGCGTGCGGCCGGGCGGTGTGCCAAATGCCTTGCGGCACCACGACATAGGAACCGGGCTGATTGACGCGGACGACCTGTTCGGCGCCATCGACCCAAAGCACGAAATCGATATCGCCGGCCAACAGATAGACGAACTCATCGGCTTTCGGATGCTTTTCCCAGGTCGGCCAAGGCTCTTCGAATGTATTTTGGGCGACCAGTGAAAGGCCGGAAAAACTGCCGAACTCCGCACCCAGTTCTTCGTAGAAGGACGGCGTGACCGGCTTTGGCGTGGCGCTGCCGCTAGGATCCATGATGAGGCGGGTCTCGCTGAGATCGAATGGTCCCGGATGGTTCGCCATGGCCCGTTCCTTTCGCCGGTTGTCCAATTCAAACAATGCCGCAAGAACCTTCGGCGGCCAAGCGCCGGCAGAAGAATTTCCGAGCCCCGTTGTTGATCTCGATTTAGGCGGTTACACTTCCCACAGGCGTGAAGAGATTACCTCATTCGCCGAGAGATTGAGTTCGCTTAAACCCATACGGAGGCAACAAAATGAAACGCGCTTTGAAGTTGGGCGTCCTTGCCGCGGTCCTGCCATTTATGATGGCGACCGGCGCGGCCAAGGCCGACAACACCCTTCGCGTGGTCATGCATTCGGATCTGAAAATCGTCGATCCGATCTGGACCACCGCTTATATGTCCCGCAACTACGGCTACATGGTCTATGACACCTTGTTCGCCATGGACGAAAGCCTCGCGATTAAGCCGCAAATGGTTGAAAGTCATACGGTTAGTGACGATAGCCTCACCTATACTTTCAAGCTGCGGCCGGGCCTGATGTTCCACGACGGTGCGGCAGTCACCGCCGACGACGTCATCGCCTCGATCGAGCGTTGGGGCAAAAAGGATTCCATGGGCCAAAAACTGATGGAATTCACCGAGAGCATGACGGCAAACGGCAAGGACGGCTTCACTATGAAGCTGAAAAAGCCGTTCGGCCTGGCGCTGATGGCGCTTGCCAAGCCGAGCTCAAACGTACCTTTCATTATGCCGAAGAGCATTGCCTCGACGCCGGCCGACACGCAAATCTCCGAATTCGTCGGTTCCGGCCCGTTTGTGTTCAATTCAGCGGCCTGGAAGCCGGGCGACACGGTAGTCTTCGACAAGAACAAGGACTACAAGGCGCGCACCGAAGCGTCGAGCTGGGCGGCCGGCGCCAAGAACGTGCTGGTCGATCGGGTCGAATGGATCTCGATGCCTGACCAACAGACCGCGGCCAACGCCTTGATCGCGGGTGAGATCGATTATGTCGAATCGCCGGCAACCGACTTGCTGCCGATCCTGGAAGAAGAAGAAGGCGTCTCGGTGGTGAACCTTAACCCGTTGGGCCTGCAGTATATGTTCCGGCTCAACCATCTGCATCCGCCGTTTGACAATGTGAAGGTTCGGCGCGCCGCACTTGCCGCCATCAATCAGGAAGACTTCCTGAAGGCGGCCATCGGCAACGAGAAGTACTATCAGCCTTGCGCTGCCATGTTCATGTGCGGCACACCGCTCGCCACCGACAAAGGCGCAGACATCGTCATGAAGTCCGACTATGCGATGTCGAAAAAGCTGCTGGGCGAAGGCGGCTACGACGGCACGCCGATCGTGTTGATGCATTCGACGGACGTCGATTCGCTGTCGCGTCTGGCCCCGGTCGCGGCACAAATGCTGCGCAAAGGTGGCTTCAAAGTCGACATGCAGTCGATGGATTGGCAGACCCTGGTTTCCCGTCGTGCCAAGAGGGAAAAGCCGGCCGAGGGCGGCTGGAACGTCTTCATGACGGCGTGGGTCGCGGCCGATATCTTGAACCCGATCATGGCCGCGGGCTTCGGCGCCGGCTGTGACAAGGCGTGGTTCGGTTGGCCGTGCGATGCAAAAATGGAAGAGCTGCGCAATGCGTTCATCGGCGCAACCCCGGCCGAACAGCCGGCGATCGCCGAGGCAATCCAGGTCCGGGCCATGGAAGTGGTAACCCACGCCCATGCCGGTCAATGGTATCGTCCGAGCGCCTGGCGAAGCGACCGTTTGGACGGCGTCCTGCAAGGTCCGGTGCCGTTCTTCTGGAACATCTCCAAGAAGCAGTAAGCGACTACACCATTCCCGCCGGGCGGCGCTCAACCGCCCGGCGGTCCTTCAAAATCGGGAGAGGCCATGTACGGGTTCGTTGTCAGGCGGGTATTGTCGACCATTCCGGTCTTGGGCATGGTGGCATTGCTGATATTCCTGATGCTGCGCCTGACCCCCGGCGACCCGGCGGCGGTTCTTGCCGGCGACAACGGCACGCCGCAACAGATCGAGGAAATCCGCGAAGCCCTCGGCCTCAACGAACCGATCCACAAACAATTCGCCATTTACATTTATGACATTCTGCGCGGTGACCTTGGCGAGAGCTATTTCTTCAAAAAGCAGGTTACCGACCTTATTACCCAGCGCGTCGGCGCGACCTTGTCGCTGGCCATCATGACATTGATCATTACGTTGGCGGTCGCCATACCCATGGGTGTGATCGCCGCATACAAGCGCGGCAGTTGGATCGATCAGATCGTCATGGGCTTTTCCGTGATGGGATTTTCCGTGCCCGTCTTCGTGCTCGGCTATTTGTTGATTTATGTCTTTGCCATCGAATTCCGCTGGTTCCCTGTGCAAGGCTACAAACCCTTGACCGATGGCCTGTGGCCGTTTTTGCACCGCATGATCCTGCCGGGCATCACGTTGAGCGTGATCTACATCGCGCTGATCGCACGGATCACCCGCGCCAGCGTCTTGGACATATTGGGTGAAGACTACATCCGAACCGCTTACGCAAAAGGACTGACCAATCGTGTCGTTCTGATGCGTCACGCGTTGCGCAATGCCGCGGTGCCCATCGTTACCGTGATCGGCATCGGCATCGCACTTCTGATCGGCGGCGTCGTGGTGACCGAGACCGTCTTTAACGTACCGGGACTGGGCCGCTTGACGGTCGATGCCGTCCTCGGCCGTGACTACCCGACGGTTCAGGCGTTGATCCTGGTGTTTTCGTTTGTCTATGTGGTGATCAATCTGCTGGTCGACCTGACCTATTCTTTCCTTGATCCGAGGATAAAATATTGAGCCAAGCCGACGTCCATAGTGATCCGTCGACTGAACGGACATTCACCGTCGCTGATGTCGAGGCCGATTCCGCTTCCCAGGCCATGGCCTCCGTCAAGCGGCTCAATGTGTTTCAGCGGCTGTTGCGCCACCGCTCTGTTGTGTTCGGCGGCGTCATCATGATTTTCATGGCTCTGGTAGCCTTGGCCGCACCCTATCTCGGGACCATCGATCCGACCTACATCGACCCGACCAACCGCAACAAAACACCAGGCTATGAAGCCGTCGTCCTGAACGATGCCGACAAGGAGATCAACCGCACCTACTGGATGGGTACCGACGCCTTGGGCCGCGACGTTTACAGCCGCGTGGTTTACGGCACACGGATTTCGCTGGTGATCGGCCTTGTGGTGGCGGCGCTGTCCATTGGCGTCGGATTGGCGATTGGCATGATTTCCGGTTACATACGCTGGCTAGACGGCATCGTCATGCGGGTGATGGACGGACTCATGGCGATCCCGGGCATATTGCTTGCGATCGCGTTGGTATCGCTTTCCGGAGCCACGGTCACGACGGTGATCATCGCCATCATGGTGCCGGAAATTCCGCGCGTCGTGCGTCTGGTCAGGGCCATTGTTTTGTCGATCCGCGAAGAGCCCTATGTCGAGGCGGCAGTATCAATCGGCACGCCGCTGCTGAAATTGCTGGTGCGCCATATTTTGCCCAACACGGTGGCACCGCTGATCGTGCAAGGCACCTATATCTGCGCCTCGGCCATCCTAATCGAAGCGATTCTCAGTTTCCTCGGCGCCGGCATTTCTCCGGAAACACCGACTTGGGGCAACATCATGGCCGAGGGTCGCGTGTTTTTCCGCATCTACCCCCACAATATCTTTTTCCCGGGTGTTTTGCTGGCGTTCACCGTGCTGGCCGTGAACGTGTTGGGCGACGGCCTGCGCGACACACTTGACCCGCGCCTCGCCAAGCGGATCTAGACTGATGAGCGCAGACCAACAGCAATCACGCCGGTCGGACGGCGACGCCGGAGCGCCCGTCCTGGAAATAGAGGGCTTGTCGGTTGCCTTGCCCAAGGGCGCGGATCGGGAATTCGCCGTCGACACGGTCACAGTTTCAGTCCGTTCAAAGGAGATCCTTTGCTTGGTCGGCGAATCCGGCTCCGGCAAATCGGTCACGGCGTTCAGCGTCATGGGATTGCTGCCGAAAGGCCAGCTGTCGGCGGTGGCGGGCAAGATCTTGCTACAAGGCGAGGATCTGCTGCAAGCCAGCGAAGAGCGGCTGCGCGATCTGCGCTGCACCCGCATGTCGATGATCTTCCAGGAGCCGATGACGGCACTTAATCCGGTCATGACCTGCGGCGACCAAATCGACGAGGTCTTGCGCACCCATACCGATCTGCCGCAAAGCGAGCGGCACACGAAAATCGTCGACATTCTCGATCAGGTCAACCTGCCCGATCCGGCGCGTATGGCGGCCTCCTACCCGCACCAACTCTCCGGCGGCCAGCGCCAACGCATCATGATCGCCATGGCCCTGGTGCTCGACCCCGTGCTGCTGATCGCCGATGAGCCGACCACGGCGCTGGACGTCACGACCCAGGCGCAGATATTGAAACTGATCAAGGATCTGCAAAATCGCCACGACGCGGCCGTCCTGTTCATTACCCACGATTTCGGCGTTGTCGCCGACATCGCCGACAAAGTTGCGGTGATGCAGTGGGGCAAGATCGTCGAATTCGGCGAGGCCCGCCAGGTGCTGACCGCACCACGGGAGCCCTACACCCGCATGCTGGTGTCCTCGGTACCGTCGATGAAGCCGAAACCGACGGTCGAAGACTTGGACAACACCGTCGTCTTGCGCACCGCCGCACTCGGCAAGACCTATGTCGATCGCGGCTTCCTGCGCAAAACCCATACGGTCGAGGCGGCCAAAGACGTCAATCTCGAAGTCATGCGCGGCGAGACCGTCGGCATCGTCGGCGAATCCGGCTCCGGCAAGACCACGGTGGCCCGATGCGTCGTGCGCCTAATCGACCCGACCAGCGGCGATATCTTTATCGACGACGACAACATCGCGACCGCCAAGCATCGTGAATTAAAGGGCCTGCGGCGGCGGGTGCAGATCATCTTCCAAGACCCTTACCGGTCGCTCAACCCGCGCCGCACGATCGGCGATTCGATCGTCGAGGGGCCGATGAATTACGGACTCGGCCGGCGCGAAGCGTTCGACCGGGCGCGCAGCCTGATGGAGCTGGTGCATCTTGATCCGGAATCGCTCGATCGCTACCCACACCAGTTTTCCGGCGGACAGCGTCAACGCATTTGCATCGCTCGGGCGCTCGCCATGGAGCCGGAGCTGCTGATCGCCGATGAGGCGGTTTCAGCCCTTGACGTGTCGGTGCAGGCTCAGGTCTTGAAATTGCTCGACGATATTCGCAAGCGCCTCGATCTGGCGGTGCTGTTCATCACCCATGACCTCCGGGTCGCGGCACAAATTTGCGACCGAGTGTTGGTGATGCGCCAAGGCGAAGTGGTCGAACAAGGCGTCGCCCGCGACATCTTCCTCAATCCGCAGCATGAATATACCCAGGCGCTGTTCGACGCAGCACCCGGCAAGGATTGGGAATTCGGCGAGATCCTGGCCGCCAGCTGATGGCGGGCGACGCGATACGCAGTGTCGATCTGGCGCTCGACGCCATCGCCGTCGATGACGGCGCCATCAACAGCATGATCACGGTGACGGCCGATCAGGCCCGCGAAGACGCCGCCGACGCTGATCGCGCCGCCGCGGAAGGCCGCTGGCTCGGGCTGTTGCACGGCATGCCGATTGCCATCAAAGACAACATCCAGACCGCCGGCGTGCGCACCACCAGCGGCTCCTTGCTCTTTGCCGATACGGTACCGAACCAAGACGCCTTCGTTGTCGAACGCCTGCGGCGTGCCGGTGCCGTCATTGTCGGCAAGGCCAACCTGCAGGAACTGGCCTTCGGCATTCGCTCCGACAACCCGGTGAGCGGGCAATGCCGCAATCCCTGGGATCCAAGCCGTATCCCCGGCGGCTCGAGCGGCGGCTCCGGCGCCGCCGTTGCGGCGGGTTTCTGCCAAGCCGCGCTCGGCACCGACACGGGTGGCTCGGTCCGCCTGCCGGCGGCGATGACCGGTGTGGCCGGCCTGCGCCCGACCCATGGCCGTGTCTCCAACCACGGCTCGACGCCGCTCAGCCCGAGCTTCGACACCATCGGTCCCCTGGCCCGTACCGTCGGCGATCTCGCCCGGCTGTTTGCGGTGTTGGCAGCACCCGATCGGCGCGATCCCTACTGCGACGGCCCGCCGCTCGAGAACTTCCTGCCAAGCCTCGACCAGGGCGTCCAGGGGCTTCGGATCGGCGTGCCGCGCAACCATTATTTCGACGATCTCAACCCGGATGTCGCCCACTGTGTCGAGGCCGCGCTCGCTGAGCTGGAAGGCCTCGGCGCCAGCCTGATCAATGTCGATGTGGCCGGCGCCGAAGAAACCCACGCCGCTGCGACGGTGATCGTCTTCTCCGACAGTTGCGCGCATTTCGCCGATGACCTTCAGCGTCGTCCCGAGGCATTTTCTAAATCGGTCTACGACCGCATGACCACCGGCCAAGGCTATTCGTCCGTCGACTACGCCAACGCCATGCGTATACGGGAAGGCTGGCGCCAAACCCTCGCCCGGCTGTTCGACGACGTCGATATCATCGCCTCGCCGACGACGCCGGCACCAGCACCGCCGATCGACGACGGCAAGAACCTGCTTGCCGCCACCCGCGACGCCAGCCGCAACACCTACGCCGGGGGCTTGAGCGGCGTACCGGGCCTGTCGCTGCCCTGCGGCTTCGCTAGGGACCGGCTGCCGGTCGGCCTGCAGCTCGAAGCCGCCTGGTGGCAGGAACCAATGCTGTTCCGCGCCGGCGTCGCCTACCAGCAAGTGACGTCTTGGCATTTGGAAAAACCGCCGGTTCGCGCGGCAGCCGGAGCGAAAACATGAAGATCACCCTGCTCGGCACGGGTACGCCGGTGCCATCAGCGCGGCGTGCAAGTGCCGGCTACATGGTTGAAGTCGGCGACGACGTGATCCTGTTCGATCATGGACCAGGGTGCTTTCAGCGCCTGTTGGAAACCGGAAAATGGCCGACGGAGGTCTCCCACGTCTTTCTCAGCCATCTTCACTACGACCATTGTCTGGATTATGTACGGCTCCTGTTGACCCGGTGGGATCAAAGCGATGGCTCGGTTCCCGAACTCAGGGTTTGCGGCCCGTCGGGAACGATGCTGATGACCGACCGCTTGATCGGCCCGGAAGGCGCGTTCAACGGCGATCTCGAGGCGCGAATCGGGCACGAACTGAGCATCCAAACTTATGAACTGCGCGGCGGGATACTGCCGCGCCGGCGGCCGTCGCCCGAGGTGCGCGACGTTGCGTCGGGAGAAACCGTTGCAGGCCAGGGTTGGCAGGTCCACTCGATCAGCGTGCCCCATGTGCAGCCCTATCTTGAATGTTTGGGTTATCGCCTGGATTGCGATGGTGGCAGCTTCGCCTTTTCCGGCGATTGCGGACCGTCCAACGCCTTCGCCCGCTTGGCCGAAGACGTCGATGTCATGGTCCATATGTGCCACTACATCAACGGCACGGTCAGCGGCGACAACTGGGAAAAGGGCGTGGCTGGACATTTGGATGTCGCCCGTATCGCCGCGCAAGCGAAAGCCGGAACCCTGGTCGCCAGCCACATTGCTTCGCAAATGGACGAGCCCGGAATCAAAGAGCGCTTAACGACGGAAATGGCCGCGATTTACACTGGCGACATCATCTGGGGCGAAGACCTCATGACAATCCCGGTCGCCGGCGCCAAACCCGCCCGGCACATCGGTTAGGCCGTCTCCGTTAGCGCCCGCCGCCGTCGCAGATCAGCAATTGGCCGCTGACATAGTCGGCTTCCGGCAGGCACAGGATATAAATGGCACCAGCCGCCTCTTCCGGCGAGCCGCCATGGCCCAAGGGAATGGACATGTTGGCGGCCTGCAAACGCTTGCGCTGAACGCCGACGGCAATTTCCTTGCCTTCGATGTTAATCGACGCGCCTTCACCGTCCAAAGCCTGGGTCAGGCGGGTCTCTATCAGGCCAAAGGCGACGGAGTTCACATTGACGTTGTAGCGGCCCCATTCCTTGGCGAGCGCTTTGGTCAGGCCGACGATGCCGGCCTTGGCGCTGGAATAGTTAGCTTGGCCCGCATTGCCATAGACACCGGATACCGAAGAGATATTGACGACTTTGCGGTGCACCGCCTCGCCTTTACCGGCCTCCATTTTCGCCGCCTCACGGATCGGTTCGCCAGCGGCGCGCATGATGCGGAACGGCGCCACCAAATGTACTTCCAGAATTTCGCGGAATTGTTCGTCCGACATTTTCTGTATGACATTGTCCCAGGTGTAGCCGGCATTGTTGATGATGATGTCGGGCACACCGAAATTGTCGAGCGCGGTCTTCACGAAGCGGTCCGGGAAATCATCCTCGGTGACGCTGCCGACACAGGCGACCGCATCGGCGCCAAGCGCCTTCATGGCCGCGACAGCCTCTTCGGCCGGACCGGGGTCCAAGTCATTGATCACCAGGCGCGCGCCCTGGGCAGCAAATTTCTCGGCCAAGGCGCGGCCGATGCCGCGACCGGATCCGGTGACCATGGCGGTCTTGCCATCAAAGATACCCATCGCAAATGTCTCCTCGTTCGAAAGAATGTCGTGTCTGCCGAGCGCCGCCCGGGGCTGCCCAAGCCAAAGCTTTCCGTTTCGCCGAAATCTGCAGTAGAATCGATTATGCCATCGCATTGAGGGAACACAATGCCGACCCCCGGATTTGTCGGGACTATCCATACAGCGCGGGACCCAGCGCCTCCATCACCGGGTTTGACGTCTTGAGAATCGACCGGAGAGCCATGATTGGCGGCCTCGGCGCTTTCGGTGCGGCCGCTGCCATCAGCGGACACGGATCACCGGCACGGGCGGGCACCGTCGACGGCATTTGCCTGGTCCCCGGCTACCGGACCAAACGGGTGTTTCAACATGGCCGGCCGCTTCGCCGCGATCCTCATGCAGCGCGTGCATTGGCGGCGGATTATGACGGCCCGGTCACCATGATAAACCGCATCAACCTCGGCAACGAAGCGCCCGCCGACCGCGCGCTGTTTCCGATCAAGGGTCATGCGATCACGCCCGCACCGACCGGTTCGGCGGCGCTGTTTGTCGGTATGAACGACCCAACCGCGCTTAGCTTCGATCATGGCAGTTTGGACATGATCGTGAAGGTGACGCCGCATACAGAAGAAATCGTCTTTGGCGGCCACGGTATTTTCACGGCTGATGGCAAGACCGCCTTCTTTACCGAACGGGTCGACCCAGCGGCACCGTTCAGCGGCCGGCCGGCCGATCATTTTGGTTGGGTCAGCGTGCGTGACGCCAAAAGCCTGAAAGTGTTGGACGTCTATGATTGTGCCGGAATCGCACCGCACGAACTGGTGCTGAGCGCCGACGGCCAGCATCTCATTATCGCCAATTATGGTGTCACCGGATGGCCGGCTGGGCGCACGCCTCCAGTCGCCCATTTGCCCTACGGGGTTGAACCGTCCTTGACGGTGATCGAGGCGGCGAGCGGCCGTTTGGCTCATAAAGCGGTTGGCAATTCTCGGCAAAATCAAATCCGTCATCTCGCCGGCACCGACATCGACCATGTGGGCATCGTTCAGGCGCGGCTTAGCACCTTGGCGGAAGTGCAACGCGGCGTCCGCGATCGCGCCACCCCTTACGAGCCGGACACCAGCGAACCTCACGGCCTCGGCTATCTGCCGGTACCGTATTTGCGTTTCAGCGCGACCGGCGCCAACGCTGGTTTGCATGAAACCGTGATGCCGTCACCGATCCGCTTTCAACAAGGCCAGAGCATAAAATACGACGCCAAGTACGATGAGATGATCGTCGCATTTACCTCTTCGAACACAGTGGCCGTGTTCGCCGGTCGCGACGGTGCATTGAAATCAGTCATCGCCACCGATCACATGGGCCTTAGGCGCCCGCGCGGCATAGCTTTGCTGGCGGATGGCGACCACTATGCCGTGTCCGGCAACTGGTCGGGAATTTACGTCTTCAAACGTGGCAGCCACACCCTGGTTCGCGACGCCTGCCGTTACGACTTGTTATTCGGCCATAGCCATTTGACTGCGCTGTAGCAGACGGAACTTCGTCCGTTAGTGGCTACCGCCGCCGCCGCCACCACCGGCACCGCCGTCATTATCGAAGCCTTCGACTTCACCGTCAGCAGTATCGCCCAGCCCCGGGTCAACCGCCGAGGATGGCGCCACGGACTGTGCCGGGCTCGCCACGGCGCCAACGGAAGCAGCCTGGCCGGCCGAAACCGACATCGGCGCGCCGCCCAGCGGCGTGATGGTCACGGAGCCGGACAACACCGATACCACTGTGACGCCAGCCAGACCAACGGTGACAAGAAAATCCGTGCCGCGAACACCAATCACGGCGACCGGCGTGAAGATCCGAAATCCGTTCTTGTTCATTTTTCCGGTGATTACCCGGAACGCACCCTTGACCATAGAGGAGACAAACACGCCGGTCTTGCTGCTCGGGTTATAGATGAATTGATCCAACACCGCGCTACTGCCCGAGCCCAGGCGAAATTCGGTATTATCGAGAAATTTGAGATGCAACGCGCCTTGCGTTGCCGTTTCGACACGTTCGTTGGCGACGACGCTGTCCGGTACGAATAGGCTTTTTCGAGCTTGCGCAGGCGGCGTGCCCCAAGCGCTGTTCTTCACTACTTTGACCGCGCCGATTTCCGCCATCGCCGTTGCGGGCATCAGCAGCACCAGCATCCATATGACTCTGAATATGGTCGCTTTCGTGACATAGGTCATTGAGCCCTCCTCTGGCAGAATCGCCGAAGATAACGATTGGCATTGCATAGCCAATAATAGCTGAAAGTCGCCAGCTATGGTAGTCGCACGTCGTTGTCAGCTATCACGAGGCCGTGCCCGTTCATCAGCTGTGCAGACCGACGATACCTGTCTATGATTTCAATCATGGTGACAGCAGGACGCGCCTGCGATGACACCCGGAAAATGGTCCTGTGGAGAAGCGGATGGCCGCAACCGACCAGCCCGACACCAAACGCGCCTCGCAATGGCCGGACGTTCTGCCGATCGGGCCGGCGGATATTGCGGCCGTACTGTTGGCAGGCATAGCGGACTTCCGCAAATCCCCGCTTCACGGCCTCGCCTTCGGTGCGATCTACGCCGTCGGCGGTTGGATTCTCGTGGCTTTGCTGGTGTTCTTCGATTTGCCGTTTCTGGTCTACCCGCTGGCGGCCGGATTCGCACTTATCGCCCCGTTTGTCGCCACGGGTTTCTATGCCATCAGCCTGCTGCTGGAGCAAAACCGGCCAGTCGCCTGGGAGGCGATTTTCCATCTCATATGGCGGGCCGCGCGGCGCGACCTCGGCTGGATGGCCTTAGTGACGGGTTTCTCGATCTTTATTTGGATGGACATCGCCGCCCTGCTCTTTTTCGGATTCTTAGGGATCCGCTCCATGAGCCTGCCAGCCTTGCTGACAGTTGTTTTCACCACGCCGACCGGGCTGTTGTTTCTGGTCATCGGCAATGGCGCCGGCGCGATCATAGCGCTCGGCGTGTTTTCGTTCTCTGTGACATCCTTTCCGATGCTGTTCGATCGCGACTGCGATTTCGTGACCGCGATGGTCAGCAGTGTGCGCGTGGTGTTGGCGAACAAACCGGCGATGGTGCTTTGGTGTGCGATCATCGCCGTCACCACCGGCTTGTCTTTGTTATCAGGATTCGTCGGCCTGTTCGTTACGCTACCGATCCTGGGCCACGCCTCTTGGCACCTTTACCGGCGCGCCCTGGCGGCGCCAGCGGAATCGACCGACTCCGCCGGTAACGGCCAATGACGCGCTAACCTGCTTTGCGCGCGCTTAACACGCGAATATGGGCAGCCAGACGGTATTTGCCGTCCTTGATGAACGTCGCATAGGCTTCCGCCACCTTGGCGTCGATCGCCGCGAGCGCGTCCTTGTCCAGGCCGCGCATGGCGGCACCCAGGTTCATGCCGACGATCGGCTGCCAAAACGGCATCCCGACGGGAATGCTTGGCGCGAAATTCAGGTCCTGTTCGTTGGCGTCGAGAAAACCGGCGGCCGCGAAAACCGACGACAGCGACCCGGCCGCAGCGAAGGCCGCCGGATGATCGGCGGCTTCCTCATCCAGCACATCGAGTTGTTGGTTGGCCGCATTTAGGGCAACGCTCAAGACGGTGTTGTTCTCCATCGGCCCCCACACCATCAATGCGACCCGGCCGCCCGGCGCCAATACCCGCAAGATCTCCGCCGCCGTGGTTTCCGGTTCCTCGGTATACATGAACCCGAAACGGCTGATCACATGATCGAAGCTGCCGTCGGCAAACGGCAAGGCACGCATGTCGGCTTGGCGGAACGACATGTTGTCGAGACCTTTGGCCTCGGCCCGACGTTCTGCCACGGCAAGCATTTCCGTCGAATAATCGCTCGCCGTCACATGACCGTCGGTGCCGACCGTCTCCGCCGCGGTAAGTGCCGGTTCACCAGCACCACAGGCCAGATCCAGGACCCGGCCGCCAGGGCCAATGCTCGCAGCGTCTATGAGCGGGCGGTTGAAGCCCTCCGCTTGCGGCGCCACGATTTCGGCCCATTTTTCCCATTCCGCCGCGTGATCCGCCCAATATCCGTGCTGCCAATCGTAATAGTCGGTGCTTGTGCCTGTCATTTTATTGCCCTCATACCCTTTAGGTCACTTGATCCGGACTCTTGGTCAAAAATACGCCGCCGATACGCCAGCGGCCGTCGGCCTGTTTTTCCATGACATAGACGGCTATCACCGGGCGTCCGCCCGGGCCAATGATGTCGATCAACTGGGCCGGTTCGTTGTTCAGCCGGCGCACGTCGCGGAACGTTACCTGGGCCGGCCGATAAACCGCCCGATAATTCGACTTCACCATCGCCATGAAGGTTTCGGCGTTGCCGAAACGCTGTTGGATAGCCGGCGAGGCATGCGCAAATGCCGCCGCCGCGTCGTCGCGTTGGAATGCCGCGAGCTGCGCTTCAATGACGGAGCGAATGGCCGCCTGATCCGCTTGGCCAACCGGTGATCCATCCTGTGCCCAAGCGCTGTTCGGTACGCACAATCCGGCCATCAACAGCAGCGCCAGAAGCCAGCCTCGGCTGAGTGCAGGGGCCTTCATTGGACCCTCGCCGCCACACGGTCGCGAATTTCCGCAATGTGAGCCGGGCCGATTTCGCAGCAACCGCCGACCACCTGCGCCCCCAGATCGATCCAGGTCTCGACATGCCCGGCGTAGGATTTCGGGCCCAAGTCGTCCCGTGTGCCAAGCGCATCAAGTCCCGACTCCGTCGACGACCAGCCCTTCGGAATGCCGCGAAAGCCGTTGGCGTAGCCACCGACCACGGGCTGCCCAAGCGCTGCAAGCGTCGGCATGGCCGCCGAAATGCTTTCCGGCGCACAGCAATTGGCAAGATAACCGCTGACACCAAGGCCATCGAGCGCTTGTGCGGCATCAGCGATGGTCTCCCCGCTTCGCAACACTGGACGGCCATCATCGACCAACGTCCAGGCCACCCAGACCGGTTTGCCGATGCTGGCGGCAGCGCTCGCCGCGGCCCGGGCTTCTGCCGCGCTCGACATTGTTTCACATATGAAGAAATCGACGTAAGGCGCTAAAATTTCTGCTTGTTCCTGGTATAATGGCTCGATCTCCGAAATCGGACGCACATTATCGGGACGGTACGATCCAAACAGTGGTGGCAAGGAACCGCCGATCAGTGCCTCGCCGCCGACCTCGTCCCGTGCTTGTTGGGCCAACACGCCAGCGAGCGCCATCAGTTCCTGATAGCGTTCCTCCAGCCCATGGGCCGCGAGACGGTGGCGGATAAGAGAGTACGTGTTGGTGAGGATGATCTCGGCACCGGCCCGCACATAGTCGCTATGAACGTCGCGAACCAAATCGGGGTCCTCGATCAAGGCATGGGCAGACCACAACGGATGTTCCTCGCCCCCACTGCGGGCCAGCAATTCCTGCCCCATGCCGCCGTCCATGACCACGACCGGACGCGGCAATGTAACCGTCGGGATATCGGCCATGCTTGGACCCCCTACTCGCTCGAGGAATTTTTCGACCGGTCCAGTAATCTTGCACCACCGCCGGCCGCCACACCAGCGGCCTATCGCGGGATCTTATAACCGACTGATTCCCGATCCCAGGTGCGGTTGGTGATGCCGGCCTTGCGCAACGGCTCCTTCTGAATCTTACCGGTCGCGGTCTTGGCAATATCGTCCATGCGCTCCACATAGCGGGGCACGGCAAAGCGCGGCATGCGTTCGACGCAGTAATCGAGCAAGCCGGCATAGTCGATCTCTGCGTTGTCCTTGGTCACGATGCAGGCTTTGACCTCTTCTTCGCCGCCCTTGTCCGGCGCTTTGACGCCGATCGCAGCGCTTTCGGCAATGTCCGGGTGATCGTTCAAGACCTGTTCGACTTCGAACGAGGAAATGTTTTCTCCGCGCCGGCGAATGCGATCCTTGATACGGTCAACAAAGTACATCCGGCCTTCGTCGTCGAAACGGCCGGCATCGCCGGAATGGAACCAGATGTTCCGCCACGCCTCGACCGTACGTTCGGGCATGCGGAAATAGCCCTGGTTGAAGCAAAACGGCACCTTCGGCCGGATTACGATCTCGCCGACCTCGCCTTGCGGTACCGGCTCATCGGTATCGGGATCGACAACGCGAACCTCAAAATAGTCTTCCTTCAAATGGCCGGCCAATCCTGGCAGCAACGGATCGTCGTCACGGGAATAGAAAGGAATATTGCATTCGGTCATGCCATAGGCTTGCAGGAACTTGATTCCGAAGCGTTCCTCGAAGCCCGCCCCCCATTCGTTGGCAATCGGCACGGCAACGATTTTTTTCAGTTTGTGATCTCGGTCGAATGCGGTTTCCGGGGTTCGAAAAATAAACTCCGGCAGGACGCCGAGCGCATTGGTTACCGTGGCACCGGACTTGCGGACGTCGTCCAGCCAACGGTTCGGGCTGAATCGCTCGACGCAATAGACTGACGCGCCGACGATTAACGAACTCAGGACTTGCAACAAAAGGCCCATCGCATGGAACAGCGGCATGCAAACATACTGACAATCGTCTTCGGTCATGCCTAAGGTTTCGGCCATACCCAGACCGAACAGATAACAATGGGCATGCGGCATCAACACGCCCTTGGACGGCCCGGTGGTGCCGGACGTATACATGATGCAGGCAATGTCTCGTGGTTTGGCGGTGACCAAGACGTCGCCCGGCTCACCCGCTGATGACGCAAAGTCCTCAAATGTCTGCGCCGGAGCTTCAGCCAGGACGGCGGGCAAGGTCTCGTCCACGGGGCCGGCGACGTAGACCGTTGCCACGAGGCTTTCGTTGCCGCCGTCTATGCCGTTGAAACAGTCAGCCAGCGCAGCATCGACAAACACCACACGGGGCTCGGCGTTGCGCATTTGATGCTGCAGGAAGGCGCCTTTGAGTTCGGTGTTGATTGGTACAAAGATGGCGCCAAGCTTCATGGTCGCGAGCATCGCCAGCATGAATTCGACGCGGTTCTTGACCAGCGCTAGCACTCGATCTTCAGGCCTAACGCCGAGCGCGGCGAGATTGCGCGCCAGGCGGTCGGTCTCCCGATCATAGCCGGCGTAAGTCAGGCTGGCGCCCTGCTCGAACGCCATGAATTCGCGCTCGCCATGTGCTTCCGCTTGGCGTTTGACCAAATCGGTCAGGGTCCAAGTTGACGTATCTACACTCATCGCAGGCGACGCCCCGTGTCGGTTGGCGGTTTCCCTACGGGTTACTTTACACGGCGAAAACGCAGGATCAACGGCCTTAGTCTTAGGCCGAAATTTTCCGTCAAGCGCCGGTGTGGACACGCTCTGCCGGAAATATTACGACTGCCTCGGTGCCGCGGCCGACATCACTTATCAGTTTCAACTGTCCGCCATGGCCTTCTACCAGCCGCTTGACGATCGACAGGCCGAGCCCGGTGCCATCGACACGGTTGGTAAGGGGGCCTTCAAGCCGCGTAAACGGTTCCATGATCCGTTCCAAGTCCTGCTCGGGAATGCCCGGGCCTTGGTCAACCACACGCAGTCTGAGATCGCCGCCGTTCACCGTTTCGACATGGACGTCGATGGTGCTGCCTACGGCGGTGAACTTTACCGCGTTGGTCAAAAGATTGAGCACGATCTGTTTTGTTTGCTTTTTATCAGCGGTCAATCGCGGGCATGGATTCGGCAGGTGGGTTTGGACGGCGACACGATTTTCTTCGGCCCGTCCTCGAACGTAGCGCTGGCATTCCTCGATCACGTCCGCCACATCAAACACGCTCTCGTCGCGTTCGAGATGTCCCGCCTCAATTCTGGACAGATCCAAAATATCAGTAATCAGTGCCAAAAGGTGCTCGCCGCTACGATGAATGTCGGCGGCGTACCGGACATAGTTTTCGTGCCCCAAAGGCCCTAGCACCTGTTGCCTCATCATTTCGGAAAAGCCGATGATGGCATTCAACGGCGTGCGCAGCTCATGGCTCATGACCGCGAGAAATTGCGTCTTGCTCGCATCAGCGGCTTCCGCCACTTCCTTGGCCTGGCGCAAGTCCAACTCGACACGTTTTTGTTCGGTGATATCCAGAAACCCGCCGACGATCGCCGGCACCCCGTCGAAGACGATGCCGCGTAACGAATGCATGGTCGGCACACACGTACCATCCGATCGCTGCATTTCAATTATCGATCCATCGACGAAGCCCAATTCCTCGATCGATTCCACTCGGGCACCGCGGCTCGATGGATCTCCCAAGAAATTCTGAATGCTTTGGCCGACCATTTCGCCGCGTTTGACGCCAAGGACAGGCTCGACCTGTCTATTGGCGTACAATATGGATCCGTCGTCCCGTTTCGTAATAAGCAAAGGTATTGGCGAACTTTCGACGATGGCGCGAAAACGCCTTTCGCTTTCCTGCAGTGCTTCCTCGGCTTGTTTGTGCGCCGTAATGTCATGGATGATGTTCATGGTGCCGCGCCGGCCCTGCCAATCGATCGGCCCGGCAATCATTTCGCTCGGGAACGACTGGCCGTCGAGACGGAGATGGCGAAATTCTCGATAGGGCGACCGTTCATCGCTTTCCATCGCCTGTTCTCTCGCCCGCAATATAGCGTCCCGGTGATCGGGATGCGCGATCAGGAGGGACTCCATACCGGTAAGCTGTTCGACGGAATCGACACCGAACATCCGGCAGGCGCTGTCATTGGCAAAGACGATTTTACCATCGACTTGAATAATGAACGCGTCGGGATTGAGTTGCGCGAGGTCGCGGTACTGCTTTTCACTATCCAGGCGCGCCTGTTCTGTGGCCTTTCGCGCCGAAATGTCCGAAGCGACACCGCGGTGACCGATGTATTGGCCGGCCTCGTCAAACATCGGCTTACCGCTCAACAAGGCCGTGCGGATCCGCCCGCCCGACATCGGGTACCGGCATTCAAAGTCCTTGAACGCGCTACGCTCGCGCAGCGCACGCCGATAAGGCTCCCACTGCTCCTCGACCATAGCATCACCGGCAATTTCCTCGCGGGTCAATCCTTCGACATCCTTGAACGAACGATCTGGCGCGAGGCGGACATTTTCCGACCGCCAAACCAGCCTTCCCTCCGCATCGATTTCCCAATACCAGTCGGCCGATACCTCCGCAAAATCGCGAAAGCGCTGTTCGCTTTCCTGGAGTTGGCGTTCGGCGTTCTTAAGGTCTGTGATATCGGTGCGCACCGCGACTATGCCGCCGGATGACGTGCGGTGTTCGGAAAGTCGAATGGTTTTCCCGATTGAGAAGTGTTGTTCCAGCGGCACGCCGTCGGCAACTTGATGCCGCTCAACCCATTCGTCGATCCAGGCCTGTTCGCGCCCGCGCGCGGCATCGATCTGGCCGCTATCAACCTGCGCCCTCAACATTTCCTGATAGGGCAATCCCGGGGCAAGAACATCTGCAACGGATGGGAAGAGTTCGAGATGCTTGGCGTTGAACGCGACGATGCGATCATCCGGGGCAAACACCAGAAACCCGTCCGGTATCGCATCGAGGGCTTCCCGAAGCATAGTGATCTCTTCGATCAGCTGTTCTTTGGTTTTCTTCGAATCATTCGAGGTTCGAGATTTTCGCTTCACTTGGTCGCTCATGCCCGATTAAGTCAAAGACTTAAGCTAACACGCTGAGCTTAAAATGAAACCGTTGTCGGATTTGGGCCGCGTTATCGCCCAAATTCACGCGAAACCCGGATTAGTCGAACCCTAGGAACGTCGTATAATCATCGACGTCGAGTTTCTCCAAGAAGGGACTGTTCTCCGGCGCGTCCGGATCGGCATAACCGATGGAAATACCGCAGGCCAACAGTTCCTCGTCTGGGATCGGCACGTGCTGGCGGATCACCTTGTGGAACCAGGTAAAGACCGCCTGGCCGCAGGTATCGAGGCCCTCGCCACGGGCGCCGATCAGGATATTCTCCAGGAACATGCCCATGTCCATGTAAGTACCGGTGGCGAGCCGTCGGTTCATGGTGACGAAAATACCGACCGGTGCATCAAAGAAGATATAGTTGCGTGCCATCTGGTCGATCCGGGCCTGGCGATCCTCGCGCGCGATGCCGAGCACCGAATAGAGGCCGTAGCCGGTCGAGCGACGGCGGCTCAGAAAGGGTTCGAACCACTCCGTCGGATAGTAGTCATATTCCGGCTGTCGGTTTTCCTCGGGTTCTTCGCGCGCGCATTTGACGATGTCGGCTGACAACCGGTCCTTCACGTCGCCGGCTACCACGTACGCCTTCCAAGGCTGGATGTTGTGGCCGCTCGGCGCCCGCCCCGCGCCTTCGAGAATGCGGCGCAAGCTTTCCATCGGCACCGGTTTCGGCAGGAACCGGCGGATCGAGCGCCGGCTCATGATGGCATCATGGACATTCATCGACAAACCCCTGTGCAAACGACGGTCGGCCGGCCTCGATCCCTTGGGGCCGGCCACTTGGTTATGCGCGGATTGGCGGGCGCTCGCAAGCCCGCTCCCGGTCTCTGGCCTGCGACCAATTGACCTGGGCAACGGCCGACCCGGCGGGACTTCAATGACCGCGGGCAGCAGTCTATGATCCCCGCGCCATTTCCCTGTTCACCATTTCGGAGTGATCGACCGTGCCCCTATCCCCCGCCGAGGAACGCGAGCTCATTCACACCCGCACCATCTATTTGCGCGCCTATCGCCGGGTGGACGGCCTCTACGACGTTGAGGGTCACATCATGGACGTGAAGCCGTTCACGCATCACCTGTTGGATTCCCACCGGGCGGCCGGCGAGCCGGTGCATGACATGTGGCTCCGGCTGACCATCGACGGCACCATGACCATCAAAGAGGTCGAGGCGAAACTCGACGTCGGTGCCCATGGCATCTGCCATCGGGTGGCGCCGAACTTTCGCGTCCTTGAGGGCTTGGCAATTGGCCCGGGTTGGAACCGGGCGGTTCGGGAACGGCTGGGCCACGGCGAAGGCTGCACGCATTTGGTGGAAATGCTGTCGCAAATGGCGACCGCAGCGATGCAAGCCATGTGGTCGGAGCGCGAGCCCGAAGGCGAGGTCACCCGCCCGGCCGAGGAACGCACCTTGTCGCCCGGCCTACTGAATTCCTGCTACGCCTATCGCGGCGATAGCGAATTCGTCCGCATCTTCTTTCCTGCCCACTATGATGGGCCGAAAGCGTCACCAAAGCCGCAGTAACACGGTCAACCGAGTTGCCGCGGCGGCGAAGGCGTAACGTCAGTTGCGAACGAATTTCCAATAGACCGCATTATCGTGAGACTTTTTCCTCAACAATATCGATCGTTCATCAGGCGGTCGCAAACTTTGTTGAAAGAGCGTGCGGATGTCGTCCATCAGAATCGGATTGTCGGCATAATCGCTATGGTTCAAAGAGAGAAGACTAGAACCAATCTCGGTGACATCGATTGTATCAACACCATCAACGATGACGGGCGGCAAGCCACCCGCGCGCTGAATATTACCAGCATATCGGCGCGAGGCTTCGATCGCGCGATCGCTATTATTGGCATATAATGTAATGCCGTTGGCTACACCCCGTATGCCGTTTACTAGCTGGAGAAAGCCGTTGAGATCGATATCCGGCGCAGCAAGTATCACTTCATTAAAAAGAGGCTCTCCGCCTGTGTGCCGGTCCTTAAGCTCCATCAGTGTCTGCATCAATGGGTCGTTGCCCATGCTATGCGCAACGAGATGAATGATTTCGGCCCTGGACTGAGATTTGATCAATTCGAGAAAATCAACGAGATACTTCTTCGCAAACCGCGCGCTATCTAGGTCATATCGATAATTTTCTAGTTCGCCACGAGATGGCCAACTGAAAAAGATCGGCGCCCCACGAAATCTCATGTCGTGGGCAAGTTGAGCAGTACGAAAAGCGGCATCGTCGAAACTGACATTATAGCCATGGATGAAAACAAAGGCCTGCTTAATGTCCGGCGCATCCACGGCATCGCGGAGTTCTTGTACGAATAAACTCGGTGTCAACTCGCCAAGCCAGCGAATGTTGAAATGCTTGTTCCGGTCTTCCGAGAAACCGATGGTAAGTCTGGTGAATGGAATTCTGAAACTCCATGGGCGTTCGACCGATCCGATATCGTGCTTGGCGGGGATCGACACGGCAACGCCTCCCAAATGGAGCCTGCTGTCACGACCGCCGGTAAATTCAATCCGCGCGTTTTTCTGAGCGATTTTGCGGTTTGTACCAAACAGAACACGCACAACATTTTCTGAATCGGACACTGGCGGCGGAACCACACTTTGGGACTCGCCTCCACCCCGCCAACCGCTCGAGAACACGACGTCACGCCACAGCGCGATCAACGGCGTACAGCTGCCCTCGCCTTCCATCACCACTGTCCACTGATCGGTTATCAGGAACTCATGATCCGGTGCATCGGCGCTGTCCATGTCTGGGCAGGTCGCCCTGTAGTAAAATTCATTTCGAAACTTGACTGCTCTGCAGCCGCGAAATTCTCGCTCCTGTTGGTCCCGCAAGCAAAACCGGTCGTCAGGCTTCAGACCTTGCGCTTGAGCATGCGCGGAGATAGCGGCACAAAGCCAAATTGCGACAACAGCACGGGTAAACATTTTGTCATTACCCTCCAATCATGACGTAAGGTGACCATTCGAATCTTGGGTTGTTACGGATGAAATAAGCCTGCGCCGCCTGAAAGGCGGCGCCAGGATCACTGCGCTCCTGGTTGAGCCAATTCAAGTAAAACTGTTCCATAAACCGAGGCGCGCTGGCGTCACCGATCGGCCGCAATGTCACCAGCACATGGCGCGCACCGGCCGTTCGAAGCGCTCGAACCATACCGTAGACGCCTTCGCCGTGGTCAATCACGCCCTGCGCTGTCTCGCAGGCCGACAACACAACGAGCTCGGTGCCTTCAAGATTCAGGTCCTGGATTTCGATGGCATACAAAATGCCGTCTTCGCCATCCTTGCCAAGGGCTCGGTTCGCTCCGGCAAGCGTAACCCCCGATAACAGCATTGGCCGGTCACGACGGTGGCGAGATTTGCGGTAGAAACCGTGCGTGGCCAGGTGCAGCACTCTGGGCGGTCGCGCCAGTCGTTTGAGACGGGCTTCGCTGGCCTCGCTGGCCAACCAGATGTCGGTTGGCTCCTGCGGCCGTGCCTGACGGTAAAGCTGCTGAATGCGCGTTACCTCTGGACCGGTGTTTGCTAACGGGGCGAAGCCACTGCGGAAGCTGTCGGCCGTGACGTTACGCAACAAATCCATGCGGTCTCGGGACGCATCGAAAGCACCGGCCTTGATCTCGCCAGTACTGGCCGGTACCGCGCCGAAATCGATGCCACCGAGAGCGAGCAACCCGCGCGCAGGTTTATCATGTACTGGGCGCAGGAGATCACGCGCGGTTTGCACCACTCTCAAATCGAATAGCGTGGTGAGGTGCCGGCCACCTTCATCAAGCAGGCGGTGGAAGGGCAATAGGTGCAGCACACCGTCCGGCGCGATAGTGAGCCGCAGGATGTGATCAGACAGGGCGAGCGGCTTGATTAGACGTCGATACAAGGCCAAGGCGTATTGATCGGCGCTATCGGTTTCCATCATCACCGCGGCCACATGTGCCGAGAGGTCACCGGTCTTGCCCAGATCAACCACCGTGGTTCGCTCGAAGCCTTCCACAACGACGGCCGCCAGCCGTTCTTCGGCAAGGCCTTTGCCGAATTCAGCCCGCCGGTAGCGGCGAAACGCAATCAAGACACTGTCGTCCGGCAGAACGGCTTGCAAATCCTCGAGATTGGCTTTGCGCACCTGTAATTGGTCCGCGTAGGTGCGGCTTACCCGCCCCAACGCCACCTCGGCGGCATTCGCCTCGCGCAGCAGGGCATCGAGTTTTTTCGGGTTGTTTTCATTGTGAAATGCCACAGACAATTGTCGGCGTTTGGCGGCAAGATTTTTGGCAGCTTCCTGGATGCTTGGGGAATCGCTACGACGCGAAAGGCGGGCAATGAAGGCCTCTTCCTCCGCCAACATGCCTTTAAATCGCAACGCGCTTAAAGCCGCCATTTGCTGAATGGCATGTTCGCTGGGAAAGTCGACAGCGAGACCGAACACAAAGTCTTGAAAGCTTGATTGTGACGCCACAATCGCGCCTTTTCTGGTTACATCCGTCGTGGCATAAAGTTCAGTAGCCAGCCAATCGAGAAGGCCGGGTTGTATCTGCCGCAGAACTGCCGTCGCTTCACGTGGCATGTTCAGTGCGGCAAAGTTTCCGGCCACGTTGAGACTTACGCTAATCGTATCGGGATGGCCGTGACCCAAGGCCACACGCACGAGTGCCAGCGCTTCCTTGTAAAGTGGATCTGCCTCTGTATACCGACCCTGGACATTGTACAAATACGCGAGGTTATTCAGACTGCTTATTGTATTCGGATGTTGTGGCCCAAAAACCACACGGAGAATCGCCAACGCCTCCATGTAGAGCGCCTCCGCTTCCGGATACCTGCCTAGACGTCCGTACAAGCCTGCCAAGTTATTCATACTGCTAATCGTACTGGCATGCTTAGCGCCGAGAACCCTGCGCCTAACAGCCAATGCCTCCGCGTAGAGCCGCTCCGCCTCGGAATATTGACTCCGGCTCGCATGCAATCCAGCCAAGCTGTTCATACTATTAAGCGTATCGGGATGGTGTGGACCAAGTACGACACGACGGAGTGCCAAAGCTTCCCTATAGATCGGCTCTGCCTCCGAATACCGGAACTGGCTTCTGTACAGTGCCGCCAAATTGTTCATGCTGCTAAGCGTATCGGGATGGCGTAACCCCAGATTGGCACGGCGAAGCGACAACGCTTTCCTGTAAAGCGGCTCTGCTTTGGAATACTGGCCCTGGCTTTTATATAGACTTGCCAGGTTGTTGATGCTGCCTAGTGTTTCCGGATGGCGTTGGCCAAGAACGACGCGCCGAAATGCAAGCGTATCCTTGTAGAGCGGCTCAGCTTCGGAATACCTGCCTTGGTTCTCATATACCATTGCCAAGTTGTTGGTACTGGTAAGGGTGCTGGGATGCCGGGGTCCAAGCACGTCACGACGAAGGGACAGTGTTTTCTTTTGGAGGATCTCCGCCTTGGAGTACCTGGATTGGCTAACATACAGCCCCGCCAAATTATTCATGCTGCTAAGCGTATCAGGATGGCGCGGGCCGAGAGCATCGCTACGAAGCGCCAACGCTTCTTTGAAAAGCGGTTCCGCTTCGGAATATCGGCCTTGCCGCTGGTAAAGGCTCGCGAGATTGTTCATACAAGCAAGCGTGGTGCGATGGTTTGCGTTCAATACGACGCGAAGGAGCTTCAGCGCTTCCTTGTAAAGCGGCTCCGCTTCGGAATATCGACCCTGGCGTTGATACAGAATGGCAAGGCTGTTCATACCATTTAGTGTACTGATATGGCGTGGGCCAAGATGTTTTTGTTGAAGCGCCAGGGCGTCTTCGAAAAGCGGCTCCGCTTCGACGTACCGGCCCAAGATCTGATATAGACCGCCGAGATTGTTCATGCTGGTGAATGTATTGATATGGGCTTGGCCAAACGCCTCAAGCGCCAACCGATAGGCTTGCTCCGCTATCTTGACCCCTTCGGCATAACGTCCACCACGATAGGCCTTCACCAATTCCTGGTTCATCGAATGCCAATTCTCTTGGGCATTTTGCGTCGCGGCCGCCACAGGGTGCAGCAGCAAGGCGCCGATCAGAGCAAGTACACGAGGAAACGGATGTTTGAATACCACCGCAGGCTCCAAATGCCGGTTTGATGACCGAAGCCATCAAACGAAACTGTTCGAAACGTTAGCACATGAAACACGTTAAGCGATAAAAACTGTCGACTCGGCTCGAAATTTTTGTGCGCGATAGTGGATCAACGGTCTGCGCGGTCTCCGCCTGATGATCGGTATCCGCGCTACGACCCCAACTCTCGCAACCGCTCCGCCATTCGGCGGTATTGTTCCAACATGCCAATCAACCAATCGCGCTGGAATCGATCCGGCTGCCGGTCCCTGATTGTCCGGCCGTGTTCTGTGAAATAGGCGCCCGACGGAACCGTATTGGCGTCTGGCGGGATGAACTTAACGACCTCAGTCAGCGCCGCGACCGCCACCTCTAGGGCTTGCCGGGCGCTCGGCCGTTCCGAATCCACGAGTGCCGCGACGTCAGCCGGTATCGGCTTGGCATAACGCTCGGCAAGCCACAGAAATTGACCGGCATCGATGATCGTCGACGGTTCTTCGCCGCCGTAGACCAGCGGCCCGCTTGATGGGCTAAGGGGTTCGTCTAGCACGAACTCGAACCGGCGCGCCTTGCCGCAGCTGCCGCAGCCGCCTTCGTAGACGCAGAGCAAACCATCATCCCGAGTGATCGTCCGGTTCTGCGCCGCCAGCGTCGCCGTGCCGCAATCGCAGGGGTGGAGTTCGACATAGAGATGAGCCTCGGCGTGGCTGCGCGGCGCCAGCATGGTATCGCCGGTGTCGACCCGTTCCGGCAGCAATCCGGCAGCATCGAAAGCCCAAAGTGTGAACAAGGCGCGCACGATCGCCGTCGCCGGCCCCCAAACCATCAGCCAGGGCGGCATGCCGTCATTGACCGTATGACCACCGTGGCGGGTTTGAATTTCTCGGACCAGAAGCGCCACAACCGCCGTCTTGTCCCACGGGCGCGGCCGCCATGCGTAGGCACCGCGCAGGCGCGGACCGAGATCCGGGCCGCCGTGAACCGGCTCCAATGGCACGGACTCGATCGGCGCCACTTCGACATGCCGGCTAATGCGAACGATCGCTTCAACGACCGGTCCATCCAGCGCGACTTCATCCGGCGTCGCAACCTGACGGCGAAGCGCCGTGTAGAGCATGCCTCGCAGATGGGTGATCGCTTCGGCCTCGTTCGAAGCCGCGCGCAACGCCCTTGTATTGGTCGCGTCATAGCCAGTGCGCGTTTCACGGTCGATTGCCGCGACCAACCGCGCACGCATTCCTGACATTTCTATGCTGGCAACCCTACGCAACATCGGCCAATTTTGCCTCGGCCAACCGTATGCATCAAGGGCACCGTTGGTGGCCGGAGCGCTGACTTCATGCCATGCCATTAAGGCGCGCCAACGCCTCATCGGCCAACAGCCGTGTCAACTCGCCGGCCGAAAGTTGGCGGCCGAGGCGTGCCGATTGGCCGGACCACAGCGAGGTGAAATCCGCCGCACCCGCCGCTTCCGCCTTGGCCTTGAGCGGCGCCAACGCGCCCCCGGCTGTCGGAAATGCAGGGGCATCGGCGGTCATCGGACCGACCTCGCGCATGACCCGGTTCATGAGGCCACGCGCCGGCCGTCCGGAAAAGATGTTCGTCAGCGCCGTCTGATTGTCGCGTGCCGTTTCGAGAGCATTGCGATGCAGGTCGGAAATCAGCGCTTCTGGCGTGAACAGATAAGCCGTGCCGATTTGCGCCGCCGCCGCGCCAAGCGCAAACGCCGCCGCGATACCACGGCCATCGGCAATGCCGCCGGCGGCAATGACCGGCACCGAAACCGCATCCACGACTTGCGGCACCAGGGCCATGGTTCCGACCTGAGTGGAAATGTCATCGGACAGGAACATGCCGCGATGACCGCCGGCCTCGTAGCCCTGGGCAATAACGGTATCGGCGCCGTGTTCCTCCAACCAGACCGCCTCGTCGACGCTGGTCGCCGAGCTGAGTACGACCGCGCCGGCCGCCTTGACCCGATCCAACAAATCACGATGCGGCAGGCCGAAATGAAAGCTTATGACTTCGGGGCGGCAGTCTTCGACGATCTCGCACATCGCCGCGTCGAACGGCGCGCGGTTGACGGCCGGCGCTTCGGTCGCCGGGTCCAGCCCCGCCTCCCGATAGTAGTCGCCCAATCGGCCGCGCCAGGCGGCCGCGCGCTCCGCATCCGGCGTTGGCGGTTGGTGGCAGAAGAAATTTAGATTGACCGGCGCCGGCGTTTGCTGACGGATGACGCCCAGTTCCGCCCGTATCTTGGCGCCGTCGATCATCGCGCACGGCAAAGACCCGAGCCCGCCGGCAGCACTTGCCGCCGCGGCCATGGCCGAACCGTTGGCGCCGGCCATCGGTGCCTGGATGATCGGCATGTCGATGCCGACGAGATCGAGAAAACGGCGATCGGGCCACATGCTTCCGACTCCTATCCTGGACGCTTCTTGATCCCATAGGATAGACCAGCAGCCGGATCGGATGAAGCGGCCGGCGATGACGGTCGCGCGATCAGTCCCCGGTTTCCGACATATGCCCTACAATCCGCTGCAAGGAGGAATCGACTTTGGCACCGATGCAGGTCTTCACAGACCACTTCGCGCCACTAACAACGGCGGCCCGCCAGCAATCGCTGAGTGCAACCTTGTCGGCGCGCCCGAACTCGGACGGTGAGCTCTGGGTGTTCGGCTATGGCAGTCTGATGTGGGAGCCTGGCTTTGCACCCACGGCGGTCGAACCGGCGCGGCTCGACGGCTGGCACCGGGCGATGTGCGTCTGGACCGCGCTCGCCCGCGGCACGCCAGCCTGCCCGGGCCTATCGCTCGGGCTGATGCCGGGCGGCAGTTGCCAGGGCTTGGCGCTTCGCATTGCCGATGCGTCGGCAGGGGCGGCATTGGACCGGCTCTGGCAACGGGAAATGTGGACTGACGTGTACCGCCCATTTTGGTCTTCGGCGACGGCCGGCGGCCGCGAGATTGCCGTACTTGCTTTCGTCGCCAACCCCGAGAGCCGGCAATTCGCCGGCGCATTGCCACCGACGAAGACCGTAGAACATATTGCCTTGGCCCACGGTCAACGGGGCCCCTGCCGGGACTATCTCTACCAGACCGTCGAGAAACTCCAGGCGCTGGGTATAAGCGATCGCGACTTGGAAGCCCTGACGGACGCTGTCACGAGTCACGGCAAAACACCAAAATCCGATTGTTCGCCGGCATCCCGATAACCTCTTCCAGTGTCAGGCCAGTTGCCTTGCCCAAGGCTTCAATGTCGGCAATGTCGCGAACGCCCCAGCTCGGGTCTTGCGTCTTTAAGCTGCGGTCGAAGGCCGCGTTGCTGTCGGCATTGTGAACCCCATCGCGGCTGAACGGCCCGTAGATCAGCAGCCGCCCGCCCGGCTTCAGGTATCGGCCAGCGCCGCCGATCATGCCGACCGTCACCGCCCACGCCGTGATATGCACCACGTTCGCCGACCAAATGACGGCGATATCGCCGCCGGGCCCGCGGCCATCGGCGCCGAGCCGCCAATCATCGGCCGCGGCATCGATCGCCGCCGCCGGCATCACGTTGGACAGCCGAAAATGCTTGGTCCAGGCGTCGGCGCTCTGCCGGTGCCGCGGATCGGGATCGGTCGGCCACCAGGTGAGTGCTGGAAAATTTCGGGCGAAGGCGGCGGTATGCTGGCCACTGCCGCAGCCGATATCGATCGCATGGCCGGCCACGCCGGCAAGACGTTCAGTCAGCGCGGCAAGGATCGGGCCGATGTTGCTGCGGAAAGCCGGCGCGTCGAGGCGGCCATCATCAACCGCCGGCATTTCGGCCCAACTGTACCTCGGCCCGTCATCCGCCATTTGAACCAACCTTTCTTATGCAGCACACGAATCCTATCAACGATATGTAGTCTGACCCACCGTCAAGCCAAACGACAAATTCGCCAGCCCACCTTGCCCCGATCGCCGGCAACGGACATGCTAATGCAGACTTCTCGAAAGGAATGTGACCGATGCGTTTTGGTGTATTCTACGAATTGCAGCTGCCACGGCCCTGGAACGAGGGTGACGAATATCGCTTGTTCAAGGACGCGATCGAGCAGGTTGTCCTGGCCGATGGGCTCGGCTTCGACTTTGCCTGGCAAGTGGAACATCACTTTCTTGATGAATATTCCCATTCCTCGGCGCCCGAGGTGTTCCTGGCAACAGCGGCCGGCCGGACCAAGAACATCCGCCTCGGCCACGGCATCCGCCAGGTCATTCCAAACTACAACCACCCGGCCCGCACCGCCGAAGGGCTGGCGACCCTGGACCTGCTGTCGGACGGCCGGCTGGAATTCGGCATCGGCGAAGGCGCGACCCGGCTCGAACTCGGCGCCTTCGGCATCGCCGCCAAAACCAAGCGCGCCCGCGCACTGGAAGCGGCGGAGCAGATTTGCAACATGATGGTGCTGACACCGTATCCGGGGTTCGAAGGCGAGGGCTTTTCCATGCCGTGCCGCAACGTCTTGCCCAAGCCGTTGCAAGACCCGCATCCGCCGCTCTGGATGGCCTGCACCAACCGCGACACCATCAAAATCGCGGCGCGCAATGGCATCGGCGCCCTGGCGTTTTCGTTCCTGGATCCGGAAGAAGCACGGACCTGGTCGAATATCTACTACGACATCATCAAAAGCGAGGAATGCGTACCGCTCGGCTGGTCGGTCAACGCCAACCTGGCCATGGTCAGTGCCTTTTCCATGCACGAGGACCGCGCCGAAGCAATCCGCCGCGGCCAAGACAATTTCGAGTTCTTCCGCTATTCGCAGCAAAAGCTCGTGGCCGAAGATTTCGTGCCCGGTTACAGCAACATGTGGGAAGAGTTTCAGGCCAAGCGCGGCGACGCTTCCGACCGGTTGATCCAAGCAGCGCTGTCGCGGGCCGAGTATGACGGCGCCGGCATCGGCACACCCGACGACATGGCCCGTCACCTGAAGAGTTTCCAGGAGGCCGGTGTCGATCAGGTCATCTTCCTGCAACAGGCCGGCCACAACAGCCATCAAAACATCTGCGAGTCTTTGGAGCTGTTCGCAGCGACGGTCATGCCTGACTTCACCAAAGACGTCGAAGCCCGCGAGACCGCCAAGGCAGCAGAGCTCGCGCCGTATATCGAGGCGGCTTTGGCCCGCAAGACCTACATGCAGCCGATCGAAGAAGCCGACGTGCCGGTGGTCAAAGCCGCCGTCAAGGCCGCGACGTTCGATGCCCAGAAGCAACGCCAGGCGGCAGCCGATTAGCCTTAGTCGGCCCGCCGCCGGCCGTGGCCGAGGTCGGAGGTTGCGAACATCAGGATGACGATGACGGCCATGGCGTTGCCCGGCAGCAGGAACGCGTTGAGCGGACCGACCGCGCCGGCCAAATAGCCCATACCGAGGGCACCGAGCGGCGAGCCGCCGAAGACCACGAGCTGGTAAATCGACAGGACCCGCGCCCGGTGACTGTCGGGCGCATCTTCCTGCACGATGGTGCGGCCCATGGCCATGGCGACGCCGCCGCAGAGGCCCCAGAAGAACACCATCAGATGGTTCATCCAATTGGGTAGGCCGAAGGCGATCGCCGTGAGCGACACACCGCCGATCAGCAGCGCCAACATGAACGCCCGGCCCGGCCGGCGGACGCCGCCACGCCGGATCATCAGGATCGTGGACAGGATGGTGCCGATCGTGAAATCGATATTGGCGAGCGCCAGCTCGCTTGAATCGCCATGGTGAATGTCGCGGATAAGCAGCGGAATCAGAACGAAAAAAGCGCCGAGATAGAGCACGCCCATGGCGAAATTCAGAATCACGACGGGAAACAGCCGACGCGAGCGGAACACCGCGCTCAAGCCCTCAGCGATGCCCGCCAGACCGCTTTGCCGCGGCACCGTGTGGTCCGTTTTGCCCGGCGCCTTCGGGTGCAGTCGCATGGCGGTGAACGCGCCGATCAACACGATTCCGGCCTGCAACAGCAAGATCGGCACCGCACCGGTCCTGTCCGCCAGGCTCGCCGCGGCGAAACCGAGCAGTTGAATACCGAATTGCATGCCAGTCGCCGTCGTCACCGCGCGCTGAATATTGCCGCCGGCCACGCTGTTGAGCATGGCATCGCGGGCCGGATTCATGAACGCGGAATTCAGCCCCATCCAAAGCGCATAGCCGATCATCATGGTGTAGGAGAAATGGCCTGCCTGGATGATGGCCGCCAAGGCAAGCGGCGGCAATGCAGAGAGAAAATGCATCAAAATTAGGAGCTTACGACCATCTACTCGGTCCGCGGTAACGCCGCCGATCAACACGAACAACAAGGTCGGCAGCATGATCGACATCTGCGCGATGCCAACCATGTCGGCCGGCGCACCGAGTTTCACGGCCACCAGCCAAGGAAACAGAACGAACTGGATGCCGAGCGCGGCATACCACGAGCAGACGCCACCAATGTACCAGCGAAATTGGGCTTTTTCAGTCATCTCGGTATCGATCGGAAAAGCGACGGGCAGAGCCCGAAAGGCGAGAGCAGTCGCTTAGCGGCCTGAATTTGTCAACTGGGACGCGCGCGGCCGGTACCGGTCGATTGACAACGAGCGGCGCAGTCCCGATCGTTTGGTTTCGTTTCATCCGCCGGACAAGGCCAATTTCTATGCCGCCTAGAGCTGAACCATGACCGAGCCGACGGGCGGACTTCGGCAATGGTTTATTTTGGCGACGGTCTCGCTGGCCACCATGCTCTATGCCATGAGCATCACGGTCGCCAATGTCGCGCTGCCGCAAATGCAGGGCGCTATGGCGGCGACCCAGGATCAGATTGCCTGGGTCATTACGTTCAATATTCTGGCAACGGCGGTGGCAACGCCGGCATCGGGCTGGCTGATCGGTAAAATGGGCCGCCGGCGCCTGATGCTGGTGGCATTGTTTGGCTTCACCGCGTCATCCATCCTCTGCGGCCTGGCGACGTCGCTGACCGATCTGGTGGCCTACCGCGTTGCCCAGGGACTGTTCGGGGCGCCGCTGGTACCGCTGTCGCAGACCATCCTGTTGTCGACCTTTTCCAAGGAGCGCCATGGCCTGGTGACAGCGATCTGGGGCTTCGGCGTGGTGCTTGGGCCGCTGGTTGGGCCGACCATCGGCGGCGAGGTTGCCGAGGCGCTCAATTGGCGTTGGGTGTTTTTCATGATCGCGCCGGTCGCCGCGGTCGCCATCGGCGGCGCTTGGCTGTTCGTCCGGAACAGCGACACCGACGCCCGGCGGCCGTTGGACTGGACCGGGTTCATAACGCTCTCGATCGCCATCGCCGCCTTTCAATTGATGCTGGATCGCGGCGAGCGCCACGATTGGTTCGACGCCACAGAAATCCGGGTCGAGGCGATAATTGCGGCAACGGCACTGTATTTCTTCATCTATCGTGCCTGGACCGCGCGCAACCCGTTTCTCGACCTCGGCATCCTGCGCGACACCAACCTGGCGATCGGCGTCTTCTTCGCCTTTCTGTTCGGCATGCTGAATTTCACGCCGATGGTGTTACTGCCGACATTGCTGCGCGACCTGCGTGACTTTCCGGATTCAGTCATCGGTTGGCTGCTGGCGACACGGGCGGCCGGCAACATGCTGAGCTTCCTGGTGGTCGTGTGGATGACCCGGATGGCGCCAAGGCTATCGCTGATGATCGGCTTTAGCTTTCAGGCCATCGCCTCGCTGTCGATGGCCCAATTCGACATCAACCTGACCACCTTTGGCATCACCTGGACCAGTATTTTGCATGGCTTTGGCGTTGGCATGACTTGGGTGCCGCTCACCGTCATCGCCTTCTCGACGCTCAATCCCAGGCATTTGGCGGAGGCGGCGGCGATGTTCCACCTCATGCGCAATATCGGCAGCAGCATATTCATATCGATTAGCATCGCCGTGGTCATCCGATCGACGCAGATCAATTACGGCGAGCTTTCGGTGCACATCTCGCAGTTCCGTGAGGTTTTGGATCTCGCCGCCATCCGCGGCGACTGGAATCTGGATCAGGCGGGCGGCCTCAGGGCGCTCAGTTCCGAAGTGCGCCGGCAGGCGACGATGATCGGCAATCTGAACGCGTTCTACCTGTTGGCGCTGGTCGGTTTCCTGCCGTTGCCGCTGTTGTTGCTGGTGCAGCGTGTCAAACGCCCGACCGGCGACTGACCGTTCGTTAAACCAATCCGAACATCAGGCCGGCCGCGAAGGCGCCAACAAAGGCGAAACCGATATAGGCGACAAAGACCGGCAGCCGGGCCAGGGCAAAGACCGCGATGGCAGCCGGGATCGAGGTAACGCCGCCGGCCAGGAGGAAAGCCATGCCGGCGCCGGGCGCCATGCCCTGGGCGACCAGTTCGGCGACCAGCGGCAGCGCGGCGTAGCCGTTAAGATAGGCCGGCACGCCGACAATGGTGGCGAGTGCGACGGTCAGCCAGCCCTCACCGCCCAGAAAGCGAACCACGGTCTCCGCCGGCAGCCAGGCGACCATCAGGCTTTCCAACAGGAAGGCGAGCGCCAGCCATTTGCCGAGAAACAGAAAGCTGTCGAGCGCAGCGCTGCCAAAGGCGGCGCGCCGGGCCGGCGCCTGCCAGAATTTCCAATAGACTGGCTCCGGCGCCCGGATCTTGCCGCCGCCGCAACCGCCGTCGCCGATACCGGCACGCAGCGGATTGTCGAACAGGCCGAGCCTGTCGAGCGCCAGCATGCCAACGCCACCGAAGGCACCGATACTGAAAGCCGCCACCGTCTTGGCAACGGCAAAACCGACGCCGAGCGTGCCCACGGTCAGAAAAAACATGGACGGGTCCATCAGTGGCGAGGCCAGCCAGAACGCCATGACCGGCGCCAGCGGCACGCCCATCGCCAGCAACGCGGCAATCAACGGGATGACCCCGCACGAGCAAAACGGCGACAACGCCCCCATGGCGGCGGCCAGACCGACCATCATCAATGGGCTGCCGCGAAATGCCTGGGCGATCAAATTGTCGGCGCCCGAAGCCTTGGCATAGGCGGCGAGGCCAATCGATGCCACCAGGAACGGCAGCACGCCGAGGAAAGCTTCGCCCAAGAAGATCAGCGAACGCTCGGCCTGGGCCGGCACGGTAACCGCCAAGACCGCCAACAGAACGCCGATCGCCACCCAAGCACCATCGATCGAGCGCGCCTTGCGGCCCCAATTCTGAACCGTCAAACCCAAAACGGTCATGCCGCATCCTCCGAAGCCAAAGTGTTACCGTCGTCATCGGCAAGACCGACACAACATTCCGCGGTCAAATAATCGACCAAGCCCTGCACCGCCCGATAATCCGCGGTGCAAAAGCACTCCCGCCCGCGCCGCTCCTGCGCGATCAACCCGGCCTTCAGCAAGGTCTGAAAGTGATGCGCCAACGTCGAGGCCGGCACCCCAAGCAAACTTTGCGCCTCACCAATAGTGGTCCCGGCCGGCCCGGCCTTCACCAACAGGCGAAACAAACGGAGCCGGGTGGCATTGCCAAGCGCGGCCAAACCATCGGCGGCGCGCAGTTCAGTCGGTTCGGTGGGTGGTGTGTGTGTGTTCATGGGAGAACGATATAACTAGTTTTATAGTTTTGTCAAGTTGGATTAGTTTATAGACGCGCCTCGATGACCTACAAGCAAATCCAGTCATTCTCCCTTCCCCGAGAATGTTCAAATCACTAATTCGGAACCTACATCTCAAATACTATTGGCAATACGCGCGAATCATGCCAAAAACTTATTTACAGTTGTATTCAAGAAGTTTTGGTTGCCTTCATTATATAATCGTGGACCATAAACTGGATGACCTTTTGATGCTTATTCGCATTTGGACCCTTTTTTTCGCTTTTAACTGGCGTGAATCAATTCTACCAACTGGACCAGCCTTATTGCTTACGTTAGGCGGAGTTTTGTTGTCCGCATGCAGTACAGGTACGCATTTTGAGCGTCCAAGCACCGAAGCAATAGTTTTGGGCAAAACCACGCCGGCGCAGATAACTGACGTTATGGGGAAACCGTGGAAGAAACTAACGACAGAAAATAATGGCAAGCGGTTGGAACTCATTGTCTATGGCTATGGTAAGGCATATGAACCGGCTGCCGGGCCGGCGGTGATACCTGCCAAAACGCTGCAACTAACGTTTGCCGATGGAAAGCTGGTCGGCCACGATTTTTTCTCTTCCTTCAAATATGATCACACGGATTTTGACACTGACGGCATAAAAGAGATTGAGAAAGCGAATCATAGCACCGAAGACGTGTTGCGAATTTTAGGCCAACCAACCGGACAACAGATTTACCCTTTGATTGACGATCCAGAACAGTTGCGGTGGAGCTATCGATATCATCAGACAGCGTATCGAATGACAAAGACGCACTACGCCAAAGCTCTTTATATATATTTTGACAAGAACCAGATGGTTGAAAGTCTAGATTTCGAAGAGAAGGGCAATCGGTGATGCGGGACACGCGTTTTCTGTCGTTGGTTGATATGTCGAAAATCGACGTACCAATGGGCTTTATCCCTATGCTCGTATTGTCGATGTGCCTGCTAATATCTAGTTGCCTGTCATCTCAAACAGTGACGAGACCTTTAGATAACTCTTTGGTTTTGCGTCAGACAACGATACAGGAAATATTGAAAAGACATGGTAATCCAAGTCAATACAGTGAGAGCATAAGAAATTTCGAACCCATTGCTACATACTTATACGCCGAAACGTCCAGAACCGCCAAACCGCTACATGAGCACGTTCAATCGATCAAGACTTTGGCAATGAATTTTCACAAGGACATATTGGTTAGCTACAACTTTTTGGCCAACCATGCGAACGATCACACGGACTTCGATGAGTCTAAGGTCGAATTGATGCAAAAAGGCAAACACACGAAAGCCGATGTGAGAAACCTTCTTGGTACACCGGCCGGTAAAGGCGTGTGGCCGATCATTGCCGACGAAAACGCGTTGATGTGGGTATATCGGTACGCGCATGCGTCATACAAGAATGGCAACCCACCCCAGATATACGATAAAGAATTGGCTATCACGTTCAACGAAAAAGGCATTGTTAGCGACTTAAAATATACGGTCAAAGGCAAATTAGATTGACTGGAATCCGTCGAGTTGGCTCGTTGCTGCATGCCTAACAACAATAAACGCTTCGGTTGCCGCGTGTTTTTTTTGTTCAAAGATTATGGAGACCCGTTTTGACACGTGATACCGCCGGCAAAACCTTCGTCGCACGCCTCTGCTTATTGGGCTTGGTCTTGTTGATTGCCAGTTGCGCGACACCTGCCCGGGAATTCAGGGTTAGCAAACAGAACATGGAAGCCGTTCGTGAAGCTCCGGCGAATTTGACGCTCGGCTCCTTCACCGGGAGTATAGATCGTGTGGGCTGCCGAGCTGAGTCAATCTCAGCCGGGAAAGATGCTACGTTCGCCAGCTACATTCGCGATGCATTCGCAAAAGTGATTCAGACATCAAAAGTCACGGACAAAGAGAGTACGATTGAACTCAGTGGATCGCTAAAGGAAATCGAGCTCGATTGCGCGTATTCCAATACCGGGACATGGAATATAGAGATGGATTTTGCCGTTGATGGAAAAGAACCTTTTTCCATAAGAGTCGTTCAACTATTCAATGGCCATATCGTGGCGGTGAATGTCTTTCAGAACGCGCTTGAAGGGCTCATTCTTGCCGTTCAGAAAATCGTGGACGACGTCCTTGAAAGTGAGCAAATTCAAACTGCCGCGAGATAGCTGGTGCATTTTCACTAAAGTTGATAGTGCATTTTTCTTCTTCCTCCGCCATCGCAACCAGCATTTGGGCAACCGTCGAAATTCTTAGGAAAGCGGCCACAATGACAAGACGCGTCGGTACGACCTTCGAGGATGCCGAAGTCGTCGAACTCTATCTTCATCGGCAGCCTTATCCTCAAGCTCTGTATCGAGAGCTTGCACGGCTGGCCCCTGCGCATGACGCGCTCCTGGACCTAGGGTGTGGCAATGGCAAGATTTCACGTCCGCTGGCCAATCATTTCAAACATGTGACGGCAATCGATCCCTCCGTCCGGATGATCGAACTCGGACAATCGCTTACCGGCGGCGGCGCCGCCAATATTGAGTGGATCGAGGGCTTGGCTGAGGATGCGTCGTTTAGGTCCGGCACGTACGATCTAGTCGTCGCGGCGCAGAGCATTCACTGGATGGATCAAGAGCGACTTCTCCCGCGCCTCCGGCGATGCGTTCGGCCCGAACACATTCTCGCCGTCGTCTCCGGCGATCATGCGTTTGATCCGCCATGGGAGGATGATTGGCAGAAGTTTCTCGAAAAATGGGTTCCAAAAATTACCGGCATTACGTTACGTGAAACGAAACGGCGCCGATCATCCCGTAACCGCTACCAACGTTTCGTCGATGTTGCCGGCGAACAAGACCTGGTCTCTGATCCGGTTAGTCAGAGCGTTGACGATTTTGTCAATTGCCAGCATTCCAGGGACACGTTCGCGTTCTCAAAACTTGGCGAACAGACGGAGGCGTTCGATTCCGAGCTCAGAGAAATTGTCAGCCCCCATGCGGCAAATGACACGCTCACGTTCCGCGTTAGAACAAACCTCACTTGGGGCCAAATTGCCGGCTAGTGAGATACGGCCGCCTTCAAGCCGCCTTTTTCGTTCACGGTCGATAGTGATACTGCGTGGGCGGCATCATTGTTGAAGTCCCGCATGCCAAATCATCCGTACATCGGGCGTTCGTTCTTCGTTTTCCGATCCGTCGGTCAGTTCCACCTCGACGAAACCGAATTTCGCATAAAATGCCCGAGCACTGTGATTGCCTTGAAACGTCCATAGCTGAAATGACTCCGCACCCCGCATCGCACGGGTCAGAAGTTTCGCCCCGATACCGTGTCGCCAATTCCTCGGTGCTATGTAGAGGTGATTGATCCAGTCTTTCTTGTACGCGATGAACCCCGCGATCTGTCCATCAAACTGTGCCAACAGGACCGTCTGGCTCGGCAAAACATGATCCCTAAAGAAACGGTCGTCTTCTTCCGTCGTGTGGACTACGGGAAGCCAGGGCATTGCTGCGGCACGGGCCGACCGGTGTATTCTTGCAAGCGTGCCCGCTTCATGTGGTTCTGGCGACCGAATATCCATCAGGTATCCTATTTGCTTTGGATTGCCGCTACACCTAAAGAATGATTAGGAATAATGCATCGTAGCCGTAGCGACCAACCCGGCAATTGCTGACGGCATGCACTATCTCCACAATAACACATTCGGGACGCCATTCTGTCGTTCTGCGATGCCGACTGGTCAGCACAAGCCCGCCCGATGTAAAATACGAAGCTTGATTGAAGTTCGCTGATAATTTTTCCCGACCTTCGGACCAGGCCCATTTCCAACGGATGCCAGCGAAATTGAAGGGGGCACATCGTGATTTTGGCCAACAATTACCGTCGACCGGTCCTTTACTTGTTAATCTGTCTCGGCCTTGGCGGTTGCGTGTCGAGCTCACCGTCCCAGCCAACTGAAGCCGCGACCTATAGCCCGCCGGTCCAGCGCGACGACGGTTGGCGGGTTGCGGCCGCCGGTGATGTTGGGTTCGACGAGCCCAAGCTTGCCGCGCTCACCCAGGCGATACGGGGCGGTACGTACCCCGATACCCATGCCGTCCTTGTGGAGAAATCCGGCAGCCTGGTCTACGAAGCCTACTTCGAAGGCCGGGACGAACGCTGGGGCGATGCTATCGGGCATGTGGTATTCGATTACCGGACGCTTCACGATCTCCGCTCGGTCTCTAAAAGCGTGACCTCAGCATTGCTCGGTATCGCCCTTGAAGGCGACTACGAGGCCGCGTTGGCCACACCGATTACCGCCTACTTTCCTGATTTGAAGCACCGTTTCGGCCCCGATCTTGGTCAAGTCACGTTGCAGCATGCGTTGACCATGACCGCGGGGCTGAAATGGAACGAGATGACGGTGCCCTATACCGACCGCAACAATGACGAGATTCAGCTTTACTACACCGAGGACCCGGTCGGCATGGTGCTGTCCCGTCCGCTCCAGGATCCGCCGGGCAGCACGTGGTACTACAATGGCGGGCTCACCCAGGTCATCGCCGGCCTCATCGAACGCCGGACCGGCAAGCCGATCGATCGATTTGCTGAAGAAACCCTGTTCGCGGACCTCGGGATCACGGACTACGAATGGCTGGGCTCCAATCTTTGGCCCGCCGGCACTTCGCCCAGCGCCGCGTCGGGTTTGCGCCTGACCGGCCGCGATTTGGCCAAGATTGGCTCTGTGTTCCTGCATCAGGGCCGCTGGCAGGGCCGGCAGATCATCCCTGCCGAGTGGGTCGCGCGCTCGTTAAAACGTTACGTCCAGAGCATTCCCTGGGGTCCACCCGGGGTCTACGGCTATGGTTTCATGTGGTATCCCGGCCATACAATCGGCGATGCCGGCTTTCCCAAGACCCGGGCGTCCGGCAACGGCGACCAGAAGATCTTTCTTCTTCCAAACCAAGAGATCGTCGTCACGGTTTACGCCGGCCTCTATAACTATCAAGGCCGCTGGGGCAGCGAAGGCATCCTCAAACAGATCTTGGCAGCGCTCAAAGCACCATGATGCTGGCCCGCCAAAACAGCAGACCGCCGGACGTCGCTAAGTGACCGGCTGCGCGAAACATTTGAGGGTTCCCTAAGCCACGCCGGCGTCCGCAGGGTCGAGGAGTTTACGTTTCCTGTTCCCGACGTCTGGTCCTTGGAGTCTTTTTTCGGTTACCTTTATTTGCTGCCCGGCGTTTCCGAGCGTGTTTCGACCGGCCGATCGCCGTTGACAGCGGTCTTGTGCGGACTTTGAGGGGAACCAATCCATGGCAATCGACCATCCAATTCTATTGACCGGTGCCGCGTCCGGTGTCGGGGATGCGACCGCCCGGCAGCTTATCGAGCGCGGCTATCAAGTGATTTCCTTGGATGTGAAGGAGCCGACAGCCGCGGTCGCCGCGCACCATCCTTGCGACCTCAGCGATCCAGAGGCTATCGACGCGGTCGCCGCCGGCCTTGAAGGCCCCTATTCGTCCCTGCTTAACGTCGCCGGCGTACCGGGCACGGTCGGCGACGAACTGACCATGCGGGTCAATTTCTTCGGCCTACGCCATTTCACCGAACTGATGTGGGACCGGATCGCCGACGGCGGCACCATCGTCAACGTCGCTTCGATTGCCGGCAATCAATGGCGCAAACGCCGCGACCTGTTGGCCGCGCTGCTCGGCACCGAAAGCTTCGACGACGCCGTCGCCTGGTGGCAAAGCAATGCCGAGGGCATCGGCACCGACGCCTATACGTTCTCCAAAGAGGCCGTGGTCTACTACACCATGCGCCTCGCCGTGCAAGGCCTGGACCGCGGCATACGCGTGAACGACGTCGGCCCCGGCCCCATCGATACCCCGATCCTGCCGGATTTCAGGAGCCAAGTCGGCGCCGACATCATGGACCAGATGATCGCCAAGGTCGGCCGCGCCGCACAGCCCGCCGACATCGCCGAAGCCATCGTCGTGCTGGCGGAAGGCCAGATGTCCTGGGTCAACGGTCAGCATCTCATCGTCGACGGCGGCATGATGGCCGGCTATTCGACCGGCTAGGCCGCTTGGCGACAGTCCACGGTTAGGTTCGACAGCAGCCTGTCGTTGACCCGCGTCACATAAGCGACGACGGCGTCGCGCCTGCCGATCTCCCGCCGTAATGCCGTCTCTTTCGGTGTCGCGAGTGCAGCGGCGAGCATCGGCCCGATCGAGCAATCCGCCGCTGTCGGCGCCGCACCGAACAGAAAGGCGCGATCCGCTAGCCAATCCTCGATCGCGTCGAGATCGTGGGCGATCCGGGCGAGCCGTTCCTCTGGCGCAAACCGGGCGACACCGTGCCAATGGAGCCCGGCCCGCGCCTGCTTCTGCAAGTACCGGGTGACGACACGGCGTAACAGAGCCGGAATCGCACCGAAATAGGTCTCGCGGACCACTGCCCAATTGGCCGGGTCAAGCCAGCGGTCCATGACGATGGCGAAATAGAGATGTTCTTCGGCCATGCGGATCATGGCCCGGCTTGCGGCGCGCTCCGCCGGCCCGAGACCAGTGTCGAAGTCGATATCGCGGGTCGCTTGAAGATGGTCGCGGATTAGGTCGCTGTCGGCGATGGTCTTACCGTCATCGACCAGGACCGGCAGTTTGCCATGGGGCGTCGCGCGCGGGTCGTCGAGATAGGCCGGCTGCCAATCCAGGCCGGCTAGGTTCAGCATCGCCATCGCCTTGACGCAAAACGGGCTGAGGCTTGGTTGCCCGAAACCGGGCCGATAGGTCTTGAGTGTGAGCATCGTTATCCCTCCTGGTTGAGGCCGGCGTGATAACGCATCCTCCTGTCAGTTTTTGTCAGTAGGCGCTATCATGCTGGTGTCATGTCCCGCACCGACCGATTGTTTCAACTGATGCAGCTGCTGCGCCGCCTGACGCCGCCGGTCACCGCTGAACGCTTGGCCGAGGAGCTTGCGGTCTCGCTCAGGACCGTCTACCGCGATGTCGAGACCTTGCGCGGCCTCGGCGCGGTGATCGACGGCACCGCCGGCTATGGTTACGCACTGACCGAGGACCCGGCGCTGCCACCGCTGACCTTCACTGACGACGAAATCGAGGCCCTCATCCTCGGCCTCCGCGAAGTCCGGGAGATCGCCGACCCGGCATTGGCCGACGCAGCCGGCGGCGCGTTGGCCAAGCTGCGCGCCCGCCTGCCGGCGGCGCAACGCGCCCGGCTGCAGAATGCGGTTCTGACCGCCAAACGGTTCCACGAGCGCCCGGCGCTGCGCATCGACACCAAGCTGCTCCGCCAGGCGGCGTGGGACGAACGCGCCGTCGACCTCATTTATCGCGATGGCGAAGGCCGGGAAACCGACCGCCGCGTCTGGCCACTTTCGATCGTGTTTTTCGACGAAAGCCTCTGCCTCATGGCCTGGTGCCGGCTGCGCCAGAATTTCCGCGCCTTCCGCCTGGACCGGATCCTGGACTTGACGGTCACCGACGAAAGTTTTCGTCCGCGACGCGTCGGTCTCTGGCGCGACTACATCGCGATCATCGAGGCCGAATTGTCTGGATCGTAGCCACGCGACGCGGGCCGGATCTTCGGCTATGATGCCGCGGGGATCAAAGGATCTAGACCATGCAGATCACCTTTCTCGGCACCGGCGACGCGTTTGGCAGCGGCGGCCGCTTCAACACCTGTTTCCACGTGGCGCCTGAGGACGGGACGCCGGCGTTTTTGATCGATTGCGGCGCCTCCTCGATGATCGCGATCCGCAAGTTCGCGGTCGACCCGAACGGCATCGCTACGGTCTTCTTGAGCCACCTGCACGGCGACCATTTCTGCGGCCTGCCGTTTTTCCTGCTCGACGCCCAGCTTTATGCCAAACGGACCGAACCGCTGACCATTGTCGGCCCACCCGGCACCCAGGCGCGATTGATTACCGCAATGGAGGTGATGTTCCCGGGCTCGGCCGGTACAAAGCGGAAATTCGAGATCAGTTTCGTCGAGATCGCACCGGACCGGCCGGCGGCGGTCAACGGCGTCGCCGTCGTGCCGTTCGAAGCGCGCCACGATGCCGGCGCTCCGGCCTACGCGCTCCGACTTGGTGTCGAAGACAAGGTGATCGCTTATTCAGGTGATGGCGAATGGACCGACGATCTCGGCCAGGCGGCGGCCGGCGCCGACCTGTTCATTGCCGAAGCGCTGTTCCGCAACAAAAAAATCCCCGGCCATCTGGATCTGGAAAGCCTCGAGCAGGGCCTCGGCACAGCACCGCCGAAACGGCTCATCCTAACCCATTTCGGCCCCGACATGCTGCGCCAGCTCGACGACATCGAAGCCGAGAAGGCCGAAGACGGCATGATCATCATGGTTTGAAGGCAACGGCCCATGCAGATGAACGCCCTTGCTCCATTCGCGCTCAAGCGTTTTCTGTTCGGCGCCGAGGCGCGGGCAGCGACCTACGATCTCAGCGCCTCCTATTGCCAGCCCCTGGTCGTCGAAGATGTGCTGGCGCTCGACGGTGCCGCGGCCGAGGAATTCCATCGGGCTAAACTCGGCTATCCGGATTTCGGCGGCTCGCCCTATCTCCGGGAATCGATTTCCGGGCTCTACGACCATGTCGGCGCCGACGATCTGGGTGTCTATGCCGGCGGCGATGATTCCATTCTTGCCTTCATGACCACTTGGCTCAACGCCGGCGACCACGTCATCGTCCAGGTGCCGACCTATCAGTCGCTCTATTCCCTGCCTCAGGCGCTCGGCGCCGAGGTCGAGCTTTTACAGCTCCAGGAAGACCGCGGCTGGTCCTTCGACTTCAGCGAACTGGCGGATCGGCTGCGGCCCGAGACCCGAGCGGTGGTGCTCAACCTGCCGCAGAATCCGACCGGTATGTCGATAGCCCTTGACGATTACCTGGCGCTATTTCAACTTGCCGAAGCGCGCGGCTTCATCGTGTTCGTCGACGAAATCTACCGACTGCTGGAGCAGGATCCGGCAACCACCCTACCCGCTGCTGCCGATTGCTCGCCGCAAGGGGTCAGCCTCGGTGCGATGTCGAAGATCTTCGGCCTGCCGGGGCTCAGGCTCGGCTGGCTCGCCACCCGGAATGCTGAAGTACAGTCCCGACTAGCCGGGCTTCGCGACTATCACAACAGCACGATCAGCGCACCATCCGAAGCGCTTGCCCATCTGGCGCTCACCCACAAGGACCGGATCCTGGCCGACAACCGCGCCCGCATCGACCACAACCTAACCCTGCTCGACGCGTTCATGACGCGACACGGCAACCATATTACCTGGCAGCAGCCGGTCGCCGGCACCATGGCATTCCCGCGACTCGCCGACGGCCTGTCGTCGTCGGCCTTCACCGATCGGCTGTTGAAAGATGCCAGTGTTCTGCTGCCGAGCAGCCGTTACTTCGACCACGGCGACAGCCATTTCCGCATCGGCTTTGCGACTGATCATTTCGCCGACGACCTCAAGGCGCTGGAAACAGCGATCGACCGGCTTGGCGACAAACTGTTCACGGTCGGCTAAAAAGTCAGGCGCCTTTGTTGTCGACCAGGTCGGCCAAGGCTTGTTCAGCGGGACCGCCTTCCAGACGCAGGCCACGGGCGGTGCCGGTGCGGTTGTCTTCAGGCTTGTCTTGATTGAGTTTCCATTTGCCTTCGAGCCGGGAAATCGGCACTTCGATGCCGACGATGCCTCTGATCAGGTTGGCGATGTAATCGTCCGGCGCATCGCTCGCATACCACGGCGCCGGCCGATCCTGTTCTTGCGAGCCAACAAGGCAATCCAAATGCTGGCGAATTGCCGCCGGATCGTCGACCACCTTGAGCGGCCCATGGGCATGAACGGCCGCATAGACCCATGTCGGCACCACTTTGCCATCGACCTTTTTGGAGGGATACCAGGACGGCGTGACATAGGCATCGGGACCTTGGAAAATCACCAACGCTTCGGTCTTGGGATCGACGGTTTTCCAAAGCGGATTGGCCCGCGAGACATGACCGCGCAACGTGCCATTCGGCCCCTCATCGGGATGCAGCACGAAGGGTATATGATTGGCATCCAACCCGTGTTCGCCGACCGTCACTAAAGCGGCAAACGGATGCGCCGCGATCAAGGCATGCATGACATCGATCCGCTTTTCGCGGTACTGCGGGGGCCGGTACATATGATTCTCTTTTGGATTTGGCGCTGGCACGACCATAAGACGTCAACCGCGATCACGAAAGCAGAAACCCGGCCGCTTTACCGGTCTTACGAATAGAGCCGGGAACTGCTATGTTGTTGAAGTGGAAGGCCGTGGTGGTGCGGTTTCGTAACGCACCCGTTTGAAGGTGTGCCGCAGCAATGCGAGGCGGCCAACCCATTCAAATCAAGGATGCCAGTCCATGAAATTGTCGCGGCGGCGGTTCCTATTCGGGTTTGTCCTGTTGGCCGTTGGTTTGCGCGGCTCTGTGGCCACCGCCAATCCGGCAGCATCGGCGCGCACATTGTTTTCCGACAGCCGCAGTATCCGAGAAATTCGCGATCGCTATGTTGGCCTCTATCCGGCCGAAGCGGATCCGGAAATCCTCCTAGCCGGCCTCGAGAAAGCGAACCCGGCGCTCGCCACCGCACTGCGTTCATCCGATCATCACCGGTTACGGCCATGCGCGCAGGCGCAAATTCGCAAGGATTTCGAAGTGAACGACGTCGTGACTATTGATGGTTGGCTGCTGTCCCGAACGGAAGTCCGGTTGGCAACCCTCGCCGCGACGGCTTGATGGAACTTTAATGATTTCAGCGCGAACAAAATTCACCCGGTATCGTCGCCCGGATTGGATTTACCGGTTCAGCTTATCATCGCTACCGTGCTAATGACGGGGCGAAACAAGTACAAGGACTGAGAGACCCAATGGCCCTGACAGAGCACGCACCGCGGCCGGACGCCGGCCTATCTATCGCCCCATTATCGCCGACCATCGGCGCCGAGATCGCTGGCATCGACCTGAGCGAAACGGTGACCAGCGAACAGCAATCGGCGCTCTATCAGGCGCTGTTGGATTGGAAGGTGTTGTTTTTCCGGGACCAGCAGATCAGCCGCGCCCAGCATGTCGCCTTCGCACGGCTGTTCGGCGATTTGGAAATCCACCCCTTCGCGCCGAAAGCGGAAGATTTCCCGGAAGTGCTGCCGATCTCCCATAACGCCGAACGGCCGGGCCACGAAAACATCTGGCATTCGGACGTCACCTGGCGGCTGGAACCGTCTTTGGGTTCCGTGCTGCGGTGCATCGACTGTCCGGACCTGGGCGGCGATACGTTGTTTTCCGATATGTACGCGGCCTATGAAGGCCTGCCAGCTGGAATCCGTGAAGAGATCGACGGCATGACCGCGATCCATGATTTCCCCGGCTTCCGTAATCGCATGCGGGAACGCGGCGTCTCCGAAGAAGAAATCGAAGAACACAACAAGCGCTACCCCAATCCGGAACATCCCGTCGTCCGCACCCACCCCAACACCGGCCGCAAGGCGCTCTATGTGAATGCCGCCTTTACCCAGCGCATCGTCGGCATGAAAGAAGCCGACAGCCGGCGCCTGCTTGACTACCTTTACCGGCAAGCGGCGACACCGGAATATCAATGCCGCTTCCGCTGGTCACCCAACGCCATCGCGTTCTGGGACAACCGCGCGGCACAGCATTACGCCACCTCCGACTACTGGCCCAACGAGCGGCGCATGGAACGGGTGACAATCATCGGCGACGAGCCTTTCTATCGCCCGGAAGACACAGTCATTGATGGCGACAGCTTGCCATTCCAAGGGCTACTGAAGCGCCGGCGTGAAGGCTTGTTCGAGACCTATTGACCCAATCGTTCCGTGATCACTACCGACGCTCGATTGCAGTGGTATCTGGAACCAGAAGATGATGAGAAAGGCTGTAGAAGGCCTGGCGAGCCGGATCATCCAGGCGGTACCTGTGTCAATGGGTCAGGCAGGGCGAAAACAACGCCTCATTACGGATGTCCTTGGTGCCCTACACATACCAAGTCATGAACTTAGGACGCTGGAAATTTCACCGGGAAGCAACCTGTCGATTGACTTGAGCTACCGGAACCAACGACTGCTGTATTTTGCATTTCGAAATATCCAACGGCATTTCAAGAAAGAAGGGTTATACGCAGCGCTCTGCCAAATCCCGTTCGAACAACGCGGCATGTTTTTCGACATCGGCGCAAATCTCGGCATCTGGAGCATTGTCGCTGGGGATCTGGGTTTCGATAGCGTCTGCTTCGAGCCGGATCCGGATCAATTCTCGTACCTATCTCGAAACCGGCACCTGTTCCACAGCATTCACCAAATCGCGTTGAGCGATACGGCCGGTCGCGTAAATTTTTATCGGTATCGCCAACAGCCGGGGCACAACTCGTTGGTAATGTCGGCCGACGGCATCGTCCGTGGTGAGACGATCGAAGTGGATGTGGCGACTTTGGACCAATTTTCCGCCGCAATCCAGCCTAGGAAACAGATATCGGCGGTGAAGATCGACGTCGAAGGAAATGAGGCAAACACGGTCAACGGTCTGCTTGAATTCCTAGCCGCCAGCGGTTGCCCGCCGGTTTGGTGCGAAGTTCGTGGATCGAGCAACCCTCAAACCACAGCCACGGACACCAACGTGATCGACAGTCTCTCGACCCTCGGATACAAGCCGACGATATTCGAGAACAAGCGTTTCGTGGATTACCGGCCGGCGCGCCACCGAACAAAGATCTATGATATCCATTTTGTCGCCGCCGGTTGAAATGACGACTTTCGTGCGCTGACATCGTCTGTATCCGTGTTTTCGTCCTCCGCCTCTTGATTGACTTCGCCGGCGCCCCAATCTATGAAGCGATCCGGGTCGAGGCCCCTGCCGCTCGCGGGCGAAAGCCGTGGTGAAGCCCTCAGAATTTGATCGATCCGCCTAATGCAGTGACATGCGGACCGGTGGCAATGCGAGCACCCCCTAGGTTTTCCGCATGCAGCACTTGTATGAGGCAAATCGATGACATCGGCACTTACCCTTCCCTCGCTCGAAGCCCTGAAGCTTCAAGCCAAACGCTTGCGGGCCACGCTTGGCACGCAAGGCAATCCGATCGGCCATGCACAGGCCTTGGAAATGTTGGCGCATCAGCACGGCTACAAGGACTGGAACACGTTGCATGCCGCTATCGGCAACCGGCCGCCACCCGCGCCCGTTGCGGTCGGCGATCGGGTGCGCGGCCATTATCTCGGCCAACCCTTCGACGCCGACGTGATCGGCGTCCAAACGCTATCGTCGGCGGATAAATTCCGCATCACGTTGAACTTCGACGAGGCCGTGGACGTGGTCACGTTCGAGAGCTTTTCGGCCTATCGAAAACGCGTGAGCTGCACCATCGACCGTGCCGGCCGAACCGCCGAAAAGACCTCGGACGGGCGACCGCACCTGCAATTGCAGCTTTGACGCAACTGAAAATCGTATCGCGGGTGCCGGCTCAGAGCAACCTGCGTTCATTCGAACGCAGACAAGTTGCTCTAACGCTTTGAAATAGATCAAATTATCTGCACAAAAGTGATTCCTACTTTGTGCAGTTTGATCTAGTCGGCGCCCGCGAAGCGGGCGTGCAACGCTTCTCCGACCTGGCCGATGACGCTCTGCCAGTCGCCCGCGGTGGTCTGGCGAAACAGCCGCGCGGTTGGGTACCAGGGGCTATCGTCACGGTCGGTGAGCCAACGAAAATCGGGGTTGGCGGGAAGCAGGACCCAGACCGCCTTGCCCATGGCGCCGGCCAAATGAGCGACCGCGGTATCGACGGTCACAACGACGTCCATCAGTGCGATTAGGGCTGCGGTGTCGGCAAAGTCGCGGAGGTCGTCGCCGACATGGCGAAGGTTTGAGATTTCGTCCAGCACCGGTTTGTCGCCGTCCCGAAGGTCTTTTTGCAGGCTGACGAACTGGGCCTCGGCCACCGTCAGCTTGGCCACCATCGGCAGCGGGATCGAGCGGTTGCGATCGTTTTTGTGGGCCGGGTTGCCGGACCAAACCAAACCGACCCGTGGCGCGGACGATTGACCCAAGCGGCTTCGCCAGGCCTCGACCATGTCCGGATCGGCCTGGAGGTAGGGCACCGCCGCCGGGACAGTCTCCAACCGCGTCGCAGAGGCCAGCGGCAAGCTCATCAACGGGCAGTGGCAATCGAACGGCGGCAATGGCTCGCCGCGCGCCACCAACTCCGTCCCGCCGGTCAGGCCGCCAAGCAGAGACTTGAGTGCCGGTTGCACTTCGACGATCACGACGGCACCGTCCGCTTCCAGCAATGGCGCGTAGCGGCAAAACTGCAGGGTGTCGCCGATCCCCTGTTCGGCATGCAGAAGGATGCGTTTGCCGGCCAAAGGCTTTTTGCCCAGCCATAGCGGCACTGCGAATTTCCGCGCTTTGTCGACAGCTCCAGGCTTATTCCACCGCCATTCATAGAGTTTCCAACCCTGTTCGAAATCCCCCAGCAACAGCCGGCACAGGCTTTCATTCCAGCGCGCTTCGGCGTAATCGGGCTGCAAGGCGGCGGCTTTTTCGAAACTGGCCAACGCCGCATCAAAACGGCCGAGCGCCCGCAACGCATTGCCACGATTGTTGTGGGCCTCGGCCAGATTTGGCTGTAGACGGATAGCCGTCTCGAGGGCCGCAAGTGCTGCCTCAGGCCGGTCCTGTTCAGTAAGGACATTGCCGAGGTTGCTGTGCGCGCCTGCCAGGTCCGGCTTCAGCACCAGCGCCTGCCGCAAACTCTCCGCGGCCTCGTCCAGCCGGCCGAGTTCCTGCAGCGCATTGCCGAGGTTGCTATAAGCCTCCGCGTAGGCCGGGTTAAGTGTCACCGCATGACGCAGGCTCCCCTCCGCATCCGTCACCTGCCCCAAGTCTTTCAGGGCATTGCCGAGATTGTTATGGGCCTCCGCCAAGTCCGGTTTCAGAGCGATCGCCCGGCGAAAACTGTCAACCGCCGCCTCAGCCTTGCCGCGGTCTTTCAACACATTGCCGAGATTGTTGTGCGCCTCGGCGAAATCGGGCTTCAGGGCGATGGCTTTGCGCAGGCTCACCGTCGCCGCTTGGAGTTTGCCTTGGGCCGCCAAACTGGCGCCCAGGATGTTATGCAGGATTAAGACGTCGGGAAAGACCTTGGCCAAGCGCCGCGCCCGCGCCTCGACCGCCGCCATGTCACCCCCATGAAACAGCCGAACCAGCGCCTCGATATCGCTTTGCCGCAGCTGTTTAGGCGTCATCGATGGATCCTGTGACTCAAAGCGGCCCTGTCACGACGCAAACGCAAACCGGAACCCGCCGCCGTCTGAAACAATGTGGCCAACGGATTCACCAGCGAAATGGGTCGGCAGAATGAGTGTCGGCGTGTCCGCATGGCGTTCGACGAACGCCGTTCGCGTCAGCGCGGATTGCGCCGGGTCGGCACAAAACAGGGAACTCAGTTGCGGTTCCGGTACTTGAATGGGGTGGTGCATAACGTCGCCGCAAAACGCCGCCTGCTCGCCATCCGATTCCAGATTGAGGCAGACCAGGCCAGGCGTATGGCCGGGCATCGGTTCGAGCCAGAGGCCGTCGCGGATCTGATGGTCGCCGTCGACCAGATCCGCCTTGCCGGCTTCGACGACCGGCAGAACGCTGTCTTCGAAACCGCCCGCCATCCAACCGACTTTATCGTGCTGTTCCTGCCAATAGTCGAACTCGGTCCGGCTGAATAGGTATCGGGCGTTGGCAAAGGTCGGCACCCAGCGGCCGTTCTCGAGTTTGGTGTTCCAGCCGATATGGTCGACGTGCAGATGCGTACAGAGCACCAAATCGATCTCTTCCGGCTCGATCCCGGCGGCCCGCAGGTTGCGGAGCAGCGGCATCTTCCGGCGATGAAACGCCGGCACGCCGGGGCGGATCTTGTCCTCGCCGATGCAAGTATCGACCAGAACCGTCAACCCCGGCAGCCGGATCACATAGGCCTGGTGAGCGATCACCAAATGATCGCTTACCGGTTCCATATAGGTTGGTGTCATCCAGTGACGATGCCGGACGACGACTTCTTCGGTGGCCGCGGGGAACCAATCGAAAACACTGCGCGTGGCGTTCTGAAACTCGAATATCGCATCGATCCGGGCCTGGCCGATGGATTTGGGTTTCATTGAACGGCCCCCGCGGCGCGGTCGGTCAATCGAGCTCGAGCCCGTCCATGCCCGAGTTTTTGCGTACCTGGCCGGCCATCTCCCGCAATTTGGGACCCAGTTCGGCTGGATCTTCGATCTGGTCGATCTCGGCGCCGCGCCGCCAGCCTTCGCAGACCGCGACCCGGCCGCCGCCGGCCTGGATCACACGGCCGGTAATGTCGTGCGCTTCCTCGCTGGCGAGATAGACGATGGTTGGCGAAACCCAGCGCGGATGCCGGACTTCGATCTCTTCTTCGGTGTATTCGTGCAGGCCTTCGGTCATCCGGGTATAGGCGCTCGGCGAAATGGCGTTCACCGTGACACCGATACGCCTTAGTTCGCGCGCGGCGATGACCGTGAAGGCGGCGATGCCGGCTTTGGCTGCGCCGTAGTTGGTTTGGCCGATATTGCCGTAGATGCCGGATGTCGAGCTGGTATTGATGATGCGGCCGTGAACCGGGCCGTCCTGCTCCTTCGACAAAGCACGCCAGTAGGACGCGGCATGGCGCGCCGGCGCGAATGTGCCTTTCAGATGCACCTGGATAACGGAATCCCATTCCTCTTCGGTCATGTTGACCAGCATGCGGTCGCGCAAAATGCCGGCGTTGTTCACCAAAACGTCCAGCTTGCCGAACGTGCTGACGGCTTGATCGATCATCGCCTTGGCGCCGTCCCAACTGCTGACGTCATCGCCATTGACGACGGCCTCGCCGCCATCGGCCTTGATGTCGTCGGCAACCTGTTGGGCGAAGGATCGATCCGCCCCGGTGCCGTCGACGGCACCACCCAGATCGTTGACCACGACCTTGGCACCGTGTTTCGCCAGCAATAACGCATGTTCACGCCCGACGCCGCGGGCGGCCCCGGTGACAATCGCCACCCGGCCTTCACATAGACGGCTCATCCCGTTCCCCTTCTCAATTTGAAATGTCTGGCTCAGAAAATAATGCGGATCGCCGGCATACGGAACCGCCGGACCGCAACAAATTGACGCATTCGCGGCGCCGCGCGGCTACCGGACCACGTCGTCGATCTTCGACAGGGTCTCGGCATCCAGCGGACCGGCCGCCTCGGCGGCCACGCATTGGGCCAATTCCTGCCGATTCTTGACACCCAGCACCACGGTATCGACACCGGCCATGGTCAACGCATAGCGGTGGGCTAAATCAGCCGGATCCTGTCCGATCTCGGCCGCAAGCGCGCGGTATCCCTTCATCCGGTTGAAGTCGGCCATTACACCGTGATCGGCGGGCAAGGGTCGGTCGATCACGCCGGTCAGCGCACCGCCTTGGACGGCGCGAATGCCCATGACGCCAATGCCCTTCTCCTTGGCGTGGCGGATCAATTCCCGTGCCCGCGTCGGCCCCGGGAAATACTGCAGTTCGCCGGCGGAATCGATCAGGTTGGCGATGCATTGCACGACATCGGGACCGGGTTCGCCGTCCAACGCGTCGACGATCTGATCGGGCACGCCGATCCCGGTTATGCCCCAGGTACCGATCATGCCTTTTTCAATCATCTTCTCGCAGGCCGTACAAAACGGGTTGGCATAGATCGACCACCGCGTCGGCGGTCGGTCGCGATAAGGGCTGGCATCGTAATCGTCGGCAATGATGTTGGAATGCAGGAAGAATACGTCGACCCGGTCAAGCCGCAGGCGGCGCAAGCTATCCTCCAGGCTTTTGAACAGGATGGCTTCCGTGTCCGCCGCCGGTGGCGATCCCAGCCGGCATTTCGTGGTTACCCGAACACCGTCGGGAAGCCGTCCGTCAAAGGCCTCACCGACCACGGATTCTGCTTCGCCATCGCCATAAACATACGCCATATCGAGAAGGGTTATTCCGGCATCGACGGCGGCACGGGTCGTTGCCACGCATTCCTGCCGCGTCGTTTCACCCCACAACTGGCCGATGCCGCCACCGCCGAGGGTCAACGCGCTTACCGGCCATAGATCGCCCAATTGTCTCGTTTCCACCACCACGCCCTTGACCTGCCGGCCGAACACCCTCGACCCGGAAGCTTAGAGAATGCGCCATCTATCGAGCGCCGCCAAGCCCACAGACGGCGCCACGATCCGGGCCTCCAGATCAGACACTCTCGATGGTGCGGATGGCGGCGATCATTGACGGGCAATGCAGGGCGGTGCTGCTGACGGCGTCCCAGTGCACAAGCCAGTCTTGGCCGTCGCCGGCACATGCGATTTCGAAGGGACGTTGGTTGGCCACGCCAACCCAGCGCGCCGGCCCGATTTGGTGAAGTTGGGTGATGCGGTTCACGATAACTTTGCGACCGTTCACACTGACCCACGTATTCGGATCGTCGGCTCGAATAGCTGCAGTGGACATTGATCCTATTCCTTCCCTAATTGATAAGGGCCAAACCAGCGTGGCGCCTAAATTTCCGCCGGAGCTGCCCGAAGCCCCCTGATGGTTAGGCGGGATGTGTAAGCGAGCAGCGCCACAGCGATGATCGCAAAGACCGCACCGCACCAAAGCGACAGCGCCGCGCCCAATACCGCCAGCACCTGGACAAACTGTGGCCAGGCCGCCCATGACGGTCCGGCAGTCAGAAGCCAAACGACCACCGCAAGTGCGGCGATCGGAGCCCATCCGGCCGAAAAATTTGATCCTTTCAATCGCATCGCACTCACCTCCCACCCCGGATATGGCAAGTCCGGTGCTGAAACGATTGTGCAATCCGGCCAGAACATTGTTCGTTCGCGCCAATCGCTTCCTCTGTAGTGCCAGGTGCGTTCGCGCATGAGCGGGTTGCGTTGCCGATCCAATTTTCCGATCATTGCGGCAGATGGGCCGTATCGCGTACGGTCGCACAACAGAATGCTGGATACGGACGATGCCGACGGCGCGAATGGTGGACGCCATCTGGGCGAAACTGGTGACCGAGGAACTACAGGGCCGAGGCATCGCGCCTGACGGCGCGCTCTCGACCGCCGGTCTAAGCCTTGAACAGATCGCCGAGCCGGACGCGCGCATTCGCTTCAGCAGTCACGTCAAGTTGCTGCAGGCAGCGGCCGACCTTACCGGAGACACCTGCTACGCGCTTCGCCTGGCCAGGCGGCTGAGCCCCGGCGACATGGGCTTGCTCGGCTATGTCGCGAGAAACTCGGCGACCCTAGGTGATGCTTTTCAGAATATTACCCGATATGTCCGGGTGATGTCCGATGGCGGACGCCTGGACATCGAAAATCATGCCGAAACCACCGATTTGGTGTTTTACATCATTAACCCAAAGGTCAGACGGAACCGCCAAGCCATTGAATTTATCGCCGGCGGGATATCGCAGTTTATTCACGTGTTGGGTGGTGAAGCGTTTAATTTGCTGGGTGTCGAATTTTCTCACGACGAACCGGTGAACGCCTTTGAGCATGCCCAGCTGCTGGGGTGCCAAATCCGTTTCTCCCAGCCTTCCAACAGAATCCGGATCGCGCGCGAACTATTGTCGCGCCCGGTCGAAGGCGCTGACCCATCGCTGTTGCGGATCCTCGAACGGTACTGCGATGACATCATCGCCCGGCGGCCCGACCCGAACGACCTCGGGTCGATGGTCACGGCAATCGTGGCGAAGTTGATACCATACGGCCGGCCGCCGGCAGACGACGTCGCGCGTGCCGTCGGCATGAGCCGCCGGACATTTACGCGCCGGCTCGAAGCATTGGGGACACCCTACCTTGCCCTGGTCGAACAGGCGCGCAAGGAACTCGCGGTCCGCTACCTCCGTGACGACGACATGCGTATCTCACAAATCGCCTATATGCTGGGCTTTAGCGAACTCAGCAGCTTCAATCACGCCTTTCGACGATGGTTCGGCGCAACGCCGACGGAATTTCGCGCCGATACGTGAGATCGCATCGAATGGACCCAAGCGATACGGACGCTGCCGCCGCCAAAAAAAAATTTGGGGACAGTTCAATCTTCCGCTAGTGAACGGCAATAAAAAAATTCTTGAGCTTCCCCCAACAGGAAGGATTATGTACAGGACTGATACATTGTTTTAAAGCCCCGACGCGGCTATTGCCTCGCGCCGGCGCAAGGAAGCATTCGTGAAGGCTTGCCGCTAGTGCGTCATTCTATCACCCTTTTTGTCGCCATTTGCTTGGTGGCCTTGTCGATTGGGATGCTGCCGAGTGCTGCGTCCGCAACTGTATATGGGCACGGGCCGGCCGGCGGCCACGATTGCGCCGGCCACCAATCGGCGGCGGATGCAGCACAATTCTTTTCCAGCAACAAGACTCCGCCACCACACGATAGCGGCCATGACATTGATTGCTGCGCCCTGGGCTGTGCCGGCGCGGCATTGGCGGCGCTTGATATTGCAATTCTCAAACCGCTTACTATCGGGACAATTTTCGACAGGCACCACAAAAGCATCAATGCCGTCGCCTTACAGGTCGATAGCCCGCCTCCAAAAGTCTGAGTGATTTGCCCTTTTTTTCAAGCAACCCAGACACTCGGAGAAAACCCATGAATCCGCTTTACGCGGCGGCGTTGGCCGCAACCCTCACCCTTGGCTTGCCCGCATATGCACAGGCCGCCGGTTCACACGCCCATGCCCATGGCCCAAATATCGGCAAGCCCGGCGACGTTGAAAAAGCCTCGCGCACCATCACGATATCCATGAAGGACAACTTCTACGAACCGGAAGAAATCAGCGTTGCCAAAGGCGAAACGGTGCGATTTGTCATCAACAACGACGGTGACTTCGTCCACGAATTCAACATTGGAACATCGGAGACCCACGCCGCGCATCAAAAAGAGATGGCAATGATGGTCGATCACGGTGTGCTGGAGGTCGATAAGATCAACCACGCCATGATGAAGATGGAGATGAAGGATGCGCGCGGCAACGTCGTCACGATGGAGCACAACGATCCGAATTCGGTTTTGATCGAACCCGGCAAATCCTCGACGATCGTCTGGACGTTCGCCACCGACGCCAAGCTCGAATTCGCCTGCAACGTACCCGGCCATTACGACAGCGGCATGGTTGGTCCGATCACCATCAAGCCGTGAGAACCGCAATGACCATTCATCGCTTGATGATTGCGACTGCGGCGTCGGTACTCTCGATCGCGTCGCTATCACCGCATGTGTCTGCCGGCACCTACGATCTAAGCGTCGACCGGGTGGCCATCGACACGGGAAATTTCACCACACAAGGAATCGGCTACAACGGCGCCAGCCCCGGCCCGGTCCTGCGCTGGAAAGAGGGCGAGGACGTGACCATCAACGTCACCAACAATTTGACCGTTGATACGTCGATCCACTGGCACGGCTTGATCGTGCCCTTCCAACAGGACGGGGTTCCGTCCATCAGCTATGACGGCATTCGGCCGGGCGAAACATTCACTTACAATTTTAAGATTCGACAGAGCGGGACGTATTGGTTCCACAGCCATTCCGGCTTTCAGGAACCGGATGGCGCCTATGGCGCGATCGTTATCGAACCGACAGGCCGGGAGCCGTTTAAGTACGATCGCGATTATGTCGTTCAGTTGACGGACAAGCACCCCCATGCCGGCTCCAGGATCATGCGCAATCTCAAGAACATGCCGGACTACTACAACCGACAGCAGCGCAGCATTGGCGCGTTTTTCAACGACATCACTGAAAAAGGCTTCGCGGCGGCCACGTCGGAACGGTTGGACTGGGGGCAAATGCGGATGATGCGTACGGACATCGAGGACGTGCAGGGCTACACGCCGTTAATCAACGGAAAAGGACCGTCGCAAAACTGGACCGGCCTGTTCAAGCCGGGCGAACGGGTCCGCCTGCGGTTCATCAATTCCTCTGCCATGACCTACTTTGACGTTCGTATTCCCGGTCTGGCGATGTTGGTGGTCCAAGCCGACGGCAACAACGTGCTGCCGGTCAAAGTCGACGAGTTTCGCATTGCCGTTGCCGAGACCTACGACGTGATCGTGCTCCCGCGCGACGACAAAGCCTACACGATCTTTGCCGAAAGCATGGCGCGCACGGCCTACGCCCGCGGCACCTTGGCGCCGCGTGAAGGCATGGCGGCAGCGGTGCCTGACATGCGCACCGCCCCGTTGTTGACAATGGCGGATATGAGCCGCGATCCGGCAATGGCCGAAATGGATCACGGGACCATGGCGATGAAATCCGGCGATGACACCATGGCCGACAAGCTGCCGCCCGGGGCACACAAAATGCCAGACGGCACGATCATGGGCGGGCCGAGCAAGGACCGGTTCTACGCGGCGGGCAGCGGCCTTGAACCGAAACCGGCCAAGGAAGGCGGCAAATTCCTATCCTACATGGATCTCAAGGCGCAAAAGCCGCTCTACCCGGTTCGCGCCTCGACCCGCGAAATCGAACTCCGTTTGACCGGCAACATGGAACGATATTTCTGGTCGATAAACGGGATCAAATACGAGGATGCCGAGCCAATCGTGCTGCACTATGGCGAGCGCGTGCGCTTCAGGTTCGTCAATGAAACCATGATGACCCATCCCATGCATTTGCATGGCATGTGGTCCATCCTCGATACCGGCAGCGGCAAACGCAATCCGATCAAGCATGTGGTTAGCGTGTCGCCGGGCGCTGAAGTCTTTATGGAGACAGAAGTGGATGCGCCCGGGCAGTGGGCCTTCCACTGCCATCTGACGTACCACGCGAACAGCGGCATGTTCCGCAAGGTGATCGTCAAGGGTGGCCCGGATGGTACCCCCTCGACAATCCCAACCGGCCCGACCGGGTGACGGCCAATGGGAAAATTTGCAGGCGCCGCCTTGGCGGCGATGGTGATGCTTGTGGTCTTTTCGCAACGAAGCGACGCACAAGAACCGCAGCAACTGATTTACGGATTGAAATTCGAGCAGTTGGAGTATCGTTTCGGCGACCAGACCGATGTCACGGCTTGGGACGGCGACCTTTGGGTCGGGACAGACGAGTGGAAGTTTCGCGGGACGAGCGAAGGAGAATACGCGCGCGAAGGACGGAGTTTTGAAACGCTTGAGCACCAACTTTTCGTCCAGCGTATGGTATCGACGTTCTTCGACGCCAAACTCGGCGTCCGCCGGGATAACCCGGATGAATTCGCCAGCCGCACCTATGGCGTGGTTGGGGTGCACGGTTTGGCACCGCAATGGTTCGAAATCGATGCCGATTTCTTTGTGAGCGAAAACGGCGACGCGTCTGCCAGGCTGGCTGCGGACTACGAACTTTTGCTGACGAATTGGATCATTCTAACGCCGACCCTGGAACTCGATTTTGCGTTTTCCGATGACAAGGCCGCAGGTGTCGGTTCGGGGTTTAGTAAGGCCGAAATCGGTGCCCGGCTCAGTTACGACCTCATCGATCGCAGCCTGTCACCCTATATCGGCGTTCACTACGAAAGGAAGTTTGGCGAAACCGGCCGCATCGCGCGGTCGGAAGGCGAAGGCAAAGCCGATGTTTTCTTCGCCATCGGCACGCGTCTGATGTTTTGAACATCAGCAACCTTGGCAAATAGCTATGGGAAAATCGGAATGACAAGCGGAAAACTCCTGATCATGGTCGGCGTCGTCGCGATGGTGGCGCTCGCTTCCTTTTTGATCTTTACACCAAACAAGTCGGCGTCAACGGACGCCATAGACGTGACTTTGCCGGACCTGTCTCCGGAAGCGGAACGGGGTTTCGCACTCTATAGGGAGGCTTGCGCTGCCTGTCATGGCGCAAAGGCAGGCGGAACAGATGCTGGACCGCCGTTGATTCATCGCATATATCATCCCGGCCATCACGCCGATTTCGCATTCTACCGGGCCGCAAAAAATGGCGTGCGCCGCCATCACTGGCAGTTCGGCAATATGCCACCGGTCGAAGGCATCAGCGAAGCGGATGTCGCAAAAATCATTCGCTTCATACGGGAGACGCAAAAGGCCAACGGCGTGTTTTGATCCGCCTAATACGGGGACGGTTGGACGACAAGAATGACAAGCAGAGGTTTCCTGATTGTGCTGGGCGTCATCACGCTTGTGGCGGTGGCTTCCTACCTGCCCATCGGAACAGGGATGTTTAACTCCAAGTCCAAACTCGACGTGACGGTACCCGAGCTATCCGCCGAAGCACAGCAGGGTTATGCATTGTTCCGAAACGCCTGCGCTACCTGCCATGGCACAAAGGCAGACGGGACCGACAATGGTCCGGCCTTGATAATCCGAACCTATCATCCCGGCCGTCACGCCGACATCGCGTTCTACCGCGCCGTCAAACTGGGCGTTCGCCAGCATCATTTTCACTTTGGCGGCATGCCGCCGATAGACGGCATCAGCGAAGCCGAGATCGCCAACATCGTCATGTTTATACGCGAGACGCAGAAAGCCAACGGCGTGTTCTGACGTGCCAGGCCCTGCGGCAGGCTTGGCCACGCTCCAACGATCGATACAGAACGCAGTTTGCTTGACGATTCTACGGCCGGCATCGACGACACTTTGCCGGTCAAATAACTTGACCATATCCACGCGCTGCTGAAGATGGTTACGGTGGTCATCATCGAGCTCGAAACGAACGCGGTCTGGAAACAGGGATAGAAGATATTCGTCATGGATTACGGCGACGGCCAGGACTTGCTCGACAATCAAGACGTCCGCCGTATGTATCTCGGTGGCTGAGCTCTGGCCCTGGGCGACCCTGGCCGGGCTCGGGGCTTTCCACGGGCTCAATCCGGCCATGGGCTGGCTGTTTGCCGCGGCCCTCGGCCGGCACCGCCGGAGCGGCAGAACCGTGCTTCTGTCGCTGGTGCCCATCGTGCTTGGGCACGCGCTCTCGATCGCCGTGGTGGTTGCCGTGGTGGTCGGCCTCGGGATCATCATCGATCTCGCCATCTTCCGGCTTGCCGCCGGTTGCCTACTGATCGCCTGGGCCCTCTATCACATCGCTTACGGCCACCGTCACCGGCTCAATGTCGGCCTGCAGACCGGCATGGCCGGCCTCGCGCTCTGGTCGTTCCTAATGGCGACGGCGCACGGCGCCGGCCTGATGCTGGTGCCGGTGCTGATCCCGCTCTGCCTGGCGGCAACACCAGCCCGCGAACTCACCGCCAGCGGCTCACTGCCCGTATCCTTAGCCGCGATCGGCGTCCACATGACGGCAATGCTGGCCGTAACCGGCGCCATCGCCGGCATCGTCTACAAAGGGTTTGGGCTCGCTTTCCTGCAACACGATCGGATCAATTTTGACGTGCTGTGGACGGTGGCGTTGATTGGTGCGGGTGCATTTTTGGTATTGGGGTGATGGCGCTGCTACTCTCGTGCTCATCGGCTCTTAATCCCCAAACCTCTCAGTCTGCTGCTCAAGGAAATGGAAATCGCATGATCGATGAAACCCCACACACCCACAAAGGCGGCTGCCTGTGTGGTGCGGTCCGTTATGAGGTTCGGGGTGAACCGCTGGTGGTCGCGCATTGCCATTGCGAGGACTGCCAACGGAGCAGTGGTGCCGGGCATTCAACCGGTGCGATGTTCCCGGTTGATCGGTTCCGGCTGACCGGGCGGACCGCGGAGCATAAACTTGTTTCGGACAAGGGAAATGAGGTCACGAAAGTCTTTTGTCCAGCTTGCGGCAGCCCGATCTTGGGGCGCAATACCGGCATGGCGGGTTACGTCACCATCACGCTCGGGACACTCGATGACGCGTCCGGTTTGGTTCCGCAGGTGGTGGTTTTCGACCGCAACCGGAAGCCGTGGGACGTGATGGACGAAAGCCTGCCGACGTTTGCCGCACAACCGGATTGGCAGCCGGGCGACGGCGTCTGACAGTCGCGCATTGGAGGGCGCAGTAAGTATGGAAAAACCGCATCAAGACCGCCGTATCGATTACATCGAGTTCAACGTCGCCGACATCGGCCGGTCGAAAGATTTCTACGGCACCGCCTTCGGCTGGACGTTCACCGATTATGGGCCGGATTATTGTGAATTCTCCGACGGTCATATGAAGGGCGGGTTCGCCGCGACCGGCTCGGTGTCGTTGGGCGGACCGTTGGTTGTACTCTACGGATCCGACCTGGCGTCTGTATTGCACCGGATCGAAGCGGCCGGCGGTAAGATCGTCAAACCGATATTCGAATTTCCCGGCGGCCGGCGCTTCCATTTCACCGACCCTGACGGCTACGAACTCGCGGTCTGGTCCGAAGCCTAGCGCAATTTTCCGCCTGCTCCGGTCAAAGGTGGTACGCTCCTTCAACAAAGGGAGGACGCACCATGACCGAAACATTCGATGCCATCATCATCGGCACCGGCCAGGCCGGGCCGTCCCTGGCGCAGCGCATGACCGGCGCCGGCATGAAAACGGCGATTATCGAGCGCAAGCTGTTTGGCGGTACCTGTGTGAATGTCGGCTGCATCCCGACCAAGGCGCTGGTCGCCAGCGCGCGCGCGGCGCATATGGCCCGGCGCGGCGGCGATTTCGGGGTCACGGTTGGCGGCCCGGTCACCGTTGATATGGCGGCGGTCAAGGCGCGCAAGGACGGCATCGTCAAACAATCCAACGACGGCGTCACCAATTGGCTCAAGAATATGGCGAACTTGACCGTCTATGAAGGCCATGGCCGCTTCGAAAGCGCCACCTCCGTGCGCGTCAATGGCGATCTGTTGGAAGCCGAGAAAATCATCCTCAATGTCGGCGGACGCGCCGTCGTGCCCGACATGCCCGGTGTCGGAGACGTCGATATCCTGACCAACTCCAACATCATGGACGTCGATTTCCTGCCCGAGCACCTGGTCATCATCGGCGGCAGCTACATCGGGCTCGAGTTCGCGCAGATGTACCGGCGTTTTGGCGCCAAGGTGACCGTCGTCCAGCGCGGCCCGAGGCTGATCGAACGCGAGGACGAGGAGGTTTCCGACGCCGTAAAAGACATCCTAGAGGCCGAGGGCATCGACATCCGGCTCGACGCCAACTGCATCGGCCTGGCCAAGCATGACGAAGGCGTCGCGGTAACCGCCAGTTGCGCACCGGGCGACGAGGAAATCGTCGGCAGCCATGTGCTGTTGGCGGTCGGCCGCAAACCCAATACCGACGATCTCGGCCTGGACGCGGCCGGTGTCGAGACCGATAAAAGGGGCTACGTCGTGGTCGACGACGCACTACAATCCAACGTGCCCGGGATCTGGGCGATCGGCGACGTCAATGGCCGCGGCGCCTTTACCCACACGTCCTACAACGACTACGAAATCTTGGCCGCCAATATGTTCGACAACGACCCGCGGCGGGTTTCCGACCGCATCATGACCTATGGCCTGTTCATCGATCCGCCGTTGGGCCGGGTCGGCCTGACCGAGGCCCAGGTCCGGAAAACCGGACGCCCGGCGCTGGTCGGACAAATGATGATGGCGCGGGTCGGCCGGGCGCGGGAGCGCAGCGAGACCCAGGGCTTCATGAAGATCTTAGTCGACGCCGAAACGAAACGGATTCTCGGTGCCGCGATCCTCGGCATCGGCGGCGACGAGATCATCCATTCCCTGCTCGACGTCATGTATGCCGATGCGCCCTATACGGTGATCCAACGGGCCATGCACATTCACCCGACGGTCACCGAGTTGATCCCGACGATGTTGGGCGACTTGAAGCCGCTGGAATAGAGCGCCGATTCCTCCATGGCGACGACTGTTACCATACTGTGCGTAACGGCCGTACTGGCCGGCGTTATCGGCTTCGCCGCCCATCGCGCCGGCCTCTGTACGGTTCGCGCCGTCGAGGAGGTTTTGTCGACCCGGCGCGGATACATGCTGATGAGCTTCTGCAAAACCGCGCTTTGGGTGATTGGCGCGACCCTGCTCGGCGCCTGGGCGCTGCCGGTCGACTTCGTGGCGGTCCGCGGTTGGGAATTGTCGGTGGCGGCAATCGCCGGCGGCTTGGTGTTTGGTGTCGGCGCCACAATCAACGGCGGCTGCGCGATCTCGACGTTGACCCGGCTCGGCAGCGGCAATCTCGGCATGATCGCATCGCTGGCCAGCTTCTTGGTCGGCGTGGCCGGCCACGCCGCGGCAGCCGCCGCCGGCCTTATGCCGAACCCGGCCGAAGCGATCGCCGCGCCCACGATCGTTGGCCCATGGCGGACGCCAGTTGCAATCATCTTGGCGCTTTGGATGGCCTGGGAAGTGTTTCGCATGGCCCGCGCCGCCGGCCTCGGTGGATGGCGAAATCGCCTGCTGGCGCCGCATTACCGGTTGTCGACGGCGGCGCTGTTGATGGGCCTCAGCAATGCCGTTCTCTACGCGCTGATTGGCGTCTGGCCCTATACGCGGTTGTTCGGCGACGTGGCGCGGCATGCTGCGACCGGCGCGCCGCGGCCGGCGCTTGTGCTATGGCTGGTGTTCGCCGCGGTGATCATCGGCATTGCTCTATCCGCCTGGCAGGGCCGCCGATTCCTATGGCAATGGCGGCCACAATGGCGCTGGGCCGCCTATGGCATGGGCGGCCTGCTCATGGGCTTCGGTGCCGCCATGATTCCCGGCGGCAATGATGTGCTCCTGCTGCATGACATACCGTCGCTGTCGCCACACGCCGTCCCTGCGTTCGTTGCCATACTGGTCGGCATTGCGTTGTCGCTGACGGTCATGCGGGCGCTTGGGACGACCATTCCCCCGACCGATTGCAGCGGCGACATCTGCACGACCGAGTTGAAATGATTATGGCGACAGGTTTTTGAGTGGCACCCAGCCGGCGTCACCGTCGCCTTTACGGCACCAGGCCCAGCCGTGCGTATGCCAAAGGACTTCGACCGCCTCACCTGCCGCGCAAGTCAGTTCGATCGCAGAATACGCTCGGCCGGCGACGGTCTGTCCGTCGACCTCGGTGACCAGATCGTCGGGAATCCATCCTTCCCTGCCGTCTTCCGCGACGGCCCAGAGCCAGCGATGACCGCCCCAGACGTCCTCCCTTCCGGACAACATGAGACGCTGGCCCGCTGCGACCTTTATGGGATCCTGGTAGCTGGCATCATGGCACTTTAATACGGTTCGCGGCTTCATCATTGGCCTCTACTGCTCTAGAGCAGTATGTTACAGGGTACGGCGGATCGGCAACGGCCGATACAATCCAAGGAGCCCCTGAATGTCCGAGAACAAAATGGAATTCGGCACGACACTGCGATCGCCCTACGACGTGGCAAGATCGTCGCAACAGATCGAGGCACTTGGTTTCGACTTTCTCGGTTGCGGCGAACATGTCAGTTTTTACGTCGATACGGCCAATGGCTTTGTGTCGCTTTCCGTGGCGGCGGGCGCGACGACAACCATTCGCCTGATGAGCACTATCACCCTGGTACCCCTCTATCCCGCTCCATTGCTGGCCAAGATGGGCGCGGCGCTCGACGCGGCTTCAGGTGGCCGCTTCAGCCTGGGCGTCGGTGTTGGCGGTGAGTTTCCGAACGAGTTCGAGGCGTGCGGCGTACCGGTCAATCAGCGCGGCGCGCGCACCGATGACGCGCTTGAGGTGATTACCCGAACCTGGACGGAAACCGATGTCACTTACGATGGGCGCTTTACCAAACTGAAAAACTTCAGCCTAAAGCCGCTGCCGGTCCAAAAGCCGCGCCCACCGATCTGGGTATCAGGCCGCTCCGAGGCCGCCATGCGCCGCGCCGCCAAATATGCCGACGGCTGGCTGCCCTATATGTACACACCCGAACAGCTCGCCGACAGCATCACCAAGATCCGCGGCTATGGCGAGGAGTTCGGTCGTGACATGACGGGCTTCAAGTTCGGCATCTATATTTTCAGTGCCGTCAATAAGGACAACGACCGCGCCGTCACCTTCGCGTCGGACCGCTTGAGCAAGCAGTACTCCCAGGATTTCAGCAAACTGGTGCACAAATTCGCCTTGGCCGGCGACCCGGCACGGTGCCAGGCGCGGCTTAAGGAATATGTCGACGCCGGCGCCAGCCTCGCCTTCGTATCTTCCGCCTGCCCCGACGACTACATTGACACGAACCTGGAGATGATTGCATCGACCGTCATCCCGGCCTTTCGCCCTTGAAGCGCTGGTCCGGACGCGTCGCCATGCGTCACGACCTTAAGCCGATATAGTTGCTCGCATGCAAATTTGGCATTCTCCGACGTTCCGCGACCTCTCGCTTGCAATCCCCGCTCGCTCCGCTTCGAAGCCGTTTCCTTTCAATGCGGATCAGGTTTCGATGTGGCATCGCGGCCGGACTGCCATCTGGCAAGGCATCCATCGCCTTGGGCTCGGTCCGGGCGATCGCGTATTGGCGCCCGCCTACGCGTGCGGCGCGGAGATCGAGGTTCTGCTTCAAGCCGGACTCGACATCTCCTACTACCGCATTGAACCGGACCTCAGCCCGGACATGGCACACCTGGAGGAGCTTTGCGAAGCCCCGGCGCGAGCCTTGTTGGTGATCCACTATTTCGGTTATCCGCAGCCCATTCGAGCACTCGCTCAATTTGCCGAGGCACAGGAGCTGTTATTGATTGAAGATAACACCCATGGCCTGTACTCGACTGATGAGGAAAACACACCGCTCGGAAGCTTGGGTGACATGAGCGTGTTTAGCTTCCCCAAGACACTACCGCTGCCGGACGGTGGCGGGCTCGTGCTGAATAGAACGCCACAGACCAACGGCGCGTCTTGGCGTGCCAGAGGACCAAGCATACAGAGCCAGACGACCAAACTCGTCGATATGCTGAAGGCGGACATGATGATCAGATTTCCCAGGACCGGCGCCTGGGTCAAAGCGCGCATTGTCGAGCGGCCCACCGGTCGGAACGGAGCTGAGACTGCCGATGATTGTGGTGTGGATGCCGGGGCATTCCCTAGTACGCCCGAAGAAATGCAAATGAAGGTCAAGCAGGCGCGCTGGCGCATGTCCTCGGTCGCAAAGCTTTTGGCCCACCATGTTGATCATGATTCCGTTATCGAAACACGACGCCGCAACTTTCAGTTACTGGACGACGCACTTCGCGATCGGAACGGCAACCGCCCGTTGCTCGGTAAGCTGCCGACGGGCTGCTGTCCTTGGATCTACCCGCTTTGGGAAGAGGACCCCGAAGGCTTCGTGCGCTTTCTTGCGGCACGGGGCGTTGGCAGCTTTCGGTTTTGGCTGGCCGATCATCCGGCTATTCCCTTAGCCAAGTTCTCGTTCGAGCGTAGACTCAAGCGCCATGTCGTCGTTTTACCGCTTCATCAGGGTCTATCGGAAACCACAATGATCGAGGTTGCGGATTTGGTGAATGAATGGCGCGCTCGCGCGGAGCGGAAATGTGGCAGCAGGCGGCAGAAACTTTAGGTCAATATCAGCCGCGGCACCATCAAAAATCCTCGATCGTTCGGCGCTCTCCGGCGTCGCCAAGCGCTCAACCGACGCGATTAATCCGGAACTGTGTGAGATTACTCACATTCACCGCAACAACGGCCTGTTAGGGTCGCATTGTTGCCAACAATCACGAATTGAATGGGGAATTAAAAATGTCGACATCCGATCTCGTTGCCAAGCTGCAGGATGGCTGGGACGCGCTGGGCAAAGGCGAATTCGACCGCCTGGCCGCGATGTATACCGAAGACATGGTCTTCATCCTGCCCGGCCAAAACGATGTGCTCCACGGCCGTGCCGCCTTCCGCTCCGCGCTGGACGGCATCGGCGATGCCCTGCCGCCCGGTTTCGACATCACCGAACTGCGCTATTGCCCGGGCGACAGCGAGGTCGTCAATGTCGTCAAGTGGACATCGACAAAGATCCCCGAGGGCTCGCAACTTGCCATCCTGTTTGTGTTCAACAGTGACGGCAACATTACCGAAGAACGCTGGTTCGTCGACACCGAACAGTGGAAGGCCGCGTTCTAGAGCTGTTCATAGGCGCGTACGGCCCGTCCTGCCAGCACCGGCCAACCGAGCGCCTCTGCGGTGTCGCGGGCCCAATTCAGGCTTGCCATTGCCGATTGCCGGTCGTCGCGCCATACCGGCGATCGGCTAAGCGCCAAAATGGCATCGACTTTGACGGCTTTCATGTCGGTTTGTGCCGCGTCCTTGATAACATCGTCGAGCACCTGCTGGGCACGGCGATCGTCTGTCGCCAGAAGTATGTCACCAAGGACGAGACCGGACATGGCTGAGGCACGGATATGGCCGTTTTGGGCGAAAAAGCTGCGGCTCTCTTCCAGCCATTCAATGGCCTTATCCCTTTGTCCGGCTGCCGCCAATACACGGCCATATTCGGCTTCCGAGGCATAGGCGAAGAAAAGCGAACCGATCTGGTCGCCAAGGCGCTGACTGCGGCCGAGCAGTTGACGGCATGCCGGAATATCATGTTGCCGCGCCTTTACGATGCCGAGGCTGAGATCGGTCATCAGATCATCGAAGGCGCATTGCGCGACCGCGCGGGCGGCATTGACGTGCTGCTCTGCCGCTTCAAGCTTTTCGTTGCAGACGTCGCAATAGGACAACATGCAGTAACCCCAGTTCAGGGCTGGCGGATAACCACTGACCCGGCCGTGCGATATCAGGCGTTCGGCCCAGACCTGCGCCTTCGCGATATAGCCGCCATGCACATTGATCGTCCATTGTATGTAATGGGCTAATGTATTGAGATAATGGTCATCCAGATTGTCGGCGATTTTCTGAAGCCGCACGGCGTGATCGGTCAATTGCCCTAGCGAATTGCCGTCGGTCGTTATGGTATGAAGCCAGCCGAGCTCGCCAAGGGCATAGCCAATCGAATCCAAATCGTCGAGCCGTTCGCCGATCTTCAGCGCTCGAGAAAGAATCTGCCCGGCGGTTTCAAAATTTGAACAGTTTAGGTGCCCCTCCCCCAGCCAGGACAAAGTACGGGAGACTTCACGGGTATCGCCGAGCGCTTCGACCCTGCTCAGTTCCTGATCGGCTAGGGCTATCATGTCATTAAACCGCGCATCCCAGCAGCTGATCTGGATATGGTTGGAAATCGCCTGTGCGCGAAGCAGCTCGTCGGCCTGCTCGGCTTCTGACGGAAACAAATCCATGGCTTTTCGATACCATAGGTCGGCGTCACGGAGTGCGAACAAATCAAATGCCTTGCCGCCAGCCAGGTGGGCATAGCGCGCGGCCTTCAGCGATTGCTTGGCACGTTCGAAATGGCGCGACAGGTCTTCGGAAAACTCGACAAGCCGATTGGGATAGTGGGCCTCGATCCGACTGCCGACGATACCGTGCAAACTCTGCCGGTCCTCCGCCAGCAGGCTGTCGTAAATCGCGTCCTGTACCAGCGCGTGCTTGAAGCGATACCGGGCCGGTCGTCCGACGCCGTCCTGAACGATTAGGCCACTTTCCAGAATCTCCAAAAACGCTGCTTGGTCGTCGTCGTTGTTTTCCGAGCCGGCAACCAATGGCGCGGCGAACCGGCGTCCGGCGACAGAGGCTGTGCGCATGATGGCCTGGGCAGTCGGCGATTGCGCGTCCACGCGCTCAAGCAGGAGGCCCGCCAAAGTATCGGGTATTCCGCCAGCCGCCGGATCTTCGGGGTTTACCGTCCTTTTGGCCCCCGGACCACGCATATGGCCGGCGAGTTCTTCCAAGAATAACGGATTGCCTGCTGTTTTCAGCATAATGTCATCGATCAAGACCCCATGGCTCGTGCCATAGCAACTCTGAAACAGACTTGTGGCGTCCGTGTTCGATAACGGAAAGAGATCGAGTTCTTCAACGGCGGCGGCGGCCGGCCAGCGGGGTTGGTATTCCGAGCGAAACGTACAGAGTATGAGAATGCCCGTGGGTTCCGGAGACCCGGCAAGGTCGCGTACAATGGCTTCCGATCGTTCATCGATCCAATGCAAGTCATTGACGAACAAAATCGTCGGCATAATCCGGCCCCGATTTCGGATAAATCTCGTGACCGCGGCTTGCGTTTGTACGCCGATTAGATCCGGATCGATTCCGTGACCGCCCGCAAGCCCAAGGAGATTCAGCACATAAGGCACTTCCTGTTGCCGGCTGAGGCCGCCGCGCAACAATGCCGCTTCAATTTCCGAAACATCCCACTGCAGGGAATCCGAGTAACCGAGGTCGAGCACGCGGCGAAACATATCGATGAATGGGAAAAACGCCGTCGCATCATTGTAAGACGCGCAGTGGCCGATCAGCGACCGGGCCGTACTCGACAGGCGCTCGAGATACTCGTGGACCAAACGAGATTTGCCGATGCCGGCTTCCCCAACAACCTGGACCAGCACATTCTCGCCGGCTTTGGTTCTCTCGTAGGCGGAAACAAGCCGGTCCAGCTCATCGCCACGACCGACAAAATTACTTAGCCGGCGGTCGCGAAACTTTTCGAAGCGCCCGCCCGCGAAGCCGAGCCCCAGCACCGACCAAACATTTATTGGTTCGGCATAGCCCTTGATTTCACGGGGACCGAGATCTTGCAGCTGCACATTGCCGCCCAGCAGACCTTGGGCGTTCGGGCCGATGACGACCTGCCCAGGTTCCGCCAGGTCTTGCAAACGAGCCGCCAGATTGGGCGTTTCGCCAATAACCGCCCGCTCTCGCGAAACTGCTTCGCCGATGATATCACCGACGATGGCCGGCCCGACTTCAATGCCGACGCGGACTTGGATGTCGACGTCCATCCTACGGCCAAAGGACGCGTCGATTTCACCGACGGCGTCGATCAGTTCCAGACCGGCACGGATAGCACGCTCGACATCGTCCTCGTGGGAATGAGGGAACCCGAAATAGACAACGATGCCGTCACCCAGATACTGCGCCACGTAACCGCCAAAACGCTCGATAGCGGCCTTCGAACTATCCTGATAGGCGCGAATGAGATCTCTCAGGTCTTCGGCGTCGAGCCGTTGGGACAGCTGGGTTGAGCCAACGAGATCGGCAAATAGGATTGTCAGTTGCCGACGCTGGGCCGGACTGGCGGTCGATTCAGCGACTGACGCCAGATTGTCGTCGGATCCGGCCGCCGCAATTGCCGCCAAAATGAGCTTACGGTGCCCGACCGGGCCGACACCGATTTCTTTTAGATCCGCCATGTCAAGGTGGGGCAGAACCGCATCGTCAATTGCATGGGTTCTAAAGGCCGCGGAATAGTGTTCGAGACCAAGGTCTTTGAGGATCGTCTCGACACCCATCACCTTATTCCGGCCGGTTAGGCCAACAGAAGCGGCAGGTGCGGACGGCAGATTCGAAAATTGTCGTACTCATGTCGTGTGCTTCCAAGACGGCACCACTTGCGAATAGACTACCATCAGCGCCGGGTCGGAAAAAGACCAGCGAACTTGTTATGCAACGTAATGGCGTTCGGCGCCGAATTACTTGGAGATATACATGCGGTTTATTATCTACGGCGCCGGTGGCGTCGGCGGGGTGATCGGTGCGCAGCTGTTTCGACATGACCGGGATGTAATTCTGATTGCGCGCGGCGGCCATTTGCGCGCCATCCAAGACACTGGCCTGCGCTACGAAACCCCGGACGGCGCCTGGACCCTGCCCGTCCCGGCGGTCGGCCATCCGCGGGAGATCGAATTCGGCCCGGCCGACGTTGTCATACTGACCATGAAAACCCAGCACACGATCGGCGCCTTGGCGGATCTGCGTGCGGCCGCGGGAGACGGCTTGCCCATCATTAGCTGTCAGAACAGCGTCAGCAACGAAGAAATGGCGCTTCGCCGGTTTTCCCGGGTCTACGCCATGCTGGTCTACTTGCCGGCGGTCTCTCTTGAACCCGGCCTGGTATTGAGCCACGCGGCGACGGCCAAAGGCGTCTTGGACGCCGGCCGTTACCCGCACGGCATTGACGATTTGATCACCGACGTGACCGGCGTGCTGGATTCATCCGGCTTCACCGCCCGGCCGACCGCCGACGTAATGCGTTGGAAGTACGGCAAGCTGGTCAGAAATCTCGGCAATGCCGTCCAGGCCCTGTGCCGGATCGATGAGGCTTCGAAACCCGCCCTTCGCGAGCTTCGACAGCGGCTAAATGCCGAGGCCGAGGCCTGCTATAGCGCCGCCGGCATCGCCTGGACAAGCCGCGAAGAGGAAGAAGCCCGCCGCGCCGGTCATATGGCGCAAGCCGAAATCGCCGGCCGGCCCCGTGGCGGCGGTTCGACCTGGCAAAGCATCATGCGCGGCACCGGCAATGTGGAAGTGGATTACCTCAACGGTGAAATCGCGCGGCTCGGGCGCCTGTACGACGTATCGGTACCGGCCAATGCGGTTCTGCAACGGCTTGTAACCGACCTGGCGCGTAACCGGGGCGCGGCGCAGACTATGGACGTCGAGGAGGTCCTGGCGATGATCGATGCGGCGGATTGAATGTTAGGGAAATGGCCAAGTTTCAGACTACGCAATAGTCCGCTCATGGTCCGACCGCTTGATGCGACCGCCGTTCGTGGCAGTTTTACTGCGTTTTTTAGGCGCCATCGCAACTACATAATATAATTAGCATATAATTAACTCAAACACCGTAAGCCAACCACACTTTGACTTACGGAGAGGAAGTTATGCAACTCAAATCACTAGCTAATATCGCCGCATGCGCGGTCATCACGATTGCTATGCTACCGACGTTCACCGCAAGTGCCTCAGTTTCTAACGAAGAGATTGCGCTAAGCCTTGCTACACTCCTTCGCTCCTCGCGAGCAGTCGTTTCGGATAAGCAAAAACACATCAACAACGCCGAAATCGGCCACAAGGGCCTGAATGCCGACGTCGTGATCGAAATCACTCGCAAAAACTACAAGAAAGCGACCGGCACCAACCTCGACGACATCGATCCATCGTCCTTGCATGGCCGCCTGATCGCCGCCGAATTGCAGGCCATCCGAGAGGTCATGGATGACGCTCAGGATTCGATCAACCAGAAAGGCGTCAGCCTCAAAGGCTTCTTGCCCGCCGTGTTCGCCCGCCTGGTCACAAAGCGGTTTCGCGCTTTGGCCGGCGACCAGGCTACGCTGAAGCTTACGGCACCCAAAGCGTTTGTTCGGAATCGCGCCAACCGGCCCGATAAGTGGGAAAACAAGGTCATCGAGAAGACCTTCAAGTCGGCTGATCACAAAAAAGGTCAGCATGTCAGCGAGACAACGACATTGAAAGGGCGGCAAGCCTACCGCTTGATCCTGCCCGAATACTACAAGGAATCTTGCCTATCATGTCACGGCGGCCCAGCGGGCGAGCGTGATGTCACGGGCGGCAAGAAAGAAGGCGGGCATCTCGGTCAGCTCGGCGGCGCCATCAGCGTCGGAATCTTCAACTAACCGGACCGGGACGACGGATCGGGTTAAGCCCGATTCGTCGTTCGCTTCGTGGGAGAATTCAAAATGTCTAAGCCAACCGCAGTCCGGCGCGTACTGTCGGTAATCGGCGGCCTTTCCATTCGGGCACGGTTACTCACCCTGTCCGGCAGCCTGCTAATCGTAATGGCCGTATCCAACCTCTTTATGCGCGCGGAGATTGTCGCCGGCGCAGACGCGATCGAGTCCGGGGCAACCACCTTGGGCAAAATCGAAACAACGCTGCAAGCCGGCAGCCAAACCCTGCAAGCCATCGGCAATGTCCTCAAAACAAACAACAAGGCGCTACAAGCCGACGCTGAAACCCAGAAGAAACTAAGCATCTCGACCGATGCGCTGCGGGCCTTCGGTGAAATGAAGTACTGGTTATCCGACCTTGAAGTTAGTTGGCTCAACGAATCCGAAGCCAGCGCGGAAGCGGCACGTGAAGAGCTGGAGCGCCTGCTTGGCGAGATGCAGACCATCGCGACACAAGAGCAGCTATCGGTCATCAAGGCGGAAGTCGAAAATATCTATGGCTTTTCGCTTGAAGCGGTTGACGCCTATGTCGATGAAAATAGGGTTCGAGGCAACAGCCTGGTCGCCAAAGCCAGGACAAGCATTGAGATCGTTGACAAGATCCTTATTGGTCTGGTTGTCGACCTCAACAACGCCAGTACGAAAATCAAACAAGCGGTTGTCCAATCCGGGCAAAACGTTGTGACGCAAGCGGCACAAGCGACCGTCGAAGCCACGAATGCCATGACGGCGACGCAAACAGGCGTGGCGGAAGCCGAAGCGGCAATGGCAGATTCTGATTTCGCTGCCAATCTCAGCATTGCCGCTATTGCGGCGGCAACTCTCGTCGGCTTGCTGCTAACCTTGATCGCCGTACGCTCGATCATTCGGCCATTGGCCTCTATGACGGCCGCAATGGAGGATCTTGCCGCCGGCAATAATGCGGTTGAAATCCCGGCTCGAAATCGCCGTGACGAGATTGGGAAAATGGCTGCCACGGTCGAAATTTTCAAGGGAAATGCCATCGAGCGCGAAAGGTTGGAAGCCGAGCAACAAGCCGAGCGCGAACGTCGCGACGCCGAGCAATTAGCCGCTCAAAAAGCCAAGGAATCGCGGGCACAGGCGATCGATACTTTGATCGGCGACTTTGACCAGAAAACGACGGCGGCGCTGTCATTTGTTTCGACAGCCGCTGGCGATATGCAAGCAGCCGCAGAAATGGTCTCGCAAACTGCAGACCAGAACCGGAAACAATCTTCGGCGGTGGCGGCGGCATCGGAACGGGCCAGCGCCAACGTGCAGACCGTGGCCAGCGCGGCCGAGCAACTGACGTCCTCGATCCACGAAATCGCCCGTCAGGTTCATGACTCGGCGACCATTTCCCACAGCGCGGTGACCGAAGCAGAAAGCGCCACGTCGCAGATCCAAGGCTTGGCAGATACCTCCCACAGGATTGGCGAAGTCATCGAGCTAATCACCAATATTGCGGACCAAACCAACCTGTTGGCGCTGAACGCGACGATCGAAGCCGCCCGCGCCGGTGAAGCCGGCAAGGGATTTGCCGTGGTTGCCTCGGAAGTGAAGAACCTGGCAACGCAAACCGCAAAAGCGACGGAAGAGATCGCCAATCAAATTTCGGCCATTCAGGATGCCACCGGTTCAGCGGTTACTGTGATCGGCAGCATCAGCACGACGATCAGCAAGATCAGCGACATCGCCAGCTCGATCTCGGCGGCCGTCGAGCAGCAAGGCGCGGCCACCGGCGAGATCAGCCGCAATGTCCAAGAAGCCTCCAGCGGAACCGAAGAAGTCAACCGCAACATCACCGACGTGAACCGCGGTGTCGACGAAACCGGACAATCGGCCGGACAAGTCTTGGCGGCGTCCGGCGAGTTGATGGAACAATCCGACGCGCTGCGCAAAGGTATCGAGACGTTCCTGGCGGAAGTCAGGGCGGCGTAGCCGGCTTGGCGATGCAACGGACCTTTTCCACCTAAGGCCCGTTGCATCCCAGCCGATAATCGGGCACCTTACCACTAGAATGGTGGTCGTATCGGGAATATCGACCTGTGTGGGCTTGCGTCAGTCCGGCCGGGCAATCGCACATCTGTCCGCGGCCACTCAAAGGGCTAAGGATTTGCCATGGCTACGAAAATTGCCGAGCGTTGGTTCGAACACCAGACAATCGATGACGGTATTACCCATTTTTGGGAACCCCATGTCATTCCCCTGATGCGTTGCAATATCTGGCATGTTCGCGGCAGGGACCGGGATCTGTTCGTCGACACTGGGCTGGGCGTAGCATCCCTAAGTGAAGCCGCCCGGGATCTGATAGACCGTCCGGTAACCGCCGTCGCCACGCACGCCCATGTCGATCACGTCGGTTCACATCATGAATTCAGGGACAGTCTGGTGCACCGGTTGGAAGCCAAAGCGCTGGCCGAGGCGCGTCCTGGTTACGGTCTCTATTTGGACGATCCGGTACTGGTCGCCGAGCTTAGTCGGGCGGGGTATGAGTGTGTGCCCGACCAATGCCTGATCGACGCCTTGCCGCACGAAGGCTACGACGTCGGCGCCTACGCCTTGCAGGGCAGCAAAGCGACGCGGGTGGTAGAGGATGGTGATGTTGTCGACATCGGCGACCGGCGTTTCGAGATCCTGCACCTGCCCGGTCATTCGCCGGGCTCGATCGGCCTATGGGAAGCGGCAAGCGGCATCCTGTTCTCAGGCGATTGCATCTACGATGGGCCGTTGTTGGACGGGTTCTCCGATTCCGACATCGGCGATTACATCGCCAGCATGAAACGTTTACGGGAAATTCCGGTACGAGTCGTCCATGCCGGCCACGACCCAAGTTTCGGTCGCGCACGCCTGCACGAATTGATCGACGCCTATCTGTCTGAACGAGACCGATAGACGGTCAATTGGTGTCGCACCTGCCAAGAGAATAATTGAGCACGCCACATCCGCGTTTGGTGATATCACTGGTCGCAACGATCACGCACGCATATGTCAGCATACTCGTTATCAACAGGACACTGGTCAGGTGCCGAACTTTGCCAAGTAGTCTCACCCTACTTAATCCAAATACGTTGCACGGTTCGCGAACTCCAACGGCCCACGAATTAACCTTGTTGGCGGGGAGAATCCCCACTCACCCGTGATAAACGCAAATTTCATACCGAGAGCGCGGAAATGAGGCTATGCCAGGGCATAAGCCCGAATGCGCCGGCTCCAATTGGCCGGTTTTGCAAGGAATCCCGACATTCCGCTTCGAAATACCCTGTCGTTTGAATTTGAATCTAGCGCCCCTACCAGCCCTTGACCCCGGTCATATCCGGCAGTTCGTGGGCGATGCCTTTGTGGCAGTCGATGCAGGTCTTCTCACCGCTCGCCAGGAAGGTCGAATGTTGCTTGGCGGCACGCGGGCTCTGCAAGGTGTAGTCCATCGATTCAAAGGAATGGCAGTTGCGGCATTCGAGCGAATTGTTGGCCTTGAGCCGCGCCCACTCGTTTTCTGCCAGGGTGCGGCGATGGGCCACGAATTTTTCACGGGTCGAGATGGTGCCGAAGATCGCGCCCCAGACCTCCTTGGTGGCGGCCATCTTGCGGGCGATTTTGTTGGTCCATTCGTGCGGCACGTGGCAATCCGGGCAGGTCGCCCGGACACCCGACCGGTTGGCGTAATGGATCGTCGGCCGCAACTCCTGGAAGACGTTGTCGCGCATCTCATGACAGGAGATGCAGAAGGTTTCGGTGTTGGTCACTTCCAAGGCGGTGTTGAACCCACCCCAGAAGATGATGCCGGCGATAAAGCCGCCGACGGTCAGGAAGCCCAAGCTGTAGTTCAGGCTCGGGCGCGAGAAGGTGAACCACCAAGTTTTGAGAAATGCCAGCATCGCCGCCTCCGCCCGCCTAGTCCTTTGAACCGCTGGTACGGCTCTCGATCAGCGTATCGATGTCGACGAAGGTGTTTTCGACCCGAGGGCGCACGACCAATTGCGTCACGTGGCATTGCGTACAGAAGTAGCGCCGCGGCGACACCGTCGCCAGGAACTGACCATCACGATCCATGAAATGGGTAATACTGACCATCGGCGCCTGACTGTCGGCCGTGGCTTTGCGGCTGTGGCATGACAGGCATTTGTTGCTGTTCAGGTTGACCCTGTAATCGCGGATCTGATGAGGAATGGTCGGTGGCTGCTCCGGATAATTGCGTGCCCGGCGCAGATCCTCGTTTGAGACCTTTGGCATTCCCGGCGCCGCCGGCTGCTCGATCAGTGGCGTCCCGCCACGCATTGTGGCAATGGATTCCTGGGCTATGCCTGACGATGCGAACGGCAGCAAAACAAGCAAAGCCGCTGTAGTAGTAAGTGATTTGACGAAATACATGGCTTCACCTCATACAGGAACGATCTTGACCGCACATTTCTTGAAGTCGGTCTCCTTCGAAATGGGATCGGTCGCGTCGAGCGTGACTTTGTTGATCAGCTGTCTGGCATCGAACCAGGGCACGAAGACCAAGCCTTGGGGCGGTCGGTTGCGGCCACGCGTCTCGACCCGAGTACGGATCTCACCGCGCCGCGAAATTATCCGAACCTCGACGCCGCGCCTGAAGCCCCGAGCCTCGGCGTCGTCGGGGTGCATGTAGACCACGGCATCGGGGAACGCCTTGTAGAGCTCCGGCACCCGCTGGGTCATGGAGCCGGAATGCCAGTGCTCCAGCACGCGGCCGGTAGATAGCCAGAGATCATAATCCTCGTCGGGGGATTCCGCCGCCGGCTCGTAGGGCAAGGCGTAGATGTTGGCGCGCTTATCCTTGTTGCCGTAGAACTGCAGGATCGAACCGGGCTCGACGTACGGGTCATAGGCTTCGCGGAAGCGCCATTTGGTTTCTTTGCCGTCGACTACCGGCCAGCGTAATCCACGCTCCTGATGGTAGCGGTCGAAATCCGCCAAGTCGTGGGCGTGACCACGACCGAAAGCGGCATATTCCTCGAACAAGCCCTTCTGAAGATAGAAGCCGAAATCGTAGGATTCGTCGTTGCCATAGTGGGGATCGAGATCGGTGATCGGAAACTTGTCGACGGTGCCGTTGGCGAACAGCACGTCGTAGAGCGTCTTGCCTTTGAACTCGGGATTGGCGTCCAGCGCCTCGGCAGTCCAGACCTCTTCGGTTTTGAAGCGCTTGGAAAACTCGACGACTTGCCACAGGTCGGAGCGCGACTCGCCCGGGGCCTCAACCATTTGATGCCAAAACTGGGTGCGGCGTTCGGCATTGCCATAGGCGCCTTCCTTTTCGACCCACATGGCCGTCGGCAGGACCAGATCGGCCGCCTCCGCCGTCACCGTCGGATAGGCGTCCGACACGACGATGAAGTTCTCCGGGTTGCGGTAGCCGGGATAGCCCTCCTCGTTCATGTTCGGTGCCGCCTGCATGTTGTTGTTGCACTGCACCCAATAGGCGTTGAGCTTGCCGTCCTTCAGCATGCGGTTCTGCAGCACTGCGTGGTAACCGGGCTTTGGCGGAATGGTGCCTTCGGGAAGGTTCCAAAGCTTTTCGGCGATATCGCGGTGTTCTTTCTTGGCAACCACCATGTCGGCCGGCAGGCGGTGGGCGAACGTGCCAACCTCGCGCGCCGTGCCGCAGGCCGACGGCTGCCCGGTCAGCGAGAACGGCGAATTGCCGGGGCCGGCGATCTTGCCGGTCAACAGATGAATGTTATAGACGAGGTTGTTGCACCATACGCCGCGCGTATGCTGGTTGAAGCCCATGGTCCAGAACGAGGTGACGCGGACATCCGGATCTGCATAGATCTCGGCCAAGGCTTCGAGCTTTTCCTTGGGCACGCCGGAAAGCTCGGACACCGACTCGACGGTATAGCTGCTGACGAATTCGGCGTATTCGTCAAACGTCATTTCCTTCCAGCCGCCGACTTTGTCGTTGTTGGCGGCGGCCTGCTCTAACGGATGTTCCGGTCGAAGCCCGTAGCCGATGTCGGGGTTGCCGAGGCGGAAATTGGTGTGACGTTCGACAAATTCCTTGTTCACGCGCCCGGTTTGGATGATGTAGTTGGCGATGTAATTGAGGATCGCCAGGTCGGTCTGCGGTGTGAACACCATGCCTAAATCTGCCAAGTCGTAGCAGCGATGCTCGAACGTCGACAGCACCGCCACCTTGACATGTGGCGCGCTCAGGCGGCGGTCGGCGACCCGGCTCCACAGGATCGGATGCATCTCCGCCATGTTTGAGCCCCAGAGCACGAACGCATCGGCTTCTTCGATATCGTCGTAGCAGCCCATGGGTTCGTCGATGCCGAAGGTCCGCATGAAGCCGGCAACAGCCGAGGCCATGCAATGGCGCGCATTGGGATCGATGTTGTTGGAGCGGAATCCCGCCTTGTAGAGCTTGGCCGCGGCATAGCCTTCCCAGATCGTCCATTGCCCGGAACCGAACATGCCGACGGAAGTCGGCCCTTTGTCCTTCAGTGCCGCTTTGAATTTCTCGGCCATGACATCGAAGGCGGTATCCCAGGAGACCGGAGTGAAATCGCCGTTCTTGTGATACCGGCCATCGCGCATGCGCAACAGCGGCTTGGTCAGCCGATCCTTGCCGTACATGATCTTGGACAGGAAGTAGCCCTTGATGCAGTTCAGTCCCCTGTTCACCTCGGACTTGGCGTCGCCGTGGGTGGCAACCACCCGGCCGTCCTTGACCGCCACCATGACGCTGCAGCCGGTGCCGCAGAAGCGGCAGGCCGCTTTCGACCAAGTCAATTCCGATGATTTACGGTCGGTCGCCACGTTGGCCGCATGCGCCGGCAAGGTTATGCCGGCCACCGCCGCGGCCGCGGCCGCCGCCTTGGCCTTCAGCAACTCGCGTCTGTTGATGGTCACGCTGCTGTCTCCTTTGTTGGATCCGGGTCTTCGTCGACTTGGTGATAGACCAGAGCCGTGGAAATTACGCCGCTGATATGGTTGATGGTGTCGATATGACCGAGTATGGCTTGGTCGCCTTCGGTTTCGAGGGTGATTACCATCTTGCCTTCCGGTGTCGTCGCGTGCACATCCGCGCCGGGAATTGCCTCGACCGCGTCGGCAATCGCCACCATGGCTTCGGGCCGACCATGCAGAATCAGGCTGGAAATATTGTACTCACCGCCCGCCATCACGCGGCCTCTCCTTGTGTTCGCACAGTGATCGCGCCGACCGGGCATGGCGCGACGCAGGCACCGCAACCGGTGCAAGTCACTGCATCCACGCTTGGCATCGGCACCCGCCCCGGCGACAGGGTGAAACGAATGGCCCGCGCCTCACAGGGGTCGCCGCAGCTCTGGCAATAGACGCCGCGCCGGGCGAGACATCGATCGGCTATTTCCACCACATTCGGCCAGGGTGGTGTTTGACTCAGGTCAAAAATCGGTTCCGGACAGGCTTTCGCGCAGGCCTCGCAAAACGTGCAGAGCCCGCGCGTGAAATCCACGGCCGGATAGCCGCCGTCGCCCTTCACGACGATGTCCTCCGGGCAGGCGGCGACGCAGTCGCTGCACCGCGTACAGCCGTCCTCAAACAGGGCGGGTACGATCCAGGGCGGGCGCACCGGTGCCGCGGCAGGTCTAGCCCGTCCCCGTAACAGCGACCGTCTGCCCTGGGAAACCACCTTAGACCCCCGGCGGACCGGCGATGATCTGGTAGATCCAGATCATGAATCCGTAAGCACCGACCAGGCCGACCACCAACGCCGGCGCCAGCACGATGGTCAGGAACAGAAACATCCGCAGTTCCCGCTTCTTTTTGACGGTGCCGTTCTCGAGACCCTGTTCTGTTTGGCTCGACATGGTGGCTTCCTTCTCCCTTGGCGGTCGCTTCAGCCGTCATTCGCGCCGAGATAGGCGCGTATCGGCTTTGGGCTAATCTGGAACTGGACGGTAGCCCAAAGCTTGTCGGTGTCCTGTGAGAAAGCATCGGCGTCATAGGCCGCATATTCAAGGCCAAGCGTAATCGCGCCGTGACCGGTCGTGATTTTCTTGAACAAGCCGGCATCCCATTCGGAGCCGTAGTGGCTATCGCCATCCTCCGCCCAGAACTGATGGTAACTAGCTTTCAACGTCAGGCCCGACAGCATCCCGGTCCCGGGTAGCGGCGCGTCGACCAACAGGTAAAGATCCTGCAGCCCGTCCGGCGGCGTGGTCAGAAATTGGTCGGTCAGGCCATTGAATTTGTGCAGGGTCGCAAGCGGCGTCTGGAAGGCACTGGTGCCGTCGCCTTGCAAGACTTCATAGCCCATATGGACCTTGACACCGCCATAGGCGACGCCGGGCTGCAAACGGCTGTACCACAAGTCGAAATCTTCCGGGTTGTCAGCGTGATCCTGTTGGTAGGCGCCGGCCACCTCATAGATAACAGACCAGTCCTGGTCTATCGGCAAGCCGCCTTGCATCAGGAAGCCGTATGTGGCGCTGTCCAAGCCGTCTTGTGAGGCCTTGTCATAGTCGAGCCAAAGCGCAAACGGTGTGATTTTCATGCCTTTGAAGCCGCTATATTGGGCACGCAGGCCATGGCCGTCCAAGCCGAGTTCACCGACGTCGGAATCGGTGCCGAAGATGCGCTGCACTTCATTGAGGTATGTGTATTCAAGCAGCGTATCCGGGATCGCGGTCACTTGGGCACGGAAGGCGTCGAACGTCTGCTCGTTCTGGCGGAAGCCGACATTGCCGATGAAGCGGTGATCGTCCCAGATGATGCGCTGGCGGCCAAGCTTGAATTCCGTATCGGGAATGGTGTCCTTGGCAATGACATAAAGCTGGTTGACCTGCTCGTCCTCTGGGTCAGCGACGACGGGATACTGGGTCTTGCCGTTGATCGTGTCGTTGTATTCTTCGGACCCGACGGATTTCACCCACTCCACATCGAAACCGACGCCGATGCCTTGAATCCGGCCGGTTTCGAACCCGGCCCGGGTGCGAACGGTATGCGTCTTGGCATTGCGTGGCGCATTGTCCTGGTCGACGCGTTCATAGCGGTAGCGCACGTCGAATACCGGCTTGGCGTCCAAATAAACATCACGCCAATCCTCAGCAGCGGCGGTAACCGGGGCCATCAATGCTGCGAGACACCATGCCGCCCCCTTCACTCGCAGATCCAAAGCTGTACAAGTCACGATTCTGTCGATCCCCACCGATCTACCCTCACGATTATCACAGCCAAATAGATACGCGATTCTCTTGCCCGTCTACCGAAGCCCGATCAAAATTTTTTATGGCGACGGAGCCGTCTCCAACAGTCCATATAGCATTGGATCTACCGGCTCAAACCCGGTCGTGGCGTTATGCCGCAGGGCGCAAGAAACGCGCCTTAACCGCCGTCGGCAGCCGTGGTAGACTGGCTAGCAGCGATCTCCCGTTTGCCGGAGCAGCCATGACAAATCGCGCGGATCCGCTATTACCTATCAAGATGGACAGCACGTCCAACGGTGAGTTTCTGCCGCTTGCCCTGCCCAAACGTTTGCAGGCGGCGCAGGCCATGGCCGCCGATCGGTTGACGGCCCAGGCCCGGCGGCTCGGCCAAAGCCGGCGCGGTTTCTTGGGCAGCCTGTGCGGCGCTGCCACGACTTTGCTGGCTTTCAACCATGCCCATGCCGCCATCGGCAATTTGGGCGGGCGGTTTGCGGTTGATCCTGAAGCGGCGCTCGACCCGGCGGCTGCCGAGGCAACGATTGGCGCCAACGGCGACCTGATCTTCGACGTGCAAACCCATCTGGTCGACCCGAAAGGCGCTTGGCGCAACAATGCCGGGCGCGGCTTCGAGCGGGTTCTGGCTTGGTGGCCGCAAGGCTCTTGCGGCCTGCCCGATCCGACCGAGTGCTACGACGCCCACCACTTTATCAAGGAAGTCTTCCTGGACAGCGACACCGACCTCGCCGTGTTGAGCTTTATCCCGGCGCCGGACCTCTACAACCCGTTGAGCGCCAAAGAAGCCGATCGCGTACGCCGCCTGGTCGACATGCTGGAAGGCGATCACCGGCTGTTGCTGCATTCCATGGTGTTGCCGAACCTGCAGCCGCGCCAGCGCCAGCTCGAACAGATGGAGCGTGCCGCGGCGGAATGGCCGATCGCCGCCTGGAAAGTCTACACCCAGTGGGGTGTCGATGGCCGCGGCTGGGCTTTGGATGACCCGGAAATCGGCATCCCGTTCATCGAAAAGGCCCGCCAGGTCGGTGTAAAGACAATCTGTATTCATAAAGGTTTTCCGCTCCGGCGCATGAGCCCGGACTTCGCCACTTGCGCCGACATCGGCCGGGCGGCCAGGCTTTATCCCGACGTCACGTTCATCGTCTATCATTCCGGCTTTGAGATCGGCCGCCGTGAAGGCGTCTACGATCCGGCCGATGCAGACCGCGGCATCGACGCTTTGGTCAAAAGCCTTGCCGACAATGGTATCGCGCCGAATAGCAACGTCTACGCCGAACTTGGCAGCACCTGGCGGATGGCAATGCGCGACCCGACGGCGGCGGCACATACGCTCGGTAAACTGTTGAAATATGTCGGCAACGAACGGGTGCTTTGGGGTACGGATTCCATCTGGTACGGCTCGCCGCAAGACCAGATCTTGGCGTTCCGCAGTTTTGAAATCGCGCCGGAATTGCAGGAACGTCACGGCTATCCGGCGTTGACACCAGCCGTGAAGGCCGGCGTTTTCGGCCTGAATGCGCTGCCCGTCTATGGCGTCGACGCCGGCGATTTTCGCCGCAAAGCCGCTTCTGACAACGTACGCTATGCCCGCAGCCGCTACGGCGAGGAGGCTCGGCCGAGCTTTGCCACATACGGCCCGACGTCACGGCGAGAGTTCCTGGCGTTGGAGCGCCAGCGCGGCGGCTATCCGGATTGAGACAAGAGGAGATGATCCATGGCGCGCATTGATGGTGTCTTAGCGGCGCATCGGTTCGGCCTTGGGCCGACGGCCACGGAGGTCGCCGGTATGGGCGACGACCCGCAGGGGTGGCTGTTGGCGCAACTCGACGGCGAACCTGCCCTGCCACCAGCTCTCGCCGCCATGCCGCCGGTCAGCGAGAATGTCGTGGATTGGTGGAGCGCGGTGATCATCAGCGTCTCAGAACTGGTGCGCCGCATCCGCACCGAATATGCCCAACTCTGGTATCGGGAAGCCCGAGCCCGAATGGAAGTCGGGATCACCACGGACCAGCCTTTCCGGGAACGGCTGGTGTGGTTCTGGGGTAATCATTTTACCTGCTCCGGCGCCAAGGCGGTCGCCATCGGTATGGCCGGCGGCCACGAACGCGAAAGCATCCGCCCGCATGTCACCGGCAAATTCAAGGACATGCTGTTCGCCGCAGTGTCCCATCCCGGCATGCTGTTCTATTTGGATAATTACCGGTCCATGGGCTCCAACTCCATATCCGGCGGCTACCAGAACCGCGGCCTAAACGAAAACCTGGCGCGCGAAGTCATGGAACTGCACACGCTCGGTGTTGACGGGGGCTATACCCAAAAAGACGTCCGCGAATTCGCCAAAATGCTGACCGGCTGGACCTTTGCCTACCGCGATCAGAAAAATCCCGGCGAATTCTGGTTCCGTATGGGAAGCCACGAGCCCGGCCCCAAGACCGTGCTCGGCAAAAAATACGACGAAGCCGGCGTCGAAGAAGCTTTGGCCATCCTAGAATTGCTGGCCGCCCATCCGGCAACCGCCCGCCACATCGCCTTCAAAATGGCTCGGCATTTCATCGCCGACGACCCGCCGCCGGCGGTGGTCAACCGCCTCACCCAGGTCTTTCTCGACACCGACGGCGACCTCAAAGAGCTCACCCGCGCACTGGTGATGTCGCCGGAAGCTTGGGACCCGGCCTTTTCCAAGTTGAAGAACCCGCAAGAGTACGTGGTTGCCGTGCGCCGCGCGCTCGGTCATTCCGGCGATCTGGACGATCTGATGCAAAGCCTGTCGAGCTTTGGTCAATCGCCATTCATGGCGTCCTCGCCGGCCGGTTGGCCCGACGTTGAAGAAGCCTGGATCAATCCGGATACGGCGCTCAGACGCGCCCGTTTCAGCCACCATGCGGTGTCGCAGATTTCCGCTACGCCCGACCCCCAGGTACTCGCCGCAGCCACATTGGGCGACCGGGCGACACCGGAGATGCTGGCCATGCTCGCCGGCACCGACATTAAACAAGGCCTCGCCCTGTTGCTGGCGAGCCCGCTCTATCAACGGAGATAAGCCATGATCACGCGCCGTGATGCCCTGAAGACCGCATCCGCCGTCGGCGTGCTGAGCGCCATCGCCGGACCCGCCTTTGCCGCGGCGACGGCACCCACCGACAGCCGGCTGGTTGTCATTATTCTCCGCGGTGGCGCCGACGGCCTGGCCCTGGTGCCGGCGCCTGGTGACCCGAACTTCGCGTCACGGCGCGGCCATTTGGGTGCCGGCGAAACCGAGCAGATCGGCAACGCCATCCCGCTGGACGGCACCTTTGCCTTGCATCCCCGGCTGACCGCGCTGGCGCCACTTTGGCAGGCAATGCAACTGGCCGTGATCCATGCGGTCCACACCGGATCGCGCAACCGCTCTCACTTCGATGCTCAGGACCTGCTGGAAATCGGCCTCAATCGGTTGACCAGTACCGCCGACGGCTGGCTCAACCGGACGCTTGGCTATTATGGCGACGGCAAACCGACGACCGGTTTGGCCGTCGGCTACGGCAAGCCGCTGATCATGCGGGGGCCGACCCGTATAGCAACCTGGGCGCCACGGCGCCTGCCCGTGGCGGACGATGATTTCCTGAACCGGCTAACCCTGCTCAGTCGGGACGACAGCGCCATCGGTGCGGCGCTTGCCGATGGCGCCGAGGCGGCGCGGCGCAATCGAACGCTGCTTGGTCGGGACGAACATTCGACTAGACAGTCGACACGCACACTTCCGGCCGTCACGCAGCTCGCCCGGGCCACGGGAAAGCTCTTGTCCGTCGACCAAGGCGCGCGGATCGCAACCTTCGACATCGACGGCTGGGATACCCACGGCTACCAAAACACGGCCCTAGCCTATCGCATGCCGTATCTGAACGACGCCGTCGACGGCTTACGGCAAGGCCTGGGCGCGGCCTGGCAAAAGACCGTGGTCATCGTTGTAACGGAATTCGGCCGTACCGCGGCGCCGAACGGCACCACCGGCACCGACCACGGGACGGCGACGGCGGCCCTGGTCATGGGCGGCGCGGTCGCCGGCGGTCAAGTCCACGCCGACTGGCCGGGTCTTGGCCAGAACAACCTCTATGAAGGCCGCGACCTGATGCCAACCACCGATATCCGGGCACTGTTCAAGGCCGTATTGCGCGATCATCTGAAAATCGATGACGCCTTCATCGAGGACCGGATTTTTCCAGGCAGCCGATCCGTCCCGCCGCTTGACCAAGTGGTCATTGCATAAGGCAAATCAGCTAAACCAGCGCGCGATCACACCAATAAAGAATTTGATCGTCGCCGCGTTCAGCAAATCGATAAAAAAGGCGCCGACCAACGGCACAATCAAGAATGCCTTAGTCGACGGGCCGAACCGGCTGGTCAACGCATGCATGTTGGCAATGGCCACCGGTGTCGCGCCCATGCCTAAGCCGACGAAGCCGGCGGAAATGACGCTGGCATCGTAGTCTTTCCCCATGACCCGGAACACGACGAAGACGGCAAACGTCGTGATAACCACCATCTGTACCATCAACACCATCACGATCGGCGCCACGGCGCCGGCAATCGTCCAGAGCTTCATGCTCATCAGGCTCATGGCGAGGAAAATGTTGAGAGAGACGTCGCCAATCTTTTCGACGGTTTGTTGGCGATTCTTGAAACCGATTACGTCGATCAAGTTGGTTACGACGATCCCGACAAACATCGCCGTCAAGAAACCGGGCAACAGCACGCCTTTCGCGAACAGAAACCTATTCACGGACTCGCCGATCGCGACACACACAACCAGGAGCAATATTGCCGTCAAAATTTCATAAAGGTCGGACGCCCGCTCAGGTGCGGTCTCCGAAGGATCGTCCCCGGACGGGGTCGTCGGAGCGGGCGCGGTAAGATTGTTGCGGTCGATCAGCCATCGCGCGACCGGCCCGCCCATGAGACCGCCGGCAATCAACCCAAACGTCGCAAAAGCAATGCCGAGCGCACCAGCACCGGCCAGGCCCGCCGCCTCGGCCTCCCGCCCCCAGGCGATCGCCGTGCCGTGCCCACCGGCGAAGGAAACACTGCCGCCGAACAGGCCATAGCCGGGATGTACATCTAACATCAGCGCCAACAAAACGCCTGTCGCATCCTGAACCACCAGAAACACTGCGGCGATCACCACTAATATCACCAAGCCCCGACCGCCCGCTGCCAGGTTGGAAAATTTGGCCGACAAGCCAATGGTACTGAAGAACACCAGCAGCAGGACGTCTCTGATCGCCATATCGAAGTCGATTTCGAGATTGGCGGCACCGTAAATCACGGCCACCACACCGCTGCAAATCAGGCCGCCCGTCACTGCCGGCGGTATAAAGAAATCGCTCAAGACCTTGATTTTGCGGTTTACAAACAGACCGAGATACAAAACCAAGATGCTGAGCATCAAAACGTGGATCGGCTCGACATCATAGCGTGCGATCGATTCCATAAGGCCTGCCCTTCATGCGCGGTTGTTAGAGATCAAAGCAGCGGCACCGTATAATTCAAAATCAACCGATAGTCTTCAATGTCGTTGGCGCCGGCGCCGTGTTGGTCGACGAACGCGGCCCGGGCCCGTAGCCAGAGGCCTTCGAAAAAGCCCGTCGGCGGACGATAATCCAGGGTGAAATCGAGCTCATCCTCGTCCACTGATCGCACGGCGCCGGACTCCGGCGTGTCCCCGGATGCATAATTGATAAAGCCGCTCAAGCCGGGCCAGCCAATATGCTCGAAATCATAGGCCAGGCCAATCAGCCAAGCATCCTCGCCGGCACGGTTGAAATCACCAACGATGAGCGAAATGTAGCCGGGATAGCCGCCGAAGGGACTGCGAATCCCGGCGCCGTCATCGGTACTGGAATAGGCCAGCGTGACTTGCGCGCCACCCAGGCTGGCGGCGGCCTTGACGCTGACGTTGTTCGTGTCGAACGAACCGGCCAATTCGTCGCCGATGCTGCGCTGGTCGGTGAACTGACCGGACAGTCGAACCGCCAGGCCGTCGCCCACTTCCCAGGCGCCGTTGGCTTCCGCAAAGAAGGTATTGAAGACATCCCAGGAATATTGGCTAATGGCGCCGATTGTCGCGTTTTCGCTCAAAGCCAGGCGGCCGCCCACCATGCTCAAGCCTTTGTCCGTGCCATCGGCGCCGGCCGCTTCGGACATATAAACAAAATCATCGGAAGCGAACCGCTTTATCTTGTTCACATGCCCGACGATATAGTTGAAATCCGGATCGTCGGCGTTGAACAGATTTATCGCCTCGAACGTGTTCGGGACCATCCTGATATCGTTTTTGTTTATGTACGGCAGATTGAACGTCTGACGATAGAGTCGCAATTGTGCCTGCTCGGCGACGCGCACATTCAGATACGCCTCGCCCAGCACGGTGAAACCCTGTTGGACCGGCTTGAGCAAGCCCGAGCCGGGTTTGTCGTGCGGCCCGTGAATTTTTTGCGTGGTGTAAAGGGTCGCGCCGAAGCTGACACGGTCCTGCAACACACCGGACCGGTAGGCCAACGCTCCGCCGGCCGCCAGGGTTTCGCTATCGGCGCCGATGTTCCGTTTTCGATTGAAGTGGTAGATCCGCGGTTCCAAATTCAGGCTGCTGTCGCGCCAGAATGGGTCAAGCCCGTCGGGCAGCACGCGAACCGCACGGCGCACCGCCTTTACCGCGGGCGCCAGCCCGCGCCCGATAATGTCCCTCAGCTTCAAGACCGAATCTTCGACCGGCGCCTCGGCGGACAAGTAATCCGGTTCAGCGCCATCGGCCACGCCGGCCACAAGCAGCGCAACCAACAAAGCCGCTATGGTGCCCGGGCGGCCGAGAGATCGCATCGACAGCCACGCACGTTCGTGTTTCAAAAAGGTCCGAATTTGGCAGTCCTGCCGTCGCTAGAGTCCGATCGAGAGTGAGGCCGATTGTTTTCAAGCAATCGGACCGGGTCAAGTCGGCGGGTTTGGTCAAATCGACGAGCTGCCCTAGACTCGGTCACGGCATCCGTCGTCGTCTGTTGGAGCAAATTAAATGACTACGGCCCATGAAAGATACATCGCCGCCCAAAACACGCTGAACGCCGCGCCGATCGAGATCGAGCGTGCATCCACGGCGTTGTTGATCATCGACATGCAGGAATATTTCCTCAACCCTCAATCCGCGTTTTCCCGGCTGTTCGAGCGCCGCGCCGCCGGCCTTGGCGGCTATTTTCAGGACCGCTCGAAATCCATGGTTGAGCCTAATCTGAAGCGGCTGCTGGATTTCTTTCGGTCCGAAAATTTACAGGTGATCTTCACCACGGTCGCTTCCGAGCGCCGGGACGGCAGTGACTGGGCGCCGGCGTTCAAGCGCATGAACGCGGAGGCGCAAGGACAGATCGGCGAGCCGGCCCTGCCCGCCAAAACCGACGCCTGGGCACGCATTGTCGAGGCTTTGGAACCGACGGCGGACGAGGTGGTGATCAACAAAACCACCTACGGCGCCTTCGCCTCGACCGGCCTCGACGCAACCTTGCGCAATCTAGGCATCGAAACCTTGGTGTTGGGCGGCGTGGTCACCAACCGCTGCGTCGAGACCACCATGCGTGATGCGACCGACCGCGGCTATCGCGTGATCCTGGTCGACGATGGCAGCGCGACGTTTTCACAGGAAATGCAGGACGCCACCACCCTGTCCCTACAAGGCGCATATGGCTTTGTCCGCCAAACCGACGACATATTAGCCTTGCTGGCCGAGGCCAGCTAAGACGCGGACCGCCAATCTCTATTCAGTCACGACAATTTGAGAAGAATCGAAAAGACACTCCACCTTCGAGGGGTCAAGATCACTCGCAAACGGCCTTACGAACAGCGCCTGTCGACTGTCCAGCGGGGAAATCGCGAGTCATGAAACGACGAAATCCAAAAAACAAACGCCCAAACAAGAACCATCGCAGGCACTCTGCGGCCACCGGAGCTTCTGAAAATGCGCCGACGAGACGCGCATTGCTGAAAAATTTGCGAACTGGCGCGATTGCCACAATTGTCGGTGGGGGTGCGGGTTGGCTGCTGATCAACGAAGTTAGAGCGACCATTCGGGAAAAAGACCTATCGCGTATAGGCAACGGAATACCGGCAGTTGTGCAAATCCATGATCCACAGTGCCCCCGGTGCGTCGCTTTGCAACGCCAGGCGCGAGACGCGTTGTGCAACTTCAGCGAATCCGAACTGCAATACCTCGTTGCAGATATCCGCAGCGCCGAAGGCAGAAAACTTGCAGCGGCCCACGGCGTCGGACATGTCACCCTGTTGGTGTTCGACGGGTCCGGGAAAAGGCATGCCGTGCTCGCCGGCCCAAATAAGAGCGAGCATCTGGCCGACGCTTTCCGCCGCCATCTTGCCGCGTTCGGCGACCGCTAAAGTACACCGTCCGCTGACGATAAGCCCGACCTGTCATGCGTCCATTTTTTTCCACCGCTTGCGTCTAGGGGGGTGAATCTTACGTCATGCAACACAATCCGGTGAAACCGGCTGTCCTTCTATCCCCCTCGCCTTATGCTGATTATGAACAACAACATAGGGACCGAGATGATCTATAGATCGGCAATAGTGCAATCGGCCTTTTTGGTTTTTTTGGTGGTGGCTTCGGTGAGCCACGCTACGCCTTTGAGCGACGAAAAGACCAAAACACTAAGCGAAGCGGTGCTGTTCGGGCCGCCCGAGGCGAAGGATGACGCGCTGCGGAAGTTGGTCGCGCGCGGCAGCCGGGACGTTGTAGCGACGCTCATTTTGTCCGTACGCTACAGGCGTGACGACGCCGCCATCCTAGGGGCACTCAATACATTGACCGGCGCCGCGCTCGGCAGTTGGCACGATGCCATGCTGTGGCAGGAAGCCCATCCTGAAGTGAAGCCGCATACCAGCTTCCGCGCCCTGAAGATTGAAATATTCAGCCGGATCGACCCCGATTTCACGCGCTTTCTGGTCGGCGTGCGGTCTTGGCCGGAATTCATGCACATCCGCCTTGAGGAAATTACTTGGGGCGGCGTGGTGGTCGACGGTATCCCGTCGCTCGATAACCCGAAACTGATTGCCGCCGGCGAAGCCACGTATCTCATGGACGACGACCTTGTGTTCGGCGTCGCAATCAACGGCGACGTCCGTGCCTATCCGTTGCGCATCATGGGCTGGCATGAAATGTTCAACGAGACCATCGGCGGCGTACCGGTCGCGCTTGCCTATTGCACGCTCTGCGGCGCCGGCATCCTGTTTGAAACGCTGGTCGAGGGCCGCGACAAGCCGTTCGTCTTCGGCTCGTCGGGGTTTCTCTACCGCTCCAACAAGCTGATGTTCGACCGTGAAACCGACAGCCTGTGGAACCAGTTTACCGGCAAGCCGGTCGCCGGGCCGCTCTACGACAGCGACATCGAACTGAAGATGCGCCCGGTGGCGATCACGTCTTGGGCAAAGTGGCAGGCCAAACATCCGAACACCCGCGTGCTATCCTTGGATACCGGCCATCGCCGGGACTACGGCCCCGGCGTGGTCTATAGTGACTACTTCTCGAGTCCGGATCTGATGTTTCCGACCATCGTGCGCGATGAAAGCCGGGTCCAACGCAAGGACCAAGTCTTCGGCATCCGTGGTCTCGGCGCCGCCAAAGCGTGGCCGTTGACGGCATTTCAGGGCGGCGCCGTGATCAACGACGCGGTCGGCGAGCGCACCGTGGTTTTGCTGGGCGATGCTGCGACCCGCACCGTGCGCGCCTACGACCGCCAGGGCATACGGTTTGAAGCCACCGACGACGACACGAGCCTAGCCGGCCCCGGCGGTGTGTGGCGGGTCGAAGAATCCCATCTGACCGGCCCCGACGGTCAAAAAATGCCGCGGGTTGCCGGTCACGTCAGCTACTGGTTTGCCTGGGATGGCTATCTCGGTGTCGAGAGCGCCCTGTACTCTGAAAAAAACGCGCGGGAATAAGAACGGCTTAACCGCCTGCCGCGACCCTGCTCAGGGCCGTCTTTAGATCGTCCGCGTTCATGACCGGCACGAACTCGACGGCCGCGTCCAGTGCTGAAAACAGCGGTTCGGCGAATTCCGGGATCTGCGTGGTATCAGCCATATCGAACACGATCATGCCTGCGCGCTCGCCATGCTCGGGCCAGAAATATGCCGCTTCCGGGTTGAGTTGCTCCAGCAACGTCTGGATCGTCTGCCCCATAGTGCCATCGCTGACCGCCTCGTTACCTTTCTCTACCGGCACCGTCCATCTCAACATCATGCGCATCGTTTTGTCCTCCCAATGTTTGCTATCCTACGGATCAACGTCTGGCAGTTAAGACGCCGCGGCACAGACATTCAAGCAGATTTCTTCGAATTCCCGCGCGACAGCCCCGGCCGAAAAACGCTCGACGACGAATTGCCGCGCGTTGCGCGACAAATCGGCCCTAAGCCCGCCGTCATCGATCAGGCGAATGACCGCTTCAGCGAACGCTTCCGGCGTATCGGCAATAAGGCAGTGTTCTTCGCCTGTTAGCTCTAGACCCTCGATGCCGATCGATGTCGAGACCACCGGACAGCCAAGCGCCATTGCTTCAAAGGCCTTGATCCGGGTGCCACTGCCGACACGGAGCGGAATGATGTAAACATCACCGTCCGATATGTGCGGACGGACGTCGTCCACGAAGCCGGTAATGCGCCACGGCAGCCCTCTACGTTTGACATCCGACGTCAAGTGTTTTGGCGGATTGCGCCCTACCACCGTCAGCCGAAGATCCGCGCGCGCTTCAATGATCAGCGGCCAGATCTGTTCCATGAAATAGACGACGCCATCAACGTTGGGCGCCCAATCCATCGATCCGACGAAGACAAGGTTTCGGCCTCTACCGGCATTGGGCACCTTATGTTCAAAACGATCGACCGCCACACCGGTCGAAATCGCTTTCGCGTTCTGAACGCCGTAGCGTCGTTTCAAGATATCGCCATCGCGGTCCGACACCGCAATTACCGCGTCCTGCTCCCTCAGGACGTGGCCTTCGAATTCGATCATTTTGCGGGCCTGGCTTCGCCACACCCATTTTTTGAAGACATTTTTGTCAATGCTTCCGAGACGTTCGAAGATTTCCGCTTCGACATTGTGGGCAAACAGCACCGTCGGCACGGAAGTCTGCTGCGGAAATAGGATAGCCGTATGGGCAAAATCGATTACCGCGACGTCGGGGCGTCTATCAAGCTCTTCGGCAACCAGCCGACGCGCGGCCGCCGACCGGTCGGAGAGTACCGACAGCGGCAATCGGTCCAACAATTGAAGAATTCTATACGGCGATCTGGATCCGTTTTTCGCCGTTTGCGGCCAATGCACGAAACGGTCGGATACTGCATTGATTTCGGTGGCCCAACGGTCATGGTCAGGCGGAGCCGGCGACACAAGGGTGATGTCGAAGCGGCCACCCTTCATACCCTGCAGGACGTCGCGCGTGCGGATCTTGCCGCCGCTATCGCTCGGAAACAGGAACCAAGGCGCAACGAAAAGCAGGTGTCTTTTTGCCGGCGCCCCTGAAGCGACCCTCACCAACAAATGCCCTCGTAGTCAATGCCCGCGGTGGATTCGAGTGTCGGCACGCCTTGCAGATCAATGACCGTTTTTCCTTTGGCTCCGGCTGCCAACTGCGGCTCCAGCTTCGGCTCGACGTGGCCGACAATGACGACGTCGGCCTGTGCCAGGGCTGCGTCGAGATCGGCGACCAAAAGCCGCTCCAAATGGGGAATTTCCCTTTCAATGAAGGCTCGGTTGGCGCCGATAAGACGGCTCATTTGCACGTCGGCATCATAGATTTTCAAAGGATAGCCTTTACCAATCAATTTTTCGGCCAATGCAACCAAGGACGATTCCCGCAGGTCATCGGTTCCCGGCTTGAATGCCAATCCGAGGAGAGCGATGGAACGGCGGCCGCCTCTGGTCGCCAGGTCGAAAGCACGCTCGATATGGTTCTCGTTGCTTGCCAAAACGCTTGAAAGCAGTGGCAGATCGACGTTTTTGTCGCGGGCAAGCGACAGAAATGCCCTGAGATCTTTCGGCAGACAAGACCCGCCAAACGCATATCCGGGGCGCAGATACGCCGATGATATGTTTAATGCAGTGTCTCGGCAAAAGACGTCCATGGCCTCCCGGCCATCGACCCCGCAGGTTCTGAGCAAGCTGCCGACCTCGTTGGCAAAGGATATCTTAAGGGCATGGAAACTGTTGGAAAGAAACTTGACCGCTTCTGCCAGCCGGCAATTGGTTCGGATCAAGGGGGCTTCGAGGCCACCATACAAATCTTCAGCCCAGGCGGCGGAACATTTGTCGGCCATGCCGACGATCGTGTAAGGCGGATGGCGAAAGTCGCTGATCGAACTCCCCTCCCGCAAGAACTCGGGATTGCAGCCAAGCGCCAAGTCCGTACCAATGTTCCGGCCCGCCGCCTCAGAAAGCCGCGGCGCGATATGCCCTTCCGTCGTCCCGGGCACAACCGTACTGCGTACGATGACGGTATGCGGCCCGGGTTTGGCCCGGAGGGCGGCGCCAATATCGTCTACTACGGTATCGATTGCGGCGAGGCTGAGCGATCCGTCCAGAGCGCTCGGCGTTCCCACCGATATCAGGGACACATCACTCTCGGAAACCGCCTCACCAACATCCTGCACCGCCCGGAGCCGGCCTGTCTGGACTTGTTCCCGCACTAACTCGGCAATACCGTCCTCGACAATCGGCGCAACGCCGGCGTTGATTTGCTGGACCTTCGTTGGATTTACGTCGACGCCAATGACCTCATTGCCAAGCGCGGCAATACCGGCCCCTGAAGCAACGCCCACATAGCCCATTCCGAAAATCGAAACCCGCATCGTTATGCCATTTCACAATTGTTCGCTTTGCCAGGACGCCGGCATATCTGCAACATACTCACGAATTTCTCCAAACTCTTGCCTCTGCATCACGTTCCCGAGGTAAAAACAAAACATTCGGATTCATGAATCCCTTTATTCCGTAATACTCTCGATTCGCGTGTTTCCTTGGTGAAAATTGACTAAATGGCTGCTTTTTGCCCTCAAACGTGAACCAGCCTTCATAGTCCATATCGCAAAGAAATTGAAATGTCTCAACCAACCCATCTTCATAAATCAATGGCGCGACTTCGGTCATAATGATCGGCCGGCACCGGGCAATCGTTTCACAAGCCCCCCTAAGGACCGCGACTTCATTCTGCTCGACATCGATTTTGATAAATCCAACGTCGTCAAATCCTTCGCTATCCATGCTGACCACGGAAACCCGGTGGCGCTCGACAGACTGAGCGCTGGTATATTCCTGCGTGATGCTGCCCAGTTCATGCATCATCCGATCGGCGAAGACGGGAACGAACAGATCCATCGTGCAAAGCGAATCCGACACGGCCTTCTCCCGAACATCCACGGTCGGGAATATGCGCCTCAGGCGTGACGCAAGCTGCGGATTGGGTTCGAATGCAACCACGCGAGAGGCGTAGCGTTGCAGGAAATACGTATATGTGCCGATATTGGCGCCAACGTCGATCGCCGGCCTTGAACGATCACAGAGTTGCTTCAGGGCCCGCAGCTCCGGCTCGCCTCGCCAGTAGTGATCAATCACCTGAACCCGAATTTCCATCGCCTCAGGGAGCATATCGCGTACGAAGCTTTTGACCGACATTCCCGAAAGTCCCCTAACGCCAGCTTCGATGATAACGGAGCAATTCCGGCGTTGAAAGCATGGCCGCCGCCCGTGTCATGAAAGTAATACTCTCCGGCTTGAAGCAAGAAAACCTTGTGAGATCACTGTACGACATCGCCACCCGGGCGGTACTGGATCAACTGTTGATGCGACACCCGGCTTCGCGATGGGCATGGGCGGCTTGGTACCCCGGCAGGGCGTGCTGTCTTTACCAGTCCTAGGTCGCGGCCATGAAATCGACGATGACCCGGGCCAGGTTTTCGCCTTTGTCTTCTTGCAGGAAGTGGCCGCCGCCTTCGATGGTCACGTGCGCCTGGCCCGCGGCTCCGGGTATCCGCGTTTGAAATACTTTCTCGCCGCCGGCGGTAATCGGGTCGCCATCGGAGAACGCGGTTAGGAACGGCTTCTGCCATTGCCGATAGACCTCCCAGGCCTTCAGATTCGCAGCAGAAGCCGGATCGTCGGCAGAAATCGGCACCAATAGCGGAAACTGCCGCGCACCTTCTTTGTAGCTTTCATCCGGGAACGGGGCGTCATAGGCGGCGATGACATCGTCGGTCAAATCGCGCACGCTGGCGCCGTTTATGATGGCGCCGACCGGAAATTGGGGGGTTTCCTGGCTGAACGTCCGCCAACGCATGAAGGCGTCGGACGGCGCGCCTTCACCGGTGGCTAGGCCGGTATTGGCGACCACGATGCGCCGGAAGCGGTCGGGATTCTCAGCCGCCAGCCGCAAGCCGATCAGGCCGCCCCAGTCCTGGCACATCAGAGTCAGATCGCGGGCGTCGACGGCTTCAAGCCAGGCGGTCATCCAGTCGACATGGGCCTGGTAGGTGTAGTCGGACCGCTTGGTCGGTTTATCGGAGCGGCCGAAGCCAACCAAATCCGGCGCCAGCACGCGATGGCCGGCAGCCGTGAGGACCGGGATCATCTTGCGGTAGAGATAACACCAAGACGGTTCACCATGCATGCAAAGCACGGTTTGTGCCCCGGCGCCCTCGTCCAGATGATGCACCCGCAACCGACCGCCCTCGCCGTCGGCAACCTCGACGTAATTGGGCGCAAAGGCAAACCCAGGAAGATCCTGGAACCGGTCGTCCGGCGTTCTCAAAAATTCCATTGTCTTGCTCCGGCTGGGTGGGCCGCCATTATGCGTGCGGCGCGGGTCGCCGCAATGGCGTCGTGCCTGAATTGGCCGCCGGTATTTTATGACGCGTGCTCCCGCATGAAAAAATGTCAGCCCGCAGATGAGAAAGCATCGTTTGTAAAAGCCGGCGGCGCGCCCAATTCTCCCATTACCGAAATCAATCAGGGCCGGATGACGGATCGGCTTCTGGTTCGCCAATCTCAAGGGAAACCGATGAGCACGATCGACCAAACCGCTTTCACCGGAACCCCGGCACAGACCCGATCCACCGGCTCGGCCAATCGAAGCCGTGCTGTCGACAGGCTGCTGAACGGATCCATTGGCGGCACGTTATGGCGGCTTTCCGCGCCCAATACGATCGGTTTCCTGGTCACCAGCGGCGTCGCGGTGGCGGAGATGTGGTATGTCGGCCAGCTCGGCACCCAGTCGCTGGCCGGATTGGCGCTCGGCTTCCCCATGTTCATGCTGATGATGATGTTAAGCGCAGGCGCCATGGGCGGTGCCATGGCCGCCGCCGTGGCGCGGGCTGTCGGCGCCGGCCGGGCCGACCGCACGGAAGCGCTGGTTTGGCACGCGCTGGTGATCGCGCTGGTCACCGGCGGCCTGTTCAGTCTGGCGTTTCTGGCGTTCGGGCCGGCGCTCTACACCTTCCTCGGCGGCACCGGCGGCACATTAGCGGCAGCTGTCGATTATTCGAACGTCTTGTTCACCGGCATCTTGGTCGTCTGGCTGTTCAACGCGTTCGGCAGCGTGTTACGCGGCGCCGGCGACATGAAATCGCCGGCGCTCGCCATGATTTTGGCGGCGGCGGTGCAAATTCCGTTTAGCGGCGCGCTGGCCTTGGGATGGGGCCCGCTGCCGCGCCTCGGCATTGCCGGTGTCGCTTGGGGGACATTGATGGCGTACGCGATAGCAACCGTGTTCTTAGGCGTTCTGTTAATGTCCGGTCGCCGCGGCATTCGGTTGCGGGTGCGTGCCCTGCAATTGCGCTGGGCTTTGTTCAAGGACATTTTGCGGGTCGGTTTGGTGGCAAGCGCAAGCCCCGTACTGACCGTCACCACGGTCATTCTCCTGACCGGACTTGCCAGCCGGTTCGGCGATGCCGCCCTCGCCGGCTTCGGTATCGGATCGCGTCTGGAATTCCTGCTCATCCCGGTCATATTCGGTATCGGCGCCGCGTTGATCGCCATGGTCGGCACCAACATCGGCGCCGGGCAAATGGCACGCGCCCATCGCATTGCCTGGATCGGCGGCGCCGCGGCGACCGTAATCGCCGGCCTGATCGGCAGCGCCGCGGCACTATGGCCGGAAGCCTGGGCAACTATCTTTACGGACAACGGGGCGGTGTTGGTTGCCGCCTCCGCCTACCTCATAATCGTCGCACCATTTTATGCCTTCCACGGCCTTGGATTGTCGCTCTATTTTGCCTCCCAAGGCGCCGGCACGGTGATCTGGCCAGTCGTCGCCGGCGCCCTGCGGCTCGCCGTGGCCGCAGGCGGCGGCATACTTGCGGTGCTCTTCTTCGATGTCACCTTCGAGGGAATGTTGGTGTTCGTGGCCGCCGGCATGGTGGTGTTTGGCCTGGGTACGACGTCGTCCGTATGGTTTGGCGCGTGGCGACGTGTCGCCCCTATGGGTCTGTAGCGTTGAACCAAGGGTCTTTGGCCGCCATCATTCTTCGAGCCTGACGCCAAGCGAGCCCAGAGCGGTTGCCGGGACAACGATTTACCGTGATCATGGTCGACACTGTGTTGTCAGTCCGGTGCCATAGACAAGGTGACCCGCGATCATGCCGAATATCAGCGACACGCAAATTCGCGCTCGGTTTCAGCGGGACCGTTACGCGAAACTCGGATCGCTGATCGATTCTGAGTTCGCGGCGCAACTTTACGGTTACGTCAAAGCGCGCTCAGAAGGCGTTCACCGTACGGCTTCATCGTTGGCGGGTCTGGACGATGTGGCCGAAGACTATGCCGACCCGATAATGGAGCACGTATTGCGCGGTGCCCTACCACGCATCGAAAGCTTGACAGGCCTTGAACTCTTCCCGACCTATTCGTTCCTTCGCCTCTACCGGCGCGGCAGCATCTTGCCTACACACCGGGATCGGGAGGCTTGCGAGATTGGCGTAAGCCTGCATCTCGGCCAAAGCGGCGACCGCCCCTGGCCATTGTGGATAAAGGGTCCGAACGGCCAAAGCGCCGTCGACCTCGGCCCCGGCGACGCATTGATCTACCGTGGCATGGAATGCGCGCACTGGCGTGACGCATTGCAAGGCGATGATTTCGCGCAGATCTTTCTCCACTATGTCGACAAACAGGGGCCGTATGGCGAATGGCGATTCGACAAACGGTCTTCGCTCGGCATCGCCGATCCGACGTCGCCGCAATAATGCGCCCCACCGGAAAATCCGACCGCAACGCCGGCTCGACGCCGGGCAAAGTTGACTATTCCGTGGTCTGTACGGACGTCAATGACTATGTCGACTGGCAATGCGAGCTATTGGAATACAGCTGGAACGATGTCGGCCAATCCGGTGAATTGCTTCGGCTGGTCACATGCCCGCCGTCACAGCGCCTACCGCGGAGCCGTCATGCCCGCGTAATCAGGATAGCGGACAAAAGCGACCGAACGGGCGGTTACCTCGCATTCGAACGCCTATTCGCATTGCAGGATTGGCTAAGCCGTGACCGTCCCGACGGATCCGTGTTGATTTTGGATCCGGATTGCGTATTTCGTGCGCCCGTCACCAACGGCGCCGAACCCGGCCGCCCGCGCGCGACCCATTGGCTCGAACTGCCGGATCACCGCGGTGTACAGCCCGCGACGTGGCCGGCAATCATCCATACGCGCGATTTAGAACGGCTTCTGCCGTCATGGATTTCGTTCACGCGGGCGATCTTCTCATCGACAGGGCGTTGGGAAAGCGACATGTACGCACTGGTCTCGGCGGCGGCAAGCCTCGGCCTCCGCTTTAGCCTGGAACAAATTAGCGCCTTTGTCAGATGGCCCGACAGCGCGTGCCGCGACGCACCGATCGTGCACTACGCGCACGACACCTACGCATCAGACGACCGATTGATCTGGTCCAAACGCACATACGAGCCGTGGTCGGCTGTAGAGAGGGCTGATGCGGCGAAGCACGACTATTGCCGAGACCTGCTCAGGATCCTCAACACCTATGCCCGAGAGAGACGGTCTAAGCCCTAGGTTGGAGGCCGGGTTCCCGCATAGGCCGGACGTTCGGCAGCGCTTACCGTGGCAAGCACCAGCGGCACAACGTAGGCCACCTTCGCGCCTTTACGAACAAAGTCCCTGCGGCTTACATCCTCGGGGCTTTGCTGACCCTGAATTTTGTCTTCACTCATTTCCGCTACTCCGATGTTTGCGGCCCGTGACCGCTATCTTACGGACGCTTGTTCAAAATTCCAACGGCAAACTCAAATGGTGCTGATAGATCCTGTCACGGTGGGCCAGCAAGGCCGGATCAAGCGCGGCGAGGACGTCGGGATCCGTCGACTGATAGAGCAGGCGCCGCGAGCCCGGCATAGGATTCTGCGCTTCCGGCATCGGCGCCAGCAATTGCGAGAAACAAGCCCAGTAAAGATCCGCCGCCGTAAACCCCTCGCCCACCAAATAGTCGCTGCCGGCCCGCTGTTGGGCACGCAATCGTTGGCATAGCATTCCCAGGATATCGGTGATGCGCGCGGTGGCGCCGGACAGCGCCTGTTCACTGAAACCATAGCGGTCCGCCAAGGCATCGGCGGCTTTCCGGGTGCGCGGATCACCGCTCGTCTCCGCAGCATCATACAGGGTTACAATCAGCTGCAGCCGGCGCTGCCAGGCGAGGCCGCCTTCGGACGCCAACTCGGCGATGATGCCGAGCATCTCGGCCCGCCCAGCCGAGGTCGGCGGCAGCAGCACCGGTGCACTGCTGGCACCAAGCCGCTCGGCCAGCATCAGGATTTCATGCCATCCGATGCGCGCTGGTTCATCATCGAAGACCGCGATGGGCGCGTTGCGGTGGCCGGTCCAATCAAACAGGTCCTGGTTTCGGCCGCCACCGTTCTGCGCCATCGGCACGTAGGGAACCATCTTGACCTCGAACAGGTACTTCGCCGCCTGGCTCCATGGTCCCGGCAACCCCCTGGTCAGCGCCAGGCGCAGACCCGGTAATTCCTTTGCATCGGCTACGTCAACATAGTGCATCGATACCTCCGTCCGGCGGAACACTATCACACTGACGATTTCAATGTTGACATGATACCAATTCGTATTATATCAACATGATACCTAATGGTATCGTATGAGGTTTGACATGTCACAGTCGCGCGACCGCATTGCCGGGTCGGCACGATGATCGCCCGCAACCAGGCGCCGGACGTCCAAGGCGCGTTCCGCGCGCTCGCCGATCCAACGCGACGGGACATCCTGGTCTTGTTGAGCCGGCAGGACATGACCATCGGCGAGGTCTCCGGCCGGTTTGCCATGACCCGCGCCGCGATCAAGAAACATTTGACCATATTGGAGGAAGGGCAGCTCATTTCGGTCCGCGCCCGCGGGCGCGAGCGCATCAACCACCTTGAGACCGCCAATCTCAAGGCCGCGGCCGAGTGGCTCAACTATTTCAATCATTTCTGGGACCAACGCCTAGCCGCTTTGCGCGACGCCGTCGAAAACGCCGAGGGAAATACCGATGACTGACACCACGACAATTCTAAAAACCATGTTCTTCAAAGCCGCCCGCGAGACCGTCTGGGCGTTTCTGACGGAAACCAATAAATTGGCGACGTGGTTCCATCCAACCGCACTCGATCTTGCCGAAGGTGAAGAATACCTTTGCGTCCGCACGGCAAACGACGGCGCGGTCGTACCCCAAATCTGGGGCAGAGTGCTGGAGATGGACAGGCCAAGTAAGCTCATTATGACATTTGAAATCGCTCCATTTGAGGGCCGGGAAACCGTCGTCACCTGGATATTGGAAGAGGCCTCGGGCGGAACCCGTCTCACGTTGAAGCATGAAGGCATAGCAGAAGCGTCGGGCGCCGCCGCCCTGAACCTGCTGCTGGCGCTCGATCACGGCTGGGACGAACATTTGGATGGCCTGCGTAAATCAGCGATCTGAGGCTCTCATTGTCGAAGCGTTGGCGCGAAGCCTTGCGTCAGCGGCCAGTTCCTCAATAATTCAAGATCATTTGGTCGCCGAAACGAGGCAGGCATGATCGACGTAAACGGAATGGCGCACGTCATACTGACGGTCAGTCACTATGACGAAGCCAAGGCATTCTATTCCCGATTGATGCCGGCGCTTGGCCTCGAATGTGTCTTTGACGGCAGCAACATGTGCTATTTCGTCGGCGGCCGAACCGCACTTGGCATCCAGCCCTGCACGCCGGAACACGCCGGAAAGCGCTTCGATCAGGGCCGGGTCGGTCTGCACCACATTTGTTTCCGTGCCCGCTCGGCCGAGGACGTGGATCGCGTCCAGGCGCTGCTGGAAGACATGGATGCGCACATCGTCAGCCGGGCCAAGGAAGGCCCGTGGGCGCCGGGATATTACTACGTACTCTGTGAGGATCCCGACGGCATCCGGGTCGAGGTCAACTTCGTCCCCGGCCATGGGGTGCTCGCCAAAGACGCGACATTCAATCCAGCCAACGATTGGCGGCAATAGCTGTTCCGGAACAGGAGATTTCAATGGAATTAACGACGGTATTATACGAGAAGCGTGACGCGGTCGCCTATGTCACGCTCGACCGGCCGGACAAGCTGAACGCCATGAACGAAACCATGCACCGGGAGCTCGCCCAGGTCTGGGCCGACTTTCGTGACGACCCGGCGCTCAGGGTCGCCATATTGGCCGGCAACGGCAGATGCTTCAGCGCCGGCGCCGACTTGTCCAGCGGAGCGCCGAAATCCCGATATCGCTATACCGGCGAATTTCCCGACATCACCCGCACGCAAGGTGTCTACAAACCCATCGTCGCCGCCCTGCATAGCCATGTCGTCGGCTACGGCATGTGGATCGCGCTCGATACCGACATCCGCGTCGCCACCGAAGACACCTCCTTCTGGCTGCCGGAGCCGCAATGGGGCATCGCGACGATTCCCGCCGCCTGGTTTCCGAAACTGATGCCTTGGGCGATCGCCTCGGAACTTCTGTTGATGGCCGAACGGGTCGATGCGCGACGCGCCTACGAGGTCGGGTTGATCAACAAGATCGTGCCCGCCGACCAACTGATGGCGGCAGCGGAGAAAGCCGCGGATCGGTTGTGCGCGCTCAGTCCTGCGGCGGTCCAAGGTATGAAGGAATCCATGGTGCGTGCCAGCAATCTCGATTACACCGCCGTCGACCAGATCACCGACTGGGTGCAAAACCGCGTCATGAATTCCGAAGACCGGCAGGAAGGCGGCCGCGCCTTTGTCGAGAAGCGTGAGGCGCGCTGGCCAAACGCCTGAGCGACCGTCGGCACAATCAGCTACTTAGGGCGAATGGCGAGCGTGTAGGCAAAGCCCGCATAGGAACCGAGCCGGTCGCCGGTGTTGGCTTCGATTTCGAAACCGGCGTCCTCTCGGTCCATCGTCGCGACGAAGAACTTCGTTGGGTATCGGTCGAACATGGCGGTGCCCTCGACCCGCAATTGGCCGCGTTCGTAGAGGCCTTTCAGCCATAGCTGGCCGCCGCCCATTTTGTTGTACATTTCCGTTTCGAAGACGCCGGAGCTGACGTCGAAGTCGCCTTCGAAGCGGCCGACGCGAATCCCTTCCTGCGGTGATACGAACTGGATCGAAACCGACCAGCGCCCTTCCATTCCACCAGCGGACTCAACCGCCGGTACGCGCGATATCGGCGCCACCGCCACTGGCTGCTTCTGCGGTTCCGGCTGCTTGCCCACAGCCCGCAGCCGCTTGAGTTTGAGCCGGGCCAGCGTGGTGAAATTGCCGTTCGGAAACTGCGTCAAATAGGCTTCGAACTCGAGAGGCTCGGTGCTGTTTTTCACAGATTCCCAATAGGCCAACTCGACATCCAACCGCTCGTTCCGACCCCCGGAAGCCGGCGCCGCGGCCGCCGGCGAACTTGATACAGCAGGCGCCTCGGCCTTGATCGGGTTGAACAGGAAGCGTCCCTCGATGGGCGACGAGGACAGCCAGGGCTCCTGCACCCCCTTGGTCGCCGCACTGACCATTACGCCAACGCGATTGAACATGTCGAGGACATCGCGATTAGGCAGACGGAAGGCTTTGGCCAGTGCTGTCGTGAACGGAGAATTCACACCGCTGCCGTCGGCGGCAACGTCGCCGGGCCGGGTCGCGTAGCTTATGATCGTGCCGGCAGGCGCATCCAGGCGCCCGAGGCCGCGGCCAATCGCTCTCAGCCCCCTGCCGGCGAACGGATTGTTGCGGCAGGAATCCAATATCACCATGTTCAATGGATTGCCCGCGAGCTCCATTTGGTGGAGCACGAGATTGACGTCGATGAGCTCGAAAGAGACATCGCCCTCACCTTCAATCGACGCGTCCACCGGGATCAGATAATTGCGCCCGCGATATTCAATGGCATGTCCGGCGTAATAGAACAGGCCAACGGCATCGGTCGATGCCAGCCTACGCGCGAACGCCCGTATCGCCTTCTCGAACGACGCCCGATCGAGGTCGAGATTGGAGCCCGCGCTGATGATCTCAAAGCCGAGGTCGCGCAAAGTGTCGCCGATAAGCCGCGCGTCATTGGCCGGGTTGGCGAGCGGCGCGACGTTTTGGTAGGCGCTATTGCCGACGACAAGGGCGATACGCTCTTCAGAATGCGCAATGTTTGGGTGCAGCAAATATACAGCGAATAAGAGTTGTAACGCCGGCCACTTCAGTCTCAGCATCAGACATCTCCGTCCTGTTCACCGGTCGGCGCCGTTCACGGGCCGGCCGATGCTTCGGCGGTGTATCGCTGCCCAACTCTTTCGAAACGATCTCTGAGATCAGCGGAAAGGATAGCTTGCCGATGGAGGTTTGGCAATTGAGCCGGAAATGGGGTGGTGGGTCACTTTGAAAATGGCTGATTTTGACATTCTCTTGGAATCACCCAAAGCACATGCCACATTATGGGTATGACAGATCAAACACGAAAGAAGCGTCCGCGCGATCCCAACCAACTTGCAAAACGAATCGTGGACATCGCGATAGGGGAGGCCAGCGACCCTGAAGAAACCACCTACACCAAACGTGCCAGCAAGGCAGGCAAGAAAGGCGGACCTGCTCGCGCCCGTTCATTAACGCCCGAACAACGCAGCAAAATAGCGCGGTCTGCTGCTGCCGCACGCTGGAAGAAAAGCGACTAGGCCGCGTCGTGCTTATATTCTAATGCCGCCTCTCGCTCGGCAACATCGTCAGTTATGTCCAAGATTAATTGGATTGGCTTTTTATCTAGAATCGTTTCGTTGAAGTGATCAACATCCATCTTCATTTGGAAGCAATCATCCACTACATTTCGCCGTCGTTGGGCAATGGATTTTTCCATGAAACTTCTGGAAGCGTTTTTATCAATGTCGGCCCATAAGCTTAGCTGAACGCCGCCGATATTTGTTTTAACTGCGTGCTTCGCGCGATACCAACGTTTCCCGTCGAAACGCTTTTGAGCACGCGCCCCTTCAGCTATCGCAATACGACAAAGTTTCCGCACGTCTTGAGGGCCAGGGACAAATAGGCCCATCATCAAGGCCCAGTCTGCTACCTCATCAAGCGAAACAGGTTCAGGATTAACTTCGTCCAAATACCGGTCAAAAATATCTGCGGCCTGCTCTTTCTTGGTCGCCATTGCAGGTCTCCTCATAGGGTTACGGGCGCCACTTCGCCGAATCCATCAACCACGCTAACTGGCAATAGATTCTTGCGAACATTTACAAGCCACTTTCGAAGCCAAGCATAGTCATCTTTAAGATACTGAATTTGCCCTACAACAATTGCGGGATGAACTTCGGAAAGCCCAGCAAATCCAATTACATCTCTTTCAGAAATATATGGAGACTTTCGAGCATAGAATGAAAGTAGTCTTTCGCGAGGAAAGGCGAAGCTTAGCGAAGCCGCGTTAGCCACTCGCTCTTCTTCCTCAACTCCCTCGCCATCGGAAGCACCTTCGCCGTCTAAGTCATCTATGATGCCTTTGCTGCCAACACCGTGACCACACAGCACATGCTCAATTTCGTGCCTCAACACGAACCAGAAATTGTCCAATCGATTATGTCGAGTTGTTAGGCCAATGACAGGCTCGTTGTCCGATAGCCAAGTGCAAACGCCATCAATTTTACAGTTGCCGAGTCTCTCGACGACAACGAAGCGCACCCCGGCACCATTCAATAAAGCGGGAACATGTCGAATGTCATCAGCATCAATCATTAGCGCCCTAAGATCACTTAAAATATTCCGTAGTTTCTCTGTATCGTATGCGGGCACATCTATTCCGCGCGCGACTTGTCGAACCCTAAAAAGCCAAGCAAGCTCTTCGGGTGTATGCTCTCCGATAGTCTTTTTCGCCGCCGCCGCAAATTCCATATGTTCAATATCTTCCAGGCGATTAACCTCAAAGTGGCGCATGAATTGCAGCTCAAGCACGCTTTGTTCTGCTTCTACAAGCCACCCGCGATGGATCATTTCTCGGACTGGATAAAAACCTTGCATTAGCGCTCTTGCACCAATGGCAGGATCGGGCTCACGAGCTTCGCGTAATTCCCAATCTTTTTGCAGTCCCGCCCAGAGATCAGCAGACGTTCCAAATGCCTCAGCCAACGCTTTAGCCATCTCCGCAGTAATGCCGGATTTTCCAGAAATGATTTTATTCACTGTCTGCTCTGTGTAGCCTAAAATGAACGCTAGATCACGTTGCGACCAGCCGCGAGCTTCGATCTCTTCCCGGATGTAAACGCCAGGAGGCTCTGCGAAGTTATCGAAAATCGGTTCCATTTTATTCGCCTCCTTTATTCGTAATGGTTGCTGATTTCTTTGATGACAATCTCCAGTGGATTGCGGTCTCTGTCGATCTCGAGAATAAGCCGCCACTGATCATTTAGTTTTATTGATCGTTGGCCGTCGCGCTTACCTCGAAGTTTTTCGTAGTGAAGGCTTTTCATTGCATATAAATCTCGTTCATCTGCTGCGTTTCGAAGCAGGCGAATTTTTCGGCGCGCAGCTTGTACGACTGGCACTGGCAACCGTAGGCGATACGCTTGATTGGTCTCAACAAGTGGCGTTTCACCATCTTCAAACCGAACCTTCATTAGCTCATTTTATCATTCTATGCTGATTTGTCAATAAACAATTAAACACATGCGTTAATTTGATCATTATGCTTGACTTGTGGTGTTATAAAAATTATCATTTTTTGTTATGAACAAACTTGCTTCCGAAACCCGCGCCCAAATCCTTCACTTACTCTGTGAAGGCACTTCAATCCGTGCCGTCACGCGCCTTACGGACGTCAGCAAGAACACCGTTGCGAAGTTGCTGATCGACGCGGGCAAGGCTTGTGAGGCTTATCACGACGCTAATGTCCGTGACGTGAAAGCAACGCGCATCCAAGTCGATGAAATCTGGACGTTCACTTATGCAAAGCAGAAAAACGTCTCGACTGCGAAGGCAGCGTCTTTGAATGCGGGCGGTACTTGGACCTGGACTGCTCTCGACGCCGAAAGCAAAATGATCGTGTCCTATTTGGTCGGCGGCCGTGACAGTGAATACGCCATTGAGTTCATGGACGATGTTGCATCTCGGCTGGCCAATCGCGTCCAGCTTGCGAGCGACGGCCACAAGTCCTATCTCGAAGCCGTTGAAGGGGCCCTCGGCACTGATATCGATTATGCCTTGCTTGTGAAGATGTACGGCGCCGCTCCCGAGAGCACCAAAGGTCGTTGTAGTCCGGCCGAATGCACAGGCGCCCGCAAGATGCGAGTCGAAGGCGACCCAGACCTGGATCACGTCATCACATCTTATGTCGAGCGGAACAACCTGACCATGCGGATGCATATGCATCGACTCACGCGGCTGACGAACGGTTTTTCCAAGAAGGCAGAGAACCACGCCTACGCCGTAGCGCTCCACATAATGTATTACAACTTTGTGCGTGTTCATTCGAAGCTGCGCATGTCACCAGCGATGACGGCCGGCGTCACCGACCGGCTTTGGGAAATCAGTAATATTGTCGAATTGGTTGAAGAGGCTGAGGCGGTACAGCCTCGAATGCGGGGTTCTTACAAGAAAGGGAGTGCATAGAATGCTTACTCGCGCCGAAATCTTAGAGCGGTACGGATTACCTGATTCTGCGTCTTTCGAAATGGAACCAGCCCGTCTCGATGAGGCGCAATGGAGAATCAAAGTCAGCTGTGAAGACGGCACGTCAATTCATATGGGCAAAGGGCATGCGGCGCGCCTTGCTGATGAAATTCGCAAAATAGATAAGCGCCTCGCAAAACAACTAGATGCATGCATTACAGAGGCTAGGCTTCGCTAAGAAATTCAAACTGACCCACAGCCGGAAATGGGTACAAGCCACCGTAAATCCGTCGACACCGGATATCGTGACCAGGAGCAATCAATGCCCGCCATGCCCTTCCCTCGCGATAAACAGGAACTGCAGGCGATAGGCGCGGTCGCCGACAGCGGTAATGACAAGCCGGTTCTCATGCTCAACCTAAACCGCTATGCGCGCGATGCCGGTTATCCGCACGGGCAATTATACCGTAGCTACATGTCTGTCTTGGCAGATCTCCTGCCCCGCGTCGGCGGCAAGATCCTGTGGCGGATGCCGGTCTATGGCCAACCCGTCGGCGAACAGAAAATCGACGAAGTCCTGGCTGCCTGGTATCCGACGCACCGGGCTTTCCTTGAGCTGCCCAACGCGCCGGGTGCCGAAGAAAACTATCGTCTGCGGGGATTGTGCGTCGAATACGCGGTCATTCACCGCTGCCCGGGCGAGCAATACCCGTTCAGTCCGGCGTGAGCCGTTGAGCATCGCGCTACCGTCACGATAGACTGCATTCCATCATCGATTAGGAGGCCATCGACCATGCGAATAGGCATATCGTTGCCGGTGAGAGAACTGGGGAACGACATCGGCGCCATCAAAGACTTCGCCCAAGCTGCCGAAGACCTCGGCCTCACCCATTTGCGCGTACCCGAACAGATCATCCGGCCCGACAGCGGCCCGCTGCACGAGCCGTTGACCCTGATGGCCCTAATCGCCGGTGCAACGAATAAGATCGAGCTGGTGCCCTCGGTGATCATGTTGCCGGCGCGGCAGACCGTGCTGGCCGCCAAACAGGCGGCGACCTTGGACGTACTGTCCAGCGGCAGGCTTCGGCTCGGCATCGGCGTCGGCCGGAATGAAGCGGAATATTCGGCCCTTGGCGCCGCGTTTCACAATCGCGGCGCCCGGTGCGAAGAACAGATCGCCCTGTTGCATTTACTCTGGACGCAAGAGTCCGTCGATTTCGATGGCCAATGGGACCAAGTGCATGGCGTCGGGCTTAACCCACTGCCGGTGCAGCGGCCAATTCCAATCTGGATCGGCGCCAGCGCCGTGCCGACGCCGCGCATTCGCCGCCGGATCGGGCGGCTCGCGGATGGCTGGTTCGTCCTCTGTTCGCCGGAAGAGTTCCCCGCCGTGCGCGACGACATTCGGCGTGAAGCCGAAGCGGCGGGCCGTGATCCCGCCGGCATCGGCATGGAGGCCGGTGTCGCCGTCGTCGGTCCGCGCGAAGCGGAATGGCAAGGCCGCGTGGCCGGTTGGCGTGAGGCCGGTCTCACACACCTATGTTTGCGCACATTGGGCGGCGGCCTGGCGGCGGGCCAACATATCCAGCGCATGCGCCAAGCCGCCGCCGAACTGCCTGTGTAAGATTTGGAGAACACCCAATGAAGGCATCCTACGACCGCGCCGCCGAAGATCTCGGCAACATCGTCGGCCTCGAACACGTCAATATCCGCGTGCCGGACCAACATTTGGCGACGCTGTTCTATGTCACCGGCCTCGGCTTGACCCGCGACCCTTATCTGGTCACCGGCGTCGTCAACATGTGGATCAATGCCGGCCGCAGCCAGTTCCATCTGCCGATCGGCGAGGCGCAACGGATGCGCGGACAGGTCGGCTTGGTGGTGCCGGACATCGACGCGCTCAGCCTGCGGCTGGACACAGTGCGCGAGCCCTTGGCCGGTACGGCCTTCGATTACACAATGCGCGGTCGGGCGGCCAAGCGCTATGTCGACGTGACCTGCCCCTGGGGCAATCGTATTCGCTGCCATGGGCCTGACCGGCGCTTCGGCCGCATCGTTCTCGGCATGCCCTATCTGGCATTCGACGTGGCCGAAGGGACGGCCGACGGTATCGCCCGGTTCTATCGCGAAATCATGTTGGCACCGGCAGCGGTTGAGACCGTCAACCGGCGCCCGGCCGCACGGGTTTCGGCCGGCCCCGGTCAGGAACTCCTGTTTCGTGAAACCAAGACACCGACAGCGCCCTATGACGGCCATCATATCCAGGTCTACGTCGCCGATTTCTCGCAACCCCATGCCCGCCTGCAGACACTCGGCCTGGTCAGCGAGGAGAGCAACCAACACCAATACCGCTTCCTCGACATCGCCGACCCCGAGACCGGCGAGCCGCTGTTCCGGCTGGAGCACGAAGTCCGCTCGATGACCCACCCGCTCTACGCCCGGCCGTTGATCAACCGCAATCCCGAGCAGACCAACAACGCCTTCGCCCCGGGCCACGAAGATCACGCCTGGGCGATGCCCTATCTGTAATCCGGTGCGGTTCTAGTCCTTGGCAGCCTTCACCAGTGACCTATCGGGGGAACAATGCTACCCTCGGCGAGTGGATTTCTTAAGGACGTAGAAGATGGCTCAGACGAAAGTCAGTGCGCAATGGCTGGAAACCTACCAGCAGAATTACGGCAGCGGCCCGTCCCAGTGGCGCTGGCTGGGCGCGCTGGACAAAGCCCATAACATTGAAACGCTTTGCCAAGACCTGTCGATCAGCTCCGTCATCGACATCGGCGCCGGCGAAGGGTCGATCCTGAAGGCGCTGTCGGATCGCGGCTTTGCCGACCGCTATTACGCGCTCGAAATCACGCCGACCGCCATCGCGGAAATCGAAACCAGGGACATCCCGGGCCTGGTCGAATGTTCCATATTCGACGGCTACGAAATCCCCTACGGCGACAAGCAGTTCGACCTGGCAGTTCTGAGCCACGTCGTCGAACATGCCGAACATCCCCGCAGTTTGCTGTACGAGGCGCAGCGGATCGCCAAGTATGTGTTCATCGAAGTGCCGCTCGAAGACAACATCAGACTGTCTCGGAATTATGTTTACGACGGCCTCGGGCACATCAACTTCTATTCGATCAAAACCATCCGACGGCTCGCCCAAACCTGCGATTTCAAGGTTCTGGACCACAAAGTAACCAACAAATCGAAAGTGGTTTATACGTTCCGGCATGGCTACAAGGGTTTGATGATGTATTACGTGAAACAGTTCCTGCTCAGACTGTCACCGGCCCTGGCCACGCGCTTGTTCACCTTCCATTCCGCGATGGTGTGCGAAAGCAGCGTGGGCGCCCAAGACGCCGAACAAAGCACTGCTGCGTCGTCGTAGCGCTTGGCCGAAAAGCCGCCCTGAAATCGGAACATACCGTGACCCAACCCGACAGCACCGACGCCTACACGCCGGCGCAAATAGCCCGGCGCGTCGAGAATGCCGGCGTTGCCAAGGCCGGGCTCGCCGCCGTGCCGACCCTGGTACTGGGCGTGCTCGCCGGGGCGTTCATCGCTTTCGGCGCGGTGCTCTATAGCGTGGTGGTGACCGAGAGCGGCCTCGGCTTTGGGCCGGAGCGATTGCTTGGCGGGCTGGCGTTTTCGCTCGGCCTGATCCTGGTGCTGGTCGGCGGTGCCGAGCTGTTTACCGGCAATAGCCTGATTGTTTTCGCCTGGGCCGACCGCAAGATCACTCTGGCGCGGCTGTTGCGCAACTGGGGCCTGGTTTATCTCGGCAATTTCATCGGCGCAACGGCAACCGCCATGATGGTGCATTGGTCGGGCATCGCCGCGCTCGGCGACGGCGCGGTGGCGGCAACCGCCATCGGCATCGCGGAGGCCAAGCTGGCACTGACGCCGGCTGAGGCCTTCGTCCGGGCGATCCTATGCAACGTGCTGGTCTGCCTCGCGGTCTGGCTGTGTTTCGCGGCACGCTCGGTGACCGGCAAGATCCTGGCCATCGTCTTTCCCATCGCTGGCTTCGTGACGCTCGGTTTCGAGCATTCCGTGGCCAACATGTACTTGATCCCGGCCGGCTGGCTGGCCGGATCGGCGGCGGTCACGGCGGCGGGCCATGGCGCCAACCTTTTGATCGTCACCGCTGGCAACATCATTGGCGGCGGCGTTCTGGTCGCCTTGGTCTATTGGCTGGTCTACGGCAAAGAGCGCTAGACTTTCTTCGATTTTCATCGAACTAAGTCTCATGGGCTGCGCTCACGCCAATGCGCCGTTGGCGCATGGCTCCGCGGGGGCGGCGCTAACCGCGCCGGGGCCGCAGTCGCGGCCCTGACCGCATATGTCAACGACGAACGCGGTCTAGTTCTGCTGTTCCGCAACGATGATCGGCTCCAAGGCCGGTTTGCCGAGCACCATGTCGGCACCCTTCTCACCGATCATCATGGTCGCGGCGTTTAGATTGGCCGAAACCATCGTCGGCATGACCGAGGCGTCGATCACGCGTAAGGCCTCCAGGCCGCGCACCAGGAGCCGGTCGTCGACTACTGCTGTCGGATCAGTGTCCGGCCCCATGCGGCAGGTGCCCATGACATGAAAAGTCGTATTGCCGTAATGGCGCGCCGCCTCCAACAATTCGTCGTCGGTCTGCACCGCCTCGCCCGGATATTCCTCGCCGTCGAGGAAGGGCTTCATCGGTTCGGTATGGATGAGTTGGCGCGCCAGTTTCATCGCACAAACGATCAGCCGGCGGTCCTCTTTCTCGGCCAAATAATTCGGCTGAATGGTCGGCTTTTCGAAGGCGTCGGCTGAGCGGGCACGGACGTAGCCTTTGCTCTGGGGCCGGTGCTGCCAGGCCGCAATGGTAAATCCCGGGTGATCGTCGAGCAGCCCATGCACGCCTTGCTTATAGCTCGCCGGGGTGAAGATGAACTGCAGATCGTTGCTGCGTGTGGCCGGGTCGGAATGCCAAAATCCATAGACCATCGACGGGCTGAGATTGACGATGCTCTTGCCGCCGATGAGATACTTGACCACCTCGCCGATGAGCGGCAGGCCGCGGGCACGTTCGTTGATGGTCTCGACGTTTTTCACCCGGACGCTAAAACGCGGCGCGTAATGGTCGCGCAGATTTTCGCCGACCCCGGCCAAATCGTGCGACACCGGGATACCAAGCGATTGCAGCAAGCCGGCCGGGCCGATACCGGAGATCTGCAGCAATTGCGGCGAATTAATCGCGCCGCCGCTCAGAACGACCTCACGGTTCGCCCGCACCTCGACCATCTCGCCGCCGGGGCCGCCTTTGGCGTAGCTGACGCCGACGGCGCGCTTGCCCTCAAGCAGGATACGTGTCGCCAACGCATTGGTTCGCAACGTCAAGTTCGAGCGCGCCTTCGCCGGATTGAGAAACGCCGTGGCCGTGCTGACCCGGCGCCGCCGGTGTGCCGTTCTTTGTACGTAGGATATGCCTTCTTGGCGGGCGCCGTTGTAGTCCGGATTGCGCGGAAGACCGATTTGTCCCGCCCCTGCCATGAAGGCTTCGCAAAGCGGATGGCTGTAGTTCAAGTCGGCAACCGCAAGATTGCCGTCGCGGCCGCGGAATTGATCGTCGCCGCCGCCGATCCGCCGCTCGCACCGGCGAAAGTACGGCAGCACGTCGGCATAGCCCCAACCCCGGTTGCCGCGCTGCGACCAAGTGTCGAAATCCATGCGCTGACCGCGGTTGTAGATATGACCGTTGATCGAACTGGATCCGCCGAGCGTCTTGCCGCGCGGCACGCCGATGACCCGGCCACCGGTCCAATGGCTCGGCTCGGCTTCGTAAAGCCAGTTCACGTTCGGGTTGGTCAGCGTCTTGATGAAGCCCGCCGGAATATGGATGTAGGGGTTCCAATCCGGCGGCCCGGCCTCGAGCAAGCAGACCGTGTGCTTGCCGTCCGCGGTCAGCCTGTTGGCCAAAATGCATCCGGCCGAGCCGGCGCCGACGATCACATAATCGAAAGAATCCGCCAAAGTCGATCCTCCGTCAGGCTGTCGAAAGACACTGTCCCGCCCGTGGACGGACCCGTCAACCGCCGGCCGGTCTGTTTTCCGATTGTAATTTGTGGCAGAATGCCCTGCAGATCAGTCGTGTCAGTAGGCAGTAGCAAGTGTGAACGACAGTCCGACCGTATCAGGCCGAAATTCCCGGACAGTTGAGCCGAACATAAGCGCATGGCGGTCGATGATAGTGGTTCCGCCCGCGGGCCACGTGCATTACGACAACGACCCTGCAAACGGCCTGGCCCATGAGCGCTTCGAGCGTGCCGCCAAAGCGGCGCCGGATCGGCCGGCGCTGATCACCGGCGACGAAATCCTCACCATGGCCGATCTCAACGGCGGCGCAAACGCCATTGCTTACCGATTGCTGGATTTGGGCCTGCCGCCGGCGGCGCCGGTGGCCTTGTTCATTAAACATGGATCGGAAAGAGTCGCCGCGGCGGTCGGTGTCTGGAAGGCCGGTGCGGCCTACGTGCTGATCGATCCCTTCCATAAAGATCAGGGCGTTCGCGACTTGCTTGGCCATACCGAAGCCTCCGTGCTTCTCGTCGATCAGGCGAACGAGGACCGCGCCCGCGCGCTGGCGGAGGCATCGGTAACGGTAATCTCGGTGCCAAGCCTGATGGCCCAGCCGGTGGCGCGGAATCCAGACTTGGCTATTAATGCCGACCATATGTGTAGGATCGCATACACGTCGGGTTCGACGGGCGATCCGAAAGGCATCATCCGTACCCACAGAATCGAACTCACCGTCGCGGCGATATCGTCGGATCTAGGCAAAATCGGAAAGAATGACAGGATCCTGCACCTGCAGAACTTCTGGCTGACCACCTTGCTCGGCGCCTTGTCGCTCGGGGCGACGGGATATCCGTTCGATTTGCGTGAGCATGGCTTTGGCGTATTGAGAAACCTGCTGCTGCGTGAGCGCATTACCTACTATTCCGGCATCTTGACCGGGTTCCGGCAATTCCTGATCGCTCTGGATGAGAATGACTTCTTCCCCGACATGCGTGTTGTCTCCGTGGCCGGCGAAGCGCTCTACCGCGAAGATGTCACGCGCTTCGACCGCGCTTTCCAGAGAACTTGCGCATTTATCAACACCCTCGGATCGACCGAACAGGCCATCATGACCTACTTCGTGTCTGATCGGTCGGCTTTGCCGCCGGACGGTACCATTGTGCCAATCGGCAAGGCAGTACCGTTTACCGACGTGGTTTTGTTGGACGAAGACGGACGACCGACCCGCCTGGGCGAGATCGGGGAAATTGCCGTGCGCAGCACGGCACTGAGCCCGGGATACTGGAAAAATCCGGCACTTTCCGCAGACGTCTGGCAGGACGACCCGGCGCAGGCCGGACACCGTATCTACCGCACCGGCGACTTAGCGGTGATGGACGCCGAAGGGTGTTTGCATGGCAAAGGCAGAGCCGACCAACAGGTCAAAATCCGCGGCCACCGGGTGTTGCTTGGCGAGATCGAGAGCGCGCTGAGCAACCATCCGGCAATCAAGGCAGCCGTCGTGGTACTCGACAGGATCGCCGTCGGGTCGGAACGCCTGGTTGGCTACGTCATGGGCGAGACCGAAGCCGTGCCGACGACGACGGCGCTTCGGGCCTATCTCGGCCGGACCTTGCCGGACCATATGGTGCCTGCCCTGTTCATGCCGGTTGCCCATTTCGAACTAACGGCGACCGGCAAAGTGGATCGCCGTCGGCTGCCGCCGCCAAAGATCGACATTCATGACCGTGACGGTGTGGTCGTGGCGCCACAAAACGGCACCGAGCGGGTGTTGAAAAAGATCTGGGAAGAACTGCTGGATGAGCAAGGCATCTCCGTCGAGGACGATTTCTTTTTGATCGGCGGGGATTCCGTGAAGGCCTTGACCATGTTTCTGGAAGCCGAGCGCCGTCTCGGCACAACACTGCCGTTCGAAAGCCTGTGGCTGCACGGTTCGACCATCCGGGCATTGGCGCGCGGCATGAACGGGGAAGCGCCGGCGGCCGGTTGGTCCCAGGCCCTGCCGCTGCAAACCAACGGCTCGAAGCCGCTGTTGTTTGTGGTGTCGATGGTCTCGATGCCGGTCTATTGCCTGTCGCTGATCCGCCATATGGGCGGCGATCAACCGGTCTACGGCCTGCCGGCAAAGGGCATCGGCGGCGACACCCTGCCGGACCGGCGGATCACGGACATGGCAGACCACTGCATCCGCCTGATGCGACAGGTCGAGCCCGACGGTCCCTACAGCGTCATGGGGCATTCGGCTGCAGGCCTGGTCGCATTCGAGGTTGCCTGCCGATTACGGGCCCAGGGCCTCGAGGTGTCAAAGCTGGTGCTGTTGGACAGCGACCTGCCGGGCAGCACTGGCAAACTGGCGGGCAAGGCCCTGAGCCGACCGTTGCGGGCAGCGCACTTCGCCGGTTCGCTGATCGGGCAAACACTAGGCTTCGCGGATCCGGACAATCCGGTGACGCTGCGCTCGGCTCGGATTCACGCCCGCATTGGCTACCGGCCACGGCCCTATGACGGCCCGGCCACACTCATTACATCGGCAGAACGGTCGGATCCTGCCGACCTGATCGAACGCTGGCAGCCGCTTATCGCCGGCGGCTTAACCGCCATCGCCGCGCCCGGGGACCATAACTCCATGCTGCAAGAACCCCACGTCGGTGACTTGGCCCGGATACTTGTCCAAACGCTGTCCGATTGACCTTTTTGGTCGCTCGATAGGCAAATAACGCCGCGTCATCCTTCGATTTAGCGAATCTCAGAGCCGCCGAATCGTAAAAAAACAATTGTGTTTTTTGTTCCTCTAAGGGATATATGGTATCGACACGTTGCAACGTCGATGTTGTTGCGCTTGTGATTACCCGCTTCGCCGGTAGCCAGGTTTATTTCCCGACATTGTAAACGTTCAAACAACGGCGCCATTCGTCGTGGCGTTTAGCACAAATGTCATGAAAGGAATTAACCATGGCAACCAAAGGAACGGTAAAATGGTTTAACCCGACCAAGGGTTATGGATTTATCGAGCCGGAAGACGGATCGAAGGACGCGTTCGTGCATATTAGTGCGGTCGAACGCTCTGGGCTTTCCGATCTTAAAGAAGGCCAAAAGGTCTCTTTTGATTTGGTTTCGGGCCGGGACGGCAAAATGGCCGCAGAAAATCTGACCCTCGCCGACTAAATTCGTTATGGGGGGTAGTCGTCTGCCTGCAAGAGGAAGAAGTCCCTTGGATGCAAAGCGACCACCTCCCTTTCCCGGCAACCGCTGATAGGAGCAACCGCCCTGCCCCGCAAACCCAACTACAAATTCGAACGCCTTGAACGCGATCGCGCCAAGGCTGCGAAGAAAGCTGCCCGGCTCAAAGCCAAAAACGACCGCAAGCTGGCCGGCCAACCCGGCGAAGAAGGTGTTGTGGCTGAGGTCGACGCGACGGATAACGACGGTATCGATCGCCCGAGCGAGTAACCAATACCACCATCGGGTTAGCTGGGCCCCATAATCCAGCTAATGGTTTTCCATCCACCGCCAAACCGCTAAGATCGGTTCGTTGAGCGATCACCGAAGCGACAATTGCGGCGGATCAGGTGGATGGTGCTATGCGCTTGTATCAAGATCATATGACGATCCGCGTCTTGGGCACCGTGGTCGGGGCGGGATTCATCCTGTTCGGGCTTTATGCCGTCCTCTCCGACGGTGTCGGCGTGTCCGACTATGCCAGAGACCGCGCCACCGCCTTCGGCTTCACGGCGATATTCGGCGGGATAACCGCGATTTTCGGCTCCTGGGCGGAAAAGCGCGTGCACGAGATTTGGTGCGCGCATCCGCGCCGCGGGTTCTGGCGAAGGCGCCGCCGCCCGCAGATCGACTAATACCGTTCTTGGTCATTTGGAGGTCGGATCCGTGAAAAAACAACATGAGCAGGTTTTCGAGCGCCAACTCCTGGGCGCGCCTGTGCGCCGCATGCCCGGCGGCCTCGTGCCGGCACGCCAGATCCTCGACGGCAGTTCTGTGCGGCTCGAGCCGCTCAATCCGGCCGCCCATGCCGCAGAGCTCTACAGTGCGTCCCACGACAGTCCCGAAGCTTTGCAAATCTGGGATTACCTGCCATTCGGTCCATGGCCGAGCGAAGACGCGTTTCGTGACAGCATGCGCGATTATGCGGCGCGCTTCGACTTTATTTGGTACGCTTTTCGCCGCAAATCCGATGACCGGATCCACGGCATGGCCTGTTATCTGGATGTTCAACCGGCCCAAGGTGTCATCGAAATCGGCGGCATCTGGTTCGCGCCCGAAATGCAGCGCACGCGGGCGGCGACGGAGGCACTGTTTCTGTTGCTCAGCTACGCGATGGACGATCTCGGCTACCGACGAATGCAGTGGCGCTGCAATGCCCTGAACCAGCGGTCTCGAAACGCCGCCCTCAGGCTTGGTTTCAAGTTCGAAGGAATCTTCTATAACCATATGATTTTTAAAGGAAAGAACCGTGACACCGCGTGGTATTCGATACTCGACAGCGACTGGCCAGTGGTCCGCGAGACGCTCACGGCGTGGCTCGACGACAACAACTTCGATGCCGACGGCATGGCACAAAGCGCGCTCAGCGAAGCCATGCGCAACCGTGTCGTCGCCGCACGCGACTAGATGTGAGCTCTCAATAGGTTGTTCACTCGATCCCGCTCTGAGAAGCTGAAGTTTGCAAAGACAAAAGCTTCTGGAGCAGGACCGAATGAACATGCATAAGAATGCCCGCCTAACCCCGAA
>Ga0315336_1000272_pt1 | contig 181013 bp, 173 predicted proteins | sample ASW5metaG_FD_204512 | JGI IMG/M metagenome (GOLD analysis project Ga0315336, IMG submission 204512) | Ammonia-oxidizing marine archaeal communities from Monterey Bay, California, United States - ASW #5 | ecosystem: Environmental > Aquatic > Marine > Intertidal zone | place: USA: California... | reverse complement strand
AGAAGCTCGTTCACACGGAGAACGATCTGCATCAGAACACCACCCAGAGCCAGCGCCGACCAGCCAAGGACAACAAAGCCCCAATGCAGCGGTGCTGAGAACAGCTCTTCCATGAACCAGAAAGCATGGCCCCATTCGTTCAGGCCGACGTTCGGCATGATCATGAACGGACCCACAACCGCGAGAACGTGCGGCAGCGAGACGCCATAGTTCCGGTACATCGGCAGACGCGTGTAGGCCCAGATCAGGGAGCCAACGCCCAAAACGATGTAGAGCGGGAAGGTCATGTAGAAGAGAATGATATGGCTCGGCGTAAAGCTCGTGTCACGCGTCACCACTTGATGCCAGGCTGCATCTTGCTCGGCGAAGTAGCTACCTGCCCAGTACACCGCGAAGGTGTACACGCACAGGAACATCACCAAGGTGATGTAACGGCGAAATTCCTCTTTCGGCGTAATGTCGAGAGTCTTTTCGCGAGACATCCACAGCCAGCTCCAAAGACTACCGCCTAAGATAATCAGGGCCACGGTCTCGGTGTAGAAAAAATTCATCCTGTAAGTTTGGAAAACATCTGATTGCGCGTCGAGACCATACTTGTGTGCAAAGGTCTGCTGATACCAAATACAGAAAATATAGAGCAGAGTTAGGCCAACCATGCCAAACACCCACCATTTGTAGTCCTTCATGTAGAAGCCCAGTTCATCGGACTCCTTCTCCTTGCTACCAATATTAGCGTCAGTCGTTACAGACATATTTCACCTCCCAAACTTGGTTCTTGGCGGAGATCGAATCCTCCGCCAAGCGAGTTGTGTCTGTCAGGAGACACAACGAGGGATCGGACGACGGACTCAACCGTTTAGACGCATGCCAAGAGCGCGCGGCGCTTTGTCACATCCCGAAGTTTTGGTGCGGCATGACCGGCGATGAAAATCTGACACAGGTCACAAACAACGAATTCCGGCCGATGGTTTGGGCGTGGAACCAAGCTGCGTCTGATGTTCAGAAAATGTCCGGCCGGAGACGGGAGGCGAGTTCGAGGATCGCATCCTTGGACCAAGCGCGGTTTGGCCATCAATTGAAAACCAGGGTCGCTGGCCGGTGGACGTGACCTGAGGCGCCCACGATGTATTGGTTGGTCCACAGATTGGTGACAAGCGAACCGCCATCCACCAGATCGGCGTCGTTCATCGAATAGCTGAGCTTGTATTCGGTGAAGGCCGAGAAGCGGTCATGCACCCGCCATTCAAGACCGACAAACGCTTGAAAGGCCAAGCCCGCCACCTGAAACTCGAAGGTGCGTTGCTCGACATTGGCGCGTCTGACCTCGACATGGGGGATCGAAAACCCCGCTCCAATGCCGACGTAAGGCCGCACATAGCCGAAAAAACTCGGCAGCCGGAAAACCCCGTTGAGGGTCAGCAGATTGAGGCCGTTGGTGAATTCCAGACGTCTGAATGTGGACGAAAGGGTCTCTTCCGCCGGCACGGGCGCACCGTCCCGCGTTCCTGATTGGCGCACGACCTTGTTCTTTTCGCCCACGACTTTGATGTAGGTGAGATCGATCATTGCTCCAAGGGATGGAGCTGACCGGCTCCACCAGGCGCCGCGAAAGCCGTGATAGGGCGGCGGCTTCATGGGCTCGCTGCCCCAATCGACGTCTTGCAACGTCATGTCGGTGCCGCCGGGCTGCTTCAACGCGATGGCGCTTGGGGTGGTTTGCGAGGCGCCACCATAAACGCCGACTTGCACGTCGGGCAGCGATGGGTCTGCGCTTCTGATCCGTTCAAGCCGATTCATTCCCGCAGTCGCAACGCGCCCGGCCAATCCCCGCAGGCCGCCCTCCGGCGCGCTGGAATTCCACACCACAGCCGCACCCAACTCACAACAAACAATGGAGATCAGGCTCGTCCTGAGAAACCTCCAATTGGCATCTCGCGGCATCAAAAAAAACGTTGCGTCTTGAGCCATAGCCCCCCTTTGCATCACGCACCATCGGTCGCTGCCCCTAAATGGACGGCCGCTCCCGGCGGCTCCATGGGGCAATCGAACGCGGCCCAATAGGTGATGGGTGCGATCGGGGCGCTTTGACATGGGTCATGTTTTTCGTGGCGCATCGGATGACGACCCCACGGCAGGCCCGCAATCGCGAGGCTCCTTTTGGAATCGGCGCCGATGCAGGAATTATTCCGGGCACATGCGCCCATTCGGCGCATTCATCGGTGGCCGTGAGACTTTCCCATTCTGATCTGGATCATATTTTTCGCAAGCCGGGCTGCCATAGGTTCTCGTCGCGGTTCACCCGTTGAAAAAGTTTATCGGAGCCGCCAGAGGGCCGTAATGACAAAGATCCAAGTCCAAGCTCAATCCGAAGCTCACACCTATGCGCAGACGCTCGGCGAGGAAAAAAGCGTCTGGTTCAAGATGTCTCCCTTGATCGATACTGAAAAACCGATGGGCGTCCTGCTGCGGATGACCGAGAAATACGGTGGCTGCATACCGATTAATATTGGGGCGGAAAACATCTACTTCCTGAGCGATGTCGATCACATTCGCCATGTGCTGGTGAACAACGTCGACAATTACGTCAAATATTTCGATGGCCTGAAGCCAATTTTCGGCAAATCCATGATCACGGTCGATGGGGTGCTCTGGCAGAAAATCCGAAAACCGCAGCAGCCCTTCTTCCATCCCCAACAATATTCCGAATATCTGCCCTACTTTCTCACCTCGGTCCGAACAAAGGCGGCGGATTGGGGAAGATTCGCAAAGACCGGCGAAACCGTTGAACTGCTGGAGCAGACTTGGGGGCTTGCAGCCGACATGATCTGCAGGGCGTTGTTCGACCGTGAGATGCCATTCAACCCTCACGTCGTTTTCAATATGGTCAAGGCCTACACGGAAGTCGAAAATCACCGCTCGATACAGCTCAAAAAAGCGGCCGGCGGCCTGCAAGAGGTCGGCGACGACGAGGCTCCGGTGCAGGCCATCGGTGCTTGGTTGACGCTCCCCGAAGCCGTCATCAGCGCGCGGCCTTGGCAAGGTAGGGAAGATACGCTTCTCAATATGCTGCTGGCGGCTGAAGCCGATCCTTCCATGCCCGAGTTCGATCGCCAGCAGGTGATGGACGAGATGAAGCAGTATCTTTGGGCCGGTACGGAAACGACGGCGCTGACATTGGTCTGGTGCCTCTATCTCTTGTCGCAGCATCCCGAGGTCGCCGAAAAAATCCGCCGGGAAGGCAAGGAGGTCTACGGCGAGCAGGAGCCGGACTGGGAGGATATTCAGGAGCTGACCTATACGCGCTCGGTCGTGCTCGAAACACTGCGTCTTTATCCGCCAGTCTGGAGCCTTATCCGCTCAACGGTGGCAGAAGACGAAATCGCCGGTCATCGGATCATGCCAGGCGACAGGATCGTGATGTCCACCTATGTGCTGCACCACAATCCCAAATACTGGAGCGAACCCGAAACATTCCGACCGGAACGATTTGAACCGGGCGCCATCAAGAATCACGTCAAATACAGCTATCTGCCATTCGGCGGCGGCAAGCGTGTCTGTGTCGGCGGACAGATGGCGCAGCTCGAGGTCGTGCTGGCCTTGACGATGCTGCTGCGCCGGTTCCGGCCGGAATATCTGGGCGACGTTCCAGTCAAAATCGACGCAACGGTGACCCTGGTGCCCAAGGGGGGGCTCGCGTTCCGGTTCCATGAGCTGTCCTGAAACGATCGGCGGCATCGCTCCAGCAATGAGCGCCGGACGCGCCGAAATGAAAAATAATGAGTTGCGGTGTCTCACACCGCAGCGATCGGGAAAGGAATAGATCGATGGCCGCAGAGCCCGTGGCTGCGCAATTAAGCCCCTATCAGGTCGATGTCGAAGAGGGCAAGACGTACAGATGGTGCAAGTGCGGACGCAGCGCCACTCAGCCCTTTTGCGACGACTCCCACGAGGGAACCGGGATCGAGCCTGTCGAATTCGTCGCCAAAAAGAGCGAGACGGTTTTCCTGTGCGGCCGCAAGGAAACCGACGATCCGCCCTTTTGCGACGGTACGCACAATGTCATCTAACCGCTCGATGTCATTGCCCCAACCTTAAACACATTCGCCTTTTCATCTTTGACACATTGGTACATCCTACTATAGGCAAAACGTACAGAATTCCCGTCCGCGATACGTGGACTCGGGTCGAATTCGAGCATTTGTTAATGGAAGCCTCAATAGCAACTAACCTAGGTCGTTGCGAATCGTGCGTCATACGCCATTGCGGCATATGCAACGCATTGACAGAGGAAGAGCTCCATCGATTCAAACAAATAACCTATCGGCGCACCTACGAGCCCCGCGAATGCATCTCGTCCAACGACGATGAGAGGGATTTTTGCGCCGCCGTGTTTTCAGGCGTTGTGAAGCTGGCAAAAATCCTGCCCGATGGCCGCCAACAGGTGGTTGGCCTTCTTACAGCCCCCGATAGCCTTGGCCGGCCCTACGGCAAGAGCGCCAACAGCAGCTTCTTCTTTACCGAAGCGGCGACCGAGGTCGAGCTTTGTTGCTTTTCGCGCACCGGCTTCGAGCAAATGCTGGAGCATTTCCCAAGCTTGAAGCAGCGTCTGCTCGAACAAACTTTGGACGAGCTCGATATGGCGCGTGACTGGATGGTTTTGCTGGGCCGCAAGACGGCCGAAGAAAAGATGGCAAGTCTTCTTCTGATGCTGGCAACCCGCTCGGTGCCCTCGCGTAATGCATCCGAAACCCAATCGCCGCCGCCTGTTTTCGAACTGCATTTAAAACGGGACGAGATCGCTGATTTCTTGGGACTGAGCTATGAGACGGTGAGCCGCCAGATCACGGCGCTCAAACGGAAGGGCATTATACAGCTCAACGGAACGCGCCGATTCACGATCCCCGATCTTGAGGCTCTGGCCAATATTGCCGGTAACGACTGACCCGGTTTCAAATAGATTTCGGCACACTCGAATTTGGCCGCGTTTGTTGCCCCCGCACTGCCCAATTTGTTGATGGTTCCCGGTCGCTGCGCCGCTGACAGGGACCGCCAGTGTTTTGGCGCGCCGGGGATGACAATCGGCCGCAACAAACAGTCCCATGGGCCGAAATTGTTTTCGACTTTCTGATCTGGATCAGGTCGGTCACAGGTCACCCCGCCATACATTCGCTCGACTGGGCGAGGTAAAAATCTTGCCCGACGCGCTTCAACTCCGATGGATGAGGGAGGGTGGCATTGATCAACTTCGACGCCATTACAAAGACCAAAGTCACGCACGAACCATTCAACTTTTTTGCGACGCCGGGTGTGCTCGGCGCGGTGGATCTCGCGACAATCAGCGCTGACTTTCCAGATATCGTGAAGCCGGGCCTTTTTCCTCTCTCCAGACTTTCCTATGGCCCGGCTTTTGCCCGGCTGATTGAAGACATCCAGAGTCAGGAGCTCGAGGACGTCATGGCGGAGAAGTTCGGGATCGATCTATCCGACAAACCGCTGATGATTACGGTGCGCGGCTGGGCGCAAAAAAAGGACGGCCGAATTCATGCCGACACCAGCACCAAGCTGGTCAGCTGCCTGCTTTATCTCAACGATATTTGGGGTGACGGCGGGGGACGATTGCGCATGTTGCGCAGCCCCGATGCGCTCGATGATTTCGCCGCCGAGATCCCACCCGACGGCGGGACCATCGTGTCGTTCCAGTGCTCCAAGAACGCTTGGCACGGCCATGAGTCCTATGAAGGGGAACGACGCTACGTGATGTTCAACTGGATGGCCTCACAAGCGGCCCTAGACCGTGAGCTTGGCCGCCACCGCATCTCGGCGATCGTCAAACAGCTCAGTCCCTTCGCCTGATGGAGAGATAGATGGAGCAAATCGCTAAGACCGGCTTCGACCGGTTGTGGCCGGTCAATCCCGTGGCTCATACCTTTCTGGAGTGCCTGGCGAACACTGAACGCCAGACTTCGCCCTACAACCACTGGCTGCTGACCAATCCGTTTCCCGCAGAGATTTGCGACGACATTGCAAATCTGCCGTTTCCGCCGCCCGAAAGCGCCGTCTTCAACGGCATGCGCGAAACCAACAACTCCTCGCGCATCTACTTTACGCCCGCCAACCAAGAAAAATTCGATGTCTGCCGCTGTGTCGTCGAAGCCTTCCAGCATCCTGGCGTGCGCGCGGCCATAGAGGAGACCACGGGGGCGGATCTTGCCAACGCCCATCTCAGGATCGAGTACTGTCAGGATACCGACGGCTTTTGGCTCGAACCCCACACGGACATATCCGTGAAGAAGTTCACGATGGTCATTTATCTGTCGGACGACCCCAATCTGGCTGACGCCGGGACAAGCATTTACGAGAGACCGCCAAACTTCAAGCTCGTCGCATCGGCGCCCTACGCCAAGAATAGAGGGATCGTGTTTATCCCAGGCAAGAACACTTGGCACGGCGTTGCCAAACGCTCGATCAAAGGCATTCGCAAGTCGATCATCGTCAACTACGTGACCTCCGATTGGCGCGATGCTTGGGAGCTGGCATAACGGTCCACCGTGGCCGGTGCCTCAAGACGCCAAACGCAATTCCTGCTCGGCCGATCTGCTGGTGGAGCGTTCCTCGTCCGAACCCGCCGGCGAAACCGCTTGCGAGGACGGCCCGAGCTTCGACAGCAGCCGCTTCATATACGTGCGGTACCGATAGTGCTGGATCTCAAATTTGTGCCAGTCACTGTCCTTGAACGAGATGCCGTGGCCGATGTCCGGCTCTGCGCTCGCTTTTAGTTTTCTGAACCAGGCGGCGGCGTCTGGATCACGCTCGCAAGCGACGATGAAACTCGCCACCAGCTTCGATTGATAATCCACCAGCTGCCACATGCCGCCTTCGGCCGGCTCGATCAGCCCAACGGCGAATAAATTATCCAGTTCGCGGTGGAAGGTGTGGATGAACAGCCTTGAGCGGCCTGCTGCGTCCAAGACATAGCTCGGGTCGATGAATGGAAAACTTGGCCGGAATCCGGTCGCACAAACGATCAGATCGATCTTCTCCTCGCTGCCGTCCTTGAACCGGACGCGACTGCCCATCAGCTTGTCGACCTCGGGCTTGGGGGCGATGCGGCCATGGGCGATATGGTCGAGATAGGTTGCCGCCGCGGTGGGATGGGCCTCGAAGATGCCGTGATCGGGTTTCGCCAGTCCGTATTTTTCGTGAGGCCCCATCAGAAGGTTGAGCCCGTGGCGGTAAAGCCATCGCATGACGGCGCGGGGCAGCGGCCAACGGCTTGTCAGATCGACGATGACATCGGTCGGCTGGCCAAAAACCATTTTTGGGAAGAAATAATAGCTGCGCCGCATACTGTGAAAAATCCGCTCTGAGTCCCGGGCAGCGTCGCAGGCAATGTCGGCTGCTGAATTGCCCGCGCCGATGACGAGAACGCGCCGGCCCTTGAGCCGCTCGCGGGTCTTCAAGTCGTGAGAATGAATCGTTTCGCCGTCGAATTTTCCCTGATAATCCGGCCATTTGGGGTCCCAATGGTGGCCGTTGGCTATGACCAGCCCGTGATAACTGCGGGGCGCCTTCTTGCCCGAAATCGTGACCTGCCATCGGCCGCCTGCCTGCTCGACCTTTTCGACTGAGCTGTCGAGGGTGATGTGATCGTGAAGGTCGAAATGATGCGCATACGCGCGGATATAGGCTTGGGCTTGGTCCCTGCTGAGATAGTGCGGATCGGCATCCGACATCGGGAAGTCGGTATAACGCGTCAGCCGTTTCGACGAGTTGAGATAAGTGGACTCATAGACGGCGTGCGGGCTCTGAGGATTCCAGATGCCGCCGACATCGCTTTCACTCTCGAAGCAATCGAAGGGTATGCGCCGTTCCTTGAAATTCTTGGCCGCGGCCAACCCGGACGTGCCCGCGCCGATAATGCAGTAGCGTTTTTCCGGCCCTTCACTTCCCATGATGTCTTCCCAATTCCCAACGCCAATACAACCAGAGGCTCGGCTGGGTTGCTTCCCCTAGAGCTGATTTGAACGACCTTTGGCACGTCTTCAGGTGCAGAGATGTGACATACCTCACATTGTCGGAGGGGAAGATTTGATAAACGGAGAACTGCTCAAACGGACAATCTGAGAGTGGATTCATGGAAACGACTTCCGACGTCGTGCTGACAAATTGGGACGGCACGTGGACCTACCGCCCGGCGGTGGTTGTGAGGCCCCAAACCGTCGAAGACATCGTCGAAATCTTGAAGGATGAGGAACGCTTTCCCTCACCCGTTCGTCCCGCCGGCTCAAAGCATTCGACGGCGCGCATGAACGGCGACGACGGCGGAACCATCATCGACATGAAGGGGATGAAAAAGATCCTCGATATCGGAGACGACCACGTCACGGCCCAAGCCGGCGCGATATATCTCGACGTCTCGAAGAAACTGCGACGCCAAGGCAAGCAATTCCACATCACCACCGAATTCGGAATGCTCACATTTGCGGCCGCCGCATGCGCGGCGACCAAGGACGCCTCCTTTCCCGGCGAGTACGGACAGATCAACTCATACGTCACCGGCGTGCGCCTGGTGGAGCCGGACGGCACCATCCGCGAGATCACGGAGGCTGATGACCCAGAGGAAATGCAGCTGTTGCGTTCGAGCTACGGGCTGACCGGCATCATCTTCGAGGTGACGATGAGGGTGATGCCGACGACCGCGATCGATGTCCGTCACGTTTCCCTCAGCCTGGACCAGTTCAGGGAAAAGTTTCCAGAGTTCGTGCAGCAAAACTACTCGATCATGTATTACCTGTTTCCCCACTCAGACAGGATCGTCGTCGAGTTGAGAAAATTCAATCCAAGTGTCGAGCCGTCGACCGAATGGATTTGGCGCTGGAAGAACAAGTTCTGGCGCAAATACGGTCCCGCCACGGCCCTTTTCCTCAAAAGGATGACGCGAAATCCTTCCCTGCGGGTGGCTCTCGAAAAGCTGCATCATTTCCTGATCCGCCGCTCCATGGTGTGGCTGATCAGAAGCAAGAAAAGCGTGCCGCACGCCCAAACCATCCGCTATCCGGAAAACCCGGGGCCAAACAAGTACATTTTCAGTATGTGGGCTTTTTACGAGGACGGCTTTTTCGACATCTTGCAGAAATATTTCGAATTCTGCGGAGATTATTACGAAAAGACCGGGTTCAGATGCGACCTGCCGGGCGTCGGCTACTGGATCGCCAAGGACCGGAACGCCCTGCTGTCGTACTCATGGGACGGGCCGACGCTGAGCATCGATCCCTCTTCCACGGGCGGTAAGGATTGGGAGGAGTTCCTGCGGGCCTACAACGACTTTTGCAGTCGGCATGGCGGCTACCCGCTGCCCAACCAAACGCCATTCCTGACCGTCGAACAGGTTCGTAAAAGCTATGGCGACAGGCTGCCCAAGTTCGCTGCTTACCGCAAGCAACGCGATCCCAACAACCGGTTGCTGGACAGTCAATTCGCGGCCTACCTCGACGACGTCGACACCAGAATGGAGGCCGCTTAGCTGGCATCATGAAGTTCGACACAATCGAGACCGCGGTCGCAGCACTCGCCAGAGGCGAGTTGATTGTCGTCATGGATGATGACGACCGCGAGTGCGAGGGCGATCTCGTCATGGCCGCCCAACACGCCACAAGGGAAGGGGTGGCGTTCATGATCCGGCACACCAGCGGCATCCTCTGCACGCCGCTGCTATCTGAACGCGCTCATCGTCTGCACCTTGATCCAATGGTGGTCGAGAATGACGCGCCGCTCGGGACGGCGTTTACCGTGTCTGTGGATTACAAGGCCGGACTGACGACGGGCATTTCCGCCGAGGAGCGATGCAACACCGTACGGGCGCTTGCCGATGCAAACGTCTCAGCCGACGAGTTCGTGCGGCCCGGCCACGTTTTTCCACTCATTGCAAAAGATGGCGGCGTCCTGATCCGCGCGGGTCATACGGAGGCTACGATCGATTTGTTGACGTTGGCGGGGTTGGAGCGCGTGGGCTTGCTGTCCGAACTCATGAACGACGACGGCTTGGTCAAGAAGGGGCCCGACGTCGTGGATTTCGCCAAACAACACAATTTGAAGGTTGTCAGCATCGACGATCTCATCGCCCTTCGGCAAAAGCAGGAAAAGCTCGTCAATCGGGTGCGCACGATGACGATGCAGACGACCATTGGGCCGGCCACGGCTCATGTCTACAAGACGCCGTTCGACACCATGAGGCACTTGGCACTGGTGTTCGGCCAAATAGATGGATCGACTCCGGTTCTTGTACGAATCCATCGCGAAGACGTGCCCAACGATATTTTCGGCGACCGGCGGGTTTTGACCAAGTCTCTGGAGTATTTCAGCAAGGCCGGCAACGGCGTTTTGATATTCTTGCGTGATGGGGCGTTTGGCGTTCAGGACGTCGCATGGCGAGGCAAAAGCTCCGCGCCCGCCAGCGTCGCCGAGCGGCGGGAGCAGAAATGGCGCACTGTCGGTGTCGGTGCGCAGATTTTAAGCGACTTGAACGTGCAACGTATCTGCTTGCTCTCGCCGCGAACCGTCCAATTCGTCGGGCTCGACGGCTTCGGCATCAAGGTAGACTCCGTCCACTTGCTCGACGATGCGCCGTCGCGTTCAAGCAAAAAAGCGGTCGCCTAGTCTCCAGACCATGACCGCTGCAGATGCGAGCCCGGCGTTTTTCACACGCCCATCGAATGGCGTTGCTCACTCGATTTGAAGAACGAATCAAAGTGCGCGCAGATCGTGCGCAAGAACGGCCGCCCCTTCTCGGTCACTCGAAATCCATTGCCCGAGGGTTCCAACAACTCATCGGTATCTGCCGAAAGCAGGGCTTTCGCCTCTTCCACGACGCCGGCGGCATCTGCGCCGTAGCGATCCAGCAATTCGGGCTCGGGGAAGCGCATGTCGCACATCAGACGCTCGATGACAAAACCGCGAATCCGGTCTTCTTCGTTGAACTCGTAGCCCCGTGCGGCCGCCAATCCGGTTTCCGATACCCGGCGTTTGTAGTCGTTCGTCGGGACGGCGTTTTGAACATACCCCTGGGGCAGCTTGCTGATTGCGGAGGCTCCAAATCCTATCAAGGTCTCTGCGCCATCGCTGCTGTATCCTTGGAAGTTACGCCGCAGGGGACCGGCGGCCAGCGCGTCTTCCGGCCGCGCAAAATGGTCGAGGCCGACGCGCACATAGCCTGCCTCGATCACACGGCACGCAAGAGAGCTCGCCAAGACGAACCGTTCGACGGCGCCGGGAAGCGTTCCTTCGTCGATCATGGACTGATGCCGCAATCGCTTGGGAAGGTGCGCGTAACCGAACAGAGCGATCCGGTCGGGTTCCAGCTCCAGCACCTGCTCGACCGAGCGTTCGACGCTCTCCGGTGTTTGCAGGGGAAGGCCGTAAATAAGGTCGAAGTTGATGGAACGGACGCCGGCGCTTCGGAACAGGTCCACGGCCCTCTTGGTTGCTTCGAATGATTGGTGTCGATTGATCGCGGCCTGAACTTCGGGCGCGAAATCCTGCACGCCGATGCTCACGCGGGTCACGCCGGCACAGGCAAAATCGTGCACCTGGCGCGCCGTAATTTGACGCGGATCGATCTCCACGGCGAACTCGCAATCGTCGCTGAGATCAAAGCGCGTTTGCACGATCTCCGCCAAACGCAAAACGTCGCCGGCATCCAAGATGTCGGGCGATCCGCCACCCCAATGGATGTGATCGACCTTGTGGCGTCTGGGTAGGAGCTCGGCAACGGCGACGAACTCCTGATGCAGCGAGGGCAGGTATTGCGCTACGGGCTCGTAGCGGCGCACCATCTTGGTGTTGCATCCGCAAAACCAACAAAGAGAATCGCAAAACGGGATATGGGTATAGATCGACAGCCGGGCGCCCTCGGGCATTTCCCCGAGCCAGCGGGCATATTGCGGCGCCCCGATGCCCTCATGAAAATGCGGTGCGGTCGGATAGCTCGTATAGCGCGGAACGGCTGCGGCGTACTTCTCGATCAAATTGGTATTGACGGGTATCGCCGCCGCCTCGCCATTCAATTCCGCCGCCATGATCAAGGTCCGTCTGCCCTGGAGGCCCGAGGTAATAGGTATTTGTTCTCGGGCAATTTCTGACCGGAATCACCTTATATGGCCGAACTCGCCCCATTCCTGATCCAAGTCAACGAACCATGCGATCCCGTATCTCGATAAGGCTGATTGCAATTCATGCCATCAAGTCCGTGACATCTCGACATGGATTTCTTAAGTCTGATGACCTAACAAGGGTGCAACCGCCGCGGCTGCTCAATGCGCACGCTCCGTCGCGCCAATGATTCTTTCATACTCCCGCGCCTACTCAGTTCCGGATTTTAGGGCATGTCATTCGCCACCAAGCCACGCCGCACCTTCGCGATTATCTCGCACCCGGACGCCGGCAAAACGACCCTGACGGAGGAGCTTCTGCTGGCCGGCGGCGCGATCCATATGGCAGGCGCGGTCAAGAGCCGCGGCAATCAGCGCCGCGCGCATTCCGACTGGATGAAGATCGAACAAAAGCGCGGCATCTCGGTCACCAGTTCGGTCATGACGTTCGAATACGGCGGCATCGTCTGCAACCTGCTCGATACCCCGGGCCATGAGGATTTTTCGGAGGACACCTACCGCACCCTTACGGCGGTCGATTCCGCCATCATGGTGATCGACGCGGCAAAGGGTATAGAAACCCAAACCCGAAAATTGTTCGAGGTTTGCCGCCTGCGTGACATCCCGATCATCACCTTCATCAATAAGGTGGACCGGGAAGGCCGCGACCCATTCGAATTGCTCGACGAAATTCAGGATGCGTTGGCACTCGACGTGGCGCCCATAGTGTGGCCGATCGGCATGGGGGGGCAGTTCTCCGGCTGTTATGATCTTCGCGCCGACGCGTACCAGGCGCCCGACAAGGACAGCGCCCGCTACGCCCGCTCGATTGCCTGCAAAGGTCTTGACGACCCACTTCTCGACACGCTGATCCCCGAAGGGGTGCTCGCCACCGCGCGCGAGAACGCCGCGTTGGCCTTCAGCGGCTATTCGGAATTCGATTCGGAGGTCTATCGCAGCGGCCATTTGACGCCGGTCATCTTTGGCAGCGCGCTGAAGAATTACGGCGTCAAGGCTCTGATCGATCTGATCATTGCGGAGGCGCCCGAACCTGGACCAAGCCCGGCCGAGCCGCGCAGCGTCAGCCCGACCGAGGATAAAGTCACCGGCTTCGTCTTCAAGGTCCAGGCCAATATGGACAAGAACCACCGCGACAGAGTCGCGTTCATGCGAATTTGCTCCGGCCGCTTCCGTCGCGGCATGAAGCTCAGGCAAGTGCGCACGGGCAAGGACGTGATGGTCCACAGTCCTATCATGTTCATGGCGCAGGACCGGGAAATCGTCGAGGACGCGGCGCCCGGCGATATTGTCGGGATTCCCAACCACGGCACCGTACGCGTCGGGGATACCTTCACCGAGGGCGAGCAGCTTCGCTTCACCGGCATCCCGGTGTTCGCGCCGGAAATCTTGCGCCGCGTCCGGTTGGGCGACACCACGCGCATCAAACAGTTGCGCGGCGCGCTTCAAGACCTGGCGGAAGAGGGACTGATACAGGTGTTCAAGCCGACCATGGGAGCGCAATGGATCGTTGGCGTGGTGGGCGCTTTGCAGCTTGACGTCCTGGCCGACCGCGCCAGTCAGGAATACCGCATCGACATCGACTATGAGGGCCTCCCGTTCGAGCAGGCGCGCTGGCTGCGTGCGCCCGACGAGAAGGCTATGGCCGCATTCACGGAACACCACCGCAGCGCGATCGTCCTCGACCGGGACGATCTGCCCGTGTTCCTCGCCAAGAATACGTGGGAACTCGAATACAAGGCGGAAAAAAATCCTGATATCGAATTTCTCAAGATCAGGGAAATCTGATTGCCCGTGGCGATGTTAAACTGCGCCGAGCGTGGTTAGATTTCGCCCAGCTGCTGGATCGCCTGGAGACGCCGAATGGCTGCGGCCGAAAGCCTTTGGGCTTCCGCCATGACCGTCTCGTCTTCGGAAGTTTCGAAAATCCCGTCGTAATAGTCGAAGATCCGTTCGGCGTGCATCGCGATCCGAATAATGTCCTGTGCTGGTTCGCGCTGCGCTCTTGTCCACCTGCTCTTTGATTCCGCGAGCCGTTTGAGTTGGCGCTCGAGGCGCCTCGATGGCGGGATGGTGCCAATCACGGTCTCCAGTCTCGCGATCTCGTCCAATGTGGATTGAGCTATGGCGTTCTTGAAATCCTTCGACAAGCTGGTTGCTTCGACGAATTTGCAGAACCAGCGCTCCACCGCCAGCGCCGCATGGGACAAATCATCCAAACTGCCGATTCGATTGATATTGGGGAACCGGCCAGCATCGTTGTTGAGGCGCTCTGCATGGAATGCCAGCCGCCGCTGGATGCGGTGTCGGGCTGCATGATCGAGGGCGCTTTGGGCGAGCAGGATGGACTCGACCCGAAGGAACGCGTCATCCGCCCCGCACGCCATACAAGCGAATTCTTGAAACAACTGCTCGTCGTTCTGGACGGCAAACGCCCAGACCTCGTAAGGCAATCGGAAATCGGTGGCGGCAACCATGGGCTCGCTCGTGTCGCAGCCGGACCATTGGACAAACTCGCTGGAGGGTTCAATGACCGAGTCGGCCCGACGCCCTTGTGCCTCGCTCCTCACCTGGGCGGTATCGGCGGCCAATGAGCGGAACAGCTTCTCAATTCGATGATCGCCGATCTCGGTTGATTCGTTTGCCAGGCGCTCATAAAGACGCGCGAGCCTTCGCTGACGCGACGCCCAAAGCATCTTCAATTCGACGCGTTGGTCTTCGCCACGTCCATCGGCAGTCGCAGCACTCGTGCGTTCGGCTGCCATAAAGCTTTCGTTCCTCACTGCGTGCGATTGGCAGCGCCCGCCTAAGATAAGACCCCGGCGGGCCAATGGTCCATTTGAAACACGACGATACCCGCTGACACTTGATTTCAGTCAATAGGCCGCCTGGGTTAGCCTGTTAGCGTTCCGTTGACTGGCGGTCTTACGATTGTTGATTGGTAGAGGCCAAACCCGATGACCACCAACCCACTTCCATAGGCAAACCATAGTGCTTTCACGCTGGTTAATCTTGATGATCGTTCTGCTAACAGGCACCGCAGGATCGCTCGCCGACAATGGGGCCGGCGGCCTTCAGCGTTTTTTGGACAAGGTTCAACTGAAAGCCGTTTTTGCCGGTGCCGATCGACTGGGGAGCCTTCAGGGTTCGCCGCCTGTTGCGCCCGCCATCAAGGACGGAAAGCAGGTCGGCCATGTGTTTTTGAACACGGATTTTGTTGGCGCCACCGGGTATTCCGGAAAGCCCATTCATGTGGTCGTCGGGGTCGATAATAACGGCGTCATAACCGGCGCGCAGCTCGTCGACCACAGCGAACCGATCGTTCTCATCGGTATTCCGGAAAAACGCATTAGCCGGGTCATCGACGGATATGCCGGCCGTGACGTCGCCGCTCTCTCGCGCGGCCAATCCCCTCAGCACGACATCGATATCGTGAGCGGAGCCACGGTCACGGTGATGGTGATCGACGACAGCATCTTGCGATCGGCCATCAAGGTCGCCCGCCTTTACGGACTTGGCGGCCTCGCGCCCAAGAGACAGCCGCGTGCGGGACCGGCGGTAGAAATCAACAGAGAAAATCTATCTCTCGAAGACTGGCCGACGCTTGTTGGAGACGGTTCGGCGCGCGCGCTCAAGCTGTCGCTGGGCGATATCAATAAGGCGTTCGAGGGTTCGAACGATCCCCTGGCGGCCCAGCGTCCGGAGCTTGGTGATCCCAGCGAGGCCTTTATCGAATTGAACGCGGCGCTGGTTTCCGTGCCCGCCATCGGCCGCAGCCTGCTGGGAGAAAACGAACACAGAAACCTCGAAAAAAACCTCGATTCGAAGCAGCACGCCATACTCCTTATGGGACGCGGGCGTTTTTCATTCCGCGGCTCGAGTTTCGTTCGCGGAGGCATCTTCGATCGCTTTCAGCTCATACAGGGCGATAACTCCATTCGCTTCCGCGACAAGCAGTACAAGAGACTGAGACAGGTCGCTGCCGCCAACGCCCCGGCTTTCGATGAAGTTGCGCTCTTCACCATTCCGAAATCGGCCACATTCGAGGCAACCGAACCCTGGCGCATCGAACTCCTTGTCGGGCGCGCGACGGGACCAACCAGCAAAGCGTTTCTGACATTCGATCTGGCTTATCGCCTGCCCGACCGCCATTTGAAGACCGCAGCCGCCCAATCGAGCGTGCCGGCGGACCGGCCCATTGAAGCCGAACCGGCGACCGATCAGCTCGAACAGCCCCTTTGGCAGCGGCTGTGGCACGCAAAGACCGCCGAGGTCGTCATCCTCCTGGCCGCGCTGGGAATCCTAACGGTCATCTTCTTCTTTCAGGACTGGCTGGCGTTCCATACCGAGCTGACTGACAGGGTGCGGCTCGGCTTCCTCGTCTTCACCACGTTCGGACTTGGTTTCTATGCAAACGCCCAGCTTTCGGTGGTGAACGTGATGACGTTCTTCAACGCGCTTATCACCGATTTCCGCTGGGAATACTTTTTGATGGATCCCCTGGTATTCCTGCTCTGGGCTGCTGTTGCGGCATCGCTCATATTTTGGGGGCGAGGCGCCTTTTGCGGTTGGTTGTGTCCCTTCGGAGCTTTGCAGGAGCTGCTGAACCGGGCCGCCAAGGTGCTGCAGGTTCCACAGGTCAAGATGCCCTGGGGACTGCACGAGCGCGCGTGGGCGATCAAATATATGATCTTCCTGGTGTTGTTCGGCGCCTCGCTGCATTCGCTGACACTTGCCGAAACGCTTGCGGAAGTGGAGCCGTTCAAAACGGCAATCATTCTCAATTTCATGCGCGAGTGGCCGTTCGTTCTGTTCGCCCTATCTCTGCTGTTCGCCGGCCTATTCATCGAGCGGTTCTATTGCCGCTATCTTTGTCCGCTCGGCGCGGCGCTGGCCATCCCCGGCAAGTTGCGGCTGTTCGAATGGCTCAAGCGCTACAAGCAGTGCGGCTCTCCGTGCCAACGCTGCTACAGCGAATGCATGGTTGAGGCCATCCATCCCGAGGGCAACATCAATCCAAACGAGTGTCTCTACTGTCTGCACTGCCAGACCCTCTACCACGATGCCCAACGATGTCCGGTGGTGACGCAGCGGCAACTCAGACAGACCCGCCGGACGCTGCTGCCTTCGGCGTCCGGCACGCCCCCTTCGAACCACGCCGACAACCTCGAGACGGCCGCAAAGGCTGAAAACGCGACGAAGAATTCCAGACAACCCAAAGCTAAAAAAGGAGAATAGGACCATGGCGAAATCGGACAAAAAAAATTGTGCGAATGATCGCACCGGACCCAGCCGGCGGGACGTATTGACCGGCCCCGCGAAACTCGCAGCCTTAGGCGCTCTTGCGACGGCAGGCGGCACCACGGGAGGGCTGCTGGCGAGCTCAATGTTGTCGCCTCAACCCGCCCAAGCACAGACGGCGGCCAAGGGCGATGTCAAGCCGGGCCAACTCGATGAATATTACGGCTTCTGGTCGAGCGGCCAAAGCGGCGAGATGCGCATCGTCGGACTGCCGTCGATGCGCGAACTCATGCGGGTCCCGGTTTTCAACCGTTGCAGTGCGTCCGGCTGGGGCCAAACCAACGAGAGCCTGAAAATCCTGACCGAGGGTCTTTTGCCCGAGACGAAGGAGTACCTCGCTTCCAGGGGCGGCACTTGGCTCAACGGCGACCTGCATCATCCCCATATGTCGTTCACCAACGGCACCTATGATGGCCGCTATCTCTTCATGAACGACAAGGCAAACACGCGCGTGGCGCGGGTCCGTTGCGACGTGATGAAGTGTGACAAGATCATTGAAATCCCGAACGCCTCGGACATCCACGGGCTGCGCCCGCAAAAATTCCCGCGCACCGGTTACGTCTTCGCCAATGGCGAGCATCGCGTCCCGATTCCCAACGACGGTAAAATCCTCGACGATCCAAAAAATTACCACGCCATATTCACCGCGATCGACGGCGATAGCATGAAGGTGGCGTGGCAGGTGATGGTCGACGGCAATCTGGATAACTGCGATTCCGACTATCAGGGCCTGTACGCATTTTCGACCTGTTACAACGGCGAGGAAGGCGTGACGATGGCCGAAATGACGGCCAACGAGCAGGATTGGGCGGTGGTCTTCGACATCAAGGCCATCGAGGCCGCAGTCAAGAACGGCGACTTCAAGAAGATGGGCGGTGTGCCCGTGATCGACGGCCGAAAGGGCTCGAAATACACGCGATACATCCCGATCTCCAATAGCCCACATGGCTGCAACACGGCCCCGGACGGGCGACATGTCGTGATCAACGGCAAGCTGTCACCGACCGTCTCCGTGATCGACGTGACCCGTCTACCCGATCTCTTTGCCGATAAGATCAAGCCGCGCGACGCCATCGTGGCCGAGCCCGAGCTTGGGCTGGGGCCGCTTCACACGGCTTTCGACGGCAAAGGCAATGCCTATACGACGCTGTTCCTCGACAGTCAGGTCGCCAAGTGGAACATCAACAAGGCGATCGAGGCCTTCAAGGGGAAGAAAGTCGATCCGATCCTGGACAAGGTGGATGTTCAGTATCAGCCGGGGCACAACCATACGTCGATGGGCGAGACCAAGGATGCCGACGGCAAATGGCTGGTGTCCCTCAATAAATTCTCCAAGGATCGCTTCCTCAACGTCGGACCGCTTAAGCCCGAAAACGAGCAGCTTATCGATATCGGGGGCAAAAAGATGAAAGTCGTGCACGACGGCCCGACCTACGCCGAACCCCATGACTGCATCATCGTGCGCGCCGACATCGTAAATCCGAGGAGCGTATGGGACCGCAACGATCCCGTATGGGAAGATGCGCGCCAGCAGGCCAAGAAGGATGGCGTCGATCTGGAATCGGCCGCTAACGTCATTCGGGACGGCAACAAGGTGCGGGTCTACATGCACTCGGTCGCGCCGACGTTCAGCCTCGAAAAATTCACGGTGAAACAGGGTGACGAGGTTACCGTGATCATCACGAATATCGATGATGTCGACGACCTCGCCCACGGTTTTACGCTCGCCAATTACGGTATCGCGTTCGAGGTTGCAGGCCAGGCGACCGCATCGGCGACCTTCACGGCCGACCGGCCGGGCGTCCACTGGTTCTATTGCCAGTGGTTCTGCCACGCGTTGCATATGGAGATGCGCGGGCGGATGCTCGTTGAGCCCAAGTCTGCATGAGCACAACCTCAAATCCGTGGCGCTTTGCGGGGCCCAGATACTTGATCTGGGCCCTGCTGGCCACCTTGACGGCCGGACCCGCGCCGGCTGCCACGCGGGATGTTTCGGCCGGGACCCGGCCCCTGCAGGACGTGCTCGAGCAGGTCGCGCCAGGCGATGTTCTGCGCCTGAAGGCCGGCGTCCATTCCGGACCGATAACGATCGCCAAGCCCGTCACCATCGAAGGCGAGTCCGGAACCCTAATCAAGGGGAACGGCACGGGCAGCGTCATCACCGTTGATGCGCCCGACGTCACGTTGCGCGGACTTGCGGTCAGCGGCTCGGGCCATCTGCTGGAAACCGAAGACAGCGCCGTCTTCGTGACCGAAAGGGGCGACCGGGCGGTCGTCATTGATAACCAGATTGAGGGCAATCTGATCGGCGTCTATCTGAAAGGTCCCGATCAGGCGCGGGTCATCGCAAATCGCATCCAGGGGCGCGACGATCTGCGCCTCAACGAACGCGGCAACGGCGTGCAGGTATGGAGATCGCCGGGCTCGATCGTCGAAGGCAACGCCATTCGCGCCGGTCGCGACGGCATTTTCGTCACCACAAGCAAGAACAACATCTTCCGAGGCAACCGGTTCGAGAACGTCCGCTTTGCCGTGCACTATATGTATACGAACGACAGCGAGGTGAGTTTCAACATATCTGCCGGCAATCACCTGGGCTACGCCATCATGTACTCCTCGCGCATCCGGGTGATCGGCAACCGGTCCATCGGCGACCGCGATCACGGCATTTTGCTGAACGCGGCGAATTCGTCGGTGCTTGAGGACAATCTGGTGTTGGCGGGCCCGAAAAAATGCGTGTTCATCTACAACGCCAACAAGAACCGGTTCGCAGGCAACTGGTTCGAGGGGTGCGGCATCGGCATCCATTTCACGGCGGGTTCGGAGCGCAACAGCTTTTCCGGAAACGCGTTCGTCTCAAATCAATGGCAAGTCAAATATATCGGCAGCCGCCATATCGAATGGTCGCATCAAGGCCGCGGCAATTATTGGAGCGACAATGCCGCCTTCGATTTGAACGGCGACGGCCTCGCCGACCGGCCGTACAAACCCAACGACATCGTCGATCATCTGGTCTGGCGCTACCCCGCCGCCCGATTGCTGCTGGGCAGTCCGGTCCTGCATTTGATCCGCTGGGCCCAATCGGCGTTCCCGGCAATTTATCCCGGTGGTGTCACCGATTCTGCCGCCCTTATGGCGCCGCCGCAACGGCCCGGAGAGGCAGGCTGAGATGGCGAAAGTCGGTTGCGACCGCGATGGACGCCAAGACCTTGTGGCACTCGAAGGGGTCGGCAAGCGGTATGGCGCACACCCCGTCGTCTCCGATGTGAGCCTGGGGGTTCGCCCTGGTGAATGCCTGGCTCTGCTGGGTCATAACGGGGCTGGCAAAACAACCCTGTTTAAACTGATCCTGGGGCTTATTCCGGCGAGCGAAGGTTTGGTTCGGGTGGCGGGCGCGGAACCAGGAAGCACCGCTTTCCACGATATCCGCCGCACCATCGGCTTTCTGCCCGAGAGCGTCGCCTTCCAGGACGCGATGACGGGACGCGAAGTTCTCGAATTTTATGCCCGGCTCAAACAAGTGGCGTTAGAGGAATGCGATCGTCTGCTCGAGCGCATGGGTCTGATCGATGCCGCAGGCCGACGCGTTCAGACCTATTCCAAGGGAATGCGCCAGCGGCTCGGATTGGCGCAGGCTCTGCTTGGCGAGCCTCGGCTTTTGCTGCTGGATGAGCCGACCACAGGGCTCGATCCCGAACTCAGGCGGCAGTTCTTCGACATTGTCGACGGCATGGCCAGGGTGGGCACGGCCGTCATCATTTCCTCCCATGCCTTGACCGAAATCGAGGCACACGCCGACCGGTATGCGATCATAAACGAGGGCCGGCTCGCTGCGCTTGGAACACTGGGCGAGATGAAAAGACAAGCCGGTCTGCCGTTGCGCTTTCGTTTGACCTTCCCGAGCGGCAAGGCCAAGGCGGCAGCTAAAGCGCTAAACGGGTCGTGCAATCTGGCCAAGGTCAACGACAAACACATCTATCTGAATTGTCCCGAGGCGGAGAAGATGTCGGTGCTTCGCTCGATTTCAGCTCTGAGCGATCCCGCCCAGGATGTCGAGATAGAGCCGCCGCGGCTGGAGGACCTCTATGCCCATTTCACGGGTTGGGAGCGGCGCCAATGAGAACGGTGGCGATCATCGCAGCCAAGGAATTGCGCGACGGCGTGCGCAACCGCTGGGTGGCTTCGGCAATCCTGCTGCTGGCGGGCTTGGCCCTGGCCATCGCTTTTCTGGGATCGGGACCGGTCGGCACGATCGCGGCTTCGCGTCTGGTCGTCACCGTGGCCGGTCTGACGACTTTGTCGGTCTATCTAGTGCCATTGATCGCCCTGATGCTGTCCTATGACGCCATCATCGGTGAGGTCGAGCGAGGCACGTTGCTGCTGCTTCTGGCTTATCCGGTGCGCCGCTGGCAGATCATGTGCGGCAAATTTATCGGCCACCTTGCGATTTTGAGTCTCGCCGTCGCCATCGGCTACGGGTTCGTGGGCCTTGCCATATGGGCCAGAGAAGGCGTCGGGCAGGACGGGGTGCTGGCGTTATTCAACCTGATCGGCAGTTCGGTCTTGTTGGGGGCCGTATTTTTGGCGCTCGGCTATCTGCTCAGCACGGTGAGCCGGGAGCGGGCCACCGCGGCCGGGTTGGCCGTCGCGCTCTGGCTGGTGCTGGCGGTCATCTACGATCTCGCCCTGTTGGGGCTCATCGTGGCCGATAGCGGCGGTGTAATCGGCGAAACATTGTTTTCCGCATTGTTGACGTTCAACCCGACAAGCGCCTTCCGGATCCACAATCTGATGCAATTCGACAGCGTCAGCGCCGCGGCGAGTCTTATCGGGCCCGACGGGGCCGCCCACTACGCAATGACGATCACGCTCGGCAGCATGACCTTGTGGCTCGTCTGCGCCGGGTTCGCGGCTCAGGCTCTGTTCAGGAGGGTGGATCCATGATCTCGCGGGCGAAACTGAAATCGGTAGCGTGCGTCACCCGCCCGTCATCGCGAGCTGAATTGATGGGGCACGCGGGAACCGTTACCCGGCGAAGATGCCTCTCGATCATCGCGGCTTTGGGAGCGACGGCGCTTGTTCCAGGTTCCTGGTCGGGCCCGGCTTTGGCGAAGACGCCTGCCCTTTGGCACGGTGTAGCGCTTGGCGCGCCCGCCAGCATCGCCATCCATGGCGCCGAGAACGGCGCCGCCGCGCCATTGATCGAGGCCGCCACAAAAGAGATCGCCCGGCTGGAGAGGATATTCAGTTTGCATCGCGCCGACTCGGCGCTTGTCCGCCTGAATTCCCAAGGCGAGCTGCCGGAGCCGCCTCCCGAACTCATCCGGCTGCTCTCGATCGCGCGGGCCATCAGCGAAGAGACACAGGGCGCCTTCGACGTGACGGTCCAACCGCTTTGGCAGCTTTATGCGCGTCATTTCGCCGATCGGCCGACGGCGCGGTCGGGTCCGCCCCGGCACGCGCTCGAAGACGCGCTAGCGCGCGTTGATTTTCGCTCGGTCGGCATCAGCGAGCGCGGCGTCCGCCTCAAACGCCAGGGCATGGCGGTCACGCTGAACGGCATCGCCCAAGGTTTTATAACCGATGCGGTCGCCGACTTGCTGCGCCGCGCAGGCGCCACTCATGTGCTGATCGATCTGGGCGAATTGCGGGCTCTGGACACCCACCCCGCTGGCGGGGCCTGGCGGATCGGGATCGGGGCGCCTGGAGATAAGAAGAAGGTAATCCGTGAAATAGAGGTCGTGGACGGCGCCGTCGCCACGTCGGCGCCAATGGGCACGCCGTTCGAGACAAGCGGACGCTTCAACCATCTCCTCGACCCACGCAGCGGCGCCAGTGCAGGGCGCTACCAGAGCGTGACCGTCCAGGCCCCAAGCGCGACGCTGGCCGACGGACTTTCGACGGCTTTCTCGCTGATGGACGCCGCGCATATTGCCCGGACCTGCGCCAGCTTCGGCAAGCTAAAAACTTACTGTCTCGAACGGGGTAGCGATTGGCGGGTCTTTGAGGCTTGAGGGCGCAATCAATTGCCCGCGATATAGTGTTCAAGCTGCTCGATAGTGAATTTTTGATCGCTGATGATGTGCTTGACCAAATCTCCGAGCGAGACGATCCCGACCATGTGATCGTCTTCCAATACGGGCAGGTGACGCACAGCCCTCTCGGTCATAACGGCCATGCATTCCTCGACCGACTGTTCGGGTCGCACGCAGATAGGATTTGCTGCCATAACGTCTCTCACAGGCGTGTTCGGCGACGACTTGCCCTTCAATATGACGTTGCGGGCGTAAATGCGCTCGTCGATGATGCCAACCAGTTTCTTGCCCTCCAACACGGTCAACGCACCGATATTCTTGTCCGCCATTTTCCCAATGGCGTCGAATACGGTGGCATCGGGCCCGATGGAGAAGACCTGGGTTCCCTTTTGATCGAGCAGCAGTTGCACTGTTGCCATTTGCTCTCCTCTCCTCGCATGGCGCGGCTGCTCCGATCGGAGTTCGCCTCGCTCTCGTAGGATTGGCCCTACTGCTATTCCGGTTCACCACTCCTCACAAAACATCGTGCACGCCAAGGCCGGCGCACCACTTGCTTTTTTATATAGCAACGAGAGAAGGGCGCGCACCTTGACCGAGATCAAGCAGAGCCCCGGCAACCATGGCAGATTTACTTTCAAATGGGCGCTGACGCCGTGCTTGATTGCGTCGGCGTGGAGTCAATACCGGGCCGGGTGCGGGATAAGCCGTGAGTCCGCGCCCAATCACTAAAGGACATCACCTATTCTACGTGCTCTGTTGATTGATCCGTGATGGGATAGCCCAATGAGACAGATGGTGACGAAGAAGCGCGCGATCTTAGGTCTCATTCTGCTTGGGTTTGTTGGCTTTTTGGGGTGGCGTTTCGTTCGGCCGATGAACATTTTCGTCGTCTCGCCGGCGTTCGAACGCCCGATATCGACGGCCAAGGTGCCGGATCTGTTCGATACGCTGAGCGCCAAGGAGTGCGCCTCATGTCACGTGGACGTTTTCAAGGAGTGGTCGACTACCATGCACTCCAAAGCCTGGACCGATCCCTATTTCCAGGTGGATTTCGTCTTCGATGGGTCTCTCCAGATATGCAAGAACTGCCATATACCGCTCGACCGGCAACAGGAACATCTGGTTCTGGGCTTTCACGATAAAGAGAAATGGGACCCGATCCTGGCGCCCAACCCCAATTTCGATCGCAATCTGCAGCAGGAAGGCGTGACCTGCGCCGTCTGTCATCTGAAGGAGGGCAAGATCGTCGGTCCCACGGGCAGCACCCATGTGCCGCACCCCGTGAGCAAGATCGAAGGTCCAAACCAAATGTGCGTCAGGTGCCATGTGGTCGACGGCAAGCGTTGGGACACGTTCTACCGCTTTCCGCCTTGCGGCACGGTGGCTGAGATCCAAGCCACGCGTGTCGCCAAGACGGGAGAAAAAGGCGGCGCGACCCCGCATGGCACGTCGGGGGAGATCACCGCAGAGAACGCCGCCGCACTCGGCTGCGTCGAATGCCATATGCCGGTGGTGCGTCGCCCGGTCGTGGCCGGCGGCGAACCGCGTCTGGTGCGCCGGCATATCTGGCGCGGCGGACACGATCCCGACATGGTGAAAAAGGGCCTCGACATCAAATTGACCGAGGCGCCAGGCTCTTCGGCCCAAACGCGGCGCTACACCATAACGCTGACCAATGTCGGCGCAGCCCACTACTTGCCGACCGGAACACCCGACCGCCACCTTACGGTGCGCCTGCGCACGCTGGACGCCGGCGGCAAGGTTCTAGACAAACAAAATCACAAGCTAGGGCGAACGGTCATGTGGCGTCCCTTCATCATCGATTTGTGGGATACGCGGCTGCCGCGATGGAAACCGCGAACCTTCGATATCGAAGTCCCCACCGCCGGGCCGGGCGCGCCGGCGGCGCTGGAGGCAGTCGTGCATTACTTCCTTGTCGATGAGAAGCGGCGCGTGCGCATCGGCTACGACGACAAGGACGTCACCTTTTACGAAGTCTTCCGCCGTCGTCTGAAGTTGGTCGAACGCAGTCCCGGCTGAGTGCCCGCACTGCTGCTGGGCCGCAGATCCGTGCTGACAACCCTCGGCCTGGAGCGCCGCCCGCGCGACGTGACGCCCGACGCGACTGCACAATTGGTCGAGGCAATCAAGGGAGGCATGTGATGGGAGCCGAGTTGTTACGCGGCCTGAGCCTTGACGAGCTGACCCGGCTCGAACAACTGCTCGAAGCTGTCGTCGCGAGCGGTGGACGAGGCCCTATCGACCTAGCGGCGGCCATAGAGGCTATGCGCTCGCGCCCGACACCACCCCGACGCAGCCCGCAGGACCGCACCCAGTTCGACGGCGGGCGGCGTTACGAACTGACCCTCTACGACCCCCTTGACATTGGCAATAAGCCGGGCCTGAGCGGTGACGAGCTGGATGAGCGGTACGAAACCGAATGGCGATACGCGCTTGAACTCGAAGCGATTGGCTGCACGCTCACGGAAGCGTGGGCCAAGATCAGGCAAGACGCGCGCGTCGCAGAGCCGAGCTGGTCAGCGACAACGCCGATGACACCTCCCGCCCGAGGGCGGCCTAGGCGACGGCGAATAAACTAGAACGCTTATCGACAAGCTGGTAGTCGGCTGACAGGGCATCGTTTTATGTCCGCTTCACCCCCGAAAGCAGACATAAATCCATACAGGCAGAAACGTCCGCTTATAGCCAAAAGCGGACATTTGCATTCGAAATTTTGAAGCTTACTGGCCCGACCCCATCGGCACGATCAGCCGCACGCCCGCCGAGGCAGCGACAGCATAACGCTCACCAATCCGCGTTTCGTCTTCGGCGCCCTGTACCGCAATCACTCCGACGGCGGTGTCCAGGTCATTGTAGCCAACATCGGGGGCGGATGAGATGTATTCAAAGCGGCCAAATCCAGCCAGTTTGAACATGCCGAAGTCCTTCTCGAGCGCGGCCTTCAATACGCCGATAAAGGCCAGTTCGTCGCTTTCCAGCGAGAGTGACTGGTTCACGTTGGGATTGACCACACCACCCGCGAAGGCGTTCGTCACAACATAGGAGCCGGAGTAATCGGTATCGGCCCAATAGAGCCCCGCCTCGCCATCAGCTAAGAGCGACCAGCCGCCACCCAAATCAATGGAGCCATCTGCGCCCACGAACGCACCCCAATAGTTGGTGGCGAGGTCTTCCGAGTAGGTGAGTTGATAAGGGTCGGGCCCGCCAGGACCGGCGCTTATCTCGCGTCCCGTAATCGTGAGGTCTTGATCGATCCGGCGAAAGGCGGGTCCCGCCTTCAGTCCCGCGGGCCCCCGCGCGACCTCAATCGCCACGCCCCAGTGGTCCACGTTACGGTCGGTCGTGAACTGCTGCGTATTCCCAGCGCCCCCTCCACCGCCAGCGCTCACAGCTTGTACGATAGCCGTGTTGTCGATGAGAGGATTGGCTAAACAAAGACTTAGCGGTGGGACTGCAGCTGCATTAGAGGCGCACTGCAATTCGGTCTTATCGTCGTGCCAGGCAAAGAAGCCCTTTACGCCCATCAAATAGGCACCGCCCATGATGGGGATGTTGGAAACACCGCCATCGATGCGAAAGCCATCGAAGTCGCCATCGTCGTTGCGGAACTCTTGACGCGCGACGCCCCCAGAAGCACCCGGCAAGAAATAGCGATTGATAAATCTGACATCGGGAAGCGCTAGATATTCATAGCTTCCCTCGACCCAGACATCGCCGGTAGCCTGGGCATTTGGAACGGGCGTAAAGCTGGCGATCAATCCGGCTAGCAAGGCTGAAACGAGTTTGCGGTGCATGATTTTAGTCCCCGTCATGGCGCACGGTGGACAAAGCGCCCAAAAATTGGATGCAATTGCGATGGCTGCACTTCTTCACACTGACATTGTGCCGGATTCGGTGAGAACTGAAGGATGAAGCCGAGATTTGACAGCATTTGCTGGGAGAGTGTCGCAATTGTGCAACGGATAGGTCCGCTTTGGGTCATTAGCAGACGTTTCCATCGACCGGTATTTACGTCCGCTTTACTCCCGAAAGCGGACATGATTGCTGCCGATGTCGGCTAAGCACCCCTAAGTGGACGTGATGGGCACTTGCGCGGTTTCGGGGCTAAAGCACCGGCCCTAACCCGCGCCCTTTGGTCTCCCTTGCCGCCCCAGCCGCTACCGCCGGTCTCAACGAGGGTTAAACCGGGGGTCGTTATCCGAATAAGCTAAATAAGCCTGTAATATCATTGTAGATTGGCGGAGGGGGAGGGATTCGAACCCTCGGTACGCTTGCACGCACAACGGTTTTCGAGACCGCCCCGTTCAACCACTCCGGCACCCCTCCGCAAGAGATGTATCGGCTCGATTCGCCCTTGTAGCGCGCGGCCCCGCCGCCTTCAAGCGAGCCGGCTCACGCGGCCTTGCGGTAACGCTTGATGATCTCTTCGGGCGGATAGAGTTCGTCTAAGGGTTGTGAGCGCCCGTCGGGCCGGACGATGCGGCAATGCATGCGGTGCAGGGCGCGTGGATGAGCCACGCCGCACGAGTGCGCGATGATGCCCACGCCATGAACGAGTTTCTTCGCGTAGGTCTTGACGCGCACGGCCTTGTCTTGCGGGTCGAGACCCAATTGCAGTCGCTTGTCATGGGTCGTGATGCCGGTCGGGCAGGTATTTTTGTTGCAGCGCAGGGCCTGGATGCAGCCGAGCGCGAACATGAAGCCGCGCGCCGTGACCACCATATCGGCGCCGGCGCAATAGGCCCAGCCGACCTCGGCGGGCGTGACCAGCTTGCCCGAGGCGATGACGCGCACGCGGCCGCGCAATCCGTAGCGGGTGATGATGTCCACCACCATGGGGAGCGATTCCTTGATCGGTAAACCGACATTGTCCATCAACGGCATCGGCGCCGCGCCGGTGCCGCCGTCGCCGGAATCGACGGTGATGAAATCGGGCGCGCAATCGTCTTTGCGCTTGTGCACCTCCTGGCAGAGCTGTTCGAGCCAGCCATAGGCGCCGATCACGCTTTTGAAGCCCACCGGCTTGCCGGAGACGGCACGCAGGTGCGCCATCATATCCAAGAGGTCGGTGACGTTGTCGATCTCGGGGTGCCGGTTGGGCGAGATCGAAGCTTGATGCGCCGGGATGCCACGGATCCGGGCGATTTCCTTGCTCACCTTGACCGCCGGCAAGATGCCCCCTTTGCCGGGCTTGGCGCCCTGGCTCATTTTGAGTTCGATCATTTTGACCTCGGGCCGGGCGGCGAGCTTCGCAAGCTTGTCGTCGTCGAGGGACCCATCGGGGCCCCGCACGCCGTATTTGGCGGTGCCGATCTGAAAGACGACGTCGCATCCGCCCTCCAGATGGGCGGGCGCCAGCCCGCCCTCGCCCGTGTTCATCCAGCAGCCGGCCATCGCGGCGCCGTTCGAGAGCGCGCGCACGGCCGGTTGCGACAGCGCGCCGTAGCTCATGCCCGAAATACTAACGATGGCGCTCGTCTCGTAGGGTTGGCGGGCAGTTGGACCAAAAAGAATGGAGGTCGCAGGGGCGGCGTCCTCATCCAGCGTCGGGAACGGGCAGTTGACGAAAATCACCGTACCCGTGGGCGTCAGGTTCTTGGTGGAGCCGAAGGCGGTCATGTTGTCGTGCCCCTGGCACGACTTGTAGACCCATTCGCGCTCGGCCCTGTTGAATGGCATCTCTTCGCGGTCCATGGCGAAGAAATACTGACGGAAAAACTCCCCGAGCCTGGAAAACAGGTATCGAAAGCGCCCCACCACCGGATAGTTGCGCCGGACGGCGTCGCGGGACTGGCTGATATCCAAAACGAACAATACGATGACCAATAGGACCGCCAAGCCGACCGCGAATACGAAGGCGGTGACCAAAATTTCCAAGCCCTGCATGGCGACGGAATTCAGCATCGCGACCATCCCACGTTTGCCATTGGTGCTCTCCTGTGCTGGTTTTCGCCCCGCGCCGGTAGCAGCGCTTGATCGGCCTCAGTTGGGGGCGAGCGAGCTTACCCGTCAATTCACAATATCCGGCGCGCGCTGGAAATTGACTTCACGCCCGGCAATCGTATAGTGCGCCGCGAATTGTTCGGTCGCCGCGTCAATCGCTCAAAACGTGGCCGAATTTGATATTTGAATACCAGAACTGGAACCAGACTCATGTATGCGGTGATCCGCACAGGCGGTAAGCAGTACCGCGTTGCGCCCGAGGACGTCATCGAGATCGAGAAGATCTCGGGCGACGAGGGCGCCATCGTGCAATTTTCAAACGTCCTTATCGTCGGCGGCGAAGGCACGCCGAAAGTGGGCGCACCGACGCTCGCAGGCGCCAGCGTGGCGGCCCAAGTCGTCGAGCAGAAGCGCGCGCCCAAGGTGTTGGTGTTCAAGAAGAAGCGGCGCAAGAACTATCGGCGCATGCACGGTCACCGGCAAAACCTGACGCGGGTGCGAATCACGGAGATTCTGCTGGATGGCAAGACGCCATCCAAGGCCAAGGCTGCGGAGAAGAAGCCCGCCGCTAAGGCGAAAACGGCAAAACCGGCGGCAAAGGCAGAAGCTAAAAAGCCCGCCGCCAAGGCCGCGGCGGCCAAGAAGCCAGCAGCCAAACCTAAGAAACCCGCCGCCAAGGCCAAAGACAAATAGAGCAAACGACAGGAACGACCATGGCCCATAAAAAAGCAGGCGGTTCTTCGCGCAACGGACGCGATTCAGCAGGCCGACGGCTCGGCATCAAGAAATACGGCGGCGAAAGGGTGATCTCCGGCAATATCATCGCGCGCCAACGGGGCACCAAGTGGCACCCGGGCGACGGCGTTGGTATGGGCAAGGATCACACGATTTTCGCGATCCGCGACGGTCATGTCGCATTTGCGACCAAGCGCGGCGGACGGGTTTACATTTCGGTGGCGCCGGGCGACGAGTAACTGGCGGCGCACATGCAACCGCCGGCTAAATCCCGGCGGGCACGAGGATTACCCAAGGGGAGATGGCCAGCCATCTCCCTTTTTTGTTGGCAAGCGCAAATGACAGATACAATGCTCAAATTGGACAGGTTGGTGCTGCAGGCACGCCGATGAAGTTTCTCGATCAAGCAAAGGTCTATATTCGTTCCGGCAACGGCGGCAACGGCTGCGTCAGCTTTCGGCGCGAGAAATATATCGAATTCGGCGGACCCGACGGCGGCGACGGCGGACGCGGCGGCGACGTTTGGGCCGAATGTGTCGACAATCTCAACACGCTGATAGATTTCCGCTACCAGCAGCACTACAAGGCCGAGCGCGGCGGCAATGGCATGGGCAAGGACCGTTCCGGCAAACGAGGCCTGGACAAGACGTTGCGCGTGCCGCCCGGCACCCAGATTCTGGACGAGGACAACGAGACGCTGTTCGCCGATCTGACGAAACCGGGCGATCGGGCGCGGCTGGCCAAGGGCGGCAATGGCGGTTTTGGCAACGCGCATTTCAAATCCTCCACCAATCGGGCTCCCCGCAACGCCAATCCGGGTGAAATGGGAATCGAGGCGACGCTCTGGCTGCGTCTCAAACTGATCGCCGATGCCGGCCTTGTCGGGCTGCCAAACGCCGGAAAGTCGACGCTGTTGGCGCGCGTTAGCGCCGCCAAGCCTAAGATTGCCGATTACCCCTTCACCACGCTGCATCCCAATCTGGGTGTCGTTCGGGCCGGCGATATCGATTTTGTGCTGGCCGATATTCCGGGCTTGATCGAAGGCGCCCACGAAGGCGCCGGATTGGGAGATAGGTTTCTGGGTCACGTCGAGCGCTGTGCGATGCTGCTGCACTTGATCGACGTGACGCAGGAGGACCCCGTTGCCGCCTATCAAACGGTGCGCAATGAACTTGATGCCTATGGTGGTGGCCTGAAAGGCAAACCCGAAATTGTCGCCCTGAGCAAATGCGATGCCTTGGACCAAGCGGCTCTCGCGGCCCGAGTCGCCGAGCTGGGCGCGGCGCTCGGCTTCACGCCGCTCGCCATTTCGGCCCAATCGGGCCAAGGCTTGGATAAAGCGTTGCACCTGCTTGGCGCTGCTGTCGCAGCCGCGCGCGGGCGCGAACGCGAAGCCCAACAGCCGGTGGATGAACCCGTTGAGGGCTGGCGGCCATGAGGCGGGAATGGCGCGACGCCAAACGGCTGGTCGTAAAGATTGGCTCATCGCTCCTGGCGGACGCGAAATCGGGCGCGCTCAAGACCGATTGGCTTGGATCGCTCGCCGCCGACGTCGCGCAGCTGAAGGAGGCGGGCCGCGAAGTTATTGTCGTTTCCTCCGGCGCCATCACGCTGGGGCGCCAAGTGCTCGGGCTCAACCCCGGTCCATTGAAGCTCGAGGAAGGTCAGGCCGCCGCCGCCGTCGGTCAAATCGATCTGGCCCATGCCTACGAGGAGGCATTCAAAGGCCACGGCGTCATAGCGGCCCAGGTGCTGCTGACGCTGGGCGATACCGAGGAGCGCCGGCGTTACCTCAATGCGCGCAACACCATCGAGACGCTGCTGAAGCTGGGTGCGGTGCCGGTGGTCAACGAAAACGATACGGTGGCCACCTCGGAGATCCGCTACGGCGACAACGACCGTTTGGCGGCCCGGGTCGCGACCATGATGAGCGCCGACTGTATCGTGCTGCTCTCGGACGTCGATGGTCTCTATCGCGCGCCGCCCAAAGCCGGCACGAGCGACCTGCCGATCGAGGAAGTCGCTGCCATCACGCCCGAGATCGAGGCAATGGCGGGTGACACTGGCGATGAGCTTTCACGCGGCGGCATGGTGACAAAAATCGAAGCGGCCAAAATCGCAGTGGCGGCGGGCACCGATCTGGTAATCACCAGCGGCCGCATCTTGAACCCGCTCAGAGGCTTGTCCGATGGCGGACTTTGCACATGGTTTACCGCCACATCCGATCCGATGACCGCACGCAAGCGATGGATTTCGGGAGCACTGGAACCGCGCGGGGCCGTCACTGTCGATGGTGGCGCGGCGCGGGCGCTGGCTGAGGGAAAAAGCCTGCTGCCTGCTGGGGTCGTCGCCGTAGAAGGCGCCTTCGACCGCGGCGACGCGGTGGTGATCCGCGACGAGGCTGGCGGCGTGATGGGGCAGGGCCTGATTGCCTATGCCAAGGCGGACGCCGAGCGGATCGCCGGGCATAAAAGCAGTGAAATAGAGAAGATCCTCGGCTACCGTGGCCGGACTGAACTTATTCATCGCGACGACATGGCGTTGCGGTCATGACGTTGTTGACGGGCTCTTGGACATGGACGCAGCATTGAAAATCGACCAGACCGGCGCAAGCGTCGAAGCTGTGATGGCCGACATCGGCCGTCGGGCAAAGGCGGCGGCTGGCGAACTCGCGCGCGCGACCAGCGCAGCGAAGAACGAGGCGCTGTCTGTGATGGCCGCGCGCTTGCGCCAGGAGACGCAAACGATCCTCGCGGCCAACGCCATGGACATAGCAGCCGCCGAGCAGGCCGGGCGCGAAGGCCCGTTCCTCGACCGGCTTAAGCTCGATGAGGCAGGCGTCCAGGCGATGGCCAAGGGCCTCGAAGAGATCGCCCAGCTCGACGACCCGGTGGGCGACGTGATGGCCGAGTGGGCGCGGCCAAACGGCCTCAAAATAGCGCGCGTTAGAGTACCGCTCGGCGTCATCGGCATCATTTACGAGAGCCGACCGAATGTCACCGCAGATGCGGGTGGCTTGTCGCTCAAGTCGGGCAATGCCGTGATTCTACGCGGTGGCTCGGAAAGCCAACGGTCTGCCCAAGCGATCCATGCCTGCTTGTCCCATGGTCTGGGCCAAGCTGGCCTGCCCGAGGCGGCAATCCAGATTGTCCCAACCCGCGACCGGGCGGCGGTGGGTGAAATGTTGAAGGGACTCGATGGCGCAATCGATGTGATCGTGCCGCGCGGCGGCAGGAGCCTGATCGAGCGCGTTCAGCAAGATGCGCGCGTCCCCGTTTTCGGACATCTGGAGGGGCTCTGCCACGTCTATGTGGATGACGGCGCCGACCTCGAGATGGCCAAATCGATCGTGCTCAACGCCAAAATGCGGCGCACGGGCATTTGCGGCGCTGCCGAAACTCTGCTCGTCGATACCGCATGCGCGGCGACACACCTCAAACCGCTGGTCGAAATGCTGATCGATGCAGGCTGCGAGGTGCGCGGTGACGAAGCCACGCAAGCCGCCGACGGGCGCGTCAAAGCAGCGGCCGAGGCAGATTGGTCGACCGAGTATCTCGACGCCATAATTTCAGTAAAACTGGTCGAGGGCGTGGAGGGCGCCATCGGCCATATCGGCCGCTATGGATCGCAGCACACCGAAGCAATCGTGACGGGTGACCAGGCTGCGGCCGAGGCATTCCTCGCCCGGGTCGATAGCGCCATCGTGCTCCACAATGCCTCAACCCAATTCGCCGACGGCGGCGAGTTTGGCATGGGGGCCGAAATCGGCATTGCCACCGGCAAAATGCACGCGCGCGGGCCAGTCGGCGTCGAGCAACTGACCAGCTTCAAATATATGGTGCGGGGTTCGGGCCAGACCCGTCCCGCCTGATCCAGCCAGTGACCGCGCCACGCCCTGTGCCTTGGACGCGTCCGCCAGCCGCCTTCGCGGACATGGCGATCGGTTTGCTCGGCGGCTCGTTCAATCCCGCCCACGAAGGCCATCTTGCCATCAGTCTTCATGCTCTGGCCCGCCTGCGGCTCGACCGCGTTTGGTGGCTCGTTAGCCCCGGCAATCCGCTGAAGGAGCATAACGAGCTGAAGCCGCTCGAAGCGCGCATCGCCCAGGCGCGCGCCTTGGCGCGGTCACCCAATATCGATGTCACGGGCTTTGAGGCAGGCTTGCCGGATGCATATTCGCGCACCGCGCTGGACCGCCTGCAGGCGCGCTATGGAGCCACCCGCTTCGTCTGGCTGATGGGCGCCGACAATTTGGCTGATTTTCATCACTGGCTCGATTGGCGCGGCATTTTTGATGCCTTGCCGATCGCCGTTCTCGACCGGCCGGGATTCCGCTTTAAGGCGCTTTCGAGCCCTGCCGCTCGCAGTTTCGCACGCGCACGGATCGACGAAAGCGACGCTGCCGGGCTCGCCAGCCTCGAGCCGCCTGTCTGGACATTTCTGACGCTGCCGCTCTCATCGCAGTCTTCCACCTCGATCCGGCAGAAGAAACGGAACTGATGGATCGGAAGACGGCAAACTCGCTGCTCGAAACGAGAATTGGCGCCGCGTTTACCTCGATGTTCCTTAGGGCGCCCGCTCGGGGGATTGGGCTTGCGGTTCAAGCCCAAGCCGCCTATATGCTGCCCCTAGGTGCGTCGTGGCTTTGGAAAGGCGCACCCTCGGACGACCGGCTAAGACGCCACGCCCCTATGGGGCAGGATGACTTTTCCCGACAATCTGAGTGGCCATCGAGCAGCACATGCAGACAGCATTTGGGCTCGCTCCGACAGGCTTATTCCAACGTAGAAACGGGAAAAAAAGGAATTCCCATGCGGCTTAACGGTACAGTTAAATTTTTCAATCACGCACGTGGCTTTGGTTTTATCGCGCCTGAGGACGGCAGCAAAGACGTTTTTGTGCACGCCAGTGCACTCGAAAAGTCAGGCATCGGACCGATCGACGAAGGTGATAAGGTCAGCTTCGTGATCGAGGACGATCCGCGCGGACGGGGCAAGCAAGCGACGGAAATCCAAGTCGGCTAAGGCCGGTTTGGTCAACGAGTTGAGGTGCCGCCGAATTGAATTCGGCGGCGCCAATTGGACCAGACCAACCATGCACAATGGGAAACCGCGGCACCGGGAGCGCTTGACACCTCAAAAAGCTAATCTTACGAAAAGGGCAACATGACCAAAGAAGAGCTTCTTGAATTCGAAGGCGTCGTGACGGACGTTCTGCCGGACGCCCGGTTTCGCGTGAAACTGGACAATGGCCACGAAATCATCGCCTACACCGCAGGACGCATGAAGCGCTTTCGTATCCGCACATTGGTCGGTGACCGCGTCAGCGTCGAGATGACGCCTTATGACCTGGAAAAGGGCCGCATCGTCTACCGCCATAAGGACGAGCGCGCGCCGTCGACACGCGGCCAGGCACGACGCAACTTCAACCGCCGGCGCTAGTTTCTAGAGCACCATCGCCTCTTTTCCTCTATCGGGCTCACGCCTGAGTTCAGCGGCAACTCAAAGACCTATTTTCTACTGAAAATTTCTGAGCCGCACCGCGACAACTGGACCGGGGCGCCTCAACCGACCTGCGTTCGCGAACAGGCCGCTGGCGCCACGCCTTGGGCATTGCTCATTGATCCAGCGTAAAGGTGGAGATCGGGCTGGACCCTATCTTGGCGGCAAACAGGTTGCGACCAGGAGAGAACCCGATGAACCACCGTCACCGCAGAGCGCTGCATGCGATCTTCGCCCACCCGCTCAGCGGCAACATCGATTTCTACCATTCAGTCGGTGTTCGGCGAGCTGGGCGCGGCGATCGACAACCGCCATGGCGCGCGGGTCGGCGTCAAGCTGAACGGCCACACCGCTGTGTTCCACAACGCCAAACACAGCTTGCCCAAGGAGGAAGTGGTCCAAATACGTCACTTTTTGGAGACGTGCGGCATTTCGCCCGATGACTATCCGATCTGAGGGCGCGTCACTCTTCAAGCGGGCTCTTGCGGCGCATTTTTTTGACGCTGCCGCGGTGCGCTTTGGATTCTAGACGGCGCGTCTTGGAGGCTTTGGTCGGACGCGTCGGTTTGCGTGGCCTGGGGGGCGTTGCCGCCTTCGCCAATAGATCGACAAGCCGGCCGAGCGCGTCGGCACGGTTTTGTGCTTGGGTTCTGTATTGCGAAGCGGAGATGACGATCACGCCCTCCTTTGTGAGGCGGGACCCGGCCAGACGCGCGGCGCGGGATCGCACGGCCTCCGGCAATGATGGCGAGCGGGCTAGATCAAATCTGAGCTGCACGGCGGTCGCGAGCTTATTGACGTTTTGACCCCCTGGTCCCGAAGCGCGGATGAAGCTTTCCTCGATTTCACGAGGGTCCAGAGACAGCGTGTCGGTGATCCTAATCATGGGTGCCTCAGAACCACGCCATGGCCGCAAACCGAGGGCGGCAAGTGGCGGTGCCTCGTGCAAATCGCTTTGATTGATACCATTGCAGGTGTTGATCACGCTGTCCGCTCCGTATTATGCTTCTTGAGCGGGGCACCAATGAGCGCCGCGGCCAGTAAACTGAATGATCAACAAGCTGCATGATCAAAAGGAACCTCTCCTGACAAAACGACGATCCAACGGGGGCGCCGGCAAGGGCGGTCCCGCGGTCAAGCCTGCGGCGCGCCGCAAGCGTTCGACCATACTTAGTGCCGTGCTCGACACGTTGGCCGATGCCAAGGCCGAAGATGTCGTCACGATCGACCTGACGGGCAAATCGTCCATCGGCGATCATATGGTGATCGCGTCGGGGGGGTCGAGCCGTCAAGTGGCCGGCATCGCCGACAAGGTGCTCAAACGCCTCAAGGAAGACGGCCATGGCCGCAGACGCGTCGAGGGCATGCCCGGTTGCGACTGGGTGTTGATCGATGCGGGCGATGTGATCGTCCACGTGTTCCGTCCCGAGGTGCGCGATTTCTACAATCTCGAAAAGATGTGGTCGGCTGAAAGGCCGGACGAATTGCTTGCCGTCTGAAAATCGTTGCGCGGCCGTATCGGCGGCGCTGTCAGGCTTTGAATTCATGTGTGGCGGCAACCCATGCGCCTAACGATCTTAAGCGTTGGACGCCTCAAGCGGAGGCCTGAGCACGATCTGTTTCAACACTATGTTGAGCGGGCTGTTGGCGCCGGGCAAGCATTGAGCGTGGGGCCGCTGAAGGCGGTCGAGGTGGCGCAATCTCGTAAGGCCAGCGTGGTCGAACGGCGCCAGCAAGAAGCCTCGCTGCTGTTGGCGAAGCTCGACAAAAGTGACCAGCTCGTCGCGCTGGAGGAAAACGGAAAAGGCCTGACAAGCGCCGAGTTGGCGGCAATGATCGGAAAATGGCGCGAGGCGGGAATCGGCGAAATCGCGTTTGCGCTGGGCGGTCCCGACGGACTTGACGCGGAGGTGAGCAACCGCGCGGCCATGCGTCTCGCGCTTGGCCCGATGACGTTGCCCCACGGCCTGGCCCGCATCGTACTGGCCGAACAGATTTACCGGGCCCTGACAATCCTTGCAGGCCACCCCTATCACCGCGCTTAGCCGTCGGGCGCTATCGTCCCAGAACGGTGGGCTTGGTCCATTATCGAGGTTATGATGGCGGCGTTCGATTCTTGCCGAGAAGACAGGCGTGCTCTCCGTGGCGGACCGTGAGAATGGCATATCGGAAGTCTCTATGGTGATGGCATGAAATGGCTGGCTAGCGGCTGTCTTCGTCTTGCGTTGCTGACCGGCCTGATGGCGGCGGGCGGCGCGGCGTTGGGTCAAGACGAAAAGGCGCCGCGGGAGAAGACATCGAGCGAGCTCGAGGAATCCAAGCGTCAGCTGGAGGCTTCGCACGTGCGTGCGGAACGTCTGAAACAAAATATGACGACGCTTGCCAACGAGCGAGCCCAGCTCAACACGCGGCTGATCGAGACGGCACGCAAGGTGCAAGACAGCGAGGCGAAATTGAACGCGATCGAATCACGCTTGCAGGACCTGTTGGCTCAAGAAGACGTGATTCGCGATTCCATGGCCGAGCGACACGCCACGATCGCAAAACTTCTGGCCGCAATGCAACGCATCGGCCGACAGCCACCGCCAGCATTCGTCGCCCGGCGCGACGACGCGCTCAAAATGGTGCGCAGCGCCATGCTGCTCGCATCGATCTATCCCGAGTTCAAATACCAGGCCGACAATTTGGCTAAGGAGCTCGACGAACTCGTCGCCGTCGAGGCCGGCATTCGGGACGAGCAGCAGGCGCAGACTGCCCAGACCAAGCAGCTGAGCGAGGAGCGCGGCAACATCAAGTGGCTGTTGGCGGAGAAAAAAGAACGGCTCAATCAGCACCAGACGGAGCTCACATCGTTGCGTCAAGCCGCAGAAACTCACGCAAAATCAATCACGCGGCTCGAAGATCTGTTAAAGACGATGGATAAGGAATTGGCGGCAGCCCAGCTCGCTGCCAAGAAGCGGACCGTCGAGATCAAGCCTGAATCGAAAAAGATTGCCTTCTTGAGTCCGGGCCGCATCAAGCCTGCCGTGCCGTTCTCCCGCACGAAGGGAACCGTTCCATTGCCGGTGCGCGGGCGTCAAGTGCGTAACTTTGCAGCCAGCGACGAGTTGGACAGCGACACCAAGGCCAAGGGCATCTCGATCGAAACGCGCGCGCTGGCCCAGGTCACATCGCCCGCCGACGGCTGGGTAGTCTATGCGGGTGACTTTCGCAGCTACGGCCAACTCTTGATCTTAAACAGCGGCGGGGGATATCATATATTACTGGCGGGGATGAAACAGATTGATGTCAACCCCGGACAATTTGTCCTGGCGGGCGAACCGGTCGCCGCGATGGGTGCTGCAGCACCGGCTGAAGGAGAGGCCAAGAAGGCTCGCCCCGTCCTCTATGTCGAATTTAGGAAAGATGGGCAACCCATTGATCCCGGTCCATGGTGGGCGGAGAGTTCTGAAAAGGTGCAAGGATAATGCGGAAATCCGAATTTGTTTTATGGGCGTTTTTTATCGTGGCCGGCATCGTCGCGGGATCGGCCTTTGTCACGATCTCGCGCAGCAATGAAGCCAGCGCCGCCAACGCACAAATTTACCGGCAGCTCGATCTGTTTGGCGATGTGCTCGAGCAGGTGCGGGCGCAGTACATCGAGGAGCCCGACGACCGCAAATTGATCGAGAGCGCCATCAACGGAATGTTGAGCGGACTGGATCCGCACTCGTCTTATTTGCCGCCGAAAAACTTCGACGACGTGCGCGTGCAAACGCGCGGCGAGTTCGGCGGAATTGGCATCGAGGTGACGATGGAAAAGGGCGTCGTCAAAGTCATGACGCCGATGCTCGAGACGCCTGCAACACGGGCTGGCATTCTATCGGGCGATCTCATCACCCATTTGGATGGCGAACAAATATTCGGCCTGTCGCTGCAGGAGGCCGTCGACAAGATGCGCGGACCCGTCAATTCGCCGATCATGCTCACCATCGTGCGCGAGGGCGCAGACGAGCCGATGGATATCAAAATCGTGCGCGACCTGATCCGCATCATTCCGATCAAGTCGGCTGTCGAGGATGACGTTGGATATATCCGCATTACGACCTTCAACGAAAAGACGACCGCAAGCTTGAAGAAGGCGGTTGCAAGCCTCGAAAAGCAAATCGGCCCGAAGCTCAAGGGTTACGTCATCGACCTGCGCAACAATCCGGGCGGAATTTTGGATCAGGCTTCTTCGGTTTCCGACGCCTTCCTTGAGAAGGGCGCCATCGTGATGACGCGCGGACGCCACGCGGTCGAAACCCAGCGCGTCAACGCACGGCCGGGCGATATCACCAAGGGCAAAAAGCTGGTGGTGCTGATCAATGGCGGTTCGGCCTCCGCGTCCGAAATCGTGGCCGGCGCATTGCAGGATCAGCGCCGCGCAACCGTGATCGGCACGCGGTCATTCGGTAAGGGATCGGTTCAAACGATCATTCCGCTTGGCTCCAACGGCGCAATCAAGCTCACCACGGCGCGGTATTTCACGCCGTCCGGGCGCTCCATCCAAGCCAAGGGCATCGTGCCGGGCATATTGGTCGAGCAGGTGATCGAGGACGAAGAAAAGAAAAAGAGAATCCAACCGCGCGGCGAAGCCAATCTGCGTGGCCACTTGAAGGGCAGCGACGGCGAGGAGAAGACGGGCAGCTCCAGCTACGTTCCCGAGGAGAAGGAAAAAGATACGCAGCTTCAGTTCGCGTTGGATTTTGTCAGGGGCATAAAAACGCAACTCGAGCCGAAAAAAGTGGAAGCGGCGACGAGTACGAAGAAATCAGTCGCCAATTGAGGCGGCACGATACGGCAACATGGTCTGCGGGGCGCCGCGTGAGGCTCCGGCGAGCCAGGAGTTAGAGGCAACGTGAAAACGCTGGCGTTCAGTTTTGCGGGCGTGATGGGCTTGCTCGCACTGATTGTAACCTGGGTGGCAATCGGCGGCGATCCGCTGGGCGGCGAGCCCTTTGCGATGATCGAGGTCGATCCTCAGAACCGCCCATCGGCGATCGTGGAATCATCGATCCCCAAAGATCAATCGCAGTCGCAATCACAGGTCGAGCGGGGGTCGAACCAAGCCCCCGGCACCGGCGGTGCATTAGCCGCACTCGATAGATCGGCGCCCAATGGTCCCGTCAGCGATGCCACGGGCACGCCGGGCGCAGGGACCGGCATGTCGACCGTTCCGGTTGCAGCCCTTGTGGAGCAATCGCGCTATGGGCCGCTGCCCAAGATTGCAGATGATGGACGCCGTCCAAGCGATATCTACGCCCGCGCGACGCAACATACGGCGTTGCCGCAGGCCGGCGAACCCGCCCGTATCGCAATTTTGATGAACGGCCTGGGCCTTTCCGAATTGGCGACCAACCAGGCGATCAACATGCTGCCCGGCAACGTATCGCTGGCCTTCTCGCCCTATGGCCGCAATTTGCAGAGCTGGATCCGCCTGTCGCGCGAGGCGGGGCATGAGGTAATGTTGCAAATCCCACTCGAGCCCTTCGATTATCCCGACAACGATCCAGGCCCTCACACGCTGCTGACGAACCTGCCGCCCGATGAGAACCTCAAGCGCTTGCAATGGTTGATGGCCCGCTTCACCGGTTATGTTGGCGTCACCAATCACATGGGCGCCAAATTCGTTTCCGCCCAATCCGCCTTCTTGCCGGTGCTCGAAGAGATCAAGTCGCGTGGCCTGATCTTCCTGGACGACGGCACCGCGGCGCGCTCTACAGCGGGGGAAATCGCCAAGGATCTTGGGCTTGGCTTTTCTGCCGCCCAGATCGTGATCGACGCCGCACAGACCCCCGAAAGCATCGACGAAGCGCTCAAGAACCTCGAGACGACAGCCCGTGAAAACGGCCTCGCGATCGGCGTCGCCTCGAGCTATCCGATTACAATTCAACGCATATCGGAGTGGTCGCGTTCGCTCTCGCAAAAGGGCATGGTGCTGGTGCCGGTCAGCGCGGCCATTCGCGCGCGCCCGCAAAGCTGACGCTCTTGCCTCAAATTCGATGACACGCCAATCGGACGCAGAGCTCCCCTATCGGCCATGCGCTGGCATTGTCCTTCTCGATGAGACGGGGCGTGTCTGGATCGGCCACCGGATTCCCAAATCGCCGGCTGATGGTTTCGAGCACATGTGGCAACTGCCGCAAGGGGGCATCGACGAGGGTGAAAGTCCGCGGGCGGCAGCCTTGCGCGAGCTCAAGGAGGAGACCGGCATCGATCAGGTGCAGGTGATCGCCGAGAGCAGCCGGTGGCTTTCCTACGACCTACCGCCAGAGCTTGTGGGTGTCGCGTTGAAGGGCAAATACAAGGGCCAGCGGCTTAAATTTTTCGCCATGCAGTTTCTTGGCGGCGACGGCGATGTCGATATTTCGGAGGGCTCCGAACACAAGGCCGAGTTCGATGCCTGGCGATGGGCGCAGATCACAGAGTTGCCCGATCTCGTCGTGCCGTTCAAGCGCGGGATCTATGAGGCGGTGGTTGCGGAATTTGCGTACCTGACGGCGCGCTGATTCAGCCGAACTGTAGCGTCTGCTTGATCGATTGCAGCCTATCAAGCGTATCTTGGGCGGCGTGGCGGCGGGCTTCGTCCTCGGCGTCGTTGACGTCTTCTTGGGCGTCCTTGATTTCTTGATCGAGCCTGGCGCGATCGAGTTCATCAATGTTGATGGCGGTTCGGGCCAGAACGGTGAGGCCATCGGGTCCGGCTTCGGCGAATCCGCCCCGCACGTAATAGCGCTGCTCCTTACCGCCAGGCAGAACCACATCCAACAGGCCCGGCCGCAATACGGCCAGCACCGGAGCGTGGTTGGCGAGCATCGTGAAATCGCCCTCAGAACCCGGCACAAGGACCTGATCGACGTCCACGGAGAGCAGCAGGCGCTCGGGCGATACGAGTTCGAATTTAAAGGTCTCAGCCACAATTCTCGTTCCTTATGCGGCTTCCGCCGCCATGCGCTCAGCCTTCTTGATCGCCTCCTCGATGGTTCCGACCATGTAGAAGGCCTGCTCGGGCAGGTGATCGTAATCGCCGTCGCATAGGCCCGTGAAACCGCGAATGGTATCGGCCAGATCGACAAGGACGCCGGGTGAGCCGGTGAAGACCTCGGCGACGTGGAAGGGTTGCGACAGAAACCGTTCTATTTTGCGCGCGCGGGCGACAATGAGCCTGTCTTCTTCCGACAACTCGTCCATGCCCAGAATGGCGATGATGTCCTGCAGCGTCTTGTAGCGTTGCAGAATCACCTGCACGCGGCGCGCGATGTTGTAATGCTCCTCGCCGACAACGCGGGGCTCCAGAACGCGGCTTGTCGAATCGAGGGGATCGACGGCCGGATAGATGCCCTTCTCGGCAATCGAGCGCGACAGCACGGTGGTGGCGTCCAGATGCGCAAAGGAGGCCGCAGGCGCCGGGTCGGTCAGGTCGTCAGCCGGCACGTAAATCGCCTGAACGGACGTGATTGAACCTTTGTCGGTCGAGGTGATGCGCTCCTGCAGCGCGCCCATGTCGGTTGCCAGCGTCGGTTGATACCCCACAGCCGATGGGATGCGTCCCAAAAGGGCCGAAACCTCGGATCCGGCTTGGGTGAAGCGGAAGATGTTGTCGACGAAAAACAATACGTCTTGACCTTGGTCGCGAAAGTGCTCGGCCACGGTCAGGCCGGACAAGCCGACCCGGGCGCGGGCGCCCGGCGGTTCGTTCATCTGGCCGTAAATCAGGGCGCACTTCGAGCCGTCGCCACCGCCCTTTTTGTTGACGCCCGAATCGATCATTTCCCAATAAAGGTCGTTGCCCTCACGTGTGCGCTCGCCGACGCCGGCGAACACCGAATAACCGCCGTGCGCCTTGGCGATGTTGTTGATCAGCTCCATGATCAACACGGTCTTGCCGACACCGGCGCCGCCGAACAACCCCACCTTGCCACCCTTGGAATAAGGCGCCAGCAGATCGACGACCTTGATGCCGGTGACCAAAATCTCGCTCTCGGTCGACTGATCGACGAAGCTGGGCGCCTGCTGGTGTATGCCGCGCACTGCCTTGGATTTTATCGGACCAGCCTCGTCAATGGGCTCGCCGATCACATTGATGATGCGCCCCAGGGTTTCTTCGCCGACGGGCACGGAGATCGAATCGCCCGTGTCGGTCACGGGAGCGCCCCGGACCAGCCCTTCGGTCGAGTCCATGGCGATGGTGCGCACGGTGTTTTCGCCCAAGTGTTGGGCCACCTCCAACACAAGACGGTTGCCGTGATTTTTGGTTTCAATCGCATTCAGGATTGCCGGCAGGTTGTCGTCGAACTGCACGTCGACAACGGCCCCCATCACTTGAACAACGCGTCCGGTCGATTTCTTTGCTCTTGCCATAACTGCCATTCCTCGGGCGTGGTTGATCAGAGCGCCTCGGCACCCGATACGATTTCAATCAGTTCCTTAGTGATCTGGGCTTGGCGCGTGCGGTTGTAGTGCAGCGTCAGCTTATCGATCATGTCGCCGGCGTTACGCGTGGCGCTGTCCATCGCGGTCATCCGCGCGCCCTGTTCGCTTGCGGCGTTTTCGAGCAGCGCGCGGAATATTTGGATGCTTACATTCAGCGGCAACAGCTCGGCCAATATCTCCTCCTCATCGGGTTCGTATTCATATGCCGCCTGGGGGCCGTCGGTGGCAACTTGTTCTTCCGCCTCCTCGGGCAAGGCCGCCGGTATCAGTTGAAGAGCCTGGGGCGTCTGATTGAGGACCGAGCGAAACTCGGAAAAGAAGAGCGTTGCGACATCGAATTCGCCTTCCTCGAACAGGGCGAAAACGCGTTTGGCAATCTCATCGGCATTGTCGAAGCCCACATGTCGGACAGACCGCAAATCCACCAGATCGATAACGCTGGCGCCAAACGTGCGGACGAGCACATCGTGCCCTTTACGGCCAACACAGAGTATTTTGACCGTTTTACCCTGGTCGATCAGGCGCAGTGCGTGCACACGGGCCAGCCGCGCGATATTGGCGTTGAAGCCGCCGCAGAGACCTCGTTCGGCGGTTGCCACAACCAGCAGGTGCGTGTCGTCACGGCCGGTTCCGATGAGGAGTTGGGGACCGGTGCCGTTAGCGCCCACCCGAGCGTTCAGATTTGCAAGCACGTCGCTCATGCGCTCGGCATAGGGGCGCGCCGCCACGGCTGCTTCCTGGGCGCGGCGCAACTTGGCGGCCGCCACCATTTGCATGGCGCGCGTGATCTTCTGCGTGGCTTTCACGCTGGCGATGCGGTTGCGGAGGTCTTTGAGACTCGACATATCGGTTCGTTGGCTTGAGCGGTGTTAAGCGGCGAACGCTTTGGCGAAAGCGTCAATGGCGGACTTGAGCTGTGCCTCGGCCTTTTCCGACAGTTCGCCTTCCTTGCGTATGGTCTCTAGCAACTTGGCCTGCTTGTCGCGCATGGTGCGCAGCAGCTCGTCCTCGAAGCGGCCGATCGCCTCGATTGGCAGGTTGTCCAGATAGCCGCGGGTGCCGGCGTAGATTGCGACAACCTGCTCCTCGACCTTCATTGGCGAGAACTGCGGCTGCTTGAGGAGTTCGGTCAAACGCTCGCCGCGGTTCAACAGACGTTGCGTGGCAGCATCCAGATCCGAACCGAACTGGGCGAAGGCTGCCATTTCGCGGTATTGCGCGAGTTCGCCCTTAATGGCGCCAGCAACCTGTTTCATGGCTTTGACCTGGGCGGCCGAGCCCACGCGGGAAACCGACAAGCCGACATTCACGGCCGGGCGAACGCCCTGATAGAACAAGTCCGTCTCCAGAAAGATTTGGCCGTCGGTGATCGAAATCACGTTGGTAGGGATATAGGCGGAGACGTCGTTGGCCTGGGTTTCGACGACGGGCAGCGCGGTGAGTGAACCGCCGCCGTGATCCTCGTTCAATTTGGCGGCGCGCTCCAACAGGCGCGAATGCAGATAAAAAACGTCGCCGGGGAAGGCCTCGCGGCCCGGCGGGCGGCGCAACAGCAACGACATCTGCCGATAGGCGACGGCCTGCTTGGAAAGGTCGTCATAGGCGATCAACGCGTGCATGGCATTGTCGCGGAAATATTCGCCCATCGCGCAACCCGAATATGGCGCCAGAAACTGCATGGGGGCTGGGTCGGACGCCGTGGCGGCGACGACGATCGAATATTCGAGCGCGCCGTTCTCTTCCAAGGTCTTGACGAACTGGGCAACGGTCGAACGCTTCTGTCCGACAGCCACATAAACGCAGTAGAGCTTGGCGCTCTCGTCGTCGCCCTCGTTCACGCTCTTCTGATTGAGAATGGCATCGAGGATGATGGCGGTCTTACCGGTCTGCCGGTCGCCGATGATGAGTTCGCGTTGACCTCGGCCGACAGGAATGAGTGCGTCGATGGCCTTGAGGCCGGTCTGCATCGGCTCGTGCACCGATTTGCGCGGCAGAATGCCCGGCGCCTTGACGTCGACCCGGCTCATTTCCTTGGTTTTGATGGGACCCTTGCCGTCGATCGGGTTGCCCAAACCGTCGACCACGCGGCCCAACAGCGCCTTGCCGACCGGCACCTCGACGATGTTTCCCGTCCGTTTGACCGTATCGCCTTCCTTGATGTCGCGGTCGTCGCCGAAGATCACGATACCGACATTGTCGACCTCGAGATTGAGCGCCATTCCACGGATGCCGCCGGGAAGCTCGACCATCTCGCCGGCTTGCACGTTATCGAGGCCGTGGACGCGGGCGATGCCGTCACCGACGGAAAGCACCTGGCCGATTTCGGAGACCTGCGCCTCTTTGCCGAAATTCTTGATCTGTTCCTTGAGTATCGAGGAGATTTCTGCGGCGCGGATATCCATCAGCCCACCTCTTTCATGGCAACTTTTAAATTGTCGAGCTTGGTCTTCAGCGAATTGTCGATCATGCGTGAGCCCATCTTGACGACGAGCCCGCCCAAAAGCGAGGGATCGACGCTGGCGGTGACCGCCACATCTTGACCAAGCATGCTTTTCAAACTGGTTTTGAGGCGTTTCAACTGGGCAGCACTGAGCTTGCTGGCGGACGCCACATGGGCGGACGCTTCGCCACGATGGCGTGCGGCGAGCGCGCGAAAGGCGCGGACGATGTCGCGCGCTGCAAACAGCCGCCGATTGCGTGTGATGAGTCCAAAGAAATTGGCGGTCAGGCCTTTTATCTTCGCTTTGGCGAGCACCGCATTGAGCGCGCGCGTCTGCTCCTCGGCCGAGTAGACGGGGCTGCGAACCAGACGCTCCAAATCGGCGCTGCCATCAAGCATGGCAATGAAGGAGTCCAATTCCTTCTCAACCTGTTTGAGCTTTCGGGAATCGCGCGCCAGTTCAAAAAGCGCCGTCGCATAACGGCCCGCCATGCCCGCAATGATTGGATCTTGGCCAGACACTGTACTTGAGCTCTTTGCCGGAATTGGATCCCGCATCGAACTCGCGGGACTCTGCCATTCGTGAATCGGCTTCAGTTGGATCGAGCAAGTAAGACCGCCCGTTCCGCTTGAAAGCCGCGCCTGCTCTAGCATAGGGCCAAGGGGCATGCAACACGACCGCGCAATGGGATTTCGAGCCCCATTCAAAGAAAATTATAGGGATCGATATCGACCGTCAGGCGTACGCCAGCCTTGGGCGTCGGAGCGCGCGCGAGCCAGGCGCGCAAATAGGCCTGAAGGTCGCTTTCGCGCGGCGCTTTCAACAAAATCCGCATGCGGTGGCGTCCGGCGATAACGGCCAGCGGAGCCTCGGCCGGACCCAACAGCCTTATGCGCTCGGCAGGCGGCGCGGCGCGCACGAGCGCGCGGGCAAAGCTCTCGGCCTGGCCCTGCGAACGAGCTGAGATAATGAGGGCGGCCAAACGGCCGAACGGCGGATAACCCGCCTCCTCACGGGCGGTTATTTCTTGGGCCAAAAAACGATCGCGATCGCCCGAGACCAACGCCTTGATGACGGGATGATCGGGTCGATAGGTCTGGATATAACCGAAACCGACCACGTCCTCGCGCCCGGCCCGCCCCGTCACTTGGTGGAGAAGCTGGTAGGTTCGCTCGGCCGCGCGCGGATCTCCCTGGGCAAGCCCCAGATCGCCGTCGACCACGCCGACGACCGCCAGGCCCGGAAAATGGTGGCCCTTGGCGACGAGCTGGGTTCCGATGACGATATCGGCGTGACCTTGGGCGATCTGTTCGAGGACCCGGCGGAGAGCGGCCAAATTGGGCATCAGATCGCTTGAGAGAATGGCTATGCGGGCGTCGGGGAAACGTTCGACCACTTCTTCTGCAATGCGCTCCACGCCGGGCCCGCAGGGTATGAGCGCGTCCTCGGCGCCACATTGGGGGCAGGTGCTGGGCGCCGGCACCGACACGCCGCAATGATGGCATTGAAGCTGCTTGCGAAAGCGGTGCTCGACGAGCCAGGCCGAACATTGGGGACACTCGAAACGGTAGCCGCAATTTCGGCACAGCGTGAGCGGTGCGTAGCCCCGCCTGTTCAAAAACAGCAAAGACTGTTCCTTCTCGTCCAGGGCTCGGGCGATGCGTGCAACCAAGATAGGGCTCAACCAGCGGCCGCGCTCGGGCGGGTCCTTGCGCATGTCGATGGCGGTGATGTCGGGAAGCGCCGCGCCAGAGAATCGGGCCGGCAGCACAATGCGGCGATAGCGGCCTTGGTCGGCGTTGACTTGGCTCTCGATCGACGGCGTCGCGGAACTCAGGATAACCGGAAAACCGCCGAGCGAACCCCGCACCACCGCCATGTCGCGGGCGTGGTAGTTGACGCGATCCTCCTGCTTGAAGGCCTGATCGTGTTCCTCATCGACGATTATCAGGCCGAGCTCATGAAAGGGCAGGAACAGAGCAGAGCGGGCGCCCACGACGACGCGAGCCTCGCCGCTCGCGACGGCCCACCATGCGCGGCCGCGTTGGTTCGGCGTCAATTCCGAATGCCAGGTGCAGGGAGGGGCGCCAAAGCGTGCCTCGAAGCGCGCGATGAACTGACCCGTTAGCGCTATCTCGGGGAGCAAAATGAGCGCCTGTGCGCCCTGCTTCAGTGCTTCGGCAACGGCCTCGAAATAGACCTCTGTTTTGCCCGCGCCGGTGACCCCGTCGAGCAGAGTGACGGAGTAGGCGCGTTCACCGACAGCGCGGGCGAGAGCGTGGGCGGCCTCGGTCTGGGCCGGCGTCAGTTCGAGCGAGGCGTAGCTTGGGTCAGCCAGAGGCCAGGGCGCGGGCAGGACCACGTCCTTGACGAGAGTGCCCGTTGCCACCAGGCCGTCGATGACGCCGGCGCTGACGCCGGCCGCCTCTGCAAGCGCCGACTTGCGCCACGTCAAACCATTGGCGGCGGCCTCCAGCACGCGGCTGCGGGCCTTGGTGAGACGCCCGGGCGCGGCGCCGACCAACCGGTAGCCGTATGAGGGCTTGGGCGGTGAGAAGGCCTCTCGGGCGCTCATCATCATGCGCAACACCATGCCCGCCGGCGAAAGCGTGTAGTCGGCGACCCATTCGGCAAATTCCAGCGCTGCCAGCGGCAAGGGCGGAACGTCGAGACGCTCGATGACCGGACGCAATTTTGCGGCATCCACGGGCGGGCGATCCTCATTGAGCGCACCCTCCCAGACGACACCCACCACCTCGCGCGGGCCCAAGGGAACGCGGACGAAATCGCCCGGCATCGACGCAAAATCTCCCGGCACCGCGTAGTCGTATGGAGACTCGAGCGCCAATGGCAGCAAGACCGTTATGGTGGAAATTTGGGACAAGGGGATGTCACCTGCGCCAAAAGTGAATTAAGACAAGCTGAAGAATCAACTTCTAATACTAGTTTGGGAAACGCCCAATCAGGAGAATGATGCGCAAATGAAATTTTTTATCGACAGCGCAGACATCGACGAAATTCGCGAACTGGCCGACAGTGGCCTGGTGGATGGTGTAACCACGAACCCTTCACTGGTGGCCAAGACGGGGCGCGCCTTCAAGGACGTGGTTCAAGAAATTTGCGCGACGATCGAGGGACCGGTGAGCGCCGAGGTGACCGCGCTCGAGTCCGAGGCCATGGTCGAGGAGGGGCGCGCGCTCGCAGAGATCGCCAAGAACGTGGCGGTCAAGGTGCCGCTCACCTGGGATGGCCTCAAGGCCTGCCGCACGCTTTCCCAAGGCGGCACGATGGTGAACGTCACGCTCTGTTTCAGCGCCAACCAAGCGCTGCTGGCGGCCAAGGCCGGCGCCACGTTCATTTCACCCTTTATCGGCCGGCTTGACGACATCGGCGAAGACGGCATGGAGTTGATCCGGGACATCCGCGTCATCTACGACAATTACGACGCGCTGGGGACCGAGATCCTGGCGGCATCGATCCGCAGCGAAGATCACGTCAGGCGTTCGGCGATGGCCGGCGCGGACGTCGCCACCGTTCCGCCAAAGGTATTGCGCGATCTCGTCAACCACGCGCTCACCGAGAAGGGGCTGGATGCATTCCTGGCCGATTGGGCCAAGACGGGTCAGTCGATTTTATAGGGCGATCCTGCGGAACCGGTTCGCAAGGGCGCAGCTTGGAGTACCACTTGGCCGACAGCGATCTCGACATACCAGCGGCAAACGACGTGGTGGCGGCGGCGCGTGCTTGGCTCGAGCATCTCGGGTCGGAAAAACATCTGGCCGCAAAGACGCGCGAGGCCTACGGCCGGGACCTCAAGCAGTTTCTCGCCTTCATGGCCAATCACAACGGTGGGCTGATCGACCTCAAGGGCTTGTCCGGCCTTGGTCCGCGCGATTTCCGCGCCTATCTGGCCGAGCGCCGGCGCCAAGGGATTGCGAGCCGCTCCCTTGCACGCACACTCTCCGCGCTTCGCGTGTTTTTCGTATTTCTGGAGCGCCGCGGGCTCGCAAAGAATGATGCGCTGGCCTCGATCTCGGTGCCCAAGACCGCACATTCCGTTCCCAAGCCGGTCGGCTTGGACCAGGCAAAGGGGATCGTGACCCAAACGCGCGCCGGTGCGGCGGCAAATGCGCCCGAATGGACCATCGCCCGCGATACCGCGGTGATCACGCTGCTTTATGGTTCGGGCCTACGGATTTCCGAGGCACTTGGTCTGAACCGGGAAGAAGCGCCGGTCGGGCGGACCGATATGTTGAGGATCACCGGCAAGGGCGGCAAGACGCGCGCCGTACCGGTTCTTCCGGTGGCGCAGCGAGCAGTCGAGCGATATCTCGATCTTTGCCCGCGCGAGCTCGCGCCCGATGGTCCGCTCTTCATCGGCCAACAGGGCAAACGATTGAGCCCGCGCATCATCCAGCTTGTGATGCAGCGGCTACGCGGCGCGCTCGGCCTGCCGCGCACGGCGACGCCGCACGCGCTGCGCCATTCCTTCGCCACGCACTTGCTTGGAAGCGGTGCGGACTTGCGCGAAATCCAGGAGTTGCTCGGCCATGCGAGCCTCTCGACCACCCAGGTCTATACGGAAGTCAACGCCGATCATCTGCTCAAAATCTACGACGACGCCCACCCGCGGGCCCGCTGAGCGCGTTGCGCCTCGCCCTGCCATTGTGCACCATGGGCGCCAGCAACAACCGTTTTTGAGGGAGGGGGCCGATGGCCGGACACGCGCTTATTGTTGGAGCTGGCAGCGGCATCAGCGCGTCGTTCGCACGCGCCCTTGCCGCAGATGGGATGCAGGTGGGCCTTGTCGCCCGCGATATCGACAAGCTTGCGGATTTGTGCCAGGAGATCAACGGCCAAGCATTTGCCTGCGATGCCGTTGACCCGTACGCCGTTGAAACGCTTTTCGCTCAGGTGGACGAAGCCTTCGGCGGCGTCGACGTGGTGCTTTACAACCCGTCATGGCGGGTGCGCGCGCCGTTGGTCCAGCTCGATCCCGAGGATGTGCGAAAGTCGCTGATGGTGACTGCTTATGGCGCCTTTCTGGTTGCCCAGCAGGCCGCCAAACGGATGTTGGCACAAGGCCATGGCGCGATATTTTTCACCGGCGCCTCTGCCGGCGTGAAGGGCTATCCCCAGTCGGCAACCTTCGCGATGGGCAAATTCGCGTTGCGGGGCTTGGCCCAAAGCATGGCGCGCGAGCTGCACCCCAAGAACATTCACATCGCCCATTTCGTGATTGATGGCGGCGTGGCCGGCGTGATGAGCGGCCGGCCGGTCGAGGGCCGTGCCAACACGGATGACCAGCCAGACGTCTGGCTGGAACCCGACGCCATCGCGCAAACCTATTTGAATGTGCTGAAGCAGCACCGCAGCGCCTGGTCTTGGGAGATCGAATTGCGGCCTTGGGTCGAAAACTTCTAAAGGAGGCCAGGCCGTGACGACAATTCCGCACGACGTTCTGCTCGCGGCCGCGTGGGCGGAAATCGAGGACTTTCACGTCTTTTTCGACGACTGGTTCCAGGGCTTGGTGGCGAACGACGACAAGATCCTGCAAGCCCGCCACGGCGCGCGGCTGGCGGAAGATTTTCAGCTGATCTATCCAGGCGGCGTCACAATGGGCAAGCAAGGCCTGATCGATGGCGTGCGCCAAGCCTATGGCAAGAGCCCGGGCTTCAAGGTGCAGATCCGCGATGTCAGGCTGCGTCCGTTCGCCTGCGATCGCCACCTGCTGGTCAATTACGAGGAGTGGCAGAAGAACGCGATCAACTCGACGCCCGCAAACAATGCGCGGCTCTCGAGCGTGATCTTCCGCATTCTCTCAGACGTCCCGATCAGGCTCGAATGGTTCCATCTGCACGAGACTTGGCTACCGCGCGACGTGATAGACGCCGGGCCGTTCAATTATTGAGGCGTTGCCGGTGTCTGCGGGAGCCGGTCAGTCTTTGCTGACCTGGATATCGTTGCCCTCGAGACGCACCTCAAAGACGGGGACTGGGTCTTTGGTCACGCCGCCGGGCAGGGCTTCGCCGGTCCGTATATTGAACTGGGCGAAGTGCAGCGGGCAGATGATGACATCGCCACTCAGCTTGCCTTTGTCCAAGGGGCCCTTGTCATGCGGACATCGGCTGGCGAAAGCGAAGAACTCCCCATCAATATTGGCGATGACCACATCGCCGCGCACCAGTTTCAATTCTCCGGGTGCCAGATCCGACACCTGAGCCACGGTTTGAAAATTCGCCACTCTCTTATTCCTCTGTTGTGTCTGCGGCAAAGCGCGCATCCTCAAATGTGGAGCGCGCGCTTATCGACGGCGAGCGCCGCCTCCTTGACCGCCTCAGTCAGCGTCGGGTGGGCGTGGCAGGTGCGCGCCAGATCTTCGGCCGATGCCCCCATTTCCATCGCGATGGCTGCTTCGGCGATCATGTTGCCGGCGTCGGGCCCGATGATGTGGACGCCGAGAATACGGTCGGTCCGCTCATCGGCCAAGACCTTCACGAAGCCATCGGTCGTGCGGTTCACCTTGGCGCGCCCATTGGCCATGAAGGGGAACTTGCCGACCCGGTAGCCGACGCCATCGTCCTTCAGTTCCTCCTCCGTCTTGCCGACCGAGGCCACTTCCGGAAATGTGTAGACCACGCCCGGGATAACGCCGTAATTCACATGGCCCGCCTGACCGGCCAGAATTTCAGCGAGCGCCACACCCTCGTCCTCGGCCTTGTGGGCGAGCATCGGCCCCTTGATGACATCGCCGATGGCGTAGATGCCATCGACATTCGTCTTGTAATGGTCGTCGGTTATGACGCGGCCGCGGTCATCGAGTTGGACCCCCAACGCCTCGAGCCCGAGACCCTCGGTGAAGGGCACACGGCCGATCGAGACCAGAACGACGTCGCAATTGAGCGTTTCGGCCTTGCCGCCCTGCGATGGCTCGATTGTCACCTTGGCGCCCTTGGAGGAACTCTCGACGGCGTCAACCTTATGGCCCAACCTAAACGTGATGCCTTGCTTCTTGAGGATCCGCTCGAATTGATTGGCGACTTCGCCGTCGAGGCCGGGCGTGATGCGGTCGAGGAATTCGACGACGACGACCTCGGCGCCCAGTCGGCGCCAGACCGAACCAAGCTCCAGCCCGATATAACCGGCGCCAACCACCAACAATTTCTTGGGCACTTCGGCCAGCGTCAGCGCACCCGTCGAGGAAACGACGCGTTTTTCGTCGATGTCGATACCGGGAATCTGCGCCACCTCCGAGCCTGTGGCGATAACGATCGATTTGGTCGCTATGGTCTCGGCCTTGCCCTTCTGCGGCGTGACGGTGACCTCGCCCGGCGCGCTGATTTTTCCCGTGCCCCCGAAGGTGTCGATCTTGTTTTTCTTGAGCAGGAAGGCAACGCCGTCGGTGTTGCCCTTAACACCTTCGTCCTTGAATGCCAGCATTGCCTTGAGATCGAGCGTTGGTTTTACTTTGACGCCCATATCGGCAAATCCGTGGCCCGCCTCCTCATAGGCCTCGGAGGCATGCAGCAGCGCCTTGGAAGGGATGCACCCGACATTGAGACACGTGCCGCCATGGGTGTCGCGCTTCTCGACGACGGCCACCTTGAGCCCGAGCTGGGCGGCGCGTATGGCGCAGACATAGCCGCCCGGCCCCGTGCCGATGACGGTGAGATCGTATTGGCTCATGGGGAGACCTCGCTTAAGAGCGCCTGACAAAGGGTGAGTATCACGTCACCGCTCCTAAAGCTCGAGCACCAGGCGTTGGGGATCCTCGAGGCTCTCTTTGACGCGCACCAGGAAGGTCACCGCGCCTTGGCCGTCGACGACACGATGGTCGTAGGAGAGCGCCAGATACATCATCGGCCGGACGACGACCTCGCCGTCCACCACCATGACGCGCTCTTGGATCTTGTGCATGCCTAAGATGCCCGACTGCGGCGCGTTCAGGATGGGTGTGGACATCAGCGAGCCAAAGACACCGCCATTGGTGATGGTGAAGGTGCCGCCCTGCATGTCCTCAATGCCGAGCTTTCCTTCGCGCGCGCGCAGGCCCAGTTCGTTGATCGTGGCCTCGACATTGGCGAGCGATCTGTCTTGAGCATCGCGGACCACAGGCACCACCAGGCCGCGCTTCGTGCCGACGGCAATGCCGATATGATAGTAATTCTTATAAACGACGTCGGTTCCGTCGATCTCGGCGTTCACCTCCGGAATTTCGCGCAGGGCCTGGATGCAGGCCTTGACGAAGAAACCCATGAAGCCCAGGCGCACACCGTGCTTCTTTTCGAAGAGGTCGCGATACTCCTTGCGCATTGCCATTACAGCCGACATGTCCACCTCGTTGAAGGTGGTGAGCATGGCGGCGGTGTTCTGGGCGTCTTTCAGGCGCCGCGCGATGGTCTGGCGCAGCTTTGTCATCTTGACGCGCTCCTCGCGCGCATCGTCGCCTGGTTGGCCCGGCGCGCGGGCCTGCTGCGTGGGTGCGGGCGAGGGCGCATCGATCGTGATCGCCGCTGCCGCTTGGGGCTGAGGCGGCTGACCGCCGGCTTCGATCACCGCCAGCACGTCTTCCTTGAGGATGCGCCCTTCTTTGCCGCTGCCATTGATCAGGGAGGGGTCGAGGTCGTTTTCCGCCACCAGCTTGCGAACCGACGGCGGCAGCACGGACTCAGCGCTGCTTTGGGCTTGTGCCGCGGGTTCGGGCGCGGCGGCGGCCGCAACAGGCGCCTCCTCGGGTGCGGGCGCAGCCTTTTCGGCCGGAGGCGCGCTCGCGCCCTCGCCCTCGGCTATGGCGCCCAGCAGCGCGCCCACCTCCACCGTTTCGCCTTCGCCGACTGAAATATTCGACAGCACGCCCGCGATCGGCGACGGCACTTCTATGGTGACCTTGTCGGTCTCCAGCTCGACGATCGGCTCGTCGACGCTGACCGCTTCGCCCGCCTTCTTGTACCATTGCCCCACGGTCGCTTCGGTCACCGACTCGCCCAGGGTGGGAACGCGTATTTCGGTCGCCATATGGTCTCGTCCCTTGTCAAAGGGGCGGAGACAAGCCTCCGCCCGGAATGCGTCAAAGCGTCAGGGCCTCGTCGAGAAAGGCCTGCAGCTCCGCCAAATGCTTGCTCATTAGACCCGTTGCGGTCGCTGCTGAGGCCGCACGGCCTGCGTAATGGGGGCGTTTGTGACTGGCGTCTATGTGATTCAACACCCACTCCAGATTGGGTTCGATGAAACTCCAGGCGCCCATGTTTTTTGGCTCTTCCTGACACCAGATAATTTCAGCTTGCTTGAACCGCGAGAGCTCTTCGATAAGCGCTCGGGCCGGGAACGGATAGAGTTGCTCGATACGCATCAAATAGATGTCGTCGAGGCCTCGCTGCTCGCGCTCTTCGTAAAGGTCGAAATAAACCTTGCCCGTGCACAGCACGACGCGCCTGATGGCGTCGTCTTTCACCAGCTCGATTTTTTCACCGGTCAGCGCCTGGGCGTCGTCCCAGAGCACGCGGTGGAAGCTCGATTCAGGCCCCAGCTGCTCGATGGTCGAGCGCGCCCGCTTGTGGCGGAGCAGCGATTTTGGCGTCATCAGAACAAGCGGCTTGCGGAAATTGCGGTGGAGCTGCCGGCGTAAAATATGGAAGTAGTTGGCAGGCGTGGTGCAGTTGGCTATTTGCCAATTGTCCTCGGCCGAGAGCTGCAGGAAGCGTTCGAGACGCGCCGAGGAGTGTTCGGGGCCCTGACCTTCGTAACCGTGCGGCAACAGCATCACGAGACCCGACATGCGCAGCCATTTGCGCTCGCCGCTCGAGATAAACTGATCGATCACAACCTGGGCGCCATTGACGAAGTCGCCAAATTGCCCTTCCCAAAGCACCAGCGTGTTGGGCTCGGCCAGGGTGTAACCGTATTCGAAGCCCAACACCGCCTCTTCCGACAACATCGAATTGACCACCTCGAAGCGCGCCTGGTCTGGAGCCAGATGCTGCAAGGCAGCGTATTTGTCTTCGGTTACCTGGTCGATCAACACGGCATGGCGTTGCGAAAACGTGCCGCGTTCGCTGTCCTGGCCAGACAGCCGCACGGGGAACCCCTCGCGCAACAGGCTGCCAAAGGCCAGGGCTTCGCATACGGCCCAGTCGAGGCCGGTGCCCTCGTCGATCATTTTTTTGCGGTTTTTGAGCAGCCGCTTGATGGTTTTGTGGGCATTGAAATGCTCGGGCACCATGGCAAGCAGGCCGCAGATTTCCCGCAAGCGCTCGAGCTCTACGCCTGTCTGGCCGCGTCTGGCGCCTTCCTCGGCAAAGCCAATGCCCGACCATTTGCCGTCCAGCCAATCGGCGCTGTTGGGCTTGTATGAATCGGCGGCTTCGAACTCTTGGTCCATCAAACTGCGAACCTCAGCACGCATGCCATCCACCTCGGCCTTGGTGATAATGCCCTCGCCGATCAAGCGGTCCGCATAGATGTGGGTCACGGTCGGGTGTTCGCGGATGCGCTCGTACATCAGCGGTTGCGTAAAGGCCGGCTCGTCGCCTTCGTTATGGCCGTGGCGGCGATAGCAGAACATGTCGATGACGACGGGCTTGTGAAACTTTTGACGGAACTCGGTGGCGATCTTGGCGGCGTGGACAACCGCTTCGGGATCATCGCCATTGGCGTGCAGGATCGGCGCCTCGATCATGCGGGCGACGTCCGAGGGGTAGGGAGACGAGCGCGAAAAACGCGGCGCGGTGGTAAAGCCGATCTGATTGTTGACGATGAAATGCAGCGACCCGCCGGTTCGGTGGCCAACAAGGCCCGAAAGCCCGAAGCATTCGGCCACGACGCCCTGGCCGGCGAATGCCGCATCGCCGTGCAACAGCAGGGGCAGGACCGTGCTGCGGGTCTTGTCATTGGACTGATCTTGCTTGGCGCGCACTTTGCCCAGCACGACGGGATCGACGATCTCCAAATGCGATGGATTCGCGGTCAATGACAGATGCACGTCGTTGCCGTCGAAGGTGCGGTCGGAGGAAGCGCCCAGATGGTATTTGACATCGCCTGAACCCTCGACGTCGTCGGGGTTGGCGGAGCCGCCGTGAAACTCGTGGAAAATCGCTTGGAAGCGTTTGCCCATGACGTTGGAAAGAACGTTCAATCGGCCGCGGTGGGGCATGCCCAAAATGATCTCGCGCACACCCAAATGGCCGCCGCGCTTGATGATCTGTTCCAGCGCCGGGACCATGGATTCGGCGCCATCCAATCCAAACCGCTTGGTGCCGGTGTATTTGACATCCAGAAACTTTTCGAAGCCCTCGGTCTCGATCAACTTTTCGAGGATCGCCTTCTTGCCCTCGGGCGTGAAGGTGATTTCCTTGTCCTTGCCCTCGATGCGCTGCTGGATCCAGGCTTTCTGCTCGGGCGAGGAGATGTGCATGAACTCCACGCCAAGCGTCGAGCAATAGGTGCGGCGCAAGATCTCTTTGATCTCGCGAATGGTCGCGAATTCCAGACCGAGCACGTAATCGAGATAGATCTTGCGGTCGAGGTCGCGATCGGTGAAGCCATAGGAGGCGGGATCGAGCTCGGGGTGGGCCTGGGGCTTTTCCAGTCCCAACGGATCGAGATAGGCGGCCAGATGTCCGCGCACCCGGTAGGAGCGGATCATCATCAAGGCACGCACCGAATCGCGCGTTGCCGATAATGCCAATTCGCTGGTGAGGTCGACGCCCATGGTCTGAGCGCGGCTGCTTATGCCCTGCTCGATCGCTTGGCCCACCGGCGCCCAATCGCCGTTCATCGCCTCGGCGACCGGACCGTTTGCGGGAACCGGCCAATCGTCGCGCGCCCAGGAGGGACCCTTGGCCTCGGCCAGCACCTCATCGCGCGTGTCGTGCAGCTGACTGAAGAACGCCTGCCAGCCAGCGTCTACCGAGGACGGATCCTTCTGGTAATTCGCGTAGAGATCTTCGATGTAGTCGGCGTTCGCGCCATGCAGGAACGCGGTCTGCGCAAATGCCTCGTTTAAGTCTTGCCTCGCCATTGCCCGGCCTTTCGGGGGCCCATGCCTTCTCCGCCGCGATAGTGCGCGCGCGATATGGACCGCATCGGCGCGCACTTATCCATTTAATACCTCAACCAGGGTGGTTCCAAGGGTCGCCGGCGATTCAGTGACCGCGATGCCGGCGCTCCGCATGGCCTCGATCTTATCTTGAGCGCCGCCCTTGCCACCGGCGATGATCGCGCCGGCATGGCCCATACGGCGGCCAGGTGGCGCCGTAAGCCCGGCAATGAATCCAACCACCGGCTTTTTGATCTTGGAGTTTTTCAGGAAATCGGCTGCTTCCTCCTCGGCCGAACCGCCAATCTCGCCGATCATGACGATCGATTGGGTCGCCTCGTCGGCTAGAAACAAGTCGAGGCAGTCGATGAAATTCGTGCCGTTGACGGGATCGCCGCCAATGCCGATGCAGGTGGTCTGTCCCAGGCCAGCCGCGGTGGTTTGCGCCACTGCTTCGTAGGTGAGCGTGCCCGAGCGCGAGACGATGCCAACGGAGCCCGGCGTGTGGATGTGGCCCGGCATGATGCCGATCTTGCATTGTTCGGGCGTGATGATTCCCGGGCAATTGGGCCCGATTAGCCTGGTATTGGAGCCTTGCAGGGCGCGTTTCACCTTCACCATATCGAGCACGGGAATGCCCTCGGTTATGGCGACGACGAGTGGAATTTCGGCGTCGATCGCTTCCAGAATCGCGTCGCCCGCAAAGGGCGGCGGCACATAAATCACACTGGCGTTGGCACCCGTTTTGGCGAGGGCGTCGTGGACGGTGTTGAAAACAGGCAGGCCCAAATGCTCGTCCCCGCCTTTGCCCGGCGTGACGCCGCCGACCATCTGGGTGCCGTAGGCAATCGCTTGTTCGGTGTGGAAGGTTCCCTGCGAGCCCGTCAGCCCCTGGCAGATGACTTTCGTGTTTTTGTCGACGAGGACGGCCATTATTTGGCTCCCTTGACTTGGGTGACGATCTTCTGCGCGGCGTTACCCAAATCGTCGGCAGCGATGATGGCAAGCCCCGATTCGTTCAAGATCTTTTTACCGAGTTTGACATTGGTGCCCTCGAGACGAACGACGAGTGGAACCGAAATACTCATCTCCTTGGCGGCGGCGACGATGCCCTCGGCGATGATGTCGCAACGCATGATGCCGCCGAAGATGTTGACTAGGATGCCTTCCACATTGGGGTCGGAGAGAATGATCTTGAAGGCGTTTATCACTTGCTCCTTGTTGGCGCCGCCGCCCACGTCCAAAAAGTTGGCGGGCGAGGCGCCGTAAAGCTTGATGATGTCCATGGTTGCCATGGCCAGGCCCGCACCGTTGACCATGCAGCCGATGGTGCCATCGAGTTTGACGTAGTTGAGGTCGAACCGCGAGGCCTCGACTTCGGCCGGTTCCTCCTCCTCGATATCGCGCAGCTCGGCGATGTCGCCGTGGCGGTAGAGCGCATTGTCGTCGAAGTTCATTTTTGCATCGAGGCAGAGCAGATCGCCGTCCCCGGTGACCACCAGCGGATTGATCTCGACCAAGCTCGCGTCTTTTTCGCGAAAGGCCGTCATCAGGTCGCCGATCAGTTTGACGCACTGCTTGATCTGCGGGCCTTCCAGGCCCAGCGCAAAGGCGATGCGGCGGCCGTGGAAGCCTGAAAATCCGGATGCGGGATCGATGGTCAGCGTGACGATTTTCTCCGGCGTCTTGGCAGCCACTTCTTCGATATCCATGCCGCCCTCGGTGGAGGCGATGAACGCGATGCGCGAAGTGGCCCGGTCGACCAGGCACGAGAGGTAAAGTTCGCGCGCGATGTCGGAGGCTTGCTCGACATAGACGCGGTTCACGATCCTGCCTTGGGGTCCCGTTTGATGGGTCACGAGCGTCATGCCCAGCATGCGGTCGGCTTCGGCGCGCACCTCGTCAATCGAATTGACCAGTTTGACGCCGCCGCCCTTGCCCCGGCCACCGGCATGGATCTGCGCCTTGACGACCCACTTCTTGCCGCCGAGCTCCTTGGCGGCAACGACCGCCTCCTCGGGCGAGAAGACCGGCGTGCCGCGTGCCACCGGCACGCCGAAATCACGCAGGATGGATTTGGCCTGGTATTCGTGAATGTTCATGCGCTGCTAGATTCCCGTTTCGTCCGCCAGAGCGTGCAGAATCAGGCCAAGCTCGGCGCGATCTGCTGACAGGTCTCAACCAAACCCTTCACAGCATCGACCGATTTCATGAAGGCGTTGCGTTCCTTCTTGTCGAGCGTGATTTCGATGACGCGCTCGACGCCTTTGGCGCCGATAACCACCGGTACGCCAACATACAGACCCTTGACGCCGTACTCGCCGTTCAAATAAGCGGCGCACGTCAATACGCGCTTCTTGTCGCGCAAATAGGCTTCGGCCATGTCGATGGCCGAGGCCGCGGGCGCATAATAGGCAGAACCCGTCTTGAGCAGGCCGACGATCTCGGCGCCGCCGTCGCGTGTGCGTTGGACGATTTCCTCAAGCCGCTTTTCGGTGATCCATTTCAGCTTGACGAGGTCGGTCAGCGGTATGCCGGCGACCGTCGAATAGCGCGTCAGCGGCACCATGGTGTCGCCGTGACCACCCAGCACAAAGGCCGTGATGTCTTCGATCGAGACGTCGAACTCCTGAGCAAGGAAGTGGCGGAAACGCGAGGAATCGAGCACGCCCGCCATGCCGACGACCTTGTTGCGCGGCAGGCCTGTGGTGCGCTGCAGCGCCCAGACCATGGCGTCGAGCGGATTGGTGATGCAAATGACGAAGGCATCGGGCGCATATTTCTTGATGCCGGCGCCCACCTGCTCCATCACCTTGAGGTTGATCTCCAGCAGGTCATCGCGGCTCATGCCGGGCTTGCGAGGCACACCGGCCGTGACGATCACCACGTCGGCGTCGCGGATTTGCCGATACTCGCTCGTGCCCCAAATTTTGGCATCGAAGCCTTCGACGGCCGCCGATTGGGAAATATCGAGTGTCTTGCCGGCGGGCAGGCCTTCGACGATGTCGAACACGACAACATCGCCCAGCTCCTTGAGACCGGCCAAATGGGCGAGCGTGCCGCCGATCATACCACCGCCGATCAGCGCAATTTTATTGCGCGCCATGGGAAGCCTCCTTGACGAGAATTAGAGAATTGAAATCGTGCTGCCGCCCGCGAACGGTTATGTCCGCATTTGAGTTGCCGTGCGGTTTGGTTAGCCCGAAACGGCGGGGGGCGCAAGGCCGCCGACGGGCAGGGCTCGCGGCGCGCCGATTGGTCCACATTTTCGTGTCTTTGCGGCGCGTTCGAAGCCAATCGCGCCCTCGTCTATCGAGCAAGAACGTGCTGATTCACTAAGGCGCGTTTTGAATGAGAACTTTGCGGGACTTGCGCGTGGCAGACGGCCCCGCCGACGTCAGCGCAGGCAAGGGCAAGGGCCCATCGTCAAATATCGCTTTAGACCCAAATGCCCGCGACCTTGAGGGCGATTCACACCGTCAGCAACGGCGCAGACAGCTCAAGGCTGAATCCAGATGTGCGATCGCCTCTTCGACCGTCTCGTCGGACGCCTCGATCAGAGCCTTAGTGGCCTCGGCCACGTGCTTCACGGCCTCGTCGCACAATGGAACGGCGTTCGTCAGGCTTTGGGCGGAAACGGTTGCGTTTTCCATGTCATCCCCCGTCATATGGCCCCACCTCAGGAACCATTTGCTGCTGTAATTGAATGCTCACTTGGCCGTATGGGGGAAGAGAATTCGGCAGTTGGCTTGGTAAAATCCCGCATTCCGTTGCAACAAAGCCACAGACCTGTGACATTTAGGCATAAATACGGCCAAACCATTGCAAAAATGTCGAGACTTTGGCCGCAAAAAGGCCATTTTGCTGGCCTTAGATGGCGTCATAGTCGAGAGAATCGACAGGGAACGACGGGGAATCACACGATGCTTTATATCCAGTTGGGTCTGGTCGTGCTTGCGTGCATGTATGCTGTGCCTTTGGTCGTCACGTTGATGCAAGACGGCATGGCTGATGATGGGCTGCACACGTTTGAGTGACAGCGCATTTGGAGAGTGACGTCGAACGAGCTTAAGGACGCCGGGCATCCGGCGTGCCGCTTCGAGCGAACGGGCCGTGCTTTGGGGGACGACAGTCAGCGGCGAATCAATAGTGCCGTAAGCCCCTTTGCCGTGAGCCCCTTTCAAGCAACATCTGTTGTAATCAAACCGGCATAATTGGCCGCCGGCCTCAGGCGCTTGCGCGTTGGTTGCCCGCCAGATAGGCATCCGACCGCATCTCGATCAGACGCGAGGCGGTGCGTTCGAACAGATCTGCGCCGTCGCCCTTGGGATAAAGCCGCTCGGGCTCGGCCGTGGCCGAAGCCACCAGGCGGACGCCGTTGTCATAGAGTGTGTCGATGAGCGCGATGAAGCGGCGCGCCGCGTTGCGCTTTTCCGGGCCCATTTTCGGAATGCCTGAAATCAGCACCGTGTGGTAGGCGTGGGCGATACTCAAGAAATCGGCTGCGCCAAGTGGTTTCTCACACAGATCGTCGAAGGCAAACCAGGCGACCCCCATCGCGGCTTCGGGCACCTGGATCGCGCGGCCCTTGAGGTGAAGTTTGGCCTCCTCTCCCTTCTTGCGGCCGGTGAGCCTGGTCCACACCCCGCGCATTTCTTTTTCTGACTGAGCGCCATTGGGCGAAAAATAGAGCTTGGCGCCTTGCAGTTTGTCGAGCCGGTAGTCCTTTACGGCTTCGAGCTCCAGCAGCTCCATACGGTCTTCGATCAACGCAACGAACGGCTCGAACAGGGGCCGGTTGAGACCATCCTTATAAAGCTCGTCCGGTCCGACATTGGAGGTCGAGACGATGACGACGTGAGCTTCGAACAAGCCGGTGAACAGCCGGCCCAGAATCATGGCGTCGGCTATATCAGTGACGTGGAGTTCGTCAAAGCACAGCAGCCGCGCCTCCTCGATGATGGATGCGGCGACGTGAGCGATCGGGTTGCCCGCATGGGCCTTTCGGCTCTCGGCAATGCGGTCATGGATGTCGGCCATGAATTCGTGGAAGTGGACACGGCGCTTGGGCTCGAAGGGGACGGTTTCGAAAAACAGGTCCATCAGCATGGTCTTGCCACGCCCGACACCGCCGAACATGTAGAGCCCGTCGGGCACCTCGCCGCGTTTTCTGGTGAAATAGGAAAAGAAGTCGGTGCGCTCGGGCGGCGTGTAGTGGGCCAACCGGTTGGCCAGCAATTGCAACTTTTCGGCGGCCAGCAGCTGGGCACGATCGGGCGCGATCTCGCCCGCCTGTACCATGCCGCGATAGTGTTTGAGTGGCCCCGGCTCCATTGCCCGACCGAGCTAACGGCTCGCACTGGCGGGGTCAAGCGGAGATGCCGTGATGCTCTCTCAGCCCCAAGCGCTCCCGGCGCGCTCTTAAGTCCGGCCGATGGCCTCGAGCCGGGCCCAAAGCGTCTGCTTGTCGAGATCAGCCATCGGCAAGTTGCAGAGAGCGTTGATGCGCCGGGTCGTCAACTCCAGGCAATTGGCGAATTCTTGGCGCATTTGGGCTTCGCTGCCCTTGGCTGCCGCTGGATCGGGCAGTCCCCAATGAACGGTCATTGGATTGCCGGTTGCTCGGCACACTTGCGGTCTCTGATCGATCACTTCGCAGATGGCAAATCCATCGGGGTGGTGGCCCATTCTTGGAGTGCGCTTGTGCTGGCGGGTGCTTTGTCTGGTGCTGGACAGGGAGGCCGCGCGCTGCCCGAGATTGCCGAGGGCCTGCTGATCAACCCAATGCCCGTCTCGATCAAAAAATATGAATCTGCACGCGCGGCCTTGATCGACAAGATACCCATGATTGCGCGCATTCGCGCCCCGCTCACCGCATTGCTGTCGGGCGATGGCGCCGCGGTGATGAAGCAACTGCTTCCCTTTTATGTTGTCGATCCAGCAACGATCCCGGCTGGGGCCCTGCCGCTGACCCTCGCCACATTCAAAACGCTGGACAGCCAACTCAAGGGATTCGACTTTTCCGGCGATCTTGCCCCTTTGCGCAATGTCACGATCGTGCGCGGAAGTCACGAGTTCGCCTCACCAAGCGATATCTCACATCTGGTCGACCAATGCGCGACCCTGCTCACCATGGATCAGGTGGGGCACTTTCCCTTCTGGGAGGCGCCCGTCGCATTTCAGACGATCGTGGCGCGCACCTTCCCCTGAGTGGTCTTGCGGCTTGGGGTCGCGTCGCCGACCCGTCAGCGCGTTCTTCTCGGCTGGAAATCCAGCAAAAACTATGACGGCCGGCGGCTCTCCAAAACTGCTCACTTGACTCGAATCAGACACTTGACTTGAATCAAAGTGCTTACCCCATGGATTTGGCACCACGTGACGCGTTAGCGCAGTGATGAGTCGTCACGAGAATCATTCGTGGCGCGCGCGATACTGCACCGATGCGACGAGGGGCCTGTCATGACGATGACCAAAGATCTGCGCTTGGGCGAAGGCTTGACGGCTGTGGCGTTCGGCCTGGGACTGATCTTGATGATCGTCGTCGCGGGAAAAACCCACGACGGCGCGATGCAGTTTCACGCATATCTGTTGGGCGCCGCCGCGCTGCTGGCCATCATTGCGATCGTCAACCGCTATCTTGCCCGGCAAGAGAGCGACGCCTGGCAAACCGGCGAGGCGGGCTACAATCTGGGTGTCGTCAAACTGGCCACGGTGGCGGCCGTATTTTGGGGACTGGTGAGCTTTCTGGCTGGTCTGGTGATCGCGCTCCAACTGGCCTTCCCGGCAATCGATTTGGACCTGCCGTGGTTCAGCTTTGGGCGCTTGCGGCCGCTGCACACCTCGGCCGCGATATTCGCGTTCGGCGGCAACACGTTGTTGGCGACCTCACTCTATGTCGTCCAGCGGACCTGCCGCACGCGCCTCTCGGGTGATATCGCGCCTTGGTTCGTTGTATGGGGGTACAACTTGTTCATCGTGCTTGCCGCCACCGGCTATTTGCTGGGCGTCACCCAGTCGAAAGAATACGCCGAGCCCGAATGGTACACCGACATTTGGCTGACGGTTGTCTGGGTGGTCTATTTGCTGGTCTTTCTGGCCACCCTGATGAAGCGCAAAGAGCCGCACATCTACGTTGCCAACTGGTTTTTTCTAGCCTTCATCGTGACGATCGCGATGCTGCACGTGGTCAACAATTTGGCGCTGCCGGTCTCGATATACTCGTCCAAGTCCTACATCGTTTGGGCGGGCGTGCAGGATGCGATGACCCAATGGTGGTACGGCCACAACGCCGTCGGGTTTTTCCTCACCGCCGGCTTTCTCGGCATTATGTATTACTTCGTGCCCAAGCGCGTTGACCGGCCTGTCTATTCGTACCGGCTTTCGATCATTCATTTTTGGGCTCTGGTGTTTCTCTACATTTGGGCCGGCCCGCATCATCTCTTCTACACGGCGCTGCCCGATTGGGCGCAAACCCTCGGCATGACGTTTTCGATCATGCTGTGGATGCCGTCATGGGGCGGCATGATCAACGGCTTGATGACGTTATCGGGCGCTTGGGACAAGATGCGCACCGACCCGGTGTTGCGGATGTTGGTGGTGTCCGTCGCCTTTTACGGAATGAGTACATTCGAGGGGCCGCTGATGTCGGTAAAGGCGGTCAACAGCCTGTCGCACTACACCGACTGGACCATCGGTCACACCCATTCCGGCGCGCTTGGTTGGGTCGCATTTGTCAGCTTCGGCGCGATCTATTGTCTGGTGCCGTGGCTGTGGCAGCGCAAGGCGCTTTATTCCGACAAGCTCGTCAACTGGCACTTCTGGATATCGACCCTTGGCATCGTGCTCTACATCACCGCCATGTGGGTATCGGGAATCCTGCAGGGCCTGATGTGGCGCGCCTACGACAGCCTCGGCTTCCTTGAATACAGTTTTGTTGAAACCGTGGAAGCGATGCACCCCTTCTATGTGATCCGAGCCTTCGGCGGTCTGCTCTTCGTCATCGGAACGCTCATCATGATCTACAACCTCTGGCGCACGGTACACAGCGGCGAAGCCATGGAAAAGCGCGCGGCCCTTCTCCAGCAGCAGCCGGCCGAGTAGGGGGGGCAACATGTCATTCAATCACGCAACACTTGAAAAAAATTCGATTCTGCTCCTGGTCGCAATCCTGATCGTCGTCACAATCGGCGGCATCATCGAACTGGTGCCGTTGTTTCTGATGAAAAGTACGATCGAGAAGGTGCAGGGCATGCGGCCATACACGCCGCTGGAGCTGGCCGGCCGCAACATCTATGTCCGCGAGGGGTGCTATGTCTGCCACAGCCAGATGATCCGCGCTCTGCGCGCGGAGGTAGAGCGATACGGCCATTATTCTCTCGCGGCCGAGAGCATGTACGACCACCCCTTCCAGTGGGGATCAAAACGGACGGGTCCCGACCTTGCCAGGCTGGGCAACAAATATTCCGACGAATGGCACGCCGATCACATGAAGAACCCGCGATCGGTCGTGCCGGGTTCCATCATGCCATCCTATTCATGGCTGGCGACGACGGACCTTTCCTACGCTGATATCGCAGACGATCTCAGAGTTAACCGGGCAATTGGCGTTCCCTACACCGATGCCATGATCGAAAACGCCAAGCAGGACCTGGAGGCACAAGCCAACCCGGATGCCGATGGCGTCAGCGCACTTCAAGAGCGCTATCAAAAAGCCGCAGTGCGCGCTTTCGACGGCGACGCCAGCCGCATTACCGAAATGGACGCTCTCATTGCCTACATGCAGATGCTTGGAACGTTGATCGACTTCAATCTCTACGACGAAAACGCAAATCAGCGCTGAGGAGTGGACCGGTGACCTTCGAAGATGCAGCCCTGTTCTCAAACACCTGGGGACTGATTTTACTCGCGGTGTGCTTCACCGCTGTCGTCATCTACGCACTCTGGCCCGGCAATCGCGAAACATTCGAGCGCGCGGCGCGTCTGCCGCTCGATGAGGACGCAGACGATGGCAAATAAGGAAATCGACGAGCTGAGCGGTATCGAGACCACCGGCCACGAATGGGACGGTCTCAAGGAGTTGAACAACCCACTTCCCAAATGGTGGGTGTGGACGCTTTACGCGACGATCATCTGGTCGATCGGCTATTTCCTGCTCTATCCTGCCTGGCCGTGGTTCGGCGGCCCGACCAAAGGCTTCCTCGACTGGTCGAGCAGGGGGGCTGTGCGCCAAGAACTGAAGGCCGCCAGGGCCAAACAACAGACCCTATGGGACCGGATAGAGACCGCGGATCTTGCCGAGATCCGCGCCGATACCAAATTGCTGGAATTCGCCATGGCCAGCGGCAAGGCCGCATTTGGAGACAATTGCGCGCCATGCCACGGTTCGGGCGCTGCGGGACTGACCGGCTACCCCAATCTGAACGACGACGATTGGTTGTGGGGCGGGACGCTGGACGATATCAAAACGACCATCTCCGTGGGTGTTCGGGCGGTGCATGACGAGACGCGCAACAATGCGATGCCCGCCTTCGGCCGCGACGGCATTCTCGACAAGCAGCAAATTTTCGACGTCGCCGGTTTTGTGCGTACGCTGTCGGGCCAGGCGACCGAGGGCGCCAATCTCGATGATGGCGCGATCATTTACGCGGAGCAGTGCGTCTCTTGTCACGGCGAGGACGGGCGCGGCAACCAGGAGCTGGGCGCACCCGATCTGGCAAACGGCATTTGGCTCTATGGAGGCGGCACGCAAGACGTCGTGGCATCCATTGCCAGCAGCCGGAACGGTGTGATGCCGTCATGGGACGGCCGGGTAGAGCCAACCGTCATAAAAGCCCTTACTGTGTATGTGCACAGTTTAGGCGGAGGACTCTAACGGTCCAATGGACGACACGGCATCGATTTACGAGCACGAGCCGTCATTCTATGCGGAACACAAGAAGGTCTATCCGCAAAGGGTCAGCGGAACGTTTCGCAAGCTCAAATGGGCCATACTCGGCCTGACGCTTGCCGCTTATTATCTGCTGCCATTCGTGCGCTGGGACCGAGGCCCAAACGCGCCGGATCAAGCTATCCTGGTCGATTTGCCTGGCGGCCGCTTCTATTTCTTCTTCATCGAGATCTGGCCGCAAGAAGTCTACTATTTCACCGGCCTATTGATCTTTGCGGCGATCGCACTGTTTTTGATGAACGCGATCGCGGGCCGCGTCTGGTGTGGCTATATGTGCCCGCAGACGGTCTGGACCGATCTCTTTCTGATGGTCGAGCGATGGACCGAGGGCGACCGGCGCGCGCGAATGATGCTGGATGCAGCACCCTGGAGCGTATCGAAGGCCTATAAAAAAGCTTCAAAGCACCTGATGTGGCTCGTCATCGCCTGGTGGACGGGCGGTGCATGGGTCCTCTATTTCGCCGACGCGCCGACGCTTGTTTACGAGCTGGCCACATTCCAAGCTCCCACTACCGCCTGGATGTGGATAGGTATTCTGACGCTCACGACGTACGTGCTTGCGGGCTTCGCGCGCGACCAGGTCTGCACTTATATGTGTCCCTGGCCCCGGATCCAGGCGGCGCTGACCGATGAGGAAGCCCTCAATGTCACCTACAAGTTCGACCGGGGCGATCCGCGCCATGCGCTGAAGAGAGCTGCCGCGCTCGAGGCCAAAGGCGAGCGGGTCGGCGATTGCGTCGATTGCTATCAATGCGTTGCCGTCTGTCCCACCGGCGTCGATATCAGAAACGGTCTCCAGCTCGAATGCATCCAATGCGGCCTTTGCATCGATGCTTGCGACACGGTGATGACAAAGATAGGCAGGCCTACCGGCTTGATCGGCTATGACACAGATCTCAACATTGAGCGCCGTCTGAAGGGCAAACCCACCAAAATTCGCCTCATCCGGCCACGCACGATCATCTACGTCGCGGTGCTTATCGCCGTCGGCGGCCTGATGTTGAGTCAATTTCTGACACGCGACGAATTTGACATCAGCGCACTGCATGACCGCAATCCGCAGTTCGTTTTGCTGAGCGACGGCGGCGTGCGCAATGGTTACACCGTTCGCCTGCTCAACAAGCAGTTGGAGCGCCGAACGTTCGTACTCACGCTCACGGGCTTGCCGGGCAGCCGCCTCGAAGTGGTTGGCGTCGATCCTCTCGGCGATGGGTCCTTAGAAATCGACGTTCCACCCGATACGACGCGGGCGGTGCGTGTGCTGGTCTTTGCGCCGGCCAACGCCAAGGCGAGTGGTTCGACGGCCGTGACTTTCGAGGCCGTGGAAAAGGCAAGCGGCGAACGCATCAGGGTTGAGGATTTCTTCAAATGGCCGGGCCAATGAGAAAGGACGCCGGTACGCTTGGGCGCCGGACCACCGAACTGACGGGCCGTCATGTGTTGATCTGGGTCTTGGGATTTTTCTCCGTGGTGATCGCCGTCAACGGCGTCATGACATATCTCGCCATCAGCACGTTCAGCGGTCTTGAAGTTTCCGACGCCTATCGCCGCGGCCGATCCTACGACGTCGAAATCGCGGCGGCGGCAGCGCAGGACGCACGCGGCTGGACCGTCAACTTGTCGCACCAGCAGGCGGCAGCCGATGGTGAAATCGAATTGGTGATGACGGCAAAGGACGCCTCGGGGCAGAGCGTCGTTGGCTTGCGGGTTGAAGCCCTTCTCAAGCGCCCGACCCTGGCGGCACTCGACTTCAACTTGCCGTTGCGTGAGGTCGGCTCTGGCACTTACCGCGAAACCGTACGCTTGCCAAAACCGGGTCAGTGGATTTTGGAGCTCAATGCCTATCGCGATCAGACGAGGGTCTATCGGACACAGAACAGGGTCTTCATCAGATGACCGTTGCCGCTTCTCCGGTGCTTCAGACAGAAGCGCTTGGGCCACCCAATGAACGGATTGTCTTGGCCGTCGACAATATCGAGTGCGCCGGTTGCATGCGCACGATCGAGAAGGCTGTTGGCGCGATACCGGGCGTAGTCGAGGCGCGCTTCAATCTGACCTCCCGCCGCCTGGCAGTGGAGACGCAGCCCAATACCGTGGCGTTGCCGCTCCTCATTGAGGAACTCGACGCGCTCGGTTATGCCGCACGGCCTTATGCGCCCGACGAGGCGGAAGTGCGCGCCAGCGAGCACGAATCACGGCTTGTTCGTGCGCTCGCGGTCGCGGGCTTCGGCGCCGCCAACATCATGTTGCTTTCCGTAGCCGTCTGGTCCGGCGGTGCGGACGATATGCAGGCGGAGACCCGCGATCTGTTTCACTGGATCTCCGCCCTGATTGCGCTGCCTGTCGTCGCTTATGCCGGCCAGCCCTTCTTCGAGAGCGCCTTTGGTGCGCTTCGCGCCCGCCGCCTCAACATGGATGTCCCCATATCTCTGGCCGTGTTGCTCGCACTTGTCATGTCGGTGATCCAAACTGCGGGCGGCGCGACGGAGGCCTATTTCGACTCCGCCGTGATGTTGCTGTTTTTCTTGCTGATCGGCCGCGTCCTGGAAACGCGCAGCCGTGCTCGAATGCGCGGCCTCGGTCAAAACCTATTGGCGCTGCAAAAACCGACCGTAACGAAAATCTGCCCCAACAATCGTGTACGCGAGGTCGCCGCCTCCGAGATTCGCAGCGGCGACAGAGTTCTCGTCGCACCCGGCAGCCGTATCGGCGTCGATGGCTTGGTGAGCGACGGCATATCAAACCTGGATGACGGCCTGATCACGGGCGAGAGCGCTCCCAAGACGGTTGCAAGCGGCGACCAAGTCTATGCCGGGACGCTCAACCTGAGCGGCGCCCTGACGATAGAGGCGACCTCGACGCAAAGCACCACCCTGCTGGCCGAAATCAGTGACCTGCTTGAGCGCGCGACAGCCCAGAGGGGACGTTACAGGCGCCTTGCCGACCGGGCGGCAGCGCTTTACGCGCCGTTAGTTCACGGACTGGCTGCGGTGACATTTGCGGGTTGGCTGCTCGCTGGAGCGGGATGGCAGCCATCGCTGTTGAACGCGATCACCGTGCTGATCATTACGTGCCCATGTGCACTGGGTCTTGCTGTGCCGGCGGTTCAGGCCGTGGCCACGTCTGCGCTCTTCCGCAAAGGTATCTTGGTCAATTCGGGCGATGCGCTGGAGCGCTTGGCCGAAGTCGACACGGTCATCTTCGACAAGACCGGCACCCTCACCGATCCCCAATGCACGCCGCAGAACGCAGACGACATTCCGCCCGATATGCTGCGCGCGGCCGCCCGTCTGGCGCACTCAAGCAATCACGTGCTGGCCCGCGCCCTGGCGCGCCTTGAACCCGACGCTCCGCCGATCGAGGGCGCCCAGGAGATCTCGGGCGCGGGTGTGATCGCGCAAGAGGCCGGCGTCGAATACAGGCTGGGAAGCCGTTCCAATTGCAATGTTGAATCGCCCGACAAGGACGGCCGATCGCCTCGCATGGAGCTGTGGTTCAGGCAGGGCGATCGCGCCCCCATTGTCTTGCTGTTCGACCAGCGCCTGAAAGCCGATGCGCGCGGCGTCGTCGATGGCTTGAAGAGACAGGGAATGGATGTCCGCGTGCTTTCCGGCGACCGCGAAGCCGCGGTGCGCGAAGCGGCCGAGGAGCTGGGCATCTCGCATTGGTCCGCCGCCACCGATCCCAAGGACAAAATCGACCGCGTCGGCCAATTGCGCGCTGGAGGCCGCAATGTGCTGATGGTTGGTGACGGTCTCAATGATGCCGCCGCGCTGCAAGCCGCCAACGTGTCGGCAGCGCCGGCGACCGCCTTGGACATCACCCAGTCCGCCGCCGATATAGTCGTCATTGGCGCGCGCTTGGGTCCGTTGCTGGGCGCACTGGATACGGGGCGCCGGGCGCGTCGCCTGATGCTTCAGAATTTCGCCCTAGCCGGCATCTACAACGCCATCGCCATTCCGCTGGCCGTGGCCGGGCTGGTCACGCCGCTCGTCGCGGCGCTGTTCATGTCGGGCTCGTCGATCGTGGTGACGTTGAATGCACTGCGTGCGGCGCGCTCGCGGGAGGCCGCGTCATGGACGTGATCGTCTATTTGCTCCCCGTCGCGCTTGGCCTCGGCCTGTTGGGCCTCGGCGCATTTTTCTGGTGCCTGAAATCGGGACAATTCGACGATCTGGAGGGGGCGTCCCACCGCATCCTGTTGGATGATGACGAGGGCGAGCAATGATCGAGCTCTCTGCACGCTGAAGCGGCGGATTGCTCGCGGCAGTCAATTTAGGCGCACTCTGCCTCAAGGCAGTGCTGGAAGCCTAAAGTGCTTCGCCAGATGGCGGGCTGCGATTGCGTTGAGGTGACCGTGATCGCGGTAGAGGAACAGTCCGTCCATCACGGTAAAGCAACGCTCGTCGTCGCAGACCACATCGCTCGGCAGCCGGCTTTCGACCCCGGGATCGCGCATGGCAACCTCCGCAATGGCGCTGTTTGAGACCGCGAGCCCGCCGCGCACGGCCTGGGCCGGGAAGCCGCAATCGTTGCCGGTCTCGCCTCGGCGGCGCGCACTGACGACACACGCAAAGGGAAGGTCCTTCACGTAGGGCACTTGGCCGATGATCATCACTTTGATGCTCCGCCGGCGAAGAAACGCCATCGTCACCTCCAGATGACGTTTGAGCTCATAAGGGCTGGGCGTTTCCGACACCGGTGCGGCTGGATCGAGTACGAGGCCGTTATGCCCGACCATGTCTGGATATTGATAGGACGCCCAATTGCTGGCGAGGATGGCGAGCTTGAGGTTCGGGTTCTGATCTAAAAATTTTATGATCTGTCGCTGGTAGGCGAGACAAGTTCGCTTGCGCCACTCGGGCTGATTGGTGCGCCAAACACCCAGCAGCGCGGCACACGCGGTTTGCGTCACTTGCCGCCCCTTCAGACCTTGCTTTTCGGCAAGCTTTGCCACCAAAGGAACGAACTGATCGGCGTTCGAATCGACAAAAATTACGAGGTCGTAGGGGCGCGACGGCGATTGCGTTTGGCCGAAGGCGCATGCGCCATCATTGCCGAAAATTTTGTCCGTCCCGTCGCACTGGGTTCGATATGGATTGATGCTGGCGCGCTCGTAAAAGACTTGCCGGGCGCGCTCATCAAGCCGCCATGGCAAGCCGTCTCCGAGCCGGATCGCGGTGCCGTGCGACGCTGTTGCCAGCAAGCAGATGCAAGCGGTCGCCAGCGCCCGGCGGGACGGAAAATAGAATGCGCCCTGCCGTGTTCGAAACGGCAGTTCAATGAAGCGCTAAGACAACCACGCCATGCCGAAGCTGATTGGGATGAGCGCCGCAATCGTTGCGTTGCTCAACTCGGGCGTTAGCCACACGCGCCTGAAGGCGAAAATCGGCCAGTGCCACAGGTAAAGCGAATAGGAGATCAGTCCGACCCAAACAATCGGCCGCAGCGAAAGGGCTTGCCCAACAAGGGTCCGGCGTTGGTGGCAGGCATAGATCACGGCGGCCGTACCCAAGGTCGCCGGCAACGCCGTCAGTCCGGGAAAACGCGAAGAACTGGTCAGCAGCAATATGCTGCCGGCGATGGCGCCCAGACCAGCAAGCGCCAGAGCTTCGTCCAGCCTGCCCCTGGGCTGTTTGGCCTGAACCACGAAGGCAAGGCATGCGCCGAGCAAGAGCTCCCAAGCTCGGCAGGAAAGCGCGTAGAACGCATAGGTTCGCTCGCGCATGGACTCGTCGTCCGTGTAGCGCTGGCCGACCTCGACCATAATCTCAGCAAAGGCCAGCGATGCGAGGACCAGAGCGCCGATCAGGAAGGGCAGGAAACGGCGCGGCAACCACGTCCAGATCAACAGCACCAGCAACGGCCAGAAAATGTAAAACTGCTCTTCGATCGAAAGCGACCATGTGTGGAGCAGCGGCTTTTCGTGCGCCGGGGGCGAGAAATAGTCGGTCGTGCGGTTGAAGTAGTAGTTGGTGGCGAACAGGGAAGAATAAATCAGGCTGCGCCGGTAGCCGCTGAACGTGTCAGGCAGCAGGAGAACGAGCGCGGTCACGGCGGTCGCCAGATAGACCACGACGAGCGCCGGCGCAATGCGGCGGGCACGCCGCGCCAGAAAGCCCGCCATGGAAAAGCGGCCCTCCGCCATTTCGCGCACGATGATCGACGTGATCAGGAACCGGGAAATAACGAAGAAAACATCGACGCCTATGAAGCCGCCAGGCGCGAGCCGGGGCGCGGCGTGATAGAGCACCACCGCGAGTATAGCGGTGGCGCGCAGCCCATCGACATGGGGCAGGTAATTCGATTTGGTCAGCTCAGGTGAGCCCTTCGATGAGGCCGTTTCCATCGAGCTGCATGTTGACGGCAGCGGGCTTCCTGGGCAAGCCCGGCATTGTCATGATGTCGCCGCAGATGACGACGATGAACTCGGCCCCGTTGGCCAATCTGACCTCGCGGATCGGCACGGCGTGATTGCTGGGCGCGCCCTTAAGCGCTGGATCGGTCGAAAAGCTGTACTGGGTTTTGGCGATACAGATTGGATAGTGGCCGGCGCCGATCCGCTCGTATTCCTTGAACTGATTGCGCACCTTGGTATCGGCGATCACCTCGTCGGCGCCATAGATCTCGCGCACGATGGTCTGCACCTTGCCCCACAGCGAGATGTTGTCGCCATAAAGGAAGCGGAAGGGCTGCTCCTCGCCGGCGCCATTGCCCGCGCCATTGGTCTCCAGTTTGTCGACGACGCGTTCGGCAAGCAGTTGCGCCCCGGCCGAACCGTTGGCCCAATGGGACGACGTGATCGCCTCTATACCCAACGTATCTGCGCAATAGCCGCGGATCGTCTCGTGCTCCTCCTCGCTGTCGGAGGTGAAGGCGTTGATGGCGACCATCACGGGCAGGCCGAACTTCTGCATGTTCTCGACGTGGCGGCGTAAATTGACGAGGCCCTTTTTGACGGCCTTGACGTTGGTGTCGTTGATTTTGTCGCGCTCCACGCCGCCGTGCATCTTGAGCGCCCGCGCGGTCGCCACCACCACGGCCAGATCGGGCACCAGGCCGGCCTTGCGGCACTTGATGTTGAGGAACTTCTCGGCGCCGAGATCCGCGCCGAAGCCCGCTTCGGTTACAACGTAATCGGCAAGCTTGAGCGCGGTCTTGGTGGCGATCGCCGAATTGCAGCCGTGCGCAATATTGGCGAACGGGCCGCCATGGATGAAGGCCAGGTTGCCCTCCAGCGTTTGCACCAGATTGGGCATGAACGCGTCCTTCAAGAGCACCGTCATGGCGCCGGAGGCATCGAGCTGTTCGGCCGTGACGTATTCGCGCTCGCGGGTCTCGGCCACGACCATACGGCCCAAGCGCCGCTGCAGATCGTCTAAGCCCTCTGCCAGACAGAACACCGCCATGACCTCCGAGGCCACCGTGATGTCGAAGCCGTCCTCGCGCGGGAAGCCGTTGGCGATGCCGCCAAGCGAACTGACGATCTCGCGCAAGGCCCGGTCGTTCATATCAACGGCCCGGCGCCAGGAGATGCGGCGTTCATCGATGCCCAGCCCATTGCCCCAATAGATGTGATTGTCCAGCATCGCGGCGAGCAGGTTGTGGGCCGCCCCGATGGCGTGGAAGTCGCCGGTGAAGTGCAGGTTGATGTTCTCCATCGGAACGACCTGCGCGAAACCACCGCCCGCCGCCCCGCCCTTCATGCCAAAGCAAGGCCCCAGCGAGGGCTCGCGGACGCAGATCATGGCCTTGCGGCCGACCCGGTTCAGCGCATCGCCCAGACCGACCGTCGTGGTCGTCTTGCCTTCGCCCGCCGGCGTCGGCGTCATCGCGGTGACCAGGATCAGCTTGCCGTCGGGGCGATCGCTCAGGCCATCGATGAAGTCGAGATCCAACTTCGCGATGTGGTGGCCGAAATTGTGCAACTGGGCGGCCGGGATACCCATCCGACCCGCAAGCTCGCCGATCGGCGCAAGCCGAGCCTCGCGCGCAATCTCAAGATCGCTTGGTATCGTATTCATGCAGTAGCCCCCAATACTTCATCGCAGCGCAAGCCATCAATTCAGTCTTCCAGCTTCGCGCTCTCTCGTATTTTTGAAATAAACGCCGCAAGCCGGGCGGTGAGATCATCCAAATTTTCGACTGCGCCCCGTTCCCCATAGATTTCGTCCATGGAATCGCCATCGAACATTTCGACATCAAATTTGCCGTCAGCACCCAGCGTCAGGCGGCCCATGATGTCGATGTAATCGCCATCATCGGCTTCATCGTCCTTCCAAAGGCTTGGCGGCTGCGATTGGGCATAAATCGTGATTCCGCTCTCGGCTTTTTCGGGCGCGATATCGATTCCCTGCTGCGACAAACCGGTCTTGTTTTCCGTAACCCAGTCCTCAAGCGCATCGTGGAAATTTGGTTTTGACGTCATCGCTAATAACTCCTGCCGGCGGTGCTTCCTTTTCTGCAGCGTCAGCTCACATCTTCAGATTTCACTTTGCCAACTGCGCAAGAGCGCAGTGGGGGATACTCGTTCACCGATCCGCATTGGCCAGCGCATGCCGTGATCAGGGAAGCCGCAGGCGGTCATCATCGATTGCGCAATCGGCGACCGTGTGCCCGCTTGAAAGCGTCAATCCGCACGGACTCGATCCCACAAACGACGTTTCCTCGATGTAAAGTGTTCCCTTCACCAGCTGTCCGAACACATCTTTTGCAAGGCCACCGATGTTGTCGGGACCACAATCAAAGAGATCACATCCCCAAACACTGAATGCGGGCTGGTTTGTGTGCCAATGTTGACCGGCCAGTCCCAGCAGGGACTGCGATATTTCCTCCAAGCGGGCCCGGAGTTCTGGGGCAGAGCGGATCGACATCGCGTTGATATGCACAACGAGTGTTCCAGTCCAAAAACCAGACGGCATAATCCGCAACGTTTCGCCTGGTGGTTGTTCGAGTTCGGTAATCGGACCGCGACGCACGGTATGGCGCCCGAGAAACGACCGATCATCGGTCACGCACTTTTTAAACTCCGACCACACCGCCTGACCCGAGTTGGTTGACCGGGCGATAACCAGCGACATGATTCCGGCAGGCAGCAGGCCCTCCACAATGTCGGGCGCACCCCACGGTCGTGACGGATCGTCAGAATTTTCCTGGCGGTTGCTCTTACCGTTCACCCCACCGTTTCCTTGGTCTCGTCGACCACTTTGCTCGGACAGATACAGCTCTTGCGGTTGATGACGTGCGCGCTGATCAGCAAAACACCGCCGATGATCGTTAGACTGGGTTCGGCGTATGCCGATAGAGCGCCTTCAGAGAGCTGGGTCGCCATGGCAATCAGCGCGATACCCGTCGACGATAAGATCAGCGGGGAGAACCGGCGATGCTGAAGAAAGCCCGAACCGAACGCGAAGAAGCCAACCGTGAGCGCTAGGAATACGAACGCCATTGCAATTTGTTTTTCTTCGATAAAGAGCGAAAAACCGTAGACCGTGCTCAACGCGCCCAAAACCGGGAAGAGCAAGCAATGTAGAATGCAAAGCAGTGAAACCACCCCCCCACAAATATCGATCGTTCGACTTGGTAGCTTCATTAACCACTCTCCCTTTGAGGTTGGACCTGGTTTGAAATAGGTCTCGTTAAAACTCGTCGAAGTTGACTTTTATGGTGCTGGCAAGCGGACGTGCGAGACAGGCCAGGATCACCCCTTCATCGAGATCGCTTTGGCGCAGTACCTCCAGGGCGTGGGGCTTGAGCGCCACGCCACCGACCTCGATCTTGCACATGCAGGACGCGCACGTGCCCTCCTGGCAATCGAAGGTCACATCGGCTTCGGCGCGCAATGCGGTCTCCAACAGGGTCTCGCCCTCCTCAGACGCTATTTCTGTGGAATTGCCGCCAGATACGATCGTAATGGCGGCTGAAGCGGGCGGGTCGCTGTCCGCGCATTCACCGACCTTAAGCGGTTCGGCCTCTTCGTCTTCATTCAGCACCAGATCGAAACTCTCGCGGCGGATGTGATTGAGGGCGATGCCGCTCCCCTGGAAAAATGCCTCGGCCGTGTCCATGAATGCTTCGGGCCCGCACAAATAGACGCGAAGGGGCAAATCATCGTGTCCCCGCCAACGCTCATAGTTCGCCGCTAAATAGGCACGGTCGATGCGGCCCCGGGCTTCGGTCCAGCCATCGGCCGCACGCGAGAGCACATATTCGACACTGAGCGCTTCGAATTGTTTGGCAAGCGCATCTATTTCGTCGCGCAGGATGATCGTGTCTTCGGTGCGGTTGCCGTAGACAAGGACAACGCGGTTGGCGCTGTCATCGTGCAACAAATGCTTGGCGACAGAGATGATCGGCGCGATGCCACTGCCCGCGGCCAGCATGATCGCCCGCTCCGGACCTTCGCTCGGCACGTAAAAGCGGCCCGTAGGGCGTTGGGTAAAGAGCACGTCGCCCTCTTCCACCTGATCGACGAGGAAGTGCGACATGCGGCCGTCTTCGATCTTCTTGACCGTTACGCGTAGACGAGGGTCAACCGTGGGCGTCGAACTCAGTGAATATTGGCGTTGGATCTCCTCGTCGCCAATCTCTTGAACAATGGTCACGAACTGGCCCGCCTTATACGAAAAGGCGGTCGCGAGATCCTGGGGTATAGCGAACTCCAGGCTACAGGCATCCGCTATTTCCTTCACCTTTTTGGCAACACGTAGCGGATAGTGCGCCATTGCATTCGAGTCCCACTGCTTGGCTGAATATCGAACCGACCGAGCTTATTCAGTCGGCGTCGGATCAAGTCTCGATTTGAAAGGGTTGGGTTTCGTCAGCTTGACCGAACACCTGCATCTCGACGTACCGCAACAGCTCAGGCGCTTTTTCTGTGGCCCCTTCGCCTTCTTGGCCACGCCGCCAATTGAGAAAAAGGAGAGCATTTGCCGCAAGTCAGCTCCACATTCAGCACAGACAAAGTCGACGTCCTCGTTTGGGAGCACGAACACTTCATCTTCTATGTCGCAACTGTCACATCTGAGCGTGAAGAACGGCATTGGATGCCCTCCTTTCAATCGTTGTTCTAGGCGGCGATTTTATCGCGGACGATGGAAACGGCCGCGTTCGCATCGGAGCCATAGTGGATGCCGAATTTGCGTGCGAGCCCGACATTGGCCGAGGCGCCACCGCACACCAGGACAAACTTGTCCTCCAGTTTGCCCTCCTTAACGAGGTCGACGAGCTTCTCCACATAGACGGCCGATGAATTGGTCATCACCGACATGCCGATCGCCACCGCGTCATTTTCTTTAGCGGTATTGAGGAACTCCTCGGGCTTCACGTTCTTACCGAGATCAATGACCTTGAAGCCGTTGGCCTTGAGCATCAGACAAACGAGGTTCTTGCCAATATCCTGCGTGTTGCCACGTACGAGTCCGACGACAACGGTTCCGGTGGGACCTTCCGCGCTGCCGCTGGCTTCGAGCAAAGGCTCGATGATGGGCATTGCCTTTTCCATCGTCTTTGCAGCCTTCATCATGTCGGTGACGAAGCGCTCGTTGCGTTCGTACATGTCGCCGACGATCTTCATGCCAAGCGAGAGGCCATCGAACACAATCTGCTGGGGTGTCAGACCAAGCTCGAGTCCCTTGTTGGTCCACTCGATAGCCTTGTCGCCGTCATATTCCATGATCGCTTCGACGAGCTTGGCGTAAACCTCACCCTCCGGCGTATCGGTCTTCATCTTGCCTTGCTCGCCGGCGAGTACCGCGGCATCGCCTTCGGTCGTATTCACGCGCGTGGCTGGATGTTGCGGGTTGCCGGGCAGATAGATGTTAGAGAGATCGCCAAACGAATCGATGTCCATCGGATATTTGATCGACGCACAAGTATCGACCAGCGCCTTGAGATTCTCATCAGGAATCGTCCAGTCGATGTCGCAGCCGGGCATGCACAGGAAGCCGCCGTTATAACCGGCCTCGACCGCCAACTTCTTCACTTCCATCTCCACGTCTTTGGGCGTACCGGTCAAAAGCGTCGTGAAGGGTCCAAGGCCACCCATCAGCGAAATCTCGCCGCCGATCATCTGTTTCGCCTTACCCATATCGGGATAGAAGTCGCCGTTTACGTTCAGGCAACCGTTGGAGGCGAGATCCTTCAGAATCGGCTGGATATAGGTGCAGACATGGGTAAACGCCGGCAGACCCAGCTCCGTGCAATAGGCAAAGAGTTCCTTTTCGGCCGGTAGCCCGAACTCGCGGAACACGTCGGGCGGCAAGATATCGCAGGAAACGAAGGGATCGAGGATATTTACGAACAGCGCGCCTGCTTGTTGGTGTTCGCGGCAGATGTTTTTCACCACATCCAGCGCGAGAGCGATCACTTCATGGGCGTAATCGGGGTCCTCGGAAAGCATCGTCAGGAACTCGCTAGAGCCCGTCATCAATTGCGCCGTGGTAATCGGTCCACCTACGGGCGTTCCCAAGGCATGGGTTGCGCCCACTTTATCGTTCAGGATTTCGATTTCCCTGTTGATATGTTGAATGCGCCCTTTCGAGGAATCAAACCCCTTGGCCTGATATTCGTCGCGGACCCGGTAGAAATCTTCCTTGGTGGGCGTGGGATGCTTGACGAGTGAGGGCTGTGCATATGGAAGATAGTCAAGTTCGGCGCCCAGCACTTCGACGGGCGTAAACAGGTCGGTGCCGGCAACCACCACGTCACCGCCAAACTTCTCGCCCGCCTTGATCTTGCAGTGGGCCATCAGCTCACCATCGACCTGCGCCTTGTCGCAGGTGGTGCCGCCTTCACGAATGGCGCGCGTCAAAAGCAACGGCACCACAGGAAGCTGATCGGGTATTTCGCTCATTGTGATTGCTGCGAGGACGCGTTCTTTGCTTGTCATTTGTTCGGCCATTGATTCCTCCCTAATGCCAACTTTGATTTACCTTTTCCCTGTGTCGGTTGACTTGCATCTTGCCGACGGCAGGACAGATTTGAGCGATTGGGCCTTATCCGCTCATGCCAAAATCTCCTTCATCTCATGCGAGAACATCCCTCCGTCCCGCCCAACAATCATGTCGTCTTCCGCCAAACGGCTGGTTTTCATGATTGATCGGATCAGGGCGGCTGAGTCATCGCGCTTCATCGATTCCGGATCGAGAGATCGAATGCAGCGCACGGCAGCGACCACGTCCGTCGCTTCTGTCGTTGCCGGCATGCTGTCAACGGGCGCCAATACAGCGGGCCAGGCTTTCATAAAATAGGAGATGTAGTTCAGGGCGGACTCGGCATCGTTCTTGCGCAACGCCGCCCCCAAAACATCCAGCGGCGTGATGCCGTGGAGGGGTAGTTTTTCGGGAACCTGACGCCGCACATCGGCGATGTTCATTCCGCGTGCGTAGGTGTCGATGTTGAGGATATCGATGCCCAGATCGGCTATATCGCCGAGCACCGGTCTGATCGCGCCGCAACTGTGGAATAGGATTGGGGCGTCGCACAACTTTCGAAGGCGTGAGAACAATGTCGCCAGGCGCGGCTTCATGAACCGCCTGAAATCAACCTCCGACAGAAACATCGAATCTTTGAAGCCAATGTCATCGGCGTAAATGATGACGTCGGGTTTGACGGGCGAAGCCTCAAGCAACGCCTCGTAACAGGCCACTATGTTTTCAAGCGCCCAGTCAAAAAGTGCCGATGTATTTCGCCAGTTTTCCGTCAGATCGTCCATCAGCTTCCATGAACCGCGCATGGCAAGCGCCTGATCCAAAAGGCCGGGACAAGGAATATCGGCGATTGCAATCAGGTCTCCGTCCTCTAGCACCTCGATGGGGTCATCCCAAATGGGCCTTGGGTGGCTAACAAATTCCGATGCCGATGTTGCATCTTCCAACGGGTGCTCAAGTGGACCGGCTACGCCGTCGGTAAAAAGCTGGCGAACACCGAAGCGGTCGATGAACGTGTCATCCTGATCGAGCTCGGCTGGAGCGAACCGAAATCCAATGCGCGCGAAATCGGATCCAAGGACGCTGAGTTCCTGGGGCGAGAGCGCGGCCACGTTTAGCGTTGGGTGGGAGAGCGGCGTGGAATCGTAAGAATTCCCATCACCGCGCCGGAATCCCGTAAGCGAGTTGGTGCCTACATCGACGAGCACAGGCCATTCGGCTGATCCATTAATGAGCTTATGAAGCCGGGAACGCCGCGTCATGGTCTATGTCCCCAGCTTAAACATGCGTTGAAGGGGGTTGGGTGACGGCAATGTCGCGGCGTCTAGATCCTGGGCCGCGAAACCGTAAAAGACCTCGGCTGTCCCTGCCGCGTGAGCCGCCACGCGCGCGCTCTCTATCAATCCATAGTGCAGGAATGTGCCGCCCGCGGCGCGCACTGCGACCAACGAAGTGCCGAGCGAAAGATGCACCCACTCCCGGCCAAGGCTCCTCAATCCCGTCCATTGCGGAAAACAGTTTGAAAAGGCGCAGCCCGCGGGATAACCGAATTCGGAAATGACGGCCTCGATCGAACGGATCGAGATACCGATCGATGGCGGGTCCATCGCGCCCACATCGATAATCGGCACGTCCTGACCGATCTCATCGAGCATTGGGCGGTAACGCTCCTTAATGGCCGCGATCGTGCCCTCAGGCGAGATATCTGAAATATCGAGCGCCAACACCATGACTGCGGCCGGCCGAAATTCTTTCAAGGCATCGAGTTCGTGGTCCTCCGTGTCCTCATTGAGTGAAGCAAAAATACAGCGGTCGAGAATTCCAATCTCAGCAGCTTTACGAAGACCAGCGACGCGGGCGTCCGGTTCTGTTGCGTTGATGAGAATTGGCAGCGGTGTGCGCTCAGCAACGAATGGGATGAAAATTTCCATCGCCTCTTCGGAGGCGGCGATCACATCGACGGCCATTTGCACGCCGTACTCCTTTGCCAGCGCGGTCTTGCGATCAAGCAACGCGCCGGCTCGATCGGCATCGAATTCGCCCGCAAATGCGTCAGAAACTATCGAATGCTTGTCGTAGAAAATGCTGCCCACAAGCAGCCCGGTGTTCAGGCCGTGCAGCCCGCCAATTGTCGCATCACCGATGCTGATTTGGAGCGGCACCGTCAAAACCCGCTCCTACAGACGAAACACTTGCCGTCCTTAAGCCGCTGGTGATCGCAGAATACCCAACGGCAATTTGGTCTCAGCTGATTTGACCTTGCAGACCCAAGCGTCGATCCATAGTCGGACTCCTTCGGAAAATACGACGGCTCGCAATTGCAAGAATTGTCTTCTCCGTGCAATTGCTCCTCCCCGAGGCCTTTGAGTTATGGGCGGTCTATCTTTATCGCCCGTCCGTTGACGACAGTTCTTTTTGGCCGAGGTCCTTCGTTCAATTCATTATACGTACACGATAGATTTCGTCAAACCGATGTAACAGTTGCGTAATATTTGATGTATTTTGGAATGAGATCTAATTCGGTTTTCTGAGTGCATCGCGCATTATTTGCAAAGCGCTCAGATAAGATCGAAATGCGATTCATTCGGCTTGTCTCCAACATCCATTTTTTCTATGTTATTGGCGGTATTACAGGCAATTATGCGACCCGCGATCAACTGCCATCGAAGAGCCGATCACTGCCTGATTTAGCCCCAATCCCGGCTTTCCTATTTCCTCGATCGGACCCGGGATCGTTGGAGTGCCAGAATCTTTCCATGGCGTAAATTAATTGACGTTAACGAGAGATATGTCTACCACCGCGACTTATTCGAGAAGATTTTTCGGTCGATATCCCAAGACGGGGAGCGACGGATGCCACATTCTGACCGCCAATCGCAGGCCGCCGATATGGAAAAACCTCTTGGTCTTGAAGAGCGCCTCCGCGCTTTTACCGAGGCGTTCAGCATTGAGGTCACGCCGCACGATGCGGCGCAGGTTTCATCCTTCAGCGATATATTACCGCCGCAGACCGCGGTGCACGTTACGCACTTGCTCAACGTTCCGTTGTCTCAGTCCCTGAAAGCCGTTTCGCGTCTGAGCCAGGAGGGTCTGCAGCCGGTACCGCACATTGCCGCCCGAGACCTGACAAGCGCGACAGAGCTGGAAAACTTTCTGGAACGCGCCTCCGACGAGACCGGATTGAAACAAGTCATGCTGATTGGCGGCGGTGTCGATAAACCTAAGGGTCCGTTCAAGGAAACCATGCAGGTCCTGGAAACGGGCTTGTTAGACCGTTTCGGAATTTCGACCATAGGGGTGGCAGGTCATCCGGAGGGAAGTCCTGATATCGGCGACCAGGCGCTCGGCGACGCTATGCACAGAAAGGCCGACTATGCCCGGCAAAATGACATGCGGATGCATGTCGTTACCCAGTTCTTTTTTGACGCCGCGCCCGTAATCGAATGGGAAATTAGGCTTCGAGAGGCCGGAATCGAACTACCCATTCAAGTCGGGTTACACGGCATCACGACGACCAAAAAATTAATTTGGTATGGGATCAAATGCGGAATCGGCAGTTCCCTCAAGGCGCTAACCCAGCAGCGGTCGCGGCTGTTGCAGCTGGCCACGGTACGAGACCCCGGCGGATTGTTATTGGACATCGTGCTTCACAACGCCCGCACCCCACAATCCTTGTTCGCCGCCCCCCACTTCTTTCCGCTGGGAGGATTAACAGCGACCGCAAAGTGGATTGACGCCATCATCAATGGCAATTTCGAAATCGATCAAGAGCGTCGGACGCTACACGTCTCGGATACATAATTTGGCTTTGCAGGATTGTCCGATGAGCAGAACGCGCAGCGCTAGCGTCAAGATTCGTCGTTGACGGACCAAGTCAGGGAGAGAAGAGGCGATTCGTCAAAATTCTTCTCGCAAGGACATTCCGGACACCCCTTTGAGTTGGGTACGAGCTCGCAATCAAGGCACGTGCTCACCAACGAGGCGGCTTGGTCGATATCCTCCAGAAGCTCGCTGAGCTTGTCTCGTTTCGCTTTGATGACCTGCCGCAGTCTGTGAAGCTCGCGCAGCACCTTTCTGCTGGATACGCTGCCCGATGGGCTGCCAGGGCGGGCTCGGGTCAGGGCGAGCACATCATCAAGACTCACGCCGAGTTCAATCAAGGACAACGCAGTCTTGACACGTGCGATCTGCGCATCGGAATAGCGCCGCGTACCCTTTTTTGTACGATAGGGCACGATCAGACCACGCTCTTCATAGTAGCGTAACGCGCGGGGCGTGATGCCGGCCTGATTGGCGACGTCGCCAATTTTTATCATTTCATCCGGGATTGTAGATTTAGCTCTCACTAAATTCTCCTGGACCACTTGCTGGCTTCAAAAACATTCTGTTGACCGGGTGATCTCTCATCGGATCACACATTTTACGCCGTTACGCCCCGCGACATATCCAGACCCGGTGTTCGAGGTTGAGCTTTACCCGGGGCAACATTTGCGGGCCCAATGGGACGCAATTGCAAGCAACGCCTATACCGTGTCGCCACAGCAATTGTGAGTCCTATTTAAGGTGAAATAATAAATCTTCCAAATGCAAACACTCTCATGGATTGACATATATCTCTCGTCCGCGTCAGAATTTTGTGCGAATCTATAGGTGTTGCGTGAATCATCAGAGGGTGGGCGACGTGCCCCATTATGCTTATCCAAAATATGCATCGATGTCCCTGGGGCCGTATAGCGTTCCAAGATGGTTTGGCTTGTTGCAACAATTGCTTGATGAGGGACAAGCCTCTTACGCAGATATAGCCGATGCGCAGCTGCGCGCCACGCAAGCCGCTCTCATCGATATGGGAGCAGCGGGCCTCGATATAGTCACCAGCGGTGAAATGCATCGGCGAGTCAACAATCGCAATGCCCCCTTCGATGCGATGATCAATTATTTTGCGCGCATGATCCCAGCATTTTCCGACGAATTGAAATCCCGCAGCTTCTTCCCGGGAAAAGATGAAATCCGGTGTCTGGTGCCAACTTGCAGAGATGCTGTCGGCCATGACAGTAACCTGGGGTTGGTCCAAGAGTTCGAGATTGCCAGCGGCTTCACGAACCGGGACGTCAAGATCACCATGACGGGTCCGCACATGCTTGCTCACGCGGTTTGGGATGAGCATTACGGTGATCGCGATGCGCTGATGGTTGATCTGGCGAAATTGATGAACGTGAATTTCAAGCGCTTGGCACGGGTAGGTTGTAAAATTCTTCAGCTCGACGAATGGCTGATGGGTTCAAGCAGCCAAATGGAACTGCCCGGAGCGGTTGAAGCGATCAATATTGCGATCGAGGGCGTCGAGCTGTCAGTCCAGGTTCATTTGTGTCAGGGCAGTTATACCGAGCACGATGCCTATGAGGGCATGTTGGGGCATCACCATGGCCATGATCCGGTCGCAGGGTTTGCTGCCTTGGTGAGCGATATCGATTGTGACGTGATTTCGGCTGAACACGACATGGCAAAATATTTTGAGGGCTATCTCGGCGACAAATATTTGGCACTCGGGGCAGCAGATATGCAGAGCTTGGACATCGAGTTGCCGGAGGAAATCGCCGAACGCATTGGGCAGTACGGGTGGCTGGCGCCCGAGCAAACGTTGCTCACAACATCATGCGGTGTGAATTTCATGCCGCGGCAGATTGCTTTTGAAAAACTAAAGGCAATCGCCCTCGCCCGACACATCTTGATGTAAGAGCTGAATACCGAGCACGCGACTTACTCATAGCAAAGCAGTCATCTGCATATAGGTTGTCCAGGCCAAAGGTCCGCGTAAGATCATTAGCAGACACAATGCGATGCCTTTGGCTGTGTCTGCTTTGTATCTCCAAGCGGAAGAGCACTACGGTGACATCGTAGGGGTCGTTGGTTCAATCCCAACCGCGCCCGCCATCCACCGGACCACTCACCATTGAATTTGAAAACTGGTATGGGCCGGCCTAGCGGCGCGGCGACGTTGTGGCCGATGTCGATGACAGCCGCTCTTCGCGCTCGATATGGTTGAGCCAATACTGTTTCATTTCCTTCAGGGGAATTTCAAGCGCCAATCTTCGGCGTTCACGCGTATCCCGCGTGCCGATGATCTGTCGTTCAATTTCATCGGTGCGCTTGCGAGCCTCAGAGCGTGCGGCGAATTTCTCGCGCTGACAGGCGCTCCAATCTGCAACCGCTCCATCGGTAGGTTTTGCGCCAAGATCGATGATCTCTTTGACGCAAATCTCGAGATAGCTCAGTTCGCGCTGATGGCGTCGTTCCTCGCGTTCCAGCTGACGTTCCCGTGCGGCGGCGTTGGGAATTTTCCATATCAGAGCCAACCGCTCGGAGTGGTCGCGTTCGGTCTCCAGCATGGCATAGAGTTGTTCGTCGCTGGTCCGTGCCAATCGACTCTTGAGCGCGGCTTCGCAAGCCTCCGACGAGTCCTTGACGTCGCCGCTTGGTTCCTTGCCGAGCTTGGCAAGCTTCGTCAGACAGTCGCTCAAGCGTCCGGTCAGATGCATGGCAAGCAAATCAGTAAAGCGTGCCTGCTTGGCCTTGCGCAGATTTTGCTGCCCTTCGACGATCTGAAGTTCCTCCTCGCATGCCGCCAGCGACGCCTTGGCTTCAGCGGAAGGCGCCGAGTCCAATTTCGAGATCTCATGCAGGCACGCCTTATGTTTTGCGCCCGAACTCGTGCTCTCCGACGACGCCTCGCCCGCCGGCAGCGCAGCCACCGTCACGACGTCATTGCTTCCAGTCTCGGCCGGGCCGGTCTGGTTTGTCGCGCCGGCTTCTGCAATTTCAGTCTCGTCGTCACCACTGGGTTCGCTTCGGCCTGCCGTCACATTGCTGCCGCGCAGAAAGGCGGAGAGGTTGCTCTTGCGCATGAATCGGGCGCTCGAATCGGACAAGACCATCGACGTGCCGGATTTGATTTTTACGTGGTGCTTCTGGTCGATGCCGTTGTTCGCGCCATCGTTACGCAGGGATGTCTTGCTGACACCCGCCCAACTCTCGGCCCGCAGCCTGCGCTTGTCATTTTTTGCGACGTAGACCGCTTTGATCAACTCACCGGTCTTCGAATTAAAGACCATCATGCCCTTGTCGATCTTGCCGCTCTTCTGGACCACCCGCCAGCGCACGCCGTAGACCTTGCACTTTGAGTTGCTGAGCCGCTTTTTAAGAGCCGAAAGCTGTTGGCTAACGCCAAACGAGCCCGCTTTCTGCCGCCCTAAATCCTTGAAACACTGCGCACTGGCGCCTGTCGTCGCCAAGACCAACACAAACGCCGCCACTACAATCGATCTCATAACCAAGTCCGCCACATTCAACTGTTCGATGCAGCAACGATCCGGACCAAGCCGGTTCGGCTACATATTCCCCAACCCATCAAAAACGCGATGTGGTACGCGGGCCTCACCACCCCAAGCAGGGCAGAGTATAGTATTTACCAGGCCGTCTTTGTCGAAACAAATTTGATGGGGTTGGCCTTCCGACATGCGCGAATGGTTAAGATGACCAGGCGCGATCAGCGCTGAACACCCCTGTTTTTCTGAAAATCCTGCGCAACGCGCAGAATTGCGGGCAGGAACATCATGCCGCCGATCAGCGCCGTAGCCAGAAGAGTGGCGGACACATAACCGTAAAGCCGCACCACGGGCATCGCGCTGAAAAATGTCGCCACAGATCCACTCACCAAAACAATGGTGGCCACCATCAAAACGGGTCCAATCAACCTGATCGTCTCTTCAATGGCCTCGGGCGGAGCCAGCCCCGCTTGCTCGGCCAGCCGATAGCGATTGAGGACGTGGATCGTGTTGTCCACGGCAATGCCGAATCCGATTGTGAAAGCCACCACACTCGTGAACTGCAATCCGACGCCAGTTAGATAGAGCCCGGCACCGGCCACGGCTATGGGAAGCAGATTGGGTAGAATACTCGCCAAACCCGCCATAAGAGATTTGAAGGCCAGCCCAATCAGCCCAATAATGACGGCAATGGCTATCAGCAGGCTGAGATTGAGTTGGCCAATCATCTCGGTGCTGGCCCGGGCCGACACGGGCACGATGCCGGTCAGCGAAAATTCCACCTCCGGGTGTTGGCGGCGCAGGACGTCGAGTTTGTCATTCAATTTGTCGAGCACGGGCAACAGTTCTGCCGCGTCGAGATCGGAAAAATTAGCCGAAAGCAATGCGGAGCCCGTATCGGGTGAAAACACGCGCGCGACGGTCGGCGAGCGCGCCGTGTCCAGAAAATTGAAAAAGTCCTGATCGGTCTTGGTGCCATCATTGTACCAGGTGGCAATTCCGCCGAGCGAGCTGATGGAGCGGAAGATGGGATCGTCCGCCAGGACTTTATGGGCTTCCTTGACCACCTCCAGCGTGCTGGCGGCCTCGAGTTTTGTGCCCGGCGGCCATTGCAGCAAAAGCTCCAATACGTTTGGGCCACATAGCTTTTCATCGATTGTCTGTATGGCGCGATAGGCGGGATTGTCGTTGGGGAGGTTGTCGAGGTAGCGGTATCGCGTTTCATTCAGAGAGTAGAGCGTGCCGGCAGCTAGCGTGATCACAAGGCCGATAAGCGCAATTGCCTTCGAGTGATCGTGCACCATGCGGGCTGCGGCGAATGACAGCGCGTTTATGGAGCGCCTGACGATGTCGTTGTCGTCGGATTCGGTATTCAATACTCGGTTTTTCAAAAGAAAAAATGCGATGGGCGGCACCGTCACCATGATCGCTATATAGGCGATGGCCGTCCCCAGCGCGGCGGTAAAGCCAAACCCCGTAATGAACGGGTGACGGACCAGGGTCAGTGACAGAAGCGCGATTGTCGTTGTCGCCGACGTCAGCGCGCACGCGGGTCCGACATTTCTCACCGATTGCGTAATAGCGTCCTTCAGGTCCAGGCCAAGATTGAGATTTCGCCTGATCGCAAAAAGCAAGTGAAGCCCATCGGAAAACACAAGCACCATGACGAGGATTGGCACGATGTTGGTGAGAACATTCACTTCCTGCCCGATGAGCCGCATGGTGCCGAGAAGCCAGATGACCGCGACCGCGGCCGGCGCGCCTGCGATCACCACAAAGGACAACTCGCGAAAGAAAACCCAGCAAAGCACCAAGCCGAACGTCATGCCTAGGATGCCAAAGACACGTTGATCCTGGCTCAGCGTGTCTATGATCTCCACCCGCATGACGGAGCTGCCGGTGAAGGTGAGGCTGAAGCGCGACAAATCGATGTCTTGGCTGGCCAACTCACGAATTTCGCCGATCAATTTCTGGAGCTCGGGGACGCTGATGTCCTTGTCTTCAAATGACACTGCGAACACGGCCAGATTGCCGTCGCTCGACAGTAATTTTTCGGCCACGATCGGATGAGCTTGGACGGCGCGCTTCAGCGCGTCGATGTCTTCGATGTCGTTGAGTTCAAGAGGAAACAGTGGCTCCGGCGTGGCGTCGCCGACGGGCGCCTTGCGGGCTGAAAACATCGAGAGCACATAGCTCACACCCTCAACCAGACCGAGATCAAGATGAAGATTTCTCAGGCTATCCAAGTTATCTGGTTGAAACAGATCGGGACCCTCGATCACCAGAATGATGTCGCGGTCGCTGCTTGGATACTGCTTCGAAACTTGCTCCAGGACCGTGAAATCGGAAGAACCGGAGCGAAAAATCTCGCGAATGTCGCTCGAAAAACTGAGCTGACTTGCGCTAAAGGCAAGAAGGGGGGTGATCAGCAATATGATGGCCAATGTCGCGCTCGGAAATTTAAGGGCCAACAGACCCAAACGCTCCAAACCGAAGCCCGCGCTGAATATCCCGGCTTTGCGCTCTGTCATTGGGCAGTTTCACCTGCAACCAATGCAGCGAAAATTTCGGCCGCTTCCAATACCTCACTCCGGCTGACGCCCAGATGGGTCACAGCCCGCAACGTCACGCTGTCGATGGCGCCGATGCGCACTCCCTGGGAGCGCAAGCGTTTGCTCATGTCAGGCGCCGATTCGCCTCGTTCTGAAACGTCGATGATTACGATATTCGTCTCAACCCATTTGGGATCCACGCCGAGACCTGGAATGCCCGCCAGTTTTTCGACAAACAATTTGGCATTGGCATGGTCATCTGCCAAGCGATCAACGTTGTTGTCCAGCGCGAACAGTCCCGCCGCCGCCAATACCCCGGCTTGACGCATCGCGCCGCCCATGCGCTGCTTCCACCTCCAAGCCTCTTCGATAAAGGCGCCATCGCCCGCCAGCACGGCTCCGACAGGCGCCCCCAGGCCCTTGCTGAAATCGATCCACGCCGCATCGAATCCATCACAATAGGTCTTGGCGTCAATGCCGCTCGCCACAACGGCATTGAGCAGCCGGGCGCCGTCCATGTGCAACAGCAAGTCATGGCGTTTGGCGACGTCCACAATTTCGCCGATCACCCCGATCGGCCAAATCGTACCGCCACCGAAATTCGCCGTTTGCTCGACTGACACCAAACGGCTTCTCGGCGCATAACGGCTGACCGGTCGTATAGCGGCCTCAAGTTGCTCACCGGAAAAAATGCCGCGCTGGCCGGCAATCATGCTTCCGGCAGCGCGCGCAATCACCGATGTGCCGGCACCCTCTATGGTCAGAATATGAGCGTTGTGATCGGCAATGATCTCGTCGCCGGGTCGGCACAAAACGGCGGCCGAAATTTGGTTGCACATGGTTCCGGAGGGTAGAAACACGGAGGCGCCGAAGCCCAGCAGTTCAGCCACCCGCTCGCACAGCGTGTTGACGGTGGGATCCTCGAAAAGCTGTTCGTCGCCCACATCCGCACGCGCCATCGCTTCCAACATCTCTGGCGATGGCTTCGTCTTCGTGTCGCTGTGGAGATCAATGCGCAGGGGCATCATGGCGCGTTTTGTGGCAATGTGGGCACTCGACCGACGATATCAGATCAATTGAAACACGTGCGCGTCCTATCGACTGGATTTCTACACAACGCATTAAGTTGTCCCTAGATGTCAAGTGATTGACACCTGCTTAGCCGTCTTCGAGAGTCAGCGCGCGCGCTGCCGGATCGTCGCCCAGCGGAGGAAAATTCATGGGTTACAGTAAAATTGCGGCCCTTGCCGCATGTCTCTTCGTCTTTGTGAGCGGCGTTGCCCAGTCCTCGCAGGCTGCCAAACTCGATCAGATCAAGACCAGAGGATTCTTGCAATGTGGCATCAATGGGTTGTTGCCGGGTTTCTCCACGCCTGACGACCAGGGAAACTTTTCCGGCCTTGATGTCGATTATTGCCGGGCGCTTGCAGCCGCCGTTTTCGGCGACGCTTCCAGCGCGAAATTTACCCCCCTGACCGCCAAGGAACGCTTTACGGCGCTGCAGTCGGGCGAAATTGACATTCTCTCGCGCAATACGACGTGGATACTCAGCCGCGATGCCAGTCAGGGAATCAATTTTGTGGGGGTCACCTACTACGACGGCCAAGGCATCATGGTGAAAAAGGACTTGGGTGTGTCCTCAGCCAAGGAGCTCGACGGCGCCACTATTTGCATCAATCAAGGAACGACGAACGAATTGAATCTCGCAGATTTTTTTCGCGCCAACGGTCTGAAGTTCACGGCGATAACATTCGAAAAACCAGACGAAGTGGTGGCCGCCTATGCCAAAGGGCGGTGCGATGCATACACAAGCGATCGTTCGCAGCTGGCTGCACAGAGGATCAAGCTCACCAATCAGAGTGATCATGTGATCCTGCCCGATGTGCTTTCCAAGGAGCCGTTGGGTCCAGCCGTTCAGCATGGCGATGATCAATGGTTCGACATCGCCAAATGGGTCTACTACGTCCTTCTGAACGCCGAGGAGTTGGGAGTGACATCGAAAAACGTCGATGAGATGCGCGCCAATTCGAAGAACGCCGACATCCAGAGAATGTTGGGCGTGCAGGGCAAACTCGGCGAAATGTTGGGTCTGCCGGCAGATTTTAGCTATCAGATCATCAAGCAGGTCGGAAATTACGGCGAGATATTCGAGCGGAATTTGGGTCCCAATACACCCATTGGTCTCGAGCGCGGCGTCAACGCCCTATGGAGCCAAGACGGATTGCAATACGCGCCGCCGCTGCGATAACGAGTTCGGCTTCCAAGCGTTGGGGTATACATGGCCTTGGCCAATGTAAGTGCGACGGCAAGACTTGCGGCCTCGTGGCGCGATCCCGCCAAGCGAGCGTTCGCGTTGCAGGTGCTCGCGGTCGCTCTGGTGGCTGCATTCGTCTTGTGGGTTGCCGGCAACGTGCTCGACAATCTGGCACGCCTCAACATCGCCTCGGGCTTCGGGTTTTTCGATGAGCGCGCCGGTTTTGGCGTTCCGACCAGCCTGATCCAATTCACGCCAGAATCCAGCTATTTGCGTGCCCTCTCCGTTGGCGTTCTCAACACATTGCTGATCTCGACGATGGGTATCGTCGCAGCGACTGTGCTCGGCTTTGTCATGGGCATAGCCCGCCTTTCATCGAACTGGTTGATCCGTGCGCTGGCCACCGCCTATGTCGAAGGGCTCCGCAACATTCCCCTGCTGCTTCAGATCTTCTTCTGGTATTTCGCGGTACTAGGCGCGCTGCCGCAACCACGCCAAGCGCTTTCGATTTCAGACAGCGTTTTTCTGAGCAATCGCGGTTTGGTTCTGCCGTTGCCAATCCCGCAGGACTATTTTTGGCTGACGCCAGTTGTCCTGCTGTTGAGCTTGGTGGCTTGGCTTTTTTTCCGCAATTGGTTGGCACGCCAACGCAGGCTGAAGGGGCACGTTGCCCATCCCCGATGGATAGGCCCCGCGATCATCGTTCTTCCAACTTTGGCGTGCTGGTTGATGACGGGCGGGCCGCTCACATGGAGCACGCCGCACTTGCAGGGCTTTCGGTTCGTCGGTGGTTTGACCATCGTACCCGAGTTGGTCGCCGTGTGGTTTGCGCTCTCGATCTACACGGGCGCGTTTATCGCCGAGGTGGTGCGCGGGGGCATCCTCGCAGTCGACCGCGGACAAACGGACGCCGCCCGAGCTATTGGCCTGACGCGAGGCCAGGGGCTTCGACTGGTTGTCATTCCGCAGGCGCTGCGTGTCATCACGCCGCCTCTTACAAATCAATATTTGAATCTCACCAAAAACTCGTCTCTGGGAGCGGCCGTCGGCTATCCCGAATTGATGAATGTCTCGGGAACGATCTTGAATCAGACAGGCCAGGCGGTTGAGGTTCTGGCCGTCACCATGGCCATATACGGCTCGATTTGCCTCGCGATCGCGACGCTCATGAACAAGTTCAACGCGTTTGTGGGTATTGAGGAACGTTGATGGCAGGATCCACCCGCGACAATGAGGCCGGCATGGGGCCCCTGATGCTCAAACCATTTGCTTGGGCGCGGCTCAACCTGTTTGGCTCAGTGGCCGACAGCGCGCTGTCGTTAGTGGCGGCATACGTAATGTTCGGCCTGATCGCAGTGGCCTTCCAGTGGGTCATCTTGGATGCAACCTGGTCCGGCGAGAGCCGCACCGATTGCGTTTCCGATGGCGCCTGCTGGGTGTTTATCAAAGTGCGTTTGAACCAGTTCTTATACGGCTTCTACCCAACGCACGAATACTGGCGTGTGAACCTGGCGGCCCTGCTTGTGACGATAACGGGCGGTTGGCTGCTCTGGCCGGGGTCGTCACATCGGGCGATAGCGGCCATTTTCGCCATCACCGGACTTCCGCTCATGGCGTATTGGTTGCTGCATGGCGGCGTGTTTGGCCTTTCAGTCGTTGAATCGGCAAAGTGGGGCGGCGTATTCCTCACCGTCGTCGTGGCGCTCAGCGGCATAGTCTTGGCGATAGTCTTCGGCGTCCTATTGGCGCTCGGCCGACGCTCCGAACTGCCCGCCGTGCGGTGGCTTTCGACCTCCTATATCGAACTTATTAGAGCGGTACCGCTGATCACGATTTTGTTCATGGCCTCGGTCATGTTGCCTCTCTTTCTCCCAGAAGGCGTATCCCTGGCCAAGGTGCTGCGCGCCATGATCGGTATGGCCCTGTTTTGGGCGGCTTATATGGCCGAGGCGATCCGCGGCGGGTTGCAAGCTGTGCCGCGGGGCCAGTACGAAGCCGCCAAATCGATTGGTCTCAGCTATTGGAAATCCATGGGTTTTGTCATTTTGCCCCAGGCGCTGAAAGCTGCTCTGCCGGGCATCATGAACACCATTATTTCCCTGGTGAAGGATACGACGCTGCTTTTGTTGATCGGCATTTTCGAACTTTTGGGCATCGTTCAGGCCGCCGCCGCCGATCCGCAATGGTTGGGAAATTACGTCGAGGGATATGTCTTTGTCGCAGCGATTTTTTTCCTATTTTGTTTCAGCATGTCGCTCTACAGCCGACGCCTTGAGCGTCGCCTCGGGTCGCATCACCAAATATAGAGCGGCCGAATTCGCCGCCGTCATGCGGCTAGGTTCGGCCGCAGCTCTTCAAATTCAACCAGCGATTGCGGCCTGGCCGGTTTGTAGAGCGCCGACCACAGGAAAGTATTTGTGATCTCGCGCATGGTTTTACCCGCCGCAAAACCGTTGAGCAGAGCCGGCTTGGCTATCGGCAGGTCCAATGCCCGCGGCCCGGCGCGGCCCAGATTTGGATAAAAAACGCGGAAAGCAAGACGCCTGCAGCGGCGCACGTCTGTACGTATGTGGCGAATGCGTCTGTCGAATTGCGCCGCAAATTGCTGCGGTGGCCGGCCGGCCAATTCGATGTCGAGAATTGACTGCGCGGCCTCTTGTCCGGTCTTGAGGGCATTGTAGAGACCCTCGCCCAGCAGGGGTTCGGCAAATCCGCCGGCATCGCCCACCAGCACAACCCGCCCAATGCGCGGTCTGTATCGGTCCCCACCAAATCCGATCGGGTAACCGACCATGTGCTCGATGCGATCTGTTCCCAGTCGGTCGCGGCAATAGGAACGCAATTGGGATTTGCTCAAAGAAATACGGCTGTCGCAGCTGTAAATGCCTACATTGAAATGATCGCGCTTGGGAAAAAGCCACCCATAACCATGGTCGGCGACACCAAAGTAGATTTCCGCGCGCGGTTCAGGACAATCGGCGCCGTAGGGCACGATCCCTTCGAGCGCGAAGCCGCGAAAAAACGGAGCCGGCAGCGCGCAAATCCGGCGCACCACGCCATTGGCGCCGTCAGCGCCAATCAAATAGCGTGAGCGGATCGTTTTTCCATCGGTATGCACCGTCACGCCGGTCTCGCTCACGTCGATTTTCGTTATTTTTTTTGCGATCGAGAAGTCAGCGCCGAGCGCCGTTGCTTTCTCGAAATTCAACTGGTCGAATGCCTCGCGCACGGCAAAGGTGCAAATTGTATCTCCATTGGAGAACTGGCTTTCGAATTCGCCTTTTTCCGTACGAAGCCCGATCGTTATGCTCGCTGCCGAGCGCTGTAAAACGGGCGCGATCGAGTAGGGCAACAGGTTCAGTGATTTGAGCGTCAGCCCGCCGGCACAGGGTTTCGGTCGCGGAAAAGCGACGCGATCGACCAACAGCACGCCCAGGCCATGCGTCACGAGACGATGGGCTGCCGCTGTTCCCGAAGGTCCCGCGCCGATGATGACAACATCGTAATCCATTATCTGCAGTCTAATTGGTTGCATGTTTGGCTGCTATCGGCGATAGACCATACCGGCTTTTGATCAAGATGATGCAGTCGCGTTGACAGCAAAGGGTACCGACCCCTATTTTGTGTCGCATCGTCCGACCCGCCAACGGGTTGGCAATTGAATTTTCGTTCGAGGACGAGTGGTTATGAAGGTCAGGAATTCCATCCGATCTCTGCGAGGACGCCACCGGGCAAACCGTGTGGTGCGCCGACGTGGACGCATCTATGTGATCAACAAGATCAACCGACGCTTCAAGGCGCGGCAAGGCTGAATTGGGCTCACTTAAGACGCTACAGGCAATCTTAGCCTTAGGGGCGTGCATTGGGTTTACACCTGTTGCCACGAGCCCCTCCTCGGCCGCGAAATCCACGCAAGAATCGCCGCAGCAGCAGGCCCCCATATCTGAGGCAACAAAACGTCGCCAGGTCCTCAATGGCCTCTATTTGCAATTGAGCCACGCCGAAGACGAGCAAAGAGCAGCGGTCATCGTATCTGCAATTGAAAGTCTCTGGCTAAAGTCGGGCAGCCCAACCGTTGACGTGCTGATGGTTCGCGCCATGGGGCTCGTTCAAGACGAGGAGTACGACATTGCTCTGAGGATTCTCGATACGGTTGTGGAGATAGCCCCGACCTTTTCCGAGGGTTGGAATCAGCGTGCGACGGTGCATTTTCTTCAGCGCAACGTGCAGGATTCGTTCAATGATCTTCGCCGCGTTGTGGTCCTGGAGCCCAGCCATTTCAAGGCCGTCAACGGCTTGGGCCTTATTCTGCAGCAAATGGGGGATAAGAAAGCCGCGCTCGAAGCCTATCGCCGGGCATTGAAACTTAATCCATTCCTAGCGGGCGCAAAGCGGTCGATCAAAGAGTTGGAGCGCGATGTGGAAGGCCAGGGGATCTAATCAGGTTCAGCCGTCCGCCTGGTCGTCACCGACGAAAGCGACGCGCAGCAAATTCGTCGCTCCAGGTGTCCCCAAGGGAACCCCGGCCGTAACGATGACGCGTTGGCCAGGCTGGGCATAGCCTTCCTGGTAGGCAATGCGGCAAGCCTTATCAACCATATGGTCCAAGTCTTCCGGATCGCTCGTCAGCACGCAGTGCAAACCCCAGACAAGCGCCAATCTACGCCCTGTTGCGGTAATCGGGGTGAGCGCCAGAATGGGTTGCGATGGACGCTCGCGTGCGGCCCGCAATCCGGTCGCGCCCGACGACGTGTAGCAAATGATGGCCGAGAGCTTGAGGGTCGTGGCGATGGTGTGCGCGGCTGCTGTGATGGCGTCGGCACCCGTGGCCTGCGGCTGGGCTTTGCGGGTATGAAGAATTGCACTGAATATTTCATCCTTCTCAACCTCCCGGGCGACACGATCCATGGTTGCGACCGTCTCGATCGGATAATCGCCGATCGCCGATTCGGCTGAGAGCATGATGGCATCAGCGCCATCGAAGACGGCGGTCGCGACATCGGAAACTTCCGCGCGTGTCGGCACCGGCGCGTTGATCATCGATTCAAGCATTTGCGTAGCAATGACCACTGGCTTACCCGCATGGCGTGCTGCTCGGGTAATTTGTTTTTGTAAGCCTGGAACTTGTTCCAACGGCATCTCGACCCCGAGGTCGCCGCGCGCGACCATCAGGCCATCGGACAATTCGATGATGCGATCGAGCTGAAGAATTGCGGCTGGTTTTTCGATTTTTGCCATGATCGCCGCGCGGCCGCGCGTCAGCTTGCGTGCTTCGGCGACATCTTCGCTGCGTTGCACATAGGACAGGGCAATCCAATCGACACCGAGATTGATTGCGGCCTCAAGGTCCGTGCGATCTTGTGTGGTCAAGGCGCCGACGGGAAGAATCGTATCGGGCAAGCTGATGCCCTTTCGGCTGCTGAGCGTACCGGCAACCAACACTTCCGTTTCAATCGTGTCGCGTGTCGCGTCGGTCACCCGCAGCCGCAGACGGCCGTCGTCGAGTAGCAGGATATGTCCGCGCTCGACCGCCTCGAATATCTCGTCATGCGGAAGGTAGACGCGTTCCGCCGAGCCGGTGCTCTTCTCACGGTCGAGTCGAAATAACGCACCTTGGCGCAACTCGACTTTGTCACCCTCGATATCGCCTATACGCAGTTTTGGACCCTGCAAATCGGCCAAAATGGCAATCGGGCGGCCTTTTTCGGCTTCGATGCGACGAATGATCGTATGCAGCTTAGCGAGTTGATCGACCGTCGTATGGCTCATATTTATTCGGAATACGTCGGCGCCGGCATCAAATAAGCCCCGGATTACATCCGGTTCAGAAGATGCGGGGCCAAGAGTGGCAACGATCTTAACCCTGCGATTGCGTCTCATTGATCCTTCGCTTCGATGTTTTTTGTTTCTTCTAGACGCACGGTCCAACTGGGTTCTTCACCGGTGTCAACTTCAAAGAAACCGGTTCGCTTGAATCCCCGTTCGGCGCAGTTTTCAATTTTCGAAATCGTGAACGGCTTATCGTCGGTGCACATGTAGAGCTTGCCGCTCCATTCCCCCGATTGGTCATAATCGAGCACATGGAGATAATAGTAACGGTTGATGAGTTTGCCGGTGACAACTGTCTCACACGTATGTGACGCAATGTTCCACCAACCCTCGCTTACCCAGCCCTTTGTGGATTTGTAGCCGACCGCCACACCGACGCGGCTGGATGTCGTGTTGCATAGCTTTAGACCGCGCGCACCCCCCAAGCCAGCTGAGCCAGCCTGTGGGGCTGCCTTGTTGTCGGTTGACTTTTCGGCGTTGCATCCCGCCGTCAGCAATGGGGCACCCGATATTATCAGAGCCAGACAAACCGAGCGCGCCAGCGTCGAACTATCGGCGCGTTGAATAAAATTACACCATCTCTTGATCGCAGCATGCACCGGTTTCAGTTTCATTTCGACGAGATCGGTTGGAGATCGAGGATGCACTTCAATTATTTGCAATCGGAACGACATCAACTCTCGGTTTTTGCGCCATCTTCGCGCGAATCAAGGCTCCACCAGAATCGCTCTGAAATCGTTAACATTTGTAAACTTGGGGCCAGTGATCAACAGATCTCCAATTGCGGCAAAGAAACCCGTGGAATCGTTATTTTCCAGAAACTTTTGTGGGTCAAGGCCTCTCTCTCGAGCATGGGTGAGGGTGTGCGGTCCAATTATGGCACCAGCGGGGTCATTACTTTCACCAGAACCACCGTCAGTGCCGTCGCTGTCAGCGGCCAGCGCCCAGATGCATTCATCGCCGTCCAAGGCACAGGCCAATGCAAGGGCGAATTCCTGGTTCGGCCCGCCGCGTCCATCTCCACAAATCGTGACAGTCGCTTCGCCGCCGGAGAGAAGCACGCATTTGGAGCCATCATCACGCGCTTGGCTTGCGCGTAAAGCATGTTGCTGCGCCAGCGTGCGCGCTTCGGCTTCAAGCGCCGAGCCGAGGATCACTGATTTGTATCCACGCATCTCCGCCGCCCGGGCAGCCGCTGCGATGGCATCGGCGGCTGAAGCAATAATCTTGTAGGCGGTTGAGGAGAATATGGGGTCATCCGGGCCGGGGGTATCGGGCAAGCTGCCCGAAAGGGCAGCGGCGATCCCGTCGCTTAATGAAATCCCGTACTCCTTGAGGCAGGCGAGCGCCTCAGCTCGCGTCGTGGGGTCCCCCACCGTCGGCCCCGAACCAATGGCGGTTGGTTCATCGCCAGCGACATCAGAAATAGCCAGAGTGACCAATCTAGCCGGCGCCGCCGCTTTAGCCAGCAGACCACCCTTGATACGGGAGAGATGCTTGCGGACACAATTGATGTCGCGAATGGACGCACCGGACCGCAGCAATTCGAGCGTGATGCGCTGCTTGTCCGAGAGGGAAATATTTTCGGCTGGCGCCGTCCACAGCGCGGAGGCGCCTCCAGAAAGAAGCACCAACACCAGATCATCATGGGTTGCACTTCCGGCAAGCTCGAGCGCGCGCTCGGCCGCTTCCACGCTTTTGCCGTCGGGAATGGGGTGTCCCGCAATGATGAGCTCGAAGCTCTTGCAGGGCAGTTGATAGCCCTGCCGGGTCACGACTAGGCCGCACAGACGGCCCTCTTCGACGGATTCGAGATAATGCAACTCCGCCGCCTGCGCCATTGCGCCGGCCGCCTTGCCGGCCGCCAGGACGATCGTTCGGCCATCGGCCGATGGTTCGGGTAGATGAGGCGGAAGGCACTGCTTTGGATCAGCCGCGTCAAGCGCTGCCTGAAACAAGTCCATCAGTATCATCCGTGGCGCGTCTTGGGTCATATACGGCGGCAGTCTCGGTAACGACAGATAGCTGTTTGAGGAACCGTTGGCGTGAACTTTCACAACAGCTGTGGCGCCCGTTCGGCGAGCTTATTATATTGCTGCTCATGCTGAACCAGACAGAAGAACTCGCGAAGGTGGATGAGGGGGCCTATCGGCCATTCATCCGACTGCCGGGGGATATCAAGAAGAGCTGTATCATATTGTGCGATCACGCGTGCAACACGTTGCCTGGCGATTACGCAACGCTTGGCCTATCGCCAGATCAACTCTCGCGTCACATCGCCTATGACATTGGCGCCGCCGGTGTCACCAGCTATTTGAGCGAATTCCTGGGCGTACCGGCCGTGATGGCGAATTTCTCGCGGTTGCTGATCGACCCCAATCGTGGGGCCGACGATCCGACGCTCATCATGCAAATTTCCGATGGGGCCGTGGTGCCCGGCAACGCCCATGCCGATGCCGACGAGATCGAGCGCCGTAAAGCCGCATTCTACCGACCCTATCACGATGCCATCGACACACTTATCGATGAGGCCTTGGCGGCGCGGACGATACCCATTCTGGTATCGATTCATTCATTCACCGAACGCTTCAAGGGACACATTCGCCCGTGGCACGCCGCGGTGCTTTGGGACCATGACGACCGGCTTCCTCGTCCATTGATCGATGCGCTGCGTAGCGAGCCGGACATTATCGTAGGAGAAAACGAACCCTATTCCGGCGAGCTCAAGGGCGATTGCCTTTTTCAACACGGCACAAAACGCGGATTGGCCCATGCGCTGATTGAACTTCGTCAGGATCTGATTGGCGAACCAAGTGGTCAGCGGGCCTGGGCAGAACGTCTCTCGCGTGTCTTGACTGAGCTCTTCAGTCATCCCACCTTGGCCGCTGAATTACGCACGGTCCGCTTTTATGGATCGAAAACAGAAAATATGCCCAACGATCAAATTGCAGAGTGAGACTATGACAGAGCTGGATACGAAGACCGAAACCGAGCTCCAAGCGGCCGCGTTTAGAAGATTGGTGAAGCACCTTCGCGAACGCGACGATGTTCAGAATATCGATCTAATGAATCTCGCCGGGTTTTGTCGCAATTGCCTGTCCAATTGGTTCCGCGAAGCTGCCGAGGGTCAAGGTCTCGCAATGACCAAGGAAAGGTCGCGAGAGATCATCTATGGGATGCCGTACGATGATTGGAAGGCAGAAAACCAAACCCAATCCTCAAACGAGCAGCTCGCCCGATACGAGGAAGTTCGCCCCCGCGACGAGCACTGAGCATCGTCTTGCCCGACGATTGCAATCGCTGAAGCTGTAGAGCTGTTTAATTCAAAGCCATGCGGAACGGCAAAGACGGCTCGGTTTGCGCCAGTTGACCGCTCGCGCGTGCGGCAAACAGGTTTCTGACAGCCGGTCCTCTAAAGCGGGCAGTGCCGCTAGCCTGCGCCGCAACTGGATCGAGCGCAAAATCATAGGACAAGCGGACGGTCAGCTCCATGAGCCAAAGGCCACTCCGGTCCTGATCGGGATGGGCGAGGTCGCCCCGGTCCAACGACGCCAGAAGTGACGTGTGCCGATACTCGAGAAGGTCGTGGTGATCAGGATCGTCCATGGTCAATTCGCCCGACGCGCTCGTGGTCTCAAGGGAAGGTTGCGTCATGCGCAACGCCGCGCCTCTATCTATCGTCGATCGAGCGGCAATCCGTGCCCTGGCGGGCTGGCGCGTCGGCGTTGGTATTGAAGCGGTTATATCGGCCGATCTCGACCCAGAGCCATTGCCGCCGAAGGGCAAGGAGAGGGAGCTCGGGCTGAAGCTTGCCAAGATTGGGCCAGGCGTCGCCTTGGATTTGTACGAGGGATCGTTCGTCCGGACCTTGGCCAACGCAATTCTGTAATCTTTCCTGGTGATGGGGCGGCCATCTTTGGGAACGTGTTTTGACTTTCCTTCGGGGAACAGCAACGCCAGTTCCTGGCGCGGCAAGCGCGGCCAGTGACGCACGCGGTCCGTATCGACATGCACGAATGGAATCCCTGACGTCGGATAATAACCAACCCCGCCGACTTCGCGGATCAGCGCCGAATTGCGCAATTCTTTCACCGACACGTCGGGGAAATGGATATCGGCAGCTTTTCCTTGGATGTGCTGGCTTTTGCGCGCCTGTCCGCCACCTTTGCGCCGCAGCGCGTTGTTGGTTTTCAGCGACCGGTAGCCAGAGATCAGATGGATGGGTTTCTTTGATCCGAGTTCGGCATGAAGCTCCCAAATAAGATCAACGAGCTCCGGCGCCATTTGGGTTGCTTCGTCTCGGCGCCAATCCCGCATCATATGATTGATCTGCTCCATGGCATCCGCGATATTGCGGCCATCGTGCTTGTAAGTGATTTCGAGATGCTCTTTGGTGTTGACGTTGTAAAAGGCGATATGGCGTGTGTCGCCGGCAGCCGGCGCGCCCTGCGTAAGGCCCGCCAACACCATGCCCGCCGCGACAAGCGCGGCCGCAAAGCCTGATAGAAATCGATCCCTTTTCAGGATGATCCCCCGTCCCCGTTGGGCCGCACTCGTTGGCGCAGCCAATTCCCCTAATTGCGCAGGCTATCTGACGCAGAATTCTTCTGAACTCAGATGTTACTCGTGTTACGCGGTACCTGCTCCACTAAACCCTCTTAGTGGTAAAGCAATCGTAACCGAGATTACGGGGAAAAGATGGCATGAAAAACGGCAGGTCGCGGAACCTGCCATTCAATCCACAACCAAAATTGGTTGGTTAGAGCTTGAGCGAGGAGGCCATGCGCGAATCGTGACCGTAAGGATCGCCGTAAACGCTAATCTTGCCGTTGTCGCTCACCCATGCCGTGAAGTAGGTGATGTGGACTGGAATCTTATTTTTCAGTCCGACATGGTTGTTGTTTCCGCGGGCAAATGCCCTGCCGACACTCGCGGCCGACCATCCCTTGTCGCGGCTCAGCAAAGCCTCTGCAAGACGACGGGGGTTCTGCACCCTGACACAACCGTGACTGTAAGTGCGCTGATCGCGTGCGAAATAGAATTTTTCCTGGGTATCGTGCAAATAAACGTCGTGCTTGTTCGGGAACATGAACTTCACATTGCCCAGCACATTCAACCTGCCCGGCGGCTGATAGAAATGATATTGGGTGATGTTGGCCTTGTTCCAATTGACGGAGCTGGCGTTGATTTCACGACCTTTGTATTTCACGAAGAGGCCGTACATCTTCAAAATTCTGGGCCTGCCGCTGAAATTGAACAAGCCGCCGCCGCCGCTCCGCAATGAGGGCAGGAGCTCTGCACGCTTGATCGAATTGGGCACGTTCCAATAGGGATTGAACACAACGTGGTCCATCGGGGCGCTGAAAATGGGCGTTTGGTAGTTGAGCCTGCCGACAACCACGCGCTCGGTGAGAACATTTTTGCCGTTATGAGACACGCGCACGAGGTATTCCGGAACATTGACCCGAACATGCAGGGCGCCGAGTTCGTGAGGCAGCCAACGCCAGCGCTCCATATTGGCCAGGATCAGCTTGACGCGATTGCGCGGCGTCGCGACCTTGCCCTTACCGTTCAATGTCCGCACGGTTGAAGGACCGACAACGCCGTCCGCGTTCAATCCCTTCTTTTTCTGGAACGCCTTGACCGCCGCCTCTAGCGAAGAGTCGTAGACCTCTGGGCTGTAGACAGGCTGACCTTCCCGCACCGGAACGGTGATTTCCAGCCGTTGCCTTAAAATGGCGATGGATGCGTGGCGCATACCGGGCTTCAAGATCGGGCCCTTAGGTACGACAATGCGTTTCTCTTCGACCTTATCGAACGATCGCCCGCGCGCCTCGGCAAGCTTCTTGCGGAGCGCCTCAAACTGCGGGTGTTGGGGGTGGAATCCCAAAATGTAGCTGGACGGATCCTCGAGTTTCGCGAGATTCTCCATGATCTCGCTAACCTCGGGCAAGTCTTCGCTTGAATCGTAGTTCTTGCTGATGCCATGGATCTGGGGACGCCCCGTCCGCGCATCCCTGGCGTATTTCAGAACGGCTTTGTTCAGCTTGAGCTCGGCGTCCGCAAGCCAGTGCGCCGACGGCGTGCTCCGCACAGCCGATATGGCGGCGGTCGGAACGTCGTAGTCCGCCGGATTCAATCCGTACTCGTCCGCCTGCTTGAGCAATTTAATTGCCTTGAGCGCGCGGGGTCTCAGTCCCGTGTCATTGACCCAAATCGGCGCGCGGCGCTCGGAGAAGAATTCGACCAACGCACCGTGTTCGCGCTTTTCGGCTTTGGAAGCATCGCGGAACGTTGAAGATAGCGATTGCTGAACCTCAAAGCCGACAGCGTCAACGCGCGTGATCAGCTTTTCAGGCGCTCCTGGCTCAACGGCAATAGCCTGAGGCGCAGCAATAAAGCTGGCTGCCAACCCCAACGCAAAACACTTGGCAAACCGCATCATCGTTTTTCCCTGCATCGCATAATTCGCGTGTCTGAGAACATGATTCGATCAAAATCTATCGTTGCTCCGCGGATTTGGCCAGTAGAATGCGGGTATTTTGGGTCGGCCAGAGCCTTTTTCCGACGAAGTGTTGCATTCATGCAAACATCCAGGGCGATTCGGCACAAAATGGCCGCAATTCATCAACTTGCGCGTGCTTCCAAACCGAATTCGCGCATCTTTCGGTAGAGTGTGGAGCGGCCAATTCCGAGCTTTTTTGCGATCTCGGTCATGCGCCCGCGATAACGTCCCATTGCCAGCCGAATCATGTCGGCTTCGATGTCGTCGAGAGGGCGAATATCGCCTCTCTCGTTCAATGCGGCAATGCCGAGTGCGTCCCGCCCATTGGCGTCAGAGACCGCAACTGTGGGGGGCACTGGCGTCTCGTCACCAAGCATGGCCGGGCCCTCGAAATGGGGGGTATCGTCCACGGGTTCTGGCGCGGGAGGCACGTCGGCATCGAAGCCCTCGACATGAGCCGCAATCTGCGGAAATGCATTCACATCAAGGGATGGCCCGTCGGCGAGGACAACGGCGCGGAACACCGCGTTTTCCAATTGCCTCACATTGCCGGGCCAGGGATAGCGCTGCAGCATGGTGATCGCGGCGCCGTCGACCGCGGAGATGGGTTTGCCTTCTTCGCTGGCGAAACGCGCCATGAAGTGGCTCACGAGCTCCGGGATATCGCCGGCACGCTCTTTCAACGGTGGAACCCAAACAGGGAACACGTTGAGGCGATAATACAGATCTTCACGGAATTTCCCCGACTGAACCAGTTTGATCAGATCTTGATTTGTCGCGGAAATCAGGCGGATATCAACTTTTACGGGACGCTTTGCGCCAACTGGATCAACTTCGCCCTCTTGTAGGGCGCGAAGCAATTTGACCTGAGAATCGAGCGGCAACTCGCTAATTTCGTCCAGAAACAGTGTGCCGCCATTTGCCTCCACGAATTTGCCTGTGCGCTTGTCAGTTGCACCAGTGAAGGCCCCTTTTTCATGACCGAAAAGGATGCTTTCAACCAAATTTTCCGGAATCGCGCCGCAATTGACGGTGATAAAGGGCTTGCCCGCTCGTTCGCTTTCGCCTTGGATCGAGCGTGCGACAAGCTCTTTGCCGACGCCGCTTTCGCCCTCTATCAATACCGGAATATTCGATTGACCGGCGCGCCGGCCGAGCTCTTTAACGCGATCCATTGCGGCGCTGTTGGCGATCATGTCGGTAAATGTAAGCGCGCCTGAGGACTTACGTTTGATGCGCGAAATTTCACCCTCGAGGTGGGTAATCCGCAAGGCATTTTTCAGCGATACTTCGAGCCTTTCGGGGCTGACCGGCTTGACGACAAAGTCGTCTGCGCCCGCCTTCATCGCGCCGATCGCTGCATCGATGCTGCCATTGGCGGTCTGTACGATTACCGGAGGCTTTTCAGGCATCGTGCGCATGCGATCAAGCACGCCCAGACCATCCAGGTCGGGCATTACCAAATCCAAAAGCATGGCAGAAATCTTGGCGCCATCGGGTCCGTCGAGCACGGCAAGGGCTTCTTCGCCGTTTGCTGCTGTCAGGGTCTCATAGGAGAACCTTTTGACGGTTTCTTCGAGGATTCGCCGTTGGGTTGGATCGTCATCGACGATCAGAACGCACTTCGTCATTACTAATACTCTTTTACACAAACTGCTACTGGTGCCCGCGGCTCTGCCGCACGGCTAAAGGCCAAGTGATTTCGATGGGAAACGAATCGGCCTGAACTAGCCCAGTGTCGATCCGAAGGGTAAACAACGTCTTTATGATAGGTTCGAATTTGGAATAAGTGCTCTAGGCTCGGCAGATTCACTGCCCTCTTTGCCACTCGATGCGCCTTGATGCGCGCAACAAGTCTTCACACATTGTGCACAGACGCAGCTGCAGCCCACCAGAGGGAATGGATGCAAATTTATGGCTGATCAAAGAATGTTGGGATCCTGCAGGCCAGTGGCCGCGGAACGCTCGGTTGTGCCCTTGAGCGCCGCCGAGGGGGGATTGGCGAACGAGGCGACGCGGCTCGGTGTTTTGCCCGAGTGGAATTTAGACGACCTATACAGCTCCCCCGATTCGGGTGCCCTGAAAAGAGATCTCGAAAACGCTTCCAGCGGCTCAACCGCCTTTCAAGAACACTATCAGGGCAAACTCGAAGACCTGGCCTCGAAGAGCGACAAGGGCGCAGAGCTCCTCGAGGCAATCAAGACCTTCGAGGAATTCCAGGACGCACTCGGTCGCATCGGCTCGTTCGCCGGGTTGCTCTATGCCGCCAACACCTCCGACCCTGCATGTGCAAAATTTTATGGCGATATGCAGGAGAAGCTGACAGCCATTTCGACCAAGCTGCTGTTCTTCGAACTCGAGTTTAACCGGTTGCCCGACAGCGTGCTCGAATTGCCGGCCTTACAGCATTATCGACCTTGGATCGACGACTTGCGTAAGGAGAAACCTCACCAGCTCTCGGACGACCTCGAGCGGCTCATTCATGAAAAGGCGATCAGCGGCCGTGCGGCATGGAATAGGCTTTTCAACGAGACGATGACCGGCCTGCGCTTCGAGATGGATGGCCAGCAACTCAGCCTGGAGCCGACGCTCAACTTTCTGATGCATCCAGCCGAAGACAAGCGTCGCGAAGCCTCGGAATCACTGTCGGCCGTCTTCTCGAACAATGTGCGCCTGTTCACGCTGATCACCAATACGCTGGCAAAGGACAAGGAAATTTCAGATCGCTGGCGTGGCTTTGGGGACGTTGCCGACGCGCGCCATCTGGCAAACCGGGTCGAACGCCCGGTTGTCGACGCACTGGTCGGGGCCGTGTGCGATGCCTATCCACGCGTCTCGCACCGCTATTACGCCTTGAAGGCCAAGTGGTTGGGAAAACAACATCTCGCCCATTGGGACCGCAACGCGCCATTGCCCGATAAGCCAAACCGCACAATTGCCTGGGACGAGGCCGAAAATATCGTCCTCGACGCCTATGGCGATTTCTCAAACGACATGGCCGATATAGCCAAAACATTTTTTGACAAGCGCTGGATCGATGCCCCGGTGCGGGAAGGAAAGTCGCCCGGCGCCTTTTCACACCCCACCGTACCGAGCGCGCATCCTTATATTCTGCTCAACTATCAGGGCAAGCCGCGCGACGTCATGACGCTGGCTCATGAGCTGGGCCATGGCGTCCATCAGGTGTTGGCCAACGGGCAGGGTGCGCTGATGGCGCCGACGCCCCTGACATTGGCCGAAACGGCAAGTGTGTTCGGTGAAATGTTGACGTTCAAAAAATTGCTGGCGCAAGCAGATGAGCCAACCGAACGAAAGGCATTGTTGGCCTCGAAGATCGAGGACATGATCAATACGGTTGCTCGGCAAATCGCTTTTTACAATTTCGAGCGGGTCGTTCACCAGGAGCGGCGCGAAGGCGAGCTGACGAGCGACAGGCTTGCCGAGATATGGATGGACGTACAACGCGAGAGCCTGGGTCCTGCCGTAGAACTCAAACCGGGCTATGAAACGTTTTGGTGCTACATCCCGCACTTCATTCACTCGCCGTTCTACGTGTACGCTTACGCATTCGGCGAATGCCTCGTGAATTCGCTCTACGCGGTCTATGAGGACGCCAACGAAGGGTTTGCCGAAAAGTATTTCGACATGCTCCGTGCCGGCGGCAGCAAGAATTACAAAGAACTCATGGCGCCGTTCGGCCTGGATGCAAGCGATCCGGGATTCTGGTCGATGGGCTTGTCGGTCATCGAGCGGTTAATCGACGAATTGGAGGCGATGGAGCGTTGAGCGACTTGGGCGCACCACCACCTGACGACGAATCCAACCGGCTCGGCCGGCGGGTTCAACGCTACGCGCGCGTCGGCACGAATGTAGGCGGTATAGCCGCTCGCATTGCGGGTCAATATATCCTTGGGGTCGATCCAGATCGCGACAAGAACGCGGCAGAACTCGCGCGGGCTCTGGGCGGCCTGAAGGGTCCAATCATGAAGGTGGCGCAGCTCCTTTCCACCATTCCCGACGCCTTGCCCGAAGAATATGCAGCCGAGTTGGCGAGCTTGCAGAGTCAGGCCCCGCCCATGGGCTGGTCCTTCGTCAAGCGGCGGATGGCGGCCGAACTGGGCGCAGACTGGCGACAAAGATTCCAGTCCTTCGAGCACCAGGCGGCCGCCTCTGCCTCGCTTGGCCAAGTCCATAAAGCAACCGCACACGATGGCCGGTTGCTTGCTTGCAAACTGCAGTATCCTGAAATGGAGTCAGCGGTTGAGGCGGATCTCACGCAGCTGAAGCTCGTCTTTTCCATTCACAAGCGGATGAATCCGGCGATCGAGACGAGCGAGATGAGCGCGGAGATCGGCGCCCGCTTGCGGGAAGAGCTCGACTATCAGCTCGAAGCCGCACATATGAGTCTCTACAAGCTGATCTTCGACGCTGATGAGACCATCTGCGTGCCAGAGGTCACGCCAGAGCTCTCAACCAAGCGTTTGCTCACCATGTCATGGCTCGAGGGCAGACCTTTGCTCGAATACAAAACCTCGGATATCGAAACCCGCAACCGGATTGCAAAATACATGTTTCGCGCTTGGTGGTATCCGTTCAGCCACTACGGCGTCATCCACGGCGACCCGCACCTCGGCAATTACAATGTATTTTCCGATGACGCAGGAATGCCAACCGGCGTCAATTTGCTCGACTATGGCTGCATGCGGACCTTCGCGCCAAGGTTCGTTCAAGGGGTCATCGATCTCTATCAGGGCCTGTTGACCAAGGATCGCGCGCTGGTTGTGCACGCTTATGAGATTTGGGGCTTTGAAGGGCTTTCGAACGAGCTGATCGATATACTCAATATCTGGGCAAATTTTATCTACGGCCCGATGCTGGAAGATCGAGAGAGGGAGTTGGCTGAAGGATTGAGCCCGGCTCAATACGGCCGGCGACAGGCCTTCGAGGTCGCGCGCGCATTACGCGAAAAAGGTCCGGTGAAGGTGCCGCGCGAATTTGTTTTCATGGATCGGGCAGCGATCGGTCTGGGCGGAGTATTTCTCCACCTCAACGCCAAGCTCAATTACTATCGATTGTTCAACGATACGATCGAGAGCTTTTCGCTGGCCGAAGTTGAGAACCGGCAACGCGCGGCATTCGAAAATTCGGGTGTTCCGTTGCCCGATGCAGCATGATAGCAGACGGCGCGGGCGCTGGGTCATTGCTCGGGTGTGCCCGGCTGTGATATCTCGCCCTCAGCAAATTCGTGCTCGGATTGAGCCAGGGAGGAAAGAATGGGTGTCGGCATGTCAAAGGGCAGCAGCGCAATGGATTATTCTGAACATCAGCGCACCTATTCGGGGTTCATAAAAGGGTGCATAATCGTCACCGCGTTGGCTGCCCTGCTGCTCATCATGTTGGCCATCATTCTTTTATAGCCGCCTGTCGACTCTGCGCCATTCGGCTAGCCCGTAAGTCAATCCGCGACGCATCTTTCTCATCCCAACACTCCGTCTGATTGTATCCATGATCACGATTGCCGTAGTCAGCGAAAGCGATAAGAGCGAGCACCGCGTCGGGTTATCGCCGGATACCGTCAAGAAATTTGTCGCGTTGGGCTGCAAGATTCAGGTCCAAGCAGGCGCTGGCGCGGGTTCCCGTTTTTCCGACAAGGAATTTGCGGCTGCCGGGGCCACGATCGCCAAATCAGCCGGAGCTGCAATGAAGGGCGCCGATATCTTGCTGACGGTGCGGCGGCCCGCTGCATCTTCTCTGAAGGGGTTGGCCAAGAACGCCATCGTCGTCGGGCTTTTGGATCCCTTCGACGACAAGGCGGAATTGCAAGCGTTGGCCAAAAAGGGCGTTTCGGCATTCACCATGGAATTCATGCCGCGCATCAGCCGGGCACAAACGATGGATGTCTTGTCATCTCAGTCCAACTTGGCCGGCTACAAGGCGGTCGTCGATGCTGCCGCAGACTTCAACAGAGCCATGCCGATGATGATGACAGCGGCCGGCACGGTCCCGGCCGCTCGCGCGTTCGTCATGGGGGCGGGCGTAGCGGGACTGCAGGCGATCGCCACAGCCCGACGCATGGGCGCCATAGTGACAGCCACCGATGTCAGGCCCGCGGCCAAAGAACAGGTCGAATCGCTGGGCGCAAAGTTCGTTGCCGTGGAGGACGACGAATTCAAGCAGGCCGAGACGTCCGCTGGATACGCCAAGGAGATGTCGAGCGCCTATAAGGCAAAGCAAGCCGCACTTGTCGCCGAGCATCTCCAATCACAGGACATCGTGATCACGACGGCGCTCATTCCAGGCCGTCCGGCGCCGACCCTCATTACGGCCGATATGGTCAAGACGATGCGGCCTGGCGCCATAATCGTCGACTTGGCCGCCGAGCGGGGCGGCAATTGCGCGCTGACCAAACCGGGCAAGGATGTGGAAATCCACGGCGTCACGATCATGGGACGGTTGAACCTGCCTGGCGATGTCCCGGTCAACGCTTCTTCGCTTTATGCACGCAACCTCTATGCCTTTATCGAAACCTTGGTCGACAAAGATAAGAAGCGGCTTGCTATCGACTGGAAGGACGAAATCGTCTCGGGAACCCTGATTGCCAAGGGCGGCAAACTCGTCCATCCCTCGCTGACCAAGGGGAAGACATCATGAGATTCCGAATTGATCCCGCTGCGATGGGCTGGGCAACCGTGGTTGCGCTCTTGATCACACTATCGTCTCCAGAAACCGCTTTCGCTGCCGCCGACATCAAGACCAATCCATTCGTCACGCGCTTTTCAATTTTCGTGATGGCGATTTTCGTGGGCTACTACGTTGTTTGGAGTGTGACGCCCGCTCTTCACACGCCCTTGATGTCCGTCACCAATGCGATCAGCTCGGTGATAGTTGTGGGAGCGCTGCTGGCGGTGGGCATTGAAGGCGTTTCGCTGTTTGAGGGATCAGCCAACGCTACGGCCAAGACATTTGGCTTCGTCGCTCTCGTCATTGCATCGGTGAACATCTTCGGCGGATTTCTCGTAACTCAACGCATGCTCGCGATGTACAAGCGCAAGGAGCGGGACTGATGGCTCCGGCATTGCTCAGGGTAAATTTCTATGTCGCCTAATCTTATCGCGCTGCTCTATCTGGCCGCGGGCGTCCTGTTCATTCTAGCCCTCCGCGGGCTGTCTTCGCCCGATACTTCGCGGCGCGGCAACTATCTGGGAATGACCGGCATGGCCATTGCCATCGCGACAACGCTCGCGATTGCGGCGCCATCAGAGATATCGACCTGGATCATCATTCTGGCTGGATTTGCGATCGGCGGCGTGATCGGCACGCTCATCGCGCGCCGTATCCCAATGACGGCAATGCCGCAACTGGTCGCGGCCTTTCACAGTTTGGTGGGCATGGCGGCCGTCTTGGTAGCGGCAGCCGCGCTCAACGCGCCTCGCGCGTTTTCCATCGGTGAACCTGGTGGAATCGCGATGGCAAGCTTGATCGAGATGTCTCTCGGTGTCGCCATCGGCGCAATCACCTTCACCGGTTCAGTGGTGGCCTTCACCAAATTGCAGGGCCTAGTTTCAGGGCGGCCGGTTGTTTTTCCGCTGCAGCATGCTCTCAACGCGCTGTTGGGCGTGGCTTTGGTTGCACTGGTCGTTTGGTTCGCTTCCAGCGAAAGCCATACGGCTTTTTGGCTCCTGACGATCGCTTCATTCGTTCTTGGCGTGCTGATTATCATTCCTATTGGCGGCGCCGACATGCCCGTGGTCATCTCGATGTTGAACTCTTATTCGGGGTGGGCGGCAGCCGGCATCGGATTCACTCTCGGAAACGAGGCGTTGATTATCACCGGCGCGCTGGTGGGGTCGTCCGGCGCAATCCTGTCGTACATCATGTGCAAGGGCATGAATCGCTCCTTCTTCAGCGTCATCTTGGGTGGTTTTGGGGGAGAAACGGCGGCAGCCGCTGGCGTTGTCGACGACCGGCCCGTCAAGCGGGGCTCTGCCGAAGACGCCGCATTCATCATGAAGAATGCATCGCGCGTCATCATTGTGCCGGGCTATGGAATGGCGGTTGCCCAAGCTCAGCATGCGCTGCGCGAGATGGCCGATGAGCTCAAGGCAGCAGGGGTCGATGTCGCTTATGCCATCCATCCGGTCGCCGGCCGCATGCCGGGCCACATGAACGTATTGTTGGCCGAGGCCAATGTGTCATACGACGAGGTCTTTGAGCTTGAGGACATCAACAACGATTTTCCTCAGGCCGACATTGCTTACGTGATCGGCGCCAACGACGTGACTAATCCGGCGGCCCAGGAAGATCCGAGTTCGCCAATTTTCGGCATGCCGGTGCTCGAGGTGTGGAAGGCGGGGACCGTGATGTTCAACAAGCGGTCGCTGGCGTCCGGCTACGCGGGCATCGATAACTCGCTCTTTTATCGCGACAACACCATGATGCTGTTCGGCGACGCAAAGAAGATGACGGAAGAAATCGTCAAGGCGCTTTGATAGACCGCGCTCGAGCTGGATAGGGTTGATGCGCGAAATGGTGCAATTGGTTATTTGGCTCGCGGCCGCATACGCCATCATTTGCGTGCTGGGCATCCTGTTTCATCGTCATTTCATGTATTTCCCGAGCGCCGAACGCATTTCACCCGATGCGGCGGGGCTGGTTGGCGTCGAAGAGGTGGAAATCGAATCCGACGATGGCGCCGTTCTGGTTGCATGGTACGCCCCGCCCAGCCCCGCTAAACCCACGGTGCTCTATTTCCATGGCAACGCGGGCCATGCCGCATCGCGGGCGGACAAGTTCGACGCCATGCGCGTTGGCGGTTATGGCGTACTTCTGATCAATAACCGTGGTTATGGGGGGTCAGCAGGTTCGCCCAGCGAAGCGGCAAACGTACGCGATGCCGTTACGGCCTATGAATTTGCGCTTGGCAAAGGCGCAAGTCCCGATCAACTCATACTCTATGGGGAATCGCTCGGCAGCGGGCAGGCTGTGCAACTGGCGGGTCGACGGCAGGTCAAAGCCGTGGTTTTGGAAGCGCCCTTGACCTCGACCATCGACATAGCGCGCTCGACGTATTGGTTTCTACCGCTGCGCGTGGTGTTGACCGACCAGTTTCGCAACATCGATCACATCGCCGCGATCACTGCGCCCATCCTGCTGCTGCACGGAGAGCGCGACGAGATCATTCCATTTGCGCATTCCGAGCGTCTGAAAAATGCCGCGCGAAGCACCGCTCATCTCGATTCATTTCCCGACGCAAGCCATTCCGACCTGTTCGAGCATGGCGCATGGGGCAGGGTGGTTGCCTTTATCGACGCCCTTCCAGGGCCCTGAACCGGCCTGTGGACAACCGAATGTTTCAGTATTTTTTCATGTTATGACAGCGCCCGTTACGTGATGTGCAGCGAGCGGCAGAGGGAACACACCGCATGCGGTTGAGCAAATAGAATGGAAACAACACCAAATCTCGACGAATACGGCGCAATCGCGGCCGAACTGATCGACCTTGGCGTGCAATATGGGTTGAGCCTGATCAGCGCCGTTGCGGTTCTGATAATCGGTTCTCTGTTGGCGAGATGGTTGAGCCGCGGATTGCGGGCGCGACTGGAGGGCATAGATAAATTCGACCAGACGCTAACCCCGATATTGACGCAAGTCGTGCGTTATGCGGTGTTGGTTTTTGCCCTGATCCTGGTCCTTGCTGAATTCGGGATTCAGACCACCAGTATCATCACGGTTCTGGGCGCAGCCGGTCTTGCGATCGGTCTCGCGCTGCAAGGTACGCTGCAAAATGTATCTGCCGGCATGATGCTGCTTTTTCTGAGACCGTTTCAGGTGGGCGATTATGTCGATACGGGAGGCGGATCGGGGACAGTCGACGAGATAGGCGTTTTTATGACGCGCATGTCCACACCGCAAGGCTTGTTTGTCGCAATTCCCAATTCGCAAATCTGGACGAGCACGATAACCAATTATTCGAAGTTGCCGCGCCGTCGTCTGGACCTGCTCATCGGCATTTCATATGACGACGATATTGACCGTGCGGTCACCGTGTTCCTGGAGCTCGCCAAGAGCGACAGCCGCATCTTGTCCGAGCCCGAGCCCATCGTGGTGGTCAAGAACTTGGGCGAAAGCTCCGTCGATCTTGAGCTGCGCGCCTGGACGGCCAAGCAGGACTATTGGAGCGTCCGGTTTGAGATGACGCGCGCCGTCAAGATCGCCTGCGACAAGGCAGGCATCTCCATACCTTATCCCCACCGGCAATTAGTGTTCACCCAGCTTCCCAAATAGCGCCGCGGAGCAAGCTCGCGAGCATTCGGGCGGACGTCAGCTTGGCCGCCGCCAGCGAGATCCGCGCGGGGCGCCGATGCGCTGCAATCCCTGTTCTGCCGGCTCATGTCCTGGTTTGATGTGCAGTGCCCATCTATAGGCGTTGGCCGCTTTGTCGCGAGCGCCCATTTTCTCAAAAGAAAATCCACGCCACGTCCAAGCTTCGAAGTGCTTCTCGTCGCGCTCGACCACAACGGCAAAATCTTGCTGGGCGGCTTTGTATTTCCTCATAGCATAGCGGCTCTTGCCGCGCGCCAGATAGGGTTCAAGCGTCTTGGGCCGGAGACTGAGCGCCAGGGTGATATCGTCCTCCGCCTGGGCGTGCTTGCCCTGGGCTTGGTGAATCAGGCCGCGATTGAAATAGGCGATCGGATCATTTGAGTTGAGCCGGATTGCCTTGTTGAAATCGGCAAGTGCAAGCGGTTGCCGGCCTGCCTGCATATGCAGCTTGCCGCGTCCGACGTATGCCACCTGATAGTCTGGCGCGATATCAATGACTTTGCCGTAATCGGCAAGTGCGTCCTCGGCCCGATCGAGGCGCATGAACACTACCGCGCGGTTGTTGTAGGCTTGGAAGAATTTTGGATTGATTGCCAACGCTCGATTGAAGTCGGTTAGCGCTTCGTTGTAACGACCTTGCTGGCCGTAGGCGGCGCCACGCAAATTATATGCATTGGCGCCGTTGGGATTGGCGCTGATCACCTCGCTCAAGGAGGCGATATTGTCGGTGCCGGCATCATCTTGACCGGTCGCGTTGGGGGATTGAACAGAGCCACCGGCGCAACCGCCAAGCACAAGCAATGCGCCCCAAAATGCGAGGGCCAAAATTGCATGATAGGTGCGCATGTCGGTCAAGAGTCGAATGGCTGAAACGCGTGAGTTGAGTGTCGCATCCTGCGGTAAGTGGTTCTTGTGCTGCAGAATGTAGCTGGATTGCGCGGTAACGTCAGTCGATCGTCCGGATTTTATCTATATCAATGCGTCACGAAGGCTTTGTCAGGTTGCGCCGGTCATCGGCGTCAGCCGCGTGATGTGTCCCATTTTTCTACCAGCGCGCACCTCCTCTTTGCCGTAGAGGTGAACCGCGGTTTGTTGATCGGCCGCCCAGTTTCCCCATTGAGCGACCTCATCGCCGATCAGGTTCAACATTTCGGCGTTGGAGTGCCTATCGGTCCCACCAAGCGGCCAACCCGCGACCGCGCGCATATGGTTTTCGAATTGGGACACGAGACAGGCATCAAGCGTCCAGTGTCCGGAATTGTGCACCCGCGGAGCAATTTCATTGACCAAAAGCGTTTGGTCGCCGCATTCGAAAAATTCGACACACATAGCCCCAACGAACTCGAGCTGTCGCGCGATCTCCTCAGCTATTTGCCGCGCCGCATTCAAAACGCTACTCGAGGCACCTGCCGGAACGATTGACCGCGTCAATATCTGTGAGTGATGAGTGTTCTCCGAGGGATCGTAAATGCGCGTGGCGCCGGTTCGGTCCCTAACCAATACAACCGAGAGCTCGCGCACGAAATCGATGACGGCTTCGATCAGCATCGGACCGGCGGCTAACGCATCGACGGCTTGTTCAATGTCCAACTCGGATTCAATTCGGAACTGACCCTTGCCGTCATAGCCGAAGCGGCGGGTTTTAAGCAGCGCCGGATAGCCGATCGCCTCCAAACTCTTCGATAGCTCTTTTGGAGATTCGACGGGTCGATAGGGGGCGACAGCGATTCCGTTTTGGCGCAAGAACTCTTTCTCGCTCAACCTGTCCTGCGATATCGCCAGAACGGTTGGCGAGGGATAAACGGGCACATGATCGGATACCGTCGAGAGCGTCGCCGCCGGCACGTTCTCGAATTCGACGGTGGCAACGCTCACTACGTTCGCAAATTTCACAAGCTGCGACTGATCGTCGAAGCTCGCATGGGTCTTGGCTGCTGCTACGTCGAACGCCGGTGCCTTGGGATCATCGCTGTAGACATGACATCGCAGGCCGAGCTCCGCGGCAGCGATGGCCAGCATGCGGCCCAACTGTCCCCCGCCCAGGATGCCAATCGTCGCACCCGGCGCCAGCGGAGCCTCACCCATCGGCCTCTGGCGTCTCGCTTACGCCCTGTGTTTGCTGTTGCCGCCAGGCCTCGATGCGTGCACTCAGCGCCTCATCGCCGAGCGCGATGATCTGGGCGGCGAGCAGACCGGCGTTGCTGGCGCCCGCATCGCCGATCGCAAGTGTGCCAACGGCAACGCCGGCCGGCATCTGAACGATTGACAACAGACTGTCATGACCCGACAGAGCGCGGCTTTGAACCGGGACGCCAAGAACCGGCAACAGCGTCATCGCCGCCGTCATGCCCGGCAGGTGAGCTGCCCCGCCTGCTCCGGCGACAATGACTTTGATTCCCCGTTCCTTTGCGCCCTTAGCGTAGTCGTAAAGCCGGTCCGGTGTCCGATGGGCCGACACGATCCGCGTTTCGTAGGGCACCTTGAGCTCATCTAAAATTTCGGCGGCATGCCGCATGGTCGGCCAGTCTGACTGGCTGCCCATGATAATGCCGACCAATTTGCTCTGGCCGCTCATCAGACCTTCACCACCTTGTCGCTGGAAAGCGCGGGATTATAGGTGCGCGCGTTCAATTGACAAGTCGCAAGCCGGAATTGCCCCAAGCATGGAAGAAACATGATGAACGAAATTTTTACGTAGAGCCGTCACTGCTAGTCTTTGTAGTCGATTCGTTTTTTGACGTGCTTCGAACGGGTCGCAGACGGGACGCGTATTGAAATGAAATTTCAAAATATCAAGGAGCTGCTGGACTTTCGGCATATTGAGCGGAACGGCGACGGCGGGCAAAAGCGCCCGGATTGGCGTTCGGTCTGGTCTATTGGGACGGACCGGATCAGTGAAAGCAAAGATGAGACGCCGCCGCAGCCGCGTTCCCAAGTCATGCAGCTCATGAACGAGCTCGACCGACTGAAATCCGAGCTCTGCGACGCCAACGAGCGCGTCAACGAACTTGAGGCAATTGCAGACGAAGATCCGCTCGTGCCGGCGCTCAATCGCCGCGGTTTCATGCGCGAATTGGAGCGCACGCTCGCTTATGTGACACGTTATAAAACGCAAGTGAGTTTGGTTTATTGCGATCTCGACGATTTCAAAGCCGTCAATGACATTCATGGCCACGCCGCAGGCGATATGGCGCTGCAATTTTTTGCAAAGTTCTTGGTCGACAGCGTCAGGCGGTCCGACTTGGTCGGCCGGTTGGGCGGAGACGAATTTGCGGTCGTGTTGCATCACGCCGACCTGGCCGTGGCTATGGCCAAAGCATCGCATTTGGCCAGCGATCTCACCAACCAGCGCATCGTTCACAAGGGGCGGCACATTTCACTATCTATGAGCATCGGCGCGACCGAGCTACAGGCCAATGACACCATTGCCGCTGTGATGGAGCGCGCCGATAACGCCATGTATGAGTGTAAAAAGTTGAACAAAAAAAATCTGCATCCGGCGTCGTGCTTGCCAAATAGCAGCCAACACTTCGTATCGCAGTGCTTCAGGCGATGATGTCTGGAAGTAGCTCATCTTCCAAACGAGCGATTTCATCCTTGAGGTTGAGCTTTTTCTTTTTCAGACGTTTGACCTGCAGTTGATCGGCCCGTCCTGAGTCTTCTAACGCATCTATGGCGCTATCGAGGTCCCGATGCTCTTGCTTCAGCCGGGCCAGCATTTCGCGCATTTCGCGCTCTTCCTCATTTTCCATGCACTGGCCTCGCCATCATACCGCTGCAGTTCACGCATACCCGCGGAGATTGTACGACGAATGTCCAACGGCGCAAGGATCGATGCCGTACCAAGTGAGCTTAGTTGGCCAAAGGCTAAGTTTTCCAAACATAAAGTTGGGGATTGCCATGGAGCCGTTAGACAAAACGGTGCGATTTTGACACAATCAATTCGATGAACATATCAGACAGACGGAGGCCCGGATGGCGTTGGACGCACATCTCGACGAACTGAATGAGAAGCACCGTGCGTTAGAAAAAAGATTAGATAATGAGATGGCTCGGCCACAAACTGACTCGCTGCTTATTACGAAGCTGAAACGCGAAAAACTCCAAATTAAGGACGAGATCGCGCGCCTGCGGGAGGCGAGCAGTAAAGTGGCCTAGAGTATCTCCAGTTACCTGTTGATTTGCAGACATCGAGTTATGAACGCCGTGGCCTCGCCCGCGGCGTTTTTTATTTCGATGGTGACCGGCGTCGACATGGACCCGTGCGCTCGTGGTCCAGGTCGTGACGTTCTGCGGATTAACGAGGGCGCCTCAAATTTCCTTAGCCATATCGCGCAGCTTGAATTTCTGAATTTTGCCGGTTGAGGTCTTTGGCAGTTCTACAAATTTTACCAGGCGCGGACATTTGTAATGGGCCAGATTGTCACGGCAATACGCGATGATGTCGTCTTCGCTGACCGTGGCGCCGGGGCGTAATTCGATAAAGGCGCACGGCGTCTCGCCCCATTTTTCATCAGGCCGGGCAACCACGGCGGCCGCCTGGACGGCCGGATGTTTGTAGAGTGTGTCCTCGACTTCAATGGAGGAAATGTTCTCGCCACCTGAAATGATGATGTCCTTTGATCGGTCCTTGATCTGGATATATCCGTCCGCGTGCATGACGCCGAGATCGCCAGAATGGAACCAACCGCCGGCGAAGGCTTTTTCCGTCGCCTCCTTGTTTTTGAGGTAGCCCTTCATGACGATATTTCCCTGCATCATGACTTCGCCGAGCGTCTCTCCATCTGCCTGCACTGGCGCCAGGGAATCAGGGTCCATCACATTCAAGGCTTCCAAGGGCGCATAGCGCACTCCTTGGCGCGCCTTCATCGCAGCCTGGGCGCCGCTCTCCAAGGCATCCCACTCGGTCTTCCACTCATTCACGACCGATGGTCCATAGGTTTCGGTCAGGCCGTAGACATGGGTCGTGTTGAAGCCCGCCTCCGACATGGCGGCCAGAACCGCTTCAGGCGGCGGCGCTGCTGCGACGGTAAAATGAACTTTGTGGGGAAGGGCGCGGCGCTCCTCGTCGCTTGCGCTCAAAATGGCGGCCATGACCGTCGGCGCACCGCACATGTGCGTCACTTTGTGGTCCACCAATGCATCGTAGATCGCCTTAGGCCGCACCCATCGCAGGCAGACATGCGTGCCCGCGGCCAGCGAGATTGACCAAGGAAAGCACCAGCCATTGCAATGGAACATGGGCAGCGTCCACAGATAGACGGGGTGCTGTCCCAAGCCAACCGCCAGCGCGTTTCCGTAGCCCATGAGATGGGCGCCGCGGTGGTGATAGACGACGCCCTTGGGATTGCCCGTGGTGCCGCTTGTGTAATTGAGCGAAATCGCGTCCCACTCGTCATCCGGGGACGCCCACGCGAAGTCGGGATCGCCGTTTGAAATCCAAGCCTCGTATTCGGTTTCGCCAAGCAGCTCGCCGCTTTGCGCAAACTCAGGATCGTCATAGTCGATCACCAGCGGCTTGACGTCACACATCGTCAGCGCCTGCTTGATCGTGGCGGCGAATTCCCGGTCTGTAAGCAAGACGCTGGTTTCGGCGTGATCAAGTTGAAAGGCGATAATTTTAGCATCGAGGCGCGTGTTGATGGCGTGCAGTACCGCACCCACCATCGGCACGCTATAATGGGCCTCGAGCATCGCTGGCGTATTGGCCAACATGGCCGAGACCGTATCGCCCTTGCCGATACCGGCTTGTGCGAGGACGGAGGCCAGACGCCGGCTTCGTTGGTAAAAATCGCTGTAGGAGTATTTCTTGGCGCCGTGGATGATCGCCGTGTGGTTGGGAAAAACTTGCGCCGAGCGTTCAAGAAACGTCAACGGAGTCAGCTGTTGAAAATTGGCTGTCTGCCGGTCGAGATCTAGCAAATAGAGATTTTTCGACATGGGATGATTGAGACTCTGGACCGAAGGAATTCGCACGCTACCCAATGCCGATTAGCGACGCAAACGACTATTGGTCAGCACGCCATCTTGGCGGAAAATGCCTGCCTCACCCCAGTCCGCCTCAGCAATTCGTGAGAGTTGGCTCGGGTCAAATTCAGAACAACGCGAAGGCCCCATCCCAAATCAGCTTCAGCGAGATGGCGAACAGCAGCAAATAGGTGATGGCGTAATATGTCTCGGTTTTCAGCCGATCGATAAGTTTCACCGAGGCAAATATAGAAAGTGGCGCCAGCGGGGCGAGGACCAGCGACGTCATGAGGTTCTCGCTTCCCAGTTGTCCCAGCGCTGCATAGGGGACAACTTTGATCCAGTTGACTATCCAGAAGAACACGACCGAGGTTCCCACATAAAGACGCGGAGACATCCGTTGCGGCAGCAGATATATCTGCAACGGTGGTCCCCCGGCATGGCTGACGAATGATGTGAAACCCGCAAGCATGCCCCATGCGCCTCCGCGCACGGCATTGGCTTGGGTTTGCTGTTCTCGGGCTGTCCCAAACCAGTAGCTCAGCGCAAACAGCAGCGATACGACACCTATGATGAGACGCACATGAGCATCGGAAACCTGTTCGGCAGTCAACCAACCAACGGCGATTCCGACCATTGCGGCAGGCACCAAAAACAACAGATTGCGCCCATCCCATTGCCGCCGATAGGCCCAAAGCGCAAACACATCCATCGAGATCAGAATGGGAAGAAGAATACCGGCTGCCTGTATCGGCGAGACGACCAGCGACATCATGGGGACGCCCAGCATCGCCAATGCGCCTGCCAGCCCGCCCTTTGACAAACCGACCAAAATCACGGCCGGGACGGCCACAAGATAAAACAGCGGTTCAGTGATCATGAGCGGTCAGATGCATGTGAGGATCGAACGCCACGATGAACTCAAGTCAATCGATTTACAATGCTGGCTCCCCTCATCCAAAATGGACTATTCTCATCGTCAAACGTCAACACAGGCTAGGGCCGCTTGGCGTTCACAATTCGTGTGAGTTAGGAGGAAGTCGTAATGTCGAGTCGGTATCAACAGGTATACGACGGCTGGAGCAAGGACCCTGAAAAATTTTGGGGTGAAGCTGCCGAGCAGATCGACTGGATAAAAACGGCCGATAAAATTTTTGCGGCAGACCAAGGTCAATACGGCCGCTGGTTTGTGGGCGCCGAGTGCAACACTTGTTTCAACTGTGTCGACCGCCATGTGAACTCAAGCCGGGCCGATCAACCGGCGTTGATTTACGACAGCGCCGTGACCGAAACAAAGCAGACGCTGACCTTTGCCGATCTGCTTGAAGAGGTACAGGTGCTGGGCGCGGTCCTACAGGACTTGGGAGTCGAAAGCGGCGATCGCGTCATCCTTTACATGCCGATGATCCCTCAGGCGGTCATCGCCATGTTGGCTTGCGCCCGAATCGGAGCCGTTCATTCCGTCGTCTTTGGAGGATTTGCCGCCAACGAATTGGCAACCCGCATCAACGATGCGACCCCCAAGGTCATCTTGAGCGCATCATGTGGAATTGAGCCCGGCCGGGTAGTGGAATACAAACCGCTTCTGGACGCCGCCATCGATGCCGCAAGCCATAAACCGGAAGCTTGCGTGATTTTCCAACGGCCCCAATCCGACGCGGCTCTTGACGCAGGGCACGATCACGACTGGCAAAAATTGATCGATTCAGCCCGCGCGGGCGGGCGACGAGCCGAATGCGTTACCGTCGCGGCGACCGACCCGCTTTATATCCTTTATACGTCGGGAACGACCGGACAACCCAAGGGCGTGGTGCGGGATAACGGCGGGCACATGGTCGCGCTCAACTGGACCATGAAAAATATCTATGACGTGGATCCAGGCGAAGTCTATTGGGCTGCCTCCGATGTCGGCTGGGTGGTCGGCCACTCCTATATCGTTTACGCGCCACTGCTTCACGGCAACACGACAGTGCTGTTCGAGGGCAAACCGATCGGCACGCCCGATGCCGGTGTGTTCTGGCGGGTGATCGCCGAGCATAAAGTGGCGTCTATGTTCACCGCGCCGACGGCGTTCAGGGCCATAAAAAAAGAAGATCCCAATGGTGAACTGATCAAAAACTATGATCTCTCAGCGTTCCGTTCGCTGTTTCTGGCTGGCGAAAGGGCCGATCCCGACACGTTGCAATGGGCCGAGAAACAACTGGGCGTACCGGTGATCGACCACTGGTGGCAGACAGAAACGAGCTGGGCAATTTCCGCGAACCCGCTTGGACTAGGAATGCTGCCTGTCAAACACGGCTCGCCGACGGTGGCGATGCCCGGTTATGACGTGCGGATTCTCGATGAGCAATGCAGCGAGGTGCCGGTCGGCAAGACCGGCGCAATATCCATAAAGCTGCCGCTTCCGCCGGGCTGTTTTCCCACGCTGTGGAACGACGAAAAACGGTTTGTCGAAAGCTATCTCGAGGAATATCCGGGCTACTACAAGACTGCGGACGCCGGCTACGTCGATGAAGATGGATACGTCTACGTCATGTCCCGCACCGACGACATAATCAATGTTGCCGGCCATCGGCTGTCGACCGGGGCCATGGAAGAGGTCGTCGCCTCGCACCCCGATGTCGCCGAGTGCGCCGTTATAGGAATTGCCGACCAACTCAAGGGCCAAGTCCCGGCAGGTTTTCTGGTCTTAAACTCCGGCGTCGCGCGGGATGCGGGCGAGGTCGAGCAAGAAGTCGTGCAGCTGGTGCGCGAGCAGATCGGCCCGGTTGCGGCATTCAAGCTGGCGATGACGGTGATCCGGCTGCCAAAGACGCGATCCGGGAAGATCCTGCGTGGGACCATGCGCAAGATTGCCGATGGCGAGGACTACAAAATGCCGGCAACCATCGACGATCCCGTCATTTTGTCTGAGATTTCGGATTCCTTGAAAAGCAGGGGTATTCCCACCTAGACGTCGCAATGCTCCGGCACATCGATGGCCCCAACCCGGGCTTATTCGGCTTTCTCGTCGTCCTTGTCGAGGGTCAATTCCTTGAGCTTGGCAAACACTGATTCCGCTTCTTCGCGGGCATCTTGAGCTTGTTCTGCCGAGGATTTGTCAGCCGGTCGCTCGTTCGCCATATCCGATCGCTTGATTGCTACAGCAGCTGCTTCGCCGGCCGCTTTCTGGGCCGCATGCTCTTCGGCTGTTACGAGTGTTGCAACTTCCCGCTCGGGTTTGGGCGCTGGGACGCTGCCTTCGCCCGATGGCGCCGGCTCGCCGTCCACTCCGATTTCGATCGTTCGGCTGGAGTCGTCGGTCGGCAGAAGCGTTCCAGCTTTCGCCATTGCTTTTTCTGTTTCCTTGCGCTCGTTTTCGAGGCGCTGTGCAGCGCGCTGGACGGCCTTATCGAGATCAGTCTGCAGGCAGAGACCAAGCGTGACCGGATCAACGGGCTGCAAGTTGGTCGAATTCCAGTGCGTGCGCTCTCTTATCGCGTGGATCGTCGGCTTGGTTGTGCCAACGAGCCGCATGATTTGGGAATCTTTGAGCTCGGGATGGCTTCGTACGAGCCACAGAATTGCGTTCGGCCTATCCTGACGGCGCGATACGGGCGTGTATCGCGGACCACGCTTTGTCTTGACTTCCGGTATGTCGACCTTTGCCTCCGACATAATGAGGCGATACGCCGTATCTTCCTGTGCACGCTTGATTTCGTCGCGGCTCAACTGGCCTGAGGAGATCGGGTCCATGCCTTTGATGCCGTGCGCCACATCACCGTCTGCAATACCCTTCACCTCAAGAACATGCAGTCCGCAAAATTCGGCAATTTGATCGAAGGTCAGCGACGTGTTGTCGACCAACCACACGGCTGTCGCCTTCGGCATCAGTGGCGCGCGAGTCATAGAGGCTCCTTCTGCGCTCTCAAACCATCGGGTAAGAGAGGTCATCCTCATCCATCAAGCGGGGAATAGCGTCAATATAAGGTGCCCGTTGCCGTGAAGCAATCGCGACGGGGCGCTTGTTCGAAAGCAGTTGATCGCTCGTCCGCCCTCGTTAATCGACAGTCAGCACAATCTTTCCGATATGCGTGCTCGATTCCATCAATTGGTGAGCTTTTACGGCTTCATTGAGCGAAAATGTTGCATGAATGACGGGCCTGATTTTTCCTTCACCAATCAGTGGCCAGACCTTCCGCTCCATGGTCCGGGCGAGCTCTCCCTTGAACGCGTTCGAGCGCGCTCGCAACGTTGAGCCCGTCAAGACAAGCCGCTTCATCATCAAAAGCGTGAAGTCCACCTCTGCCTTGGCGCCTCCCAGAAATGCAATCTGGACGATCCGGCCATCGAGCGCGGCAGCCTTGAAATTGCGTTCGATATAACTCCCGCCAACCATATCCAGAATGACATCGGCGCCATGGCCGTCGGTTGCCTCTTCCACTGCTTCAACGAAATCGGCGTTGCGATAGTTGATACCAAGCTCTGCGCCGAACTGTTGGCATGCGGCGCACTTATCGTCCGAACCCGCAGTGGCCAGAACCTTGGCGCCAAATGCCGTCGCGAGCTGAATGGCCGTCGTGCCGATCCCACTGGTTCCGCCATGGACCAGAAGCCACTCGCTTTTCCGCAATCCACCGCGCTCGAACACGTTGTGCCAGACGGTGAAGTAGGTCTCTGGAATCGCCGAGGCTTCAGCCAGGCTCAATCCGGCCGGAACCGACATCGCCGATACGTCCGGCGCGACGCAGTATTCTGCATAGCCGCCGCCATTGACGAGCGCACAGACCTGTTCGCCGACCTGGTGCATTTTGGCGTCAGCACCCACAGCGACAACCTCGCCGGCAACTTCGAGCCCTGGCAATTGGGACGCCCCCTTCGGAGGCGGATAGACACCCATGCGCTGCAGAACGTCGGGCCGATTGACGCCCGCAGCCGCGACCTTGATCAGAATTTCGTCTGGCGCGGGCTCAGGGACGGGTTGTGTACATGCCTCGAGCACCTCGGGCCCGCCTGGCTGCGAGATCCCGATGGCGGTCATTTCTTTTGGTGTCATGGTCTCCGACCAATCTTGCATTGATTACGTATGGTTGAGCCGTCACATAACCGCTGCGTTAAGAACCGACAAGATCAGATATTCCGGGCAGTGTTCCTCGGGCCATCGAAACGGTGCTAGCCTAGCCCACTGTGGCGCTTGTGCGGCTTGATGAGGAGCGTATTTGATGGATTTCGATAACCTCGAACCCACAGAATCCAAAGATTACGTCATCGGAGCGGATCTCTCGGAACTATCGGTGGATGAGCTGACAGACTTGATAACTTTGCTTAAGGACGAGATTGGACGCCTTGAAAAAGATATTGCGAAAAAGCAGGTCCAGCGCAGCGACGCAGACTCGGCATTCAAGACATAAAAAAAGACAGCTTATTGAAAACTAACAATAAAATATTTTGCACATCGCGAAATTTATTGAGGATTTGGTTAGGCTAATAATGTGTGTGCCTTAACCATTTGTTAGCAGGTTAAGGGTTAAGGTTAAGTCATCCAGTCATCTGGATATCGAGTGGCTCACGCCACTCTGTTTGACGCCTCCCTGTTAACTTCCAGAGCCGCTCACGCGGCTCTTTTTTTTAACTATAAGGCCAATGTCTTTAACCAAAGTCACGGTCTGTAAGGCGGAAATTAAGTCTACTCCCGTATGCTCGATGTGTCTGGAATGGACTGTAGCGAAAGGTATTTAGGTGCAGCGGTGACATTAGGTGGAGAGAGCGAGTAGACGAGTGACAGGGAATTCGAACGATGATGGCCATAACCGCGAAACTGCGGTGACCATCGACTTTGCCGAGAAATATGCCGAGTCCGAGCAGTTCAAGGCTGTGTTCCGCGAGGGCATGGCTCTTGTCGAAGCCACGGCGGCCTATCTTGACGGCGACGGACGCCGCGAGGCGCGCGCCCTCGAACAGAATGCCGCATTGGCCTATGCGAGCGAGAGTATGCGGCTGACGACCCGGCTGATGCAGTTGGCATCGTGGCTCCTCATCCGCCGTGCGGTCACCGAAGGTGAACTGACACCGCCAGAAGCGCTGGAGCAAAATAACCGCATCCAGCTCAAACCGTTCGATGAGTCGGAACGTTCAGCCCATTTTGAGGCGCTGCCGACATCGCTCAAGGATCTCATAGAGACGACAAACCGCCTTCTGGTGCGGGTCGTTAAAATTGATCACATGCTGAGTGACGACAACAAGGCCGGCGTGGCGAGAATTGGAAATCCGCTTGGCGTTCAGATGGCTCGCTTGTCGGCGGCATTCGACAACGACGCCTAAGTCAGCCTGAGAGACCGAACGATTGGAAACCCACCAGCGCGATGGGCGTTGGGGCTATTTGATGAAGCCTTCGTATTTCTTCTTGAATCGGCTCACACGTCCCCCTCGATCGACCAGATGCTGACCGCCGCCCGTCCAAGCCGGATGGGTTTTGGGATCAATATCAAGCGTTAGCACATCGCCCTCCGACCCGTAGGTCGAGTAGGTCTCGAACTCGGTGCCATCGGTCATCACCACTTTGATCTTGTGGTAGTCGGGGTGAATTTCTTTCTTCATCGAAACCGCCAAATGTTGATTTGACCTTCGTATATCGAAACACCAATAACAACACAAGACGAGCATCCGAGCATTTCGAGGCTCCAGGCTTGCGCGTATCGCTCGCGCTAGGCATTCTCAACTCTGCCAAAACCATTACCCAGAGTGACTCGCTTGAATTCAAAATCGCCACGCGACTCCCGAGCTTCAGCCGAACCGACCACCGATGAAGCATCTGATGAGCGCGCCGCCCGTACGCTGCGCCCGTTGATGACATTTTGGCCTTATCTCGCGCGGCACCGCACGATGATCGTGGTCGCATTGATTGCCCTCCTTGCCGCTGCCGCCGCCACGCTAGCCCTGCCGATGGGCGTTCGCCGCATGATCGACATGGGTTTTTCGGGTGAAAATTCGGGAGTTATCGATCAGTATTTTGCGATGATGGTTGTCATCGGCCTGATGCTCGCGCTTGCCAGTGCGGCGCGATTTTATTGCGTCATGTGGTTAGGTGAGCGGGTCGTTGCGGATGTGCGATCAGACGTTTTCGACCACGTCACGCGATTGAGCCCCGAATTCTTCGAGACCACGCGGTCTGGCGAAGTCATGTCGCGGCTGACTGCCGATACCACCCAGATAAAGTCGGCCTTCGGCGCTACGGCCTCGATGGCGTTACGCAATTTTGTGCTGTTGGTCGGCGCCATCATCATGATGGTGATAACCAGCCTCAAACTATCCGTACTGGTGCTTGCCGCCATTCCGCTCATCGTTGCGCCGCTCGTTGGTTACGGGCGCCTCGTGCGAAGGCTTTCGAGAAGCGCGCAAGACACTTTGGCGGAGGCCTCGGCCTATGCCAGCGAAAATCTCTCAGCCGTTCGAACTTTGCAGGCGTTCACCCACGAGGCCACGGCCAACAGGCGTTTCAGTGGCGAAGTGGAGCGATCCTTCGATGCCGCAAACGCGCGAACCAAGGCGCGATCTGGGCTCACGGCGCTCGCAATTTTTCTAGTGTTCGGAAGTGTTGTTGGCGTGTTGTGGTATGGCGCGCAGGAGGTAATCGCCGGTACGATCACGGGCGGGCGTCTGGGACAATTCGTGCTTTACGCCGCACTCGCTGCAAGCGCCATGGGTGTGCTGAGCGAAATATGGGGCGAGATGCAACAGGCGGCCGGTGCGGCAGAGCGCCTGGCCGAACTCCTGCATGCCAAGACGTCGATCGTATCGCCTGCTCGCCCAGCGGCATTTCCCGAGCGTGCCGAGGGCCGCATAGAATTGGAGTCTGTCTCATTCAGTTATCCATCGAGGCCGGAGATAAGCGCTCTTGACGACGTCTCGATAACTGTCGAGCCTGGCGAGCGCGTCGCTATCGTTGGTCCGTCGGGCGCCGGGAAAAGTACCATTTTTTCGTTGTTGTTGCGGTTTTACGATCCCCAGTCGGGCTCGGTACGCATCGATGGTGTGCCTGTGAACAAGGCGGACCTCAGGGCAGTGCGCAGATGTATCGCGACCGTACCTCAGGAGACGGCGCTGTTTGCTGACACGGTTGCCGAAAATATCCGGTATGGCGCGCCGGAGGCGAGCGATGACCAAGTTCACGCCGCCGCCGATGCGGCACTGGCCAGCGAGTTCATCGCGGCGCTGCCGCATGGTCTTGAAACCCAGTTGGGCGAACGTGGCGTCATGCTTTCGGGCGGCCAGCGGCAACGCATCGCCATTGCGCGCGCAATTTTACGAGACGCACCAATTCTGCTGCTCGATGAGGCAACCAGCGCGCTCGACGCCGAGAGCGAAAAACTCGTTCAAATGGCGCTCGACCACGTCATGGAAGGCCGTACCACGCTGGTCATTGCCCACAGGTTGGCCACGGTGCTGCAAGCCGACCGAATTCTGGTCCTGAGCGACGGCCGAATCGTCGAAGAGGGAAATCACAAAGCGCTGATCAAAAACAAAGGCCACTACGCTCGGCTTGCCAAACTTCAGTTTGACGTTCGAGCAGCCGAGTGACGTGACGGCCGGGGCGCACCCCTCGGCGCGAGACTTCTAATTCCTGACGAGGGCGTCTCGGATTTCTTCCAACAGGACCTCCGTGCGTGGCGGCGCTGCCGGGGCCTCTTCCTGCTCTTTCTCCAAGCGCTGTCTGGCTTCGTTCATGGCCTTGATCACCAAGAAGAGCGCAAAGGCGACAATCAGAAAACTGATCACCGAATTGATAAACAAGCCCCAATTGAGCGTCATGACGCCGGCCTCCTTGGCGGCCTCGAGGGTGGCGGTGTCCGGTCCCTTGAGTGTGACGAAGAAGTTGCTGAAATCGACGCCACCCAGCACCAAGCCGATCGGCGGCATCAGCATATCATCGACAAGAGACTTAACGATCGTGCCGAACGCTCCGCCAATGATGATGCCCACAGCCATATCGACAACATTGCCGCGCATGGCGAAATCACGAAATTCCTTGAACATAATCCCTCCCCAGTTTTTTCGATGACACCCAATTGCCGCGCCGATTTAGCACGGCGTCGAACGCGGGCAAACGCGGCGTCGATTTGCGCCAACCCCAATCAACGTTCTGTCAGTTTGAGTTCGATGCGCCGGTTGCGGCGAAGCGCGCCTGCGCTGTTGGCGGAGTCCAGCGGTTGAAACTCACCGAATCCTGCTGCCACCAATCGATTTGGTGCAACACCGCGTGCGACCAGATGCTGTACAACCGACAGCGCCCGTGCGCTCGATAGCTCCCAATTTGACGGGAACTGTTCGGTCGAAATGGGATTGATGTCCGTATGACCGTCGATCCGAAGAACCCAGTTGAGTTCATTTGGGATAGTTCCTTCGAGTTGGCTGAGCGCGTTCGCAAGCTTGTCCAATTGGGCGCGCCCGACGTCGTTGACCTCTGCCGAGCCAGAGGCAAAGAGCACTTCAGCTTGAAAGACGAAGCGGTCTCCAACAATGCGTATGTCTTGGCGTTCGCCCAGAACCTCGCGCAATCGACCGAAGAATTCCGACCGGTAGCGCGCCAGCTCTTGCACCCGTTTCGCCAGGGCGACGTTCAACCGCTCTCCCAGATCAGCAATGCGGGTTTGGCTCTCCTGGTCACGTTTTTCGGAGGCGTCCAGCGCCTTTTCCAACGCACCGATCTGGCGCCGAAGCGCCGCAATCTGCTGGTTCAGAAGCTCGACGCGGGCGAGCGCGTCGGCGCTGATCGATTTCTGCTCATCGAGGGTGTCACCATGCGATGTCGCACGCGCGCGGTCTTTCTCAGCCTTTTCGTTCTGAGCTTCCAACAGCCCGCGCAACCGCGTGTTTTCGGCCTCGCTCGCGGCAAGTGTGGCAGACAATGCAGTCAATCCATCGTCCACGGATGCCTTGCCTGATTTTTCAAGCGCCAACAGTTCGGTCAATTGAGCGATTTGAGCGTTCAATCGCCTCAGCGCGGTGTCTTTGCCGCTGGCTTCCTGGGTGATGAAATACTGGGCCAGCATAAAGAGCGAGAGCAGAAACGTGACGACGAGAAGCAATGTCGCCATGGCATCAACGAAGCCCGGCCAGTAATCTGCGGCAAACCCGCGACGGCGTGAGCGGCTCAACGACATCGCTACTTCCTCCTGCTCTGGTCGCTGCTTAGAGCCTTGGCGCTATCGCTGATCTCCTTGATCACCTCGGCCAGTTTCTGGTTCTTGTCCGATTGCTCGTCGGCCCACTCGCGCATGATTTTTTGCTCGCCGCGCAACTGAGTGACGAGCTTTTCGATGTTTTTGGCCAGCGCTTTGATGTCCTGCATCGAATTGTCGTTGGCGCCATTCTTCTCAATCTTTTGGCCGAGATCGGAGATGGATCGCTGAACGTCGACAAGCGCGAAGCGGATTTCGGGCTCGCTGTCGGGTTCGCCCTTTTCTCCGACACCAAGCTCGGTCGCCCCTGCCAGCCAGTTTTCAAGCTCGTTGTAAAAACGGTTTTGCGCCTGGCTTGCCTGCAGATCGAGAAAGCCCAGAATGAGCGACCCGGCAAGGCCGAAAAGGGATGACGAAAACGCCGTCCCCATGCCTGAAAGCGGCGCCTCCAACCCAGCCTTCAGCTCTTCGAAAATGACCAGGCTGTCGCCCGCATTTGTGTCGAGTGCTGAAATCGTGCGGCCGACCGAGCTGATTGTCTCCAACAGGCCCCAAAAGGTGCCAAGCAGACCGAGAAAAATGAGCAGTCCGACCAGATAGCGTGATGTATCGCGCGCCTCATCCAATCGCGAAGCAATGGAATCGAGGATCGATCGGGTCGAGCCCGTCGTTAGCGAAAACAGGCCGCTGCGGTCTCGCAGCATCGCCGCCATCGGAGCCAGAAGCACTGGCGCGCGTTGGACTTTAGGGCCCGGATCGGACGTACGAAAATTATTAACCCAGCGGATCTCGCGATAAAGGCGCAGCACCTGGCGGAAGGCGTAGGCAATTCCGAATACCAGAACCAGGACGATCAAGCCGTTGAGCCACATGTTGGCCAGAAAAGCACGCCAAATCTGCTCGTAGAGGACAGCGCAGAGGAAGGCGAAAAGAATAAGAGCAATCGACATCCACTCAAGGGATACCCGCGGGTGCGACAGGGTGGGATGAGCTTGTGGTGCAGCCATGAGCGAGGTGAACTCCTACGTCATTTGGCGCTCGCCCCCGCTGGCGCCTGAAATCTCAGGGATTGTTTAGGCGATTAGTTTGACATCAAAACGGCACAGAAAACCCATCAAACCCAATGGTTGATTGGCGGAATCTCAGTCATTTTTTCAGAATTTTTGTCAAATCACGGCTGACAGACTCGTTGCCGGCAACGATTTCGCCCGTTGCCAGCCAATTTTGCTTGCCGTCTGTATCGGAAACAAATCCGCCGGCCTCGCGCACCAAAAGTGCCCCGGCCGCTATGTCCCAAGGGTTTAAATCACGCTCCCAAAAGCCATCGAAGCGCCCGGCCGCGACCCATGCCAAATCAAGCGCTGCTGCCCCGCAACGCCGTACGCCAGCGACCCGCCCCATGACCTCACCGCACTCCTTCAGGAACAGCTCATGGCCAGGCCGGCCAAGATGGGGAATGCCGGTTGCGATGACGTATTCAGCAATTTTGTGACGCGCAGCAACTCGGATTCTGCGATCGTTGAGAAACGCGCCGCCTCCCCTTTCCGCCGTAAATAGTTCGGCAGATGCGGGGTTGTAGATAAGTCCCGCCACCAGTTCTCCCTCACGCTCAAGGGCAATCGAAATGGCGAACAGCGGAATCCCGTGCAAAAAATTTGTAGTGCCGTCCAGGGGATCGATGATCCAACGATGGGATTTATCGGCACCCTCGACAATGCCGCGCTCTTCGAAAAGAAAGCTATAGCCGGGGCGTGTCCGAGCAAGCTCTTGATAGAGGATTTCTTCCGAGCGCTGATCTGCGGCTGTAACGAAGTTGGCCGGTCCTTTTAGCGATACCTGCAGCTGCTCCACTTCTCCGAAGTCACGCGCAAGCGTCCGGCCGGCCTTTCGGGCGGCGGCTGTCATCACATTCATTAGAGCGGATGCGGGCACGGCTGGTTCGTTCTAACCCGCTTGTGGACCCGTTCGCCGGCTATTCGGAGCGGCGAACATAGGTGAGCTCGTTTGTGTCGACCACGATATTTTCCCCGGTTCCGACAAATGGGGGAACCATGACCCGCACGCCATTTTCCAATACCGCCGGCTTGTATGAAGAGGTCGCTGTTTGACCCTTCACGACCGGTTCGGATTCGACGACCTTGAGTGTAACGTGATCGGGAAGCGTTACTCCGATGGGTGTGGACTCGTGGCTCTCGACCATCACTTGCATGCCGTCCTGCAGAAAAGTAGCACGCTCACCCAATAAATCCTTGGCAATCTGAATTTGCTCATACGTATCGAGGTCCATAAAAACCAGGTTGTCGCCCTCGACAAAAAGGAACTGGTGTTTCTTTTGTTCAAGCCGAACGCGCTCAACCGTTTCCGATGACCTGAAACGCTCATTGAGCTTTGTGCCATCCAATACATTTTTCAATTCGACCTGCGCGTAGGCCGGGCCCTTGCCGGGTTTCACGTGCTGTGTCTTGACCGCAACCCAAAGCGTGTCCTTGTGCTGCAGCACATTGCCCTGCCGGATTTCATTGCCGTTTATTTTCATGGGCCTTGGCCCCGTTCCATTCTTTAAATGACAGTGAGGAGGCGCGCACGGCTGCAACCAGCCGATCTGAAAGCGTTGCCAACGGTGTGGAGGGAATAGATCATGACGGCGGGTCCCGCAAGCGCCGTGCTCCAGCTGCGTTTGAATTCCCTTACCTCGTATTGTCGGCACGCCACTTGGCGGCTGCGGCAGTTGCCTCATCGCGCTCCGTATTGCTCATGCTGCCCATCAGCAGATCGAGATTAAAATCGCTGACCCCGACTTCGCGCGCCAACAGATGCCACTTGATCGCCTTCTTGGCATCAATCTTGACGCCGAGACCGCGGGCATAGAGGTTTGCAAGCCGATTTTGAGCAACCGGATTGCCTTTGTGGGCCGACGTTTGAAGATAACCCGCCGCAGATGCGGCGTCCTTGGCCACGCCGCGTCCGTTGAGCAACATAATCGCATATTCGAGCTCCGCATTCGGCAAGCCCGACTTGGCGGCCCGGCCAGTCCAATGGGCGGCCTTGCCCTCATCCTTCGCCACGCCGCGCCCCAGCGCATAGAGGTTACCAAGATCATATTGGGCGTGCGCGTGACCGCTTTTTGCGGCCTTCTGCAGCAGGTCTGCCGCACGTTTGAGATCTCGCTTGCGCGCTCGGCCCTCTATGTAGATGAGCGCCAAATTGTACTGGGCGCTGATGTGCCCGACGTTTGCCGCTTGATCGAACAGCTCGGCAGCGCGCTTTCTGTCCTTGCCGACGCCGCGGCCCTCGGCATACAGGAGCCCCAGCGCAAACTGTGCTTCCATGTCTCCCAACCGAGCGCCATTTTCGTAGGCCTTGGCAGCCTTGCCAAAGTCTTGGGCAACCCCCAGACCGTCTGCATGAATACGACCGATCAAAGTGTGGGCGCTGGCTTCGCCGCGTGCAGCTGCTTTCTCGGCCTCACTGAGCGCGGTGAGAAACTCGCCGCGCCGAAATGCGTCGAAGGCAGGATCTTCGCCAGTTGCCCAAAGCAGCGTCGTGGGCGCGGCCAAAAGGAACAGAATAGCTATGGCGGCAACAGCCCCGGCTAGAATCGAATTCATTGGTCGCGGCCATTTTTTGCGGGAGGTGAGATCGCAAACAGGGCGTCCATATCGGCCGCCATTTGGTCCCCTTCGATCCAATGCTCGCCAGCCAGCGCAATGAAGTCGGCACCGTTCTCGATATATCGCCGGGCGGCATCCCCATCGCGCGCGCACCAGGCGACGCATGGTATTTCGAACAGGCCGCTCCACCACGTGATCATGCGCATTGTCTCTTGGTCATGGGTTTGGCTGGCATTGTCTGATTGCGTATCGCCAAAAGCGATGTAATCGGCGCCATTTTCCGCAAATTGCATCGCTTGGTGGCGCGAGTTGCCACAGGCGACGCCGATCTGAATATCAGCTCCAAGTCTGGCGCGGGCGTCATCATAAGTCGCAGCATCGGCGATGATGTGAACACCATCCGCTCCAAGACCCACTGCCGTTTCTATGTCGTTTTCAATAAGGAAAGCGGCATCGTGTGCCCGGCATAATTCCATAATTTTGCCGGCAGTGGAGATGTCGTATGACCCCGTGCTGGGCGCCGTGAGCAACAAGCAAGGGATGCTGGCACGCTCGAACACCGTACCAGCGACCATCTGCGCATGATCCGGCCGGTCGGCCGACACGGTCATATAAAGCTGACAGTTTTGGTTCGCGTTGGTCATCGCCGTCGTCCTGCGCTGCTCAGCTCTGCCCGAATTCTAGCCCCCGGCTGTCGATCATGTTTCGACGCCAGCTTAGGGAAAGAACCAATCCTTGAGTACGGCCAAACAGATGCCCTTAGGCTGCGTTTTCGAGCTCGGTTGTCCAACGACCCGATGCGGCAAGACCATTCATTTTGGCGCGATGGGCGAACGCCGCTTGGCCTGCCGCCTCATTTTCGGGCTTGCCGCCCCAAGCCTTCAAGGCTGCAGCTTGCAATGCGCGACCATAAGAAAATGAGAGCTTCCATGGACAATCAAACATTGCGTTCATGGCCGATAAATGTGCGGTGGCGTTCTCGTCCGATTGGCCACCCGACAGGAAGCAGATACCAGGTACAGCCGAGGGCACCGTGCGCCGCAAGCAGGCGACTGTTTTTTCCGCGACTTCCTCGACACCGGCCTGGGTTTTGCACTCGGTACCGGATACGACCATATTCGGTTTCAAGATCGTGCCTTCCAGTTCGACGCGTTGTTCGTAGAGCGCGGCGTAAACCGCATTGAGCGTCGCCTCGCTGACGTCCAAGCATCGATCGATGTCGTGGGGACCGTCCATCAGAACCTCCGGCTCGACGATCGGAACGATGTTTGCCTCCTGAGCCAATGCGGCGTAACGCGCCAGCGCATGGGCATTTGCAGAAATACAATATTGCGATGGGATACGCTCGCCGATCGTAATAACGGCCCGCCATTTCGCAAAGCGTGCACCAAGATCGTAATACTCCGAGAAGCGCTCGCGCAATCCATCGAGGCCCTCGGTCACGGTCTCGCCAGATGCGCCCGCCAACGGCTTGGCGCCCGTATCCACTTTGATACCGGGCACCGCTCCGGCGTCAGCGATGATCTGTGCCAATGGCGTGCCATCCTTGGCATTTTGGCGCAACGTCTCGTCATACAGAATGACACCAGAAATACAGTCGCGCATGGCATCCGTCGCGCGGAACAACATTTCACGGTAGTCGCGCCTGGTGTCTTCGGTCGATGTGGCGCCTATGGAATCAAACCGCTTCTTGATTGTTCCAGTGCTCTCGTCGGCCGCCAAAATGCCCTTGCCATCGGCAACCATCGCCTGAGCCGTGCGATTTAGTTGCTCGCTCATAGCCAATTCTCCAAATCGATTCACAAATGCCGAATGCTTCGACCCGAGTCCAACGCGAGAGCGACCCAACGTCAAGGGTGATATGCCGTTATGGGTAAACGAGCAGACGCCAATCGCAACGTGGTCCTACTTGCGTGGCGATCAGCCCAACTTACCCATCGCTGATGCGGTATCGCACATCCGGTTCGAGAATCCCCATTCGTTGTCGTACCAGGACAACACGCGCACGAGTTTGCCATCAACAATCTGGGTCTGTGTCAGATCGAAGGTGGATGAGTTGGGATTGTGATTGAAGTCGATTGAAACCAGTGCCTCGTCGGTGACGCCGAGCACGCCCTTGAGCTCCTGTTTTGCAGCGCCAATCATCGCGTTATTGATTTCGTCAACCGACGTGTTTTTTTGCGGAGCAAAGGTGAGATCGATCAACGAAACATTCGGGGTAGGCACGCGAATAGCCGTGCCGTCGAGTTTGCCGTTGAGCTCGGGCAAAACAAGCCCAACCGCCTTCGCTGCGCCAGTAGAGGTCGGTATCATCGACGTGGCTGCAGCGCGGGCCCGACGCATGTCCGAATGCGGTGCATCGAGCAATCGCTGGTCGCCGGTATAGGCATGAATCGTGGTCATGTAACCTTGTTCGATCCCGCACAGTTCGTGCAGCACCTTGGCTACGGGCGCCAGGCAATTGGTCGTACACGACGCATTCGAGACGACCTCATGAGATGTCTCGAGCTTATCGTGATTGACGCCATAAACGACTGTCAGGTCTGCGCCCTTCGCGGGTGCGGAAATAAGCACGCGGCCTGCGCCGGCTGAAATGTGGGCCGCAGCCTTGTCGCGATCATTGAAAAATCCTGTGCACTCGAGTGCGATATCAATCTCGAGTTCCTTCCAAGGCAGCTTAGCGGGATCGCGCTCGGCGAAAACCTTGATCGGCCCGGTGCCGATGTCCATCGAGCTGTCGTCCACCGAAACCTCACCGCTAAAGGGTCCATGGACGGAGTCGTATCGGAACAAATGGGCGCTTACGTCCGGAGACGTAAGGTCGTTGATGGCAACCACCTCAACGTCATTTCGCTTGGTCTCGGCTATCGCACGAAGCACGTTGCGGCCGATGCGGCCAAACCCGTTGATTGCTACTCGTGTCCCCATGATGTTCCTCTCAATGTGGTTGGTTCGATTATAATTTGGTCACTGCTCGCGCAGCACCCGGCAACCTGGGCTGCCCAGATCAACGATTTGGTTGTTTGTTGTCTGTTCGGCAGAACGACAACCACATCGATCAATTCGCGGCAATTTTGTCCAATTTGCCGCGTACCCTGCATATTGTGCCGTCATTTTGCGGCTCAAAATGATCGCATGCCTGGAGAGAGTCAACAATCCGACGAATGTTGAAGTTAGAACTTTCGGCAAACAGTTGACGCTCTATTTGGTGGCCGCCTAATGTTTGGACGGCGGACATAGAGCCGATTGTGTAATGCGTTAGAGTACGGCCATAGGAGATGGAGTTGAGTAGTAACCTAGTTAAACCAAAAATTCTTGACGAAGCCACATCGAGACTTACGGAGGCCCTTCGATCTTTCGAAGCTGCAGTTGAGCGGAATTTGGACAAGGAACAAAAAGCCGAAGGTCTCGAGCAACACATACGCACGTTAAATGCGGAACAGGAACGCCTGGCTGCCAGTCTCAATATGGCGCGGCAGAGGGCGGAACGGCTAGAAACTGCAAATGATGAAGTTTCGCATCGGCTCGAAAATGTTATCGACTCAATCAAGACTGTCGTGAAAGCCGGTTAGGAGTAGTTGCGACAAAGCGGGAGACGGGGAGCCATGGGGCAAGTAACGATTACCCTGAACGGCAGAACCTACAAATTGGAATGCGACGATGGCGAGGAAAACCATCTGAAAATGTTATCAGAGCAAATGAGCAAATACGTCGAAAGCCTGACCGGCAAGATGGGTCAAGCAGGAGACGACCGTTTGCTTCTGATGGCAGGATTGCTCGTGGCCGACGAATTGTGGGAGACGCGCAAGCAACTCGACGATCTAAACGCCAAAATGGCGCAAATTCATAAGGATCACGCGACAGCGGACGAACTTGTTGAATCGGCGCAGGAGGAACTTGCGGGCATGATCGATGCGACCGCCGAGCGCATACAAGCACTGAGCACGCGCCTCTTGCAATCGGGTTCAAACGGGTAGGCGTTTGACGCTGGACTCTTAACGTTTGTGATCTAGAGTGCCGCAGACAGGGCTGCCAGGTTTGTTAGAAGCAAATGTCCCCAGGGCCTATTCGATTCTCTAGGGAGCTGACCCTGGCTGGGACCGTGGTCCCAATCACTCGGCGCCCACCTACACAAGTAGGGACCCGGAGGGATCGACCGCTTCGACGGCCGCGCGGCCCTGTCATTGAATTCAAGGTGCACGACAAGTCCGTGGAACAGCGCTTGACGGCGACACCTATCCGCCCACTTGGCCCAACGGTCTATGTCAGCCCCATCCGATCCCGTTGATAGTAAACAGGTGCTGCGGCAAGCAGCGCGCGAGCGGCGCGGTCAGCTGGACAACGAAATACGGTTGAACGCAGCCGGCTTGATTGCAGGGGCTGGCTTGAAATTGATGCAGCAGCTTGGTGCGCGCACCATCGCTGGGTATCACCCCATCTCGAGCGAGCTCGACGTGCTGCCTCTGTTGAACGCGCTACACGAAGCAGGCTATGACTTGGCGCTTCCCGTGACACCGAAGAAAAAGGGGCCACTCGTTTTTCGCAGATGGCTTCCCTCCGATCAATTGAAAGCGGCGCGCTTTGGCATACTGGAGCCGCTTGAACAAAGTCCCGATGTTGCGCCCGATGCGATATTGATACCAATGCTTGCCTTCAACAGCTTAGGCCACCGCCTGGGCTATGGAGGGGGTTACTACGATATGACGCTGTGTTCACTTCGCGCCCGCGCAAAGGTCGCGGCCATCGGTGTTGCCTTCGATGAGCAAGAAATGGATGCGCTTCACGATGAGGACCATGATGAAGCCCTCGATTGGCTGTTGACGCCGTCCAAAGTGAGGCAATTCAGGAAATAGTTTATGCGTTTGTTGTTCATCGGTGACGTTGTTGGCCGATCCGGCCGCGAAATTCTGCTATCGGAACTGCCTCGCTTGCGCGAACGCTACGAAATCGATTTCGCAGTTGTTAACGGCGAAAATGCCGCCGGTGGGTTCGGTATCACCGAAACCATTTGCCAAGAATTCCTTGACGCTGGCGCCGATGTCGTCACCACCGGGAACCACGTCTGGGATCAGCGCGAGGCGCTCGTATTTATCGAGCGCCAAGAGCGCCTATTACGGCCGCTCAATTTCCCTGGGAAAGCGCCTGGATCCGGCACCGGACTTTTCAAAGCACGCAATGGCGCCGATGTATTGGTGGTCAATGCCATGGGACGCGTGTTCATGGGCGATCTGGATTGCCCTTTTCAGGCAATCGATCGCGTGCTGGAGGACTGCCCATTAAAAAGTGGAGCTGACGCGATCCTGATTGATTTCCACGCCGAAGCCACATCGGAAAAGCAGGCTTTCGCCCACTTTGTCGACGGGCGATCGAGTTGTGTGATTGGTACTCACACGCACGTTCCCACAGCCGATGACAAAATTTTGGCGGGCGGCACAGCTTATATCAGCGATGCTGGGATGACCGGTGACTACGATTCGATATTGGGCATGAAAAAAGAAGAGCCGCTGTCGCGGTTTCTGAGCAAGATACCCAGCGGTCGGTTCGAGACCACTAAGGGGGAGGCGACGCTCGCGGGCGTCGCAATTGAGGTGGACGATTCGACGGGCCTGGCAACGGCAATTTCGCCCCTGCGTATCGGGGGCGTTCTGCGCTCGATCGAGCCCCATTTCTGGCAAACGAGTGGGGAAGCAGCCGACTGATCAGGGGCGTAGGCGGTCAGGCGCTCTCGGCTTCCTCGGTTGGAACCGGGTTCGCGCGCTTGGCGCTGGTCGCCGTCACTTTTTGCAGACAAACAAGCGCTGCATCAAGCTCGTTTATCGCGTCTTCCGCATCGCTCGAATTTGAAAACAGGAGCTTGTTTGCTTCTGACAGATGATCAGCCGCCTTGCCGCATAATTGCACGAGATCGCTGATTTTGGCGGTCCGCTTTGTACCATTGACCGCGCAGTGGTCCACGGCCCTCAAGGCTTTGCCGGCAGCAATCGCAGTTGCTGCGGTCGCGACGTTTGCACGAGCATGTAGTGATTTGGATTTTGCATCGCGGGCCATAGCTTTCTCCTTGCGACTCGTGACCAGAGGCCATTCGACGGCGTTCGATAATCCCAGAGCGAAAAGCCTAGTCGCGGCGTGGTTAACGCCGAGCTAAGGCGGGGCGATCGTCCGTTTCAGCCGGCGCACTTGAGCCCAGCCGGGTATGGATTTTATATGTCTTGCTGCCTATAAACCGTGGCAACGAATCACCAAACGCGCTCTCGGTTTGCAGGGCGCATATGCAACCCAATCCGTTTTCTTATGGCTGGCCACTCCAAATTCAAAAACATCATGTATCGCAAAGGCGCGCAGGACAAAAAGCGCGCCAAGATTTTCTCCAAGCTTGGCCGCGAGATCACGGTCGCAGCAAAGCTTGGCTCGCCAGAGCCAGACATGAACCCGCGCCTGCGCACCGCTATTCTAGCGGCCCGCGCGCAGAACATGCCGAAGGACAATATTGATCGCGCCATCAAAAGGAGCATGGACGCGGGCGGTGAAAATTATGAAGAGGTCCGATATGAGGGCTTCGCAGCCGGCGGCGTGGGCGTCATCGTCGAGGCCTTGACGGACAATCGCAATCGGACAGCGGGCGAAGTCCGGTCCACCTTCGCCAAACACGGTGGGAATCTCGGCGAGACCGGTTCGGTAGCGTTTATGTTCGAACGCGTCGGGTCGATCGAGTTCGATTCTTCTGTGGCCTCGGCTGAAGATATGTTCGAGGCGGCCATCGAAGCCGGTGCGGCGGACGTGGAGTCGGGCGACGAGGGACATACGCTATACTGCGATGCCGATTCGCTTCACCGGGTTGCGTTGGGCCTCGAGCAGCGCTTTGGCGAGCCTCGCCAGACTCACATCATTTGGCGTCCAAAATCCAGCACGGATCTGGATGACGTGGAAGGTGAGAAGGTGTTGCGAATGTTGGATGCGTTGGAAGATTCAGACGACGTGCAGAACGTTTACGCCAATTTTGAAGTTTCCGATGACGTGATCGAAAAGTTGAGTGCCTAGGGCGGGGCTATCGCCACTTCGTTGCGGGCGGGAGGCCCGGCATGAAAGGCCTCACATGACGACACCAGTCCGTATCGTGGGCATCGATCCCGGGCTCCGGAACACCGGTTGGGGTGTCATCTCCAGCGAGGTAAACAGGCTTGTTTATCTCGCCAGCGGAACCGTTTCCTCGAGCAATAAGTACACTCTCGCCGAGCGTCTTGAGCAATTGTTCACCGGATTGAGCCGCGTGTTGGAGCAGTGGCGTCCCGACGAGGCTTCCGTTGAGACGACGTTCGTCAACCGCAATGCAGCTGCGACACTCAAACTCGGTCAGGCCCGAGGCATGGCGCTTGTGGTGCCGGCTCTCGCTGGAATTAGCGTTTTCGAGTACGCGCCGAATTTGGTGAAAAAGACCGTCGTGGGCGCCGGCCATGCAGACAAACTGCAGATCCGAGCGATGGTGCAACATCTTCTGCCGCGCGCCGAACCAGACAGCGAAGATGCGACCGACGCACTGGCCGTGGCCATAACTCATGCGCACCACCGCCAGCGTGCCGAACTCATCTCAGGGTTCGCAGCCAGGGAGGTCGCCGCATCGTGATCGGAAAATTGAAGGGTATTTTGGATTCGATCGGCGAGGATTGGGTCATCCTGGATGTCGCCGGCGTGGGCTACGAGGTAACGTGTTCTGCGCGGACACTCACCTCCTTGCCCTCGGTCGGGCAGGCGATGACTCTTACCATTGAGACCCATGTCCGCGAAGACCACATACGCCTGTTCGGTTTCGGCAGCGAGACGGAACGGTCTTGGTTCCGATTGCTGCAGGGGGTTCAGGGCGTGGGCGCAAAGGTTGCGTTGGCAATTTTGGGAACCTTGAGTCCGCAAGATCTCGCCAATGCCGTGGCGCTTCAGGACAAGGCCCAATTTACGCGGGCGCCCGGCGTTGGCCCCAAGGTCGCCCAACGTATCGTGAGCGAGCTCAAAGACCGCATTCCAGCGCTGCTGTCTCTCGGCTCATCAGGCCAATCTATTTCGGTTATCGGGACTGCTCAAAACGGCAGTTCGGCAGCAATCGATGCCGTCTCGGCTCTGACCAATCTGGGCTATAACCCGTCCGACGCCAGCGCTGCAATTGCGCATGTCGCCGCGGAGGCCGGAGAAGCGGCCCAGGCTGAAGATTTGATCCGCTTGGGCCTCAAGGAGTTGTCCCGGTGAACACGCGCGCGGTTCAGCCAATGGAGATCAAAGGCGAAAAACAGGAGCCGTCGTTGCGGCCCCAGACACTCGGCGAATTCATCGGCCAACGCCGCTCGTGCGATAATTTGAAAGTATTTATCGATGCCGCGCGCGCGCGCGGCGAGGCGCTTGATCATACGCTGTTCGTCGGCCCGCCCGGACTCGGGAAAACGACACTCGCTCAAATCGTAGCGCGCGAACTCGGAGTCAATTTTCGAGCCACGTCGGGACCGGTCATTGCCAAGGCCGGCGATCTTGCAGCCCTGCTGACAAACTTGGACGAGAGAGACGTCCTGTTTATCGATGAGATTCATCGGCTGAACCCAGCAATCGAAGAAATTCTCTACCCCGCCTTGGAAGATTATCAGCTCGATCTGATCATCGGCGAGGGGCCAGCCGCCCGTTCAGTCCGAATAGATATCGCCCACTTCACGCTCGTCGGCGCCACCACGAGGTCAGGGCTGCTGACGACGCCGCTGCGGGATCGGTTCGGAATTCCGATACGCCTGAACTTCTACGACGAGAATGAGCTTGAGGCGATCGTGACGCGAGGCGCCAGGGTTATCGGCGTCGCCATGAGTGCAGGTGGCGCCCGCGAAATAGCCCGCCGCGCAAGGGGCACGCCCAGAATCGCAGGTCGACTGTTGCGCCGTGTGAGAGATTTTGCGACCCATGAGGGTGCCGATGAGATCAACACGGAAATAGCCGATCGGGCCCTGGGTCAACTCGAGGTCGATTCCCGTGGTCTGGACGCGCTGGATCACAGATACCTGCAGTGCATTGCCACCACGTTTGGCGGGGGCCCTGTCGGCGTAGAAACCCTGTCGGCAACGCTGAATGAGCCGCGCGACGCGATCGAGGAGATCATCGAGCCCTATTTGTTGCAGCAGGGGCTGGTCAGCCGAACACCGCGAGGCCGCACGCTGACAGGCGAGGCTTACAGACACTTGGGACTGGATGAACCATTGCCTCGACCTGACAATCAAATCGCCATGTTCGGTAGCCAAGAGAGCGAGCGTGACTGAAGGGCAGCGCGGATGGCCGGATATCGCAGGCCGCATCGATGGTGGCCGGCATGTCGTGCCCGTTCGTGTCTATCATGAAGACACAGACTTTTCCGGCTTGGTCTATCACGCGAGCTATATCCGATTTTTCGAGCGTGGCCGGTCGGACTTCGTGCGCTTGCTGGGGATTGATCACGAAGAACTGATCTCCCCAAAAGAAGGGGGTGAACCGGCTGCATTCGTCGTACGCCGCATTGAGATCGACTACCTGAAACCGGCCGCCATCGGCGATGTGCTGGAGGTGGTGAGCGAGTGCGAGGAAATTGGCGGGGCAACCTTGACGATGAAGCAGGAGATCAGACGCGGCGACAAGACGATTGTGCGCGCCTGCGTGAAGATCGTGCTGATCTCGAAATCTGGAAAACCGCTACGAATGGATGCGCTGATACGGGGCGCATTTGAACGCTTCGTTAACCAAGACAGCTGACCCTGCCAACGGTCCAGATCGTGGAGCCTGTTCGTTTCGAGGCTCCGCAAAGTGATCGCATTTTGTCTGGTAAGGGATCAGTAAAACCATCATGACACCGACAGATATCGACGTATTGGCACCTGTGACCACGGGGGCGGGCTTGTCGATCGTATCGCTCTTTTTCAACGCCCATCTTGTTGTGCAACTGGTCATTATCGGCTTGGCGCTGGCGTCCGTTTGGAGCTGGGCGGTCATTATGGAAAAAATGGTTCTGATCGCGAAAACGCGGCGGCAATCCGACAGTTTTGAGCAGACATTCTGGTCGGGCCAATCCCTCCAAGAACTCTATCAATCTCTGTCACAGCACCCAAACGGCGCCATGGCCGGTATTTTTGTTGCCGCGATGCGCGAATGGAAAAAAAGCATAGAGGACAGCGCCAAGCCCCTAGCGGGTGTTCAGATGCGCATCCAGAAGGTGTTGTACGTCGCTATCAATCGCGAAGTCGGGCGGCTTGAACGACGCCTGATGTTTCTAGCCACGGTCGGTTCGATCGCACCTTTTGTCGGCCTGTTCGGCACGGTTTGGGGAATCATGTCGAGTTTTCAGGCAATTGCGGCCAGTCAAAATACGAACCTGGCGGTGGTGGCGCCGGGCATCGCGGAGGCTTTGTTCGCGACTGCCCTTGGGCTGCTGGTAGCCATCCCAGCCGTGATTTTCTACAACAAGTTTACCCATGACGTGTCACACCACGCCCAGCGCTTGGAGGGATTTGCCGCCGAATTTTCCGCGATCCTTTCACGTCAGATTGACGCAAGAGGCTGACACATGGGCGCCAACATCAATTTTGCTGAAACCTCAACCCGCCGACGGGGTTCACGCTACCGCCCGATGAGCGAGATCAACGTGACACCCTTTGTCGACGTGATGTTGGTGCTGTTGATCATTTTTATGGTCGCCGCCCCGCTACTGACCGTCGGCGTTCCCGTCGATCTTCCGAAGACCAAGGCAAAACAGCTGAGTGCGCAAAAGGAGCCCTTGGTCGTTTCGATAAATAGCGACGGGAAGGTCTTTATCCAGGAGCACGGTGTCGAAGTCCAAGAGCTTGCGCCCAAATTGATTGCCATCACAAAAAGCGGTTTTGATCGGCGCATTTTTGTGCGTGGCGACAGGACTGTGGATTTTGGGGTGATCATGAAAGTGATGGGCGCCATCAACGTGGCAGGCTTCCGACACATTGCGCTGGTGAGCGAGCAGGAAACCTCACCGTAGGACCAATCGTGATGCGTACCAGTTTGATGATGTCATGCACGCTGCATGCGGCTCTATTGTTGGTGTCGATGTATTCGCTCCAGATACCTCTCGGTCTCAAGGTGCCGGAGCCCCAACCCATACGTGTGGAATTGGCCACGGCCGCTGATCTCACCAAGATCAAGGCGGGCAAAGCAAGCGCAAAGCTGGACAAGCCGGCCGATGCGCCCAAGCGTCCGCCCAAGGTTCAAAAGCGCAAAGCGGGCAAAAAACCCAAGGCCAGACCCGTCCGCAGAATAACGGCCGCCGTCGATCCCAAGCGCGAAGCAGAGCAGCTTTTGGGACTCAATCGTTCGACGAAACCCAAGCCTCGACCAAAGTCCTCCAAAGCACCGAAATCGAACAAGCCAGTCGACACCAAATTCAACGCGGATAAAATTGCGGCCTTGCTGAACAAAGTGCCGGAGAAATCTCAAGGCGGGCCACCCGCGCCATTGCCGATCGCGCATCCCGAGCGCACCTCGCGCGGAGTTGAGGATGGCCGCGATGCCGCCATGACCATCAGCGAAATCGATGCGTTGCGCGCGCGCATTTCTCAGTGCTGGAGTCCGCCTGTCGCTGGGCTGGGCGCCGCGTCAACGGCAGTCAAGCTGCGCCTCAGACTCAACCCCGACGGCACGCTGGCCGGCCAACCGGAACTGGTATCTGCGAGCACCTCTCCAGTTTTTCATGCTGCCGCCGACAGTGCGGTTCGTGCGGTATGGCAGTGCCAACCCTATAGCCTGCCTGCCACGAAATACGCGCTTTGGCGGGATATGATTCTCAACTTCGATCCGAGGGAAATGATTGGCGGATGACATCGCGACCGAACAGAATTCGGCAATTCCGCAGTGATATGCGTAGGCGCTGGCTGACAATCGTCGCATCGCTGCTGGCAGGCCTGCACTTTGCTGCAGGTTCAGCATCAGCTGCCGTAGAGATCGATATCACCAAAGGCAACTTGCAGCCGCTGGCCGTGGCGGTTGCAGCCTTCGACGGAGTTACAAAGCAGGATTCCAAACTCGGTGCTCGAATCGCCAAAGTGGTCACTGCCGACCTGGAGCGATCTGGTCTTTTCCGACCGATTGACAGCGCCGCCTTCCTGCAAAAGGCGATTGATGTGAATGGCGCTCCGCGCTTCGTGGATTGGCGCATGATCAATGCCCAGGCATTGCTCGTCGGCAAGGTCGAAAAGCTCAGCGACGGAAGGTTGCGGACCGAGTTCAGACTGTGGGACGTCATTGTCGGCAAACAGTTGATCGGGCAGCAATTTTTTACACGTCCGGACAATTGGCGCCGTGTGGGTCATATCATCGCAGACGTCGTCTACCAGAGGCTGACCGGCGAAAAAGGGTATTTCGATACACGCATTGTGTTCGTGGACGAGACGGGCCCAAAAAATATCCGCAAGAAGCGGCTGGCCATGATGGATCAGGATGGTCAAAACCTGCAGTTCCTAACACCGGGTGGCCCCTTGGTGCTGACCCCCCGCTTCAGTCCCACCAGCCAGGAGATTACATACTTGTCGTTTGAGGATGAGCAGCCGCGCGTTTATCTGCTCAACATTGAGTCCGGCCAGCGCGAGATCATCGGAAATTTTCCGGGAATGTCTTTCGCGCCGCGATTTTCACCTGATGGCCAGAAGATCATCATGAGCAGACAGCAGGGTGGGAACGCCAACATCTATTCGATGGATCTCCAGTCTCGCAGCACGGTGCGCCTGACCGACACATCGGCCATCGATACTGCTCCCTGCTATTCGCCGGATGGGCAAAACATTGTGTTCGAGTCGGATCGAACCGGTACTCAACAACTCTTCGTCATGAACGCCGACGGATCGCAACAGCATCGCATCAGCAAGGGCGACGGGCGGTATTCCACGCCCGTATGGTCTCCGCGCGGCGATCTGATCGCGTTCACCAAACAATTGGGCGGCCAATTTTTGATCGGCGTCATGCGTCCAGACGGATCCGACGAGCGCATTTTGACGGAGGGCTATCACAATGAGGGACCGACCTGGTCGCCCAATGGCCGGGTGCTGATGTTTTTTCGCGAATCCCGAGGTGAGGCCGGTGGTCCCAAGCTCTATACGGTTGATCTCACTGGCTACAATGAGCGACTTGTCGCAACACCCTCATTCGGCTCCGATCCAGCCTGGTCTCCTCTGATTAACTAGTTATATACCCGAATCGCATCGAATTCGTCCTTCATTCCAACGACTTACGCAAATTCAGGCTGCGAAAAAATGGAATTCAAAACGATGAGTCCAAGCGTGACATTTTGGCACCATGCGCCGAGAAAATATCGGCAGAAATGCAGTCCGTTCTTGATCTGACCGAGCCGCTGAAGGTAGATGCGAAGTCGGCACTTGCCGTATTAATGAAGGAGAGAAGACCATGCAGGGTTTAAAGCGTCTTTTCGCTGCGGTTGCCATTATGGCAGTCACAGCTGCGCTGGGGGGTTGTCTCCACGGGCACCACGCCAAACAGGTTACGCACAAGCCGATGAAGCTCGGCGCAGCGGACACCGTGATTGAGCAGGTTGTACGCGTCTAATTTAGACGAGGAGCAAATATCTTGCTCTTTTGGAGGGGAAACCTTTCAATGATGGATAGCTGGATGCCGTGACGCCTGCGCAAACGCAACGGCGTACACGGCGTTCCAGCACCGTCCATTTTACCATCAAAGATCTGTACGCAACGGTTCCACATCTGTACGCAACGGTTCCACATCTGTACGCAACGGTTCTACTAAGACTGCGTTAAGGATTCGCTCCTACGTTTTCAGGTGGGGATTAAGTGTACAGGAGTACTGCGTCATGCGGCGCGTTGGTGGCTGGATCCATTGCGGGTTCGTGGCAGGAGCAATCCTGCTTGCAGCGGCAATCGCCGGCTGCGCGAAGAAACCTCATCATCAAGATGCACAAAGAATAGCCGGCCTTGCAGATGCATCGACCGAACCCGGAACGCCGCGCGATTTTTCCGTGAATGTCGGCGATCGGGTGCATTTCATGACCGACAGCTCAGAACTTACGTCGGATGCGCGCGTCGTTCTGAACGGCCAGGCCCAATGGTTGCACAGCTATCCCAGTTACAAAATCACAGTCGAGGGACACTCCGACGAACGCGGAACGCGCGAGTACAATCTTGCTCTTGCCGCTCGCCGAGCCGATGTCGTCAAAAAATATCTGGGACGCAAAGGAATTGCCCCGCGCCGTTTGCATACGATTTCCTTTGGCAAGGAGCGCCCGGTCGCGCTGTGTGACGCCCTGGTCTGTTGGTCACAAAACCGTCGCGCCGTCAGCAAGGTTGCATTTTAATAAGCTCCAGCTGCTGGGCCGACTGGGATGGGGATGAGCGCGGTCGTGCGGCCGCCTTTGGATCAAAATTCCAACAACTCTATGTTGCGCATCGACTCGAATGCGCTAAACACAGTTTGGCCCCAATACTTCACTTGATTACGCATCGGCAATTGCGCCGAGCCAGCGGTAACGATCAGGGCCAATGTCTTGACTGCACGACCGCTGAAGCGAGGAGTGGGTGACTGGCGTGAATCGTCCACCAGCTATGAGATTGATCGGTTTCGCTATTGCGCTCGTCGCATTGGCTCCAGAAGCCCATGCGCAACAAAAAACAGCCGGGCAACAAGCCCGCGCGACGGCACCAGCATCGGGTGGCGGAGCGCTCGATAAGCGCATGGCGAAGCTTGAGGATCAGATCGTCGACCTGCAGGTCGTTATAGGCACGTTGCAGTCGTTGCTTCGTGGTCAAAGTGCGGCCGCACCAAGTTTTAATGGGCAGGCCGGGCAGGGGGCGCTCGGCTCCCCAGGAGATCAGACTGGCGGTGCTTACCCTCAATCGGACGCTCAGGCGTCCGATCTCGCGGTGAGGATGGGCGTGATCGAAACCCAGATCCGTGCGCTGACGGGCCAGATGGAACAGATTTCGCAGCAACTAAGCGGAATTCAGGCAGGCACAGGGCGAGGTGAAACAGACTTTGCCCCGCCGTCACTTGATCCAGGCGCGCCCCAACCGCCGGGTTTGACTTCGCCTGCCGACCGCCGTGGCGAAGGCGCACCGACGAATGCAATTCCAGCCACCCCGACTTTCGGCACGCTCACGGTAACTCCGCAAAATGGCGAGGCATCTCGTCCAGCCGGAACCGCTGTGCCTCAACCTCAAAACGCCACCTTGTCGGAGGGCGATTCGCGTGCGCTTTATGAGCGGGCCTACGGTCAGCTGTTGCAGCGCAATTTCGTTGACGCCGAGCGCGGTTTCCAAAATTATCTGACGAACTTTCCGACGGGATCATTGGCGCCCAATGCCCATTATTGGCTTGGCGAGACACACTATGCGCGAGGCCAATATCGCGTGGCAGCCGATATCTTCCTCACGGGCTACCGGAAATATAGCACCGCGGGAAAAGCGCCGGACAGTTTGCTGAAGCTCGGCATGTCGCTTCACCAACTGGGCGAGCGCGATGCGGCTTGTGCTACATTGGGAGAGCTCGCACAAAACTTTCCCCGAGCCCCGCAACATGTACGACAACAAGCAAATGCAGAGCGCCGCCGCGTTGGCTGTTAAAGCCAAGCTCGAGCGCCCAATTGGTGACGACGAAACAGCCCTCATTTGTGCAGAGTTTGGGCGCACCCAGCGCGCGGCATTGGCCGTGTCGGGGGGCGCCGACAGCATGGCGCTGCTTCATCTGGCAGCGCGTTGGCGCCAGATTGCTTCCAATGTCGCCACCGAATTTCATGTTTTGACGGTTGACCACGGTTTACGCCCTGAGGCGCGACGAGAGGCGCAGCTAGTAGCAGAAGCCGCCGTTAGCTACGGCATGCACCCTGTGATTCTGTCATGGCGCGGGCGCAAGCCGACCAGCCGGCTGCAGGATGCGGCGCGCATTGCCCGATACGATCTTATGGCGGACTATTGCAGCAAGAGGGGTATTGGGCCTTTAGCAACTGCACACCACCTGGACGATCAAGCGGAAACCGTATTGATGCGTCTGGCGCGCGGCAGTGGCGTCGATGGGCTGGCAGCCATTCCCAAAGAGACCATCTGGGCTGGTGTCCAAGTCATTCGTCCGTTGCTCGACCTGCCAAAAAGCCGACTTGTCGCAACGCTTGAGGTCGCCGGACAATCCTGGACGGACGATCCAACCAACCAATGCGACGCATTCGAGCGCAACCGGGTGCGCGCGACCATGGTCAAGTTGAATAGCCTTGGTTTCGATGCCGGCAGATTGGCGCTAACGGCCAGGCGCATGCGCCGGGCTCAAGAGGCTCTGGACGAATCGACGGACCGATTTTTGAACCGCTCCCTGACGCTGTATGAGGCCGGGATTTGCGCCATGGCATTGGAACGGTTGGAGGGTGCGCCAAACGAGATAGCGCTCCGCGCGCTCAGCCGCATTCTCATGGCGGTCGGTGGCCGGACGACAGCGCCGCGTCTGATGCGGCTCGAAAGTCTTCTGGCCGCCTTGAAAGGGCGCAAAAGCAAGGCGCGGACATTGGCAGGCTGCCGCATTGTCATTTCCGGGGGCCGGATGTGCGTCTTTCGCGAATACGGGCGAAATGGCTATCCGGAACTGACGATGAGGCCTGGAAGTGAAGGACTATGGGATCGGCGGTTCAGAGTTTATCTGGATCGCGACAGCGCCACGCCGCTAACGGTTCGCGCCTTAGGGGGAAGTGAGTTTGCCGCGCTTCGCCGCGAACACGATCTGGCGCGGGATTGCTCCAGCGCAATCGGTTCGGGATTGGTATCGTTTTGGAGTGGAGACGACCTCATCAGCGTCCCGCATTTGGGTTTTCACGCCGACCCAGGGCTTTGGGGGCGTCAGTCCAGAGCATCGAAGTCGCCCGTGTATGGTGCACAGTTCGTCAATGCTGAGCTCGTTGCCCAGAAAAAAATGGCCGCGGGAGCGGCTTAAACAGGCCCTCAGCTGAGCAATTTCGGCCGACCACGACAGGCGTATTAGCCATAGCTCGAGTTTGCCTCAAATCGGTCCAACCGATGTGTGAGAAAGGCATCAGTCATAAGTGCCGGGTGCGCCCGCTTGGCAAAGGACGTTTGGAGACCTATTTTAAGTGAGGTTTACCGCTGCATCGCAGCGCATACATTATCGACCAGGCAATTTGCGCTGGTCCGACTTGAGGCCAACCGGCAGGAGCTCTCCGTTTCGGTCTCGGTGAAAGGGATACGGAATGAATCCGAATTTTCGAAATTTTGCGATCTGGGTGATCGTCGCGCTGCTGCTGATTGCACTGTTCAATCTGTTTCAAAATCCTGGCCAGCGCACGCGAACCAACGACATCAGCTTTACGCAATTTATCGGCGAGGTCGATAAGGGCGGCATCAAAGAGGTCACGATTTCTGGCAATCAGATCACGGGACGTTATTCGGACAACAGACCGTTTCAGACGTACGCACCCAACGATCCGTCTCTGGTGCAGCGACTGACGAGCAAAGGCGTCAACATTTCAGCCAAGCCTTCAGAAGAGGACGTTCCCTCGATCATGGGCGTTCTCATCTCTTGGTTCCCGATGCTGCTGCTGATTGCCGTGTGGATCTTTTTCATGCGTCAGATGCAAGGCGGTGGCGGCCGCGCCATGGGGTTTGGCAAATCGAAGGCCAAGCTGCTGACTGAACGGCATGGACGCGTGACTTTCGAAGACGTCGCTGGCGTCGACGAAGCCAAGGAAGAACTCGAAGAAATCGTCGAGTTTCTGAGAGACCCGCAGAAATTCCAGAAGCTCGGCGGTCGCATCCCGACAGGCGCGCTGCTCGTAGGCCCTCCTGGCACCGGTAAGACGTTGATTGCGCGTGCCGTCGCGGGAGAAGCAAACGTGCCCTTCTTCACCATTTCGGGTTCCGATTTCGTCGAAATGTTTGTCGGCGTTGGCGCGAGCCGTGTGCGTGACATGTTCGAGCAAGCGAAAAAGAATGCTCCGTGCATCATTTTTATCGATGAGATTGACGCCGTGGGCCGCCATCGCGGCGCCGGTCTGGGCGGCGGCAATGACGAGCGTGAGCAGACGCTGAACCAGTTGCTTGTCGAAATGGATGGCTTCGAAGCCAATGAGGGCATCATCCTAATTGCGGCCACCAACCGCCCGGACGTGCTTGATCCAGCGCTGCTGCGTCCAGGACGCTTCGATCGTCAGGTCACAGTTCCGCGTCCCGACATCATTGGCCGCGAAAAAATCCTGAAGGTGCATTCACGCAAGGTGCCGTTGGCGCCCGATGTCGATTTGAAAGTGATTGCCCGCGGAACGCCCGGCTTTTCCGGTGCGGATTTGGCGAACCTCGTCAACGAGGCGGCTCTGTTGGCCGCACGCCGCTCGAAGCGGTTGGTGACACACCTCGATTTCGAAGACGCCAAGGACAAGGTCATGATGGGCGCGGAACGGCGTTCCATGGTTATGAGCGAGGAGGAGAGAAGCCTCACCGCCTACCATGAGGGCGGTCACGCCTTGGTCGCCGTCCATATGGAGGCATCCGATCCCGTCCACAAAGCAACCATAATCCCGCGCGGTCGCGCTCTTGGCATGGTCATGCGCCTGCCGGAACGAGATCAGCTGTCTATGACGCGGGCAAAGATGAAGGCTGACATGGCCGTTGCCATGGGCGGTCGCGTAGCCGAGGAGATGATCTTCGGTCACGAGATGGTAACGTCGGGCGCCTCGTCGGACATCAAGATGGCAACAAATCTGGCGCGCGCCATGGTCACTCAGTACGGCATGAGCGATAAGCTCGGCCCGCTGGCCTATGGCGACAATGAGGACGAGGTGTTCCTGGGCCACTCGGTGACCAGGACCCAGAACCTGTCGGACGAAACGCAAAAAATCGTCGATGAGGAGATTCATCGCTTCGTTGACGAGGGTTACGAGATGGCTAGGAAGTTGCTCACCAAGCACAAGAAGCAGCTTCATATCATCGCCGAAGGACTGCTCGAGTATGAGACCCTGACGGGTACTGAGATAAACAATTTGCTGAAGGGTAAGCCACCGATCCGCGACGATGACGAGGGTAACTCGGAGCTCGCGCCAATTCGGTCGGCAGTGCCCACGACAGGCAAATCCAAAACGCGCCGCAAGAAGGGTGGCCAGTCCGATAGCGGAGGCATGGAGCCCCAGCCGCAGACGTAACCGTGGCCAATTGGACTGCTTCGGCGGCTGACACTGCACGCATGATGTATAAGGAGCGACGCCCCGGCGTCGCTCCTTTTTCATAGAGGCAGGCTTGATGGCGGATGCCCTGTATCTGCGTCCAATCGGATTGCTTTATGGCCAGGCGGCACACGCCGCCATGGCCGATGCCAAGGCTGGCGCATTGGCGGGTGGCAGCATTGCATTTGCATCCGTGCAAATCAGGTTTGGTAAAACGCCGTCGAAACACAGCGAAATCCAAAATTTCGATGACATCAGTTCATCGAGCGAAAACGCAATCGGAAGCGCTCTTGATCGGATCACCCGCCCGCGTCCAGCCATTGCCGGCCTGGCACTAACGACCCCTCGCATTATGGGCGTCGTCAATGTTACGCCCGATAGTTTTTCCGATGGGGGTCTTTACAATGAAACCAACCAGGCGATTTCCCACGCCGCCCAATTGGCGTTGGCCGGCGCCGATATTGTCGATATCGGCGGTGAATCGACGCGCCCGGGTGCAGAGACCGTTGACGATGATGACGAATGTCGGCGCGTTTTGCCCGTCATCGAAGGTTTGAAGGGAAATCGCGCCAAAATCTCGATCGATACGCGCAAGGCCAGTGTCATGGCCGCCGCATCGGGCGCCGGCGCCGACATCATCAACGACGTTTCGGCCCTCACTTACGATCCCGAGAGCATGTCCACTGCGAAGAGTTGCGATCTGCCGGTCGTATTGATGCACGCCAAAGGCGATCCGAAATCAATGCAGAGCGAAGCGGTCTACGACGATGTGCTGCTTGACGTATTTGACTATCTCGCTGCGCGGATTGATGCCTGCGAAAATGCCGGTATTTCACGCGAACGACTGATTGCCGATCCCGGAATCGGCTTCGGTAAGCATCTCGAACAGAATCTGCGGCTTTGCGAAGGCCTGAGCTTGTTCCATTCCCTGGGCATTCCGCTGATGGTCGGCGTATCGCGAAAAAGCTTCATCGGAACAGTGACAGGCGAAAAGGATCCGCGCAAACGTACGCCCGGATCAATAGCGGCGGCGCTTGCCGGCTTGGCACAGGGTGTACAGATCGTAAGGGTCCACGACGTGGAAGCGACCGTCCAAGCGCGCGCTGTATGGCAAGCGGTCACTTTCGGAAAAGATATTTAAAACAACAGCTTGATCGTCGCCAGTCGGTTCAGTCGGGCGATTCCTCTAGCTGGTGTAATTTTTGCTTACATTATTTGAAACCCTTTACGGTAACACTGGTCGCATAATGCGGGTCCAATGGCGATACAATGGGCATTGGGCCAACTGGTGACTGGATAGTCAGTCGGATTGTTTAGGCGGGAAATTGAATGTCGCGAAAGTTATTTGGCACCGACGGGATTCGCGGTCCTGCCAATGCCCATCCTATGACGGCGGAAGTTGCCCTCAAGGTTGGAATGGCGGCCGGAGAGCTGTTCACCAATGGCGAGCATCGCCATAGAGTCGTGATCGGAAAAGATACCCGGCTTTCCGGCTACATGATCGAATCCGCACTGGTCTCCGGGTTCACCTCCGTGGGCATGGATGTCTTTCAGTTGGGACCAATGCCGACGCCCGCCGTGGCGATGCTGACGAGATCTTTGCGCGCCGATCTCGGTGTCATGATTTCTGCATCTCACAACCCTTATTGCGACAACGGCATAAAGTTGTTTGGGCCTGACGGCTACAAGCTCGACGACGACACAGAGCTCGCAATCGAAGCAATCATGTCCAAGGACATGAATGAGCTCCTGGCGTCATCGGACGGCATTGGTCGGGCCAAACGCATCGACAGCGCCCAAGAACGCTACATCGAATTTGCCAAGCGCACGTTGCCTCGAAACATCCGGTTCAATGATCTGCGAATTGTCGTCGACTGTGCGAATGGCGCCGCATATAAGGTGGCGCCGCTGGCGCTCTGGGAATTGGGCGCAGAGGTCATTTCCATGGGCGTCGAGCCGAACGGCATCAACATCAACCAGGATTGCGGCTCTACGTCGCCCGAGGCGCTGTGCGCAAGAGTGCGCGAAGTGCGCGCCGATATTGGCATAGCGCTGGATGGCGATGCCGACCGCGTGCTCATTTGCAACGAAAACGGCAAAATGGTCGATGGCGATCAGCTGATGGCGGTCGTGGCAGAGTTTTGGTCGAGCAGAGGGCGGCTAGCAGCCGGCGGCGTCGTGGCGACCGTGATGTCAAATCTGGGGTTGGAGCGTTATCTGGATACGCTGGGTCTGAGCCTTGTCAGGACGCCTGTCGGTGACAGATACGTCGTCGAATATATGCGCAAGCACGGCTACAATGTCGGTGGCGAGCAATCTGGACATATTGTCCTTTCAGATTTCACCACCACTGGCGACGGACTTGTCACGGCGCTGCAGGTATTGGCCGTAGTTGCCTCCAACAAGAAGAGGGTGAGCGACGTTTGCAACCGGTTCGTGCCGCTGCCGCAAATTCTCAAGAATGTTCATTTCAAACGGGGCCAACCACTGGAAGACAGCGCCGTTCGTCAGGTGATCGACGACGTCAAATCGCGTCTTGGCAAGACTGGCCGTCTGGTAATTCGACCCTCAGGGACCGAACCCGTAATTCGGGTTATGGCCCAAGGCGAGGATGAAAAGCTTGTTGGCACCGCCGTTTCGGAAATTGTGGATGCGCTGAAGCAAGCCGCGGCCTAGAACAGGCTGCATCTGCCTCATGCCATCGGTTTAGCACGGTCGTTCTTACCGCTATTTTGCACTGCATTTGAGAGCGCGGACTATGAGGTCCGTTCGATGGCCGGCATATGTCAAAAGCTCGACTTTTGATCCGGGGGAGCCACCGGCGCCGGTTAAGCTTCTCTTAAATTTTCTGCCCCATAGTCCCGAATTGAGACAACCTTAAGGGTTCGGCAACCATCTGAGTTGGCCGTGATTCAGCGGGTGAAAACAGGGGCTTCCCATGGGATCAATTCGTCGCTTTACGATTGCCGCCGCCTTTATCGCGGCAGTCCCCGTCGCGAGCGCAAATGCCGGTGGCCTGCAATATCCCAGTCCGCCTGCACCGCCATCATATCCCGTCTACAGGAGCGGCGACGTATTTGGCCCCACGGCCGTACCGGCGCCCGCACCCATTCCAGAGGTCGTGGAATGGTATTTCCGCGGCGACATCAGCCTTTCGATTTTCGACGAACCAAGTGCTACCGATGGCGCCAGCGATTTTCATCAAGAAGATATCGCTGACACATGGGGAGCTGGCGGCGGCGTTGGATACTATTTTGGCGAACACCTGCGTGGTGATTTGACGCTTGATTATAATACGGACGCCGTTTTCAGCGGTGTTCATGCAGCGACAAATTCGACACACGACGTGAGCGTCGCCAGTCTGGTTGGGTTAGCCAACATCTATTATGACGTTCTGCCGCGCGAGCATATCACACCCTATATCGGCGGTGGAATCGGCTTCGCATATCACGAAACAGAAAACCGAGAAATTGCCTTTGCCTGCCCTTGCCCGCCGAACAGTACGGCGAGCCCCGGATCAAGCGATACCGACTTCGCCGCCGGCCTTATGGCAGGCGTCAGTTGGACATTTCATGAGGGATTTCTGCTGGATGCAGGTTACCGATACCTCTATTTGGGCGAAGCCAAAGCCGATCGAACGACGGATGGCGTTTGGCCCGAGTTGGAAATCGACGACATCCAAGCGCATCAATTTCGCATCGGTCTTAGATATGAGCTTTATTGAGCTCCAATAACCAAAACTCACCACCAACTACACCCCAAAACTTTGAGGTGGGCTTTGCCCGCCTTTCTTTTTTTGACCGACAGCGACAACCCAAAGCTCTCGTTGACTCGGATTGGCGCACCCTCTATAGCGCTCCGCGGGACACCCCTCCCCAACGAGGGGCGCCTATCTGTAAGGGTAGACTCACATGACTGATCCAGTTCGGCCTGCCAAGCGGCCTGCCAATCCACATTTTTCATCCGGCCCCTGCTCCAAACGGCCTGGCTATTCTCTCATCAATTTGCGGGACGCCATGCTCGGTCGGTCGCATCGCGCGCCGCCGGCAAAGGCAAAGCTCAAGCGAGCCATTGAGCTGACGCGCGATCTGCTGGGAGTTCCCAAGGACTATCTGATCGGCATTGTCCCGGCATCCGATACGGGCGCCATGGAGATGGCGATATGGTCGCTGATCGGCGCCCGGGGGGTGGACGTGTTGGTTTGGGAGAGTTTTGGAAAGGGGTGGGCCAGTGACATAGTTTCTCAGCTGAAAATTGACGAGGCGCGCGTGATCGAATCCGATTACGGGGAATTGCCAGACTTGTCTCAGGTCGATTTCGATCGCGACGTCATCTTCACCTGGAACGGTACGACTTCTGGAGTTCGCGTTCCAGACGGCGATTGGATCGCCGATCAAAGAGGCGGCCTTACCATTTGCGACGCGACGTCAGCGGTTTTCGCGCAAGATCTCGATTGGCCGAAGCTCGATGTCGTTACCTTCTCCTGGCAGAAGGTGATGGGCGGCGAAGCCCAGCACGGCATGCTGATCCTCTCGCCGCGCGCCGTCGAGAGGTTGGAGAGCTATGAACCGCCATGGCCGATGCCAAAAATATTTCGCCTCACCAAGAAGGGCTCTCTGATCGCCGGCGTCTTCGAGGGCGCCACGATCAACACGCCATCGATGCTTTGTGTTGAAGATTATCTCGATGCGTTGTCGTGGGCAGCAGATTTGGGTGGCGCAAAAGCGTTGATGGCCAGATCCAACGCCAATGCTGCCGTCATAACAAAATGGGTCGAGCAAACACCCTGGGTCGACTTCCTTGCAGTGCGGCCCGAGACCCGATCCAACACATCCGTTTGCCTCAAATTTATCGATTCAGCGGTGACCTCGCTCGAGGCTGGAGATCAATTGGCGTTCGTCAAGAAAATGACTGCCCTGCTCGATGCCGAAAACGTGGCGTTCGACATAGGCTCCTATCGCGATGCCCCTCCCGGGTTACGGATTTGGGCAGGCGCAACAATCGAATCAGTTCACATCGAGGCATTGCTGCCCTGGCTGGATTGGGCTTTTGCGAAAACACGTAGTGATCTCGCAGCGGCTGCCTAAAGAAAAGGATCCATCCAATGGCACCTAAGGTTTTGATCTCGGACAAGATGAGTCCGCTTGCCGAAAAGAAATTCACCGAACGGGGAATTGAGTTCGACATCAAGGTTGGTCTCGACAAAGAGGAACTGGCCAAGGCCATCGGCAATTACGAGGGATTGGCAGTACGCTCGGCGACGAAAGTTACCGAAAAAATCTTCCAATCCGCCGACAATCTCAAAGTCGTCGGGCGTGCCGGGATTGGTGTCGACAATATCGATATAGCCGCCGCTACATCGTGCGGAGTGATCGTGATGAACACGCCGCTCGGCAATTCCATCACCACTGCCGAACATGCGATCACGATGATGATGGCGCTGGCGCGCCATATCGCCGCCGCCGACGCCTCTACCCAAGCAGGCAAATGGGAAAAGTCCAAATTCATGGGCGTCGAGGTGGCCGGCAAATCCTTGGGCATCATCGGCTGTGGGAATATCGGTTCAATTGTCGCCGACCGCGCGTTGGGATTGAAAATGCGGGTTATTGCTTTCGACCCATTTTTATCGCATGAGCGCGCCGCAGATTTGGGTGTTGAAAAGGTCGAATTGAATGAACTGTTTCGCCGCGCGGATTTCATCTCGCTTCACACGCCACTGACCGATAAGACACGCGGCATCATCAATTCTAAATCGATGAAAAAGATGAAAGAAGGCGTGCGCATTATCAATTGCGCCAGGGGTGGTCTAATTGTCGAAACCGATCTCAAAAAAGCTCTTGAGTCTGGACAGGTCGCTGGCGCCGCACTTGATGTGTTTGAACAGGAGCCGGCCGAGAGCAACGTACTCTTCGGTGTGCCAAACGTGATTTGCACGCCGCATCTGGGCGCAGCCACGACAGAGGCCCAAGAGAACGTGGCCGAACAGGTCGCCGAACAGATGTCAGATTATTTGTTGACCGGCGCCATTTCCAACGCAGTGAACTTCCCATCGATCAGCGCAGAGGAGGCCCCCAAAATCAAGCCTTTCGTGAAGCTCGCCGAACAGCTGGGCTCATTTGCCGGACAGTTGACTGAATCCGGCCTGAAGGCCGTGCGCATCGAATATGCAGGCGACATTGCTGAAATGAATACGCGGGCACTGACGTCGGCGGTGCTGGCGGGCGTGTTGCGGCCGATGTTGCAGAACGCAAACATGGTCAGCGCGACGTCCCTTGCCAAGGAGAGAGGCATCGCGATCGAGGAAGTCACGCGCGGCCAGGAGGGCGCCTACGAAACCTATATCAGGCTCACTCTGAAAACAGAGCGTCAGAAAAGGTCTGTTGCCGGAACAGTGTTCTCCGACGGCAAGCCGCGCGTCATTCAGGTCAAAGGGATCAATATGGAAGCCGAGCTGGGCTCCTATATGCTCTACACGACGAATTCGGATCAACCCGGCTTTATCGGCGCGATCGGAACGGTGTTTGGGCAAAACAAAGTCAATGTCGCGACATTCGCACTCGGCCGGGAGACACCGGGCGGCGACGCGATCGCGCTGATCGAAGTGGACGAACCAATAACAGACGAGGTGCTTGAGAGCGTGCGCGCCTTGCCCCATGTCGTTCAGGCGCAGAAGTTGCGTTTCTAGTCGAATTTCAGCCAGACAAATTGCTTGGCATTACTCGTCGTCCAAAAAATCGAGAGTTGCGCCAAGACGGTCGCCCCGTCGTTTCGCAAGATCCTTTGCACGCCGCACGGTGCCAGGCGTGTACCGCACGTTCAGGCGATCGATCGCCGTTTCCAGACGCCGATGTTTCATATTCTGACCGAACAGATCCATTTGCACGGGAGCGGCCGAAGGCACGAGGTCATAAGCCGCCATTCCGATTAAACGAAACGGACCGGAGTGATTGAAGCTCCGCAGCAGTTCCGCTCCGACATTATAAATAACATCACCCACATCCGTTGGTTGGACGAGCATGCGCTGACGCGATAGCAGCTCAAATCCTGACGTCTTGAGCTTCAACTTGATTCCTGAAGCGACGAGCTTCTTCTTTTTCAAGCGGCTGGCGATGCGGTCCGCCGATGTCCTCAAATGAGGTTCGATATCGGAGGTGGCGCAGACATCTTCGCTAAGTGTGCGTTCGCACCCAATGCTTTTGGGAATTCTCCGCCGGCTCACTTTGCGCCGGTCTTCAGCGCACGATAGCGATAAAAAATGAAGTCCAGCATTGCCGAGTTTTTCAAACAGAAAATCGGGATCGGCGCGCGCCACGTCGCCGATGGTATTCAAGCCGATCTGGTGCAGGCGCGCTTGCGTCTTTGGCCCGGCACCCCACAACCGTGCAACCGGCAACGGCGCCAGCCATGCTTTGGCCGACTTGGGTGCGACCAGGGTCAGGCCATCGGGTTTACGATAAGCGCTGGCGACCTTAGCCACGTACTTCGTGCCCGAAATTCCGACCGACGCCGTTAGTCCGTCGGTCGCCTCGTATACGGCGTCCTTGATACGATGTCCGATTGTCTCGGGATCGCCAAAAACACCCTCGGCCCCAGTCATGTCGAGAAAGGCTTCGTCCAAACTCAGAGCCTCTACATCTGGTGAGAAATCAGAAAACACGCCCATGATGATCTCCGATACCTGCCGATAGCGCTCAAAGCGCGGCGGGACGACCACTGCCTCGGGACACATACGCTTCGCCTTGGCCATCGCCATCGCGCTGCCAACGCCAAATGGTCTTGCCTCATAGCTTGCGGTCATTACGACGCCGCGATGACTGCGCCCCCCCACCAGCACGGGCAGGCCACGAAGCGAGGGATCGTCGAGCTGTTCTATTGCGGCATAAAAGGCATCCATGTCCGCGTGGGCCACAACCCGCGACCAGTCGCAATTTTCTTTCGATACGGATGATGACATTGGCTTGTCAGTCTCACTTCGCCATCGCGGTCCCGAGCACTGATTTTCATATGACCCAGCGGCTATGAGTCTAAGTGAATGATGGTGTGATTCGCACTGTTAGTCCGCCTTTAGCGATCATCCAGATCGCGATTGTTCTCAAACTTGAGTGAAGGCGCTCGCATCGGCTGAATGTGCGCGCTATAAATGAGCAGGCCTCGGAACGTTCCGGGGCCTGTTTGTTTGCGGAAGATGATCTTAGCTGGAGAAACGCATGGCCAATGTCGTGGTGGTTGGCTCTCAATGGGGCGACGAGGGCAAAGGCAAAATTGTCGACTGGCTGTCCGAACGGGCCGATGTCGTCGTGCGTTTTCAGGGAGGTCACAACGCGGGTCACACCTTGGTCATCGATGGCGAGGTATTCAAACTCTCGCTACTGCCATCCGGTGTCGTACGGCCGAACAAACTTGCGGTAATCGGAAATGGCGTTGTGGTCGACCCGTGGGCGCTGGCCCACGAAATCAAGGCCCTTGAGGGTCAGAAAATTCCGATCTCACGCGACAATCTTAGGGTCGCGGAAAATGCCGCGCTGATCTTACCCATTCATCGCGAGCTCGATGCATTGCGTGAGGCCGCCGCCGGCGATAATCGCATTGGTACGACCAAACGCGGAATCGGTCCAGCGTACGAAGACAAAGTTGGACGCCGAGCGATCCGCGTGATGGACTTGCAAAACCCAGATGAGCTCAAAGGCAAAATCGAGAGAATTCTTTCCCATCACAATGCTCTTCGCCGCGGAATGGGCGAGCCCGAATTCGACGCCGACGAGCTCCAGCAACAGCTCTTAGACATAGCCCCCAGCATTTTGCCCTATATCGAAACGGTTTGGCCGCTGCTTGACAAGTTGCGGCGGCAAGGCAAGCGCATCTTGTTCGAGGGCGCACAAGGCGCGTTGCTTGATATCGATCACGGCACTTATCCGTTTGTCACCTCATCGAACACTGTGGCGGGTCAAGCGGCCATTGGCAGCGGAATTGGACCAGGCGCCATCGACTATGTGCTTGGAATAACCAAGGCCTATACAACCAGAGTCGGCGAAGGACCGTTTCCGACAGAACTATTTGATGATGTAGGGAAATTGCTTGGTGAGCGCGGCAACGAATTTGGGACCGTGACCGGACGACCTCGCCGCTGCGGATGGTTCGACGCTGCCCTTGTGCGTCAAACGGTCAAAGTCTCGGGCATCAACGGCATCGCGCTAACCAAGCTCGACGTGCTGGATGGCTTCGAAGAACTCAAGGTCTGTATCGGCTATCGGCTCGGCGGCGAAGAGATCGATCACCTGCCCGCTTCCGAATCCGCGCAGGCCGGCGTCGAGCCAATTTACGAGAGCCTCGAAGGATGGTCGCAGTCGACAGCCGGTGCGCGCACCTGGGCAGATTTGCCAGCCCAATGCGTAAAATACGTCAAGCGCGTTGAAGAGTTGATAGAAACGCCGGTGGCCATGCTATCGACCAGCCCCGAACGCGAAGATACCATCCTGGTATACGACCCATTCGAGGACTAACGAGCGGTTTGGGGCAATGGCAACAGTCCGTAAGTTCGCCCTAGTCGAAAATGCCCCGAGACCGGACAAAGGAAGCGTGCCTTGTCAAAAAAGTCTGACTGGAAAGTCTGCTGGATCACAGGTGCTACGGGTGGCATAGGGCGAGAAATTGCGCTCCTGTTGGCCAAGCGCGGCGTAAAGGTGGCTGCAACCGCTCGCTCGAAAGACAAGCTCGCCGAGCTGGCAAAGCAGAACGGCGCAATATTGGCATTCCCCGCCGATGTCACCGACGCGAAAGCACTGGAAAACGTTGCACAAGCGATAGAGCAGCAATTGGGGCCGATTGATCTGGTGATTCCAGGCGCCGGTGTCTACGCGCCATTCGATGTCACAAAGATGGACTTGAAGGACATACATCGAACCAACGCCGTCAATATCGACGGTGTGGTCAATACGATCGCTGCCACCCTACCAAGCATGTTGGCGCGCCGGAGCGGACATCTTGCGATTATGGGATCGCTGTTTGGCTATACCGGGTTGCCCGAGAGCGGAAGCTACGGCGCCAGCAAGGCCTATATGATCAACTTGGCTGAAAGTTTGGAACTGGATCTGGCGCCCAAAGGCGTTGCGGTTACACTGATCAGTCCGGGGTTCGTCGATACGGCGCTTAACGCCAACTATGACAGGCCAAAATACTTCATCATGAAGCCGACAAAGGCCGCCCGGCGCATCGTCGAGGGATTGGAAAAAGCTGGCTTCGAGGTCGCATTTCCGGGCCGCGTGGCGATCTTTTTCAAGGTGATCAGGGTGCTGCCGAAAAAGGCAATGTTCTGGATCTTACGCACCGCCTTCGCCGGCCGCTAAGGGCATTTTCCAAGACCCGGCGCATCCCTATTTGGTGTTGAGCATGGCCCTGAAATGGCTGTCGAGAAGACGCTCTTCCGGATCCCATTTCTGACGATAGGCGTTGAGTTCATCAAGGCGGGACCCGAAGGCTTTGCGTGCCTGCCGGGGCGTCAAGAACGGCGTTTGGTTCAACAGAGGCTTGCCGCCCTCCTTCGAGCAGAACTCATTATACGCGTGCAGGAACTCCTCCCATTCCGGACCTCCCGTGGAGGCGGGATCGATGCTCATGGTCATCCCGTCTTGGGAATAGGAAAGCAGGGAGCTTGTGTCTTGCGTGATGCGGTAACCCACATGGGGAATGTCAGTCCGAAAGCCGGTCTTGCGCCGATGGTTTTCGCAAAAATCGAAATAGCGTTCGAGGATATCGAAATAGTTACGCTCTTCGAATGCCCACATGCTGAAGATGTATTTCTTCGGTCCTGGCACGCGGGGATAATTGATCGTTTGGGCGTGCGGCCATGTGCGGGAGCTGCGCAGGAACCATACGGCCCCTTTGCGCAGCAATAAGTCGTTGAAGTCCAGCAGCGCGTCGCGAACAGCCGGATTCTTCGCCAACCGTTTGATGAAGAGCGCCAGTGCCGGTCCGTATTTCCGCCAAAAGCGATTGCGGTAAGACCAGATCCGCCGTGCTTTGGGCTTGGCGCCGGGATTAAGATGCCGCAATTCCACGACGATCCGCCGCGCGTAGGGGAAAAGGTAGTACATGACCGAGTAACCCTCACGGTCATACTCGGGCACCTTCGATCTGAATTCTTCCAGGCTATGTTCGACGTGGTGTACTGCTATGGCTTGGGTTGTCATGCATCTGATTGTCACCTCGAACACGATGCCAGCAAGGCCATAGCTTGAGCGCAGCAGGCGCATCTCGTCCGGGTTGTCTTTCGCCGTCAGCTCGCGAATCTCGCCCTTTGGCGTGACGAGCTTTACGCCAATGACATATGAGCTGATCTGCCCGTATTCGCCGGGAAATGATGCATCCTTGCTTGCCGAACAGGCCATGGCGGCCAACGTCGTGTTGCCGATTTCCGTTGTGATGTGAAGCTGCAGGCCGCGACGCCTCAACTCCCTCGATAGGTCGATATGTTCCACGCCTGCCTGGACCGTAGCGCTCTCGGGCGTAATTTCGAGGATCGCGTCCATGCCCGTCATATCGATGATCGTGCCGCCGTCGTCTCCATTCATCCGAGCGGTGGAATGCCTGCAGCCAGCGGGCCGAACGGGCGATGGAAATCGATTGGCGTTGGTCAGGACTTCAACGATGTCCTCGACACTTTTGGGCTTGGCGATCACGGCGGGCCGATAGGTCCACGTGCCATCCCAATTGGTGACGACGGCGTCGGTTAGTACGTCCATATGGCGGTATCTCTTGAGTGATGACGGTATCGACGCAGCATACGGATCTCTTTATTGGCGCTAATTGACCTGACTCATTGGTAAAGTGCGGCGTACAATATCAAAAAAGTAATGGGCGAACGGGTTCCGGAATAGAGGCTGTCGCATTGTTGCAGAGCGGCTGTCGTGAGTGGAAATCCGTGATAATGATCGCAACTGCTCAAACGGCTCTGTGGTGATTTGGGTGTTACAGAGTAGCAAATTTGTGGTTCGAATTATCTGATGTCAGAACTGAAATCCAGCAAGCGGTATTGCATTATTGGTGCCGGTGCATCCGGCCTAGCCGTTGCCAAGACTTTCAAGGAACGCGGTATACCGTTCGACTGCTTTGAGCAATTGAGCGGTGTGGGAGGCATTTGGAATCCCGAGAGCCCAAATCTTGTCTACGAGAGCACCTATCTCAATTCATCGAAAAAGCTCTCCAGGTACTCGGATTTCCCGATGCCTGAGAACTATCCCCAATATCTCAGCAGCCGGCAAGCGTATGAGTATATCGATGCCTATGCCAATACGTTCGGCGTTGCTGACCACATCACTTTCAATTCGGAGGTCAAGCGCGCCGAGAGAGTGGAAGGCAAATGGCGCGTGAAGCTGTCGGGTGAAACCAAGCCGCGAATCTATGACGGCCTGGTGGTTGCCAACGGCCATCACTGGGACCCGAAGATTCCCGATTACCCGGGAAACTTTAGCGGAGAGCTGCTGCATTCGCACGCCGTCAAACGCCGAGATCAGCTGAAGGGCAAGCGCGTTGTTGTCGTTGGCGCCGGCAATTCCGGAACCGATATCGCATGTGATGCGGCAACCGAGTCCAAGAGTGCCATACACAGCATGCGGCGCAGTTACTTCTTTTTTCCAAAACTGATTTTCGGCAAACCCACGGACGTATTCGTCGATTTAACCAGCCGCTGGCCGCTGCCACGACGTTTCCTCCGGTGGGTGTACACAAAAGGGCTCAAGGTCTTATTCGGATCCCACGAGAATTACGGTTTGCCCGACCCCGATCACAAGCTGTTCGAGGCCCATCCCACGGCCGCCTCAACCTATCTTGACCATCTCGCTCACGGCCGCATCGTTCCCAAGCCCGCAATTGCGCGACTGGAGGGACCGCATGTGATCTTCGAAGACGGCAGCAAAGAGGAAGCCGATCTTGTCGTTTGCGCAACGGGGTTTCATGTCCGCTTTCCATTTATCGATGAAACCACGATCCTGCAGCCCGACGGGCGGTCCATGTTGTTTCTCCATGCGTTTCATCGCGATTACGACAACCTGTTTGTGGCGGGCCTCATGGAGCCGGCCGAGGGCGGCGTGTGGCAGCTTGCCGACTATCAAGCAAAACTTATCGCTTCATACATCGTGGCCATGGAACGTGATCCAGACACGGCAAAATGGTTCGACAAACTCAAAGCCACGGCTATCCCAGATGTGGGACATGGCATCGCCTATCGCGACACGGGCTGGCACAAATTTGAGATCCAGCATTACCGCTATAGAAAATATATCAAGCGCCTCCTCAAAAAATTTGGAGCAAGCGCCAGCAAGCGGTTCGCCGATGGCAAGGCAAAAGCGGCAGCCGTCTCCTAGTTGGGTGTTGAGGCGTTCAACTTGGTTTTGCATCCCGCGGCCAGGCTCCGTCGATGAGCTTTGGGGTCTAGGCAACTGACTGAACGCGATGCATGATTGTTACCTGTGAACAACGACGCATGTGATGAGGGAACGACTGGGATGAAGTGGATTGTACGTATCGTAGCGGTGGCGGTCTTGGCGACAGGGTTGCAGATGCTGAGCACGCAGCCCAGCAAGGCGCGAAGCTGCACCCTGGTTTCGGGAACTGCGGACGGTTTCACCAAGTCACAGGCCGTTACCCGCTCGCTTGAAGCGCTCAGCGACTACATTGTCCAGTTCAAGAAAAAACAAGGCTGGAAAAAAATGTCGACGGCGCCAGCCAAGGCGCCGCCCAATCCGTACTGGCGGTCAAAGGTTTCGGGGACGCTCTATCTGAAACCGGATCTGCAATCCAGGACGGCCTATACAATTTGCTGGGAGGGCGTTATCTCGCCGGCCGTTTGTACTTCGGGTGCGCGGATTTGCGGCTGAGCGGCACTCGTTCGATCGACCAAGCGGTTTGTCCAACCAAGAGCTGAGACCGCCCTCGAGTTCATAGGTACAGCGATCTGCGAGATCAGCTGCTGCCCCCGCGCCTACCAGTATCGTGGCGGATGACAAGTAATCTGATAACTGTCGACGATTTTGGAGCGCAAGTTTACGGCGCTGTTGGGTCCGATCCGATATAGGGAAACTTTGAATCCCTTGTGGTCGAAAAGTTCGATCCACGTGCCGGGACCGGTGGCTACCGATAGCACATCACCGTCCAAATCTTCTCCATGTCGGTAATGCAGATCATCCAAATCGTAAATCTGCTCGGGCCCGAAACGCGTCAACTCGGGACCATTGCCGTCGCGATATTTGAAAAATGATGCGTAGCAGTCGTATCGCTCGCCGCCATCGTCGGGCTCGCGGGCTCCATAACCGCCAGCGCTTGCGATCGTGGGGATGAGAATCGCCATAACCGCGACTTTGAGGCCGGTGAAAGAATTACTCATTACACTCTCATTAGTTCCGTAAGGCCGATCAAATCCGCAAAACCATGACAGGCCAACAAATTCCTGCCAAGTTTATTATATGATTAGCAGGCGCTGAGGGCGCGAATGCGGCGGAGGTTAGCGGCCGCGCCTTGCTCCCTGTGCCCATCGGCACCACATGAGTGTTATTCAATTCCGAAGGGGGGCCGGCGGCAGTCGGCTGAGATTGCGCTATGGTCCGTGCAACCACCCTTAGAACCTGATCCGGGTCATGCCGGTGTAGGGAGCGGAACCCATTCTTCCTTCGCTCACGGTTTGATGCCGGGTCGGCCGACAGGCTGTATAATGGGTGTCGCAAAGATCGAAGCGCGGTGTAAGCCGAGCATGCGGACGGACAAGGAGCGCTTTCCAGTGGAGACGTCCATACTGATAGCAAAGCTGCTAGGGCTGCCCGTATTGGTGGCAGGCGCGGGAATGTTGCTGAACACGTCAGGCTTTCGCGACATGGCCAAGGATTTCCTCAAAAGTGAGGCTTTGATTTATTTGTCGGGGGTGCTCGTTCTCGTCGCCGGCCTCGCGGTTGTCATCGCCCACAATAGATGGGCGGGGGATTGGACACTCATTATCACGACCTTCGGTTGGCTGGCTGTTTTGGGCGGAATTATCCGCATGACCTATCCAAATTTGGTAGCCAAGGTCGGATCGAAGATTGTCGACAGCCCAGGCGTCATGCGGGCGGCTGGCATGATTTGGATCGCAGTGGGCGCGGTTCTGTCTTATTTCGGATTTGGAGCGTAACGCCCTTGAAAAAGGGATCGATAAAGGCGGCCTCTATCAATGAACCATCACGACCAACGTCTCAATGGAACGCGCGTAACGACTGGCCCATTCTCAGCGGGAGCTAAAGTCCATTCGAGTCCGCCCGGCCACGACGACGTGCGCGTTCCGTTTCGCGAAATTTCGTTGAGCGAGGGGGCTGGAGAAGACAGTTTCAGAGCCTACGACACGTCGGGTCCCTATACGGATGCGGGCGCCGACATCGATGTTGAGCGTGGACTGCCAAGGTTGCGCGAGCCCTGGACACGTGAGCGCGGCGGAGTCGAAGGTTATGAAGGGCGCGAAATTCGCCCCGAAGACGACGGCAACGTTGCCGAAAGCAAACGTGCTAAGGAATTCGCTCAGCACCATCAGCCAATGAAAAGAGCGGGTAGCGGTCTCGTCACACAGCTCGAGTTCGCACGAGCAGGCATCATCACCAAGGAAATGGCCTTCGTCGCTCACCGCGAGAATTTGGGCAGAACGCGGGCGCTCGAGGATGCGGCATCTAAACTTTTGGATGGCGAAAATTTTGACGCGGACGTCCCGGAGTTCATCACGCCGGAATTTGTACGCGATGAAGTGGCGCGAGGGCGCGCCATCATTCCGGCAAACATAAATCACCCAGAATCCGAACCGATGATTATCGGGCGCAATTTCCTGGTGAAGATCAACGCCAATATCGGCAACTCCGCCGTGACATCGTCCATTGAGGATGAAATCGAAAAGATGGTTTGGGCAATCCGCTGGGGCGCCGACACTGTCATGGATCTCTCCACCGGACGAAACATTCACACGACGCGGGAATGGATTTTACGCAACAGCCCGGTGCCGATAGGCACGGTGCCGATCTATCAGGCGCTCGAGAAATGCGATGGCGATCCGGTCAAACTCACATGGGAAATCTATCGCGATACATTGATCGAGCAATGCGAGCAGGGCGTGGACTACTTCACCATTCACGCAGGCGTGCGGCTTGGCTTTATCCACCTAACCGCGAGCCGCGTTACGGGCATCGTCTCGCGGGGTGGTTCGATCATGGCAAAGTGGTGCCTGGCCCATCACAAGGAAAGTTTCCTCTACACGCATTTCGACGAAATCTGTGACATTTGCCGCAGCTACGACGTATCGTTCTCGCTGGGTGACGGATTGCGCCCGGGCTCGATCGCCGACGCCAACGACGCCGCGCAATTCGCCGAGCTGGAAACCTTGGGAGAGTTGACGAAAGTCGCCTGGGACAAGGGGTGCCAGGTGATGGTCGAGGGACCGGGCCATGTGCCAATGCACAAAATAAAGGTCAACATGGAGAAGCAGCTCAAAGCGTGTGGCGAAGCACCGTTTTACACGCTGGGGCCCCTCGTCACCGATATAGCGCCGGCCTACGATCATATAACCTCCGGCATCGGCGCGGCGATGATCGGTTGGTTCGGCACGGCCATGCTGTGTTACGTGACCCCGAAGGAGCATCTGGGTCTGCCAAACCGCGACGACGTCAAGCAGGGTGTCATCACCTACAAAATTGCCGCCCATGCGGCAGACCTTGCCAAGGGGCATCCAGCAGCTCAAATGCGCGATGATGCTCTTTCGCGCGCACGTTTCGATTTTCGCTGGGAAGACCAATTCAACCTCTCCCTCGATCCAGAAACAGCACGGGCCTATCACGACGAAACAATGCCGAAAGAGGCCCATAAGGTGGCCCACTTCTGCTCCATGTGTGGACCAAAATTCTGCTCTATGGAGATCACCAAACAGGTGCGTGACTATGCGGCCCGCTTGAACGACAAGCAGGCGGGCATGGACGAGATGTCAAAGAAATTTAAGGAATTGGGCAGCGACATTTATGTGGATGCCGCCTCCACTCGGAAAGCCAATGATGAGCTTTAGCCAACGAGCGGGCGGGCCGGTCCGTTTGTGTTTTTCACGTTAGATTGGCATGAGCGGACTGATGGAATAGTGTTGTTTGAACCCCCATCAGCGTAGCAACCGCCGGGCCGGCCGGACGATGGCGTAAATGCTGTTGGGTGATTTCGTTGCAGGATTGGAACTGAAGGAGCAAGGCATGCGTTATTTAGTGTTCTCATTGTTGATTGGCGGCGCGCTTTGTTTGGGGACGGCGCAAGGCGCGAATGCCGGGGCGGGGGACCCCAATGACCCCGACCGTCTCGCTCGCAAGCTGCATGATCGAGGGTATCACCACATACAGATTGATGAGGGCCATTACCCGGGACCGCAGGCCTTTGCCTGCAAGGGCAGCACGCATTTTCAGATTGAGTTCAATCCTGCCGGCAACATCGCGGATGTGGACCCGATCGGTGAGTGCAGAGGGCGGAACGGACCCAAAAACGTTCGCGTACAGGCGCCCTTCGTCGATGTGCAAGTCGGCAGTGGCGTTCGCGTGCGCGCACCCTTCGTCGATCTCAATATTCGCTAACGTTGGTTCGCCGAGCGATCAGCGTTGACCAAGCCGATTACCCTTGAGGCTGCAAGACGCTTACTGCGCAGCCTGGGCTTCGGCGGAGGCGGCGGCAGCTTTTTGAACCGCTTTTTGAACTTTGTCGAACGCGCGCACTTCGATCTGTCGGATGCGCTCACGACTGACACCGAACTCGCCAGACAGCTCTTCCAAGGTCAGCGGCTCTTCAGATAGGCGCCGTGCCTTGAAGATTCGTTTCTCCCGGTCATTCAAGTCTTTCATGGCGTTGGCCAATAAGCCGCGGCGGCGCTCCAACTCCTGGGATTCTCCCAAGGCTGTTTCCTGGTCGATCGTGTCGTCGACCAGCCAGTCCTGCCACTCGCCGCTTTCTGAATCGCTGCGCACGGGCGAATTCAGTGAACTGTCGCCCGCGAGGCGACGGTTCATCGAGATAACGTCGTCCTCAGGTACGCCCAGACGAGTTGAAATCTTTTTGACTTGATCCGGCCTGAGGTCGCCTTCTTCCAGCGCCTTTAGCTGGCCTTTGATCTTGCGCAGATTGAAAAACAGCTTTTTTTGGCTTGCTGTGGTCCCCATTTTGACGAGGCTCCACGACCGCAGGATATACTCCTGGATCGAGGCGCGGATCCACCACATGGCATAGGTTGCCAGGCGAAACCCTTTCTCCGGATCGAAGCGTTTTACGGCCTGCATCAAGCCGACATTACCCTCCGACACAACTTCGCCGATTGGCAATCCATAGCCCCGATAACCCATAGCAATACGGGCCACCAGCCGCAGATGCGACGTGACCAGTTCATGGGCGGCGTCCCTGTCATCGTGCTCACGCCATCGCTTGGCGAGCATGTATTCTTCCTGGGGCTCCAGCATCGGAAACTGCCGGATTTCCTCAAGGTATCGAGACAGGCCTCCGGGCCCTGCAACAGTAGGTAAGCTTTTAGCGGCCATATGGCTGGTTTCTCCAAGGCGGGTATAATTAAATGCGCAGCCCCCCAAGCCCCGGCGCACAGATTATATAGGTATTCGATCGAGGCGAAAACACCTCTCTGATAATCAAGTTAAATTTTATGAAACATCAAAACAGTCAACTATATCTTTCATATCGTCTGGCATATCGCTTTCAAAAAGCAATGATTCTTCCGATATAGGATGAAAAAAACCAAGAATTGATGCGTGAAGTGCTTGACGATTAAGCTGTAATACCGCATGACGCGCTTCTTCTGATAAAATTTCCATCTTACTCTTGAATCCACTGCCGTAGACGGGGTCACCTATTAGGGGGTGCCCAATGTGGGCCATATGGACCCTGATTTGATGGGTTCGGCCAGTCTCAAGACGACACTCGACCAATGAGGCCAGAGCGTTGCTTCCGCGAGCAGCATTTTCGTCTCTACCGCCAAAGGATTTCAGAACCTGATAATGCGTAATGGCCTCTTTTCCGCCGTCTGAGACCACAGCCATCTTTTGCCTCTGCTCCGATTTGCGGCCGATATTCGTGCGGATGGTTCCGCGCGGTCGCTCGGGTGCGCCCCATGCCAGGGCGTGATAGTGGCGCTCCAGCTTGCCGGTTCGGCCATGATCGGCGAATGCACGCGACAATGATCTGTGCGCCAAATCGGTCTTGGCGACGACCATCAGCCCGCTGGTCAGCTTGTCGAGCCGGTGAACGATACCCGGCCGCCGCACACCGCCAATGCCGGACAGGCTTTCTCCGCAATGGGCAATGAGCGCGTTCACCAGCGTTCCGCGCCAATTGCCAGCGGCGGGATGCACCACCATACCGACGGGCTTATCGATGACAAGAAGCTGATCGTCTTCAAAAACGATATCGAGCGGAATGTGTTCTGGCCGAGGAATCGCAGGCTCCACGGCAGGAATCGTGATCTCCATGGAATCACCAAGTTTGACCCTGCGATTCGGCTCATCTAACGTTTCGCCGTTGTATCGGGCATGGCCTTCTTTGATGAGGGTTTTAATTCGCGAACGGCTGATATCGGGAAGCCGCTTGGCAAAACACCGGTCAAAGCGTTCGCCCGCGTCTTCTTCGCTTACCTTGAATCTGTGTTGTTCCATAGGTTGGGGCGGAATCACTTGAGGAATTCCATGAGTACGGATAGCGACGAGTCCCTCGAGACCATTCCAGGTACGGTCTTCAACGCGCGTCAAGTTCGTTTGTTGAAGATCGTGGTCATTGCCATGGGACTGATGCTGATCGGCGGCTTCGTGTTGGTCGTGGCGACAATTGTGTATCAGTCGATGTATGCCAGTGGAAGCGCGGCGACCAAACCGGCGATCGCCGTCAGCCCAGAACTCGGTCTGTCCATCCAATCAGACTCGAAGGTTACGGACCTGGCGATCGATGGCGATCGATTGGCCATCCATATAGAAGGACCAAACACGTCTGAAATCGTGATTATCGGAATTGCAACGGGCCAGGTGCTGTCTCGGGTGCAGCTCAAGCGCGAATAGACTTGATCACGTTCATGGGCCCAAGCTATAGCTTTAGCCGTCCAGCTTGCCCTGATGCCCCCATCGTCTAGTGGCCTAGGACGCCGGCCTCTCACGCCGGAAACAGGGGTTCGACTCCCCTTGGGGGTACCAATAGCTAACTCTTTGTCGTGAAGAGATATTTATGCGAAATTGAAGCTTGTATTGGCTTTAGTCGCTTGCATTGTACGGTTAAAGATACGGATAACTGACCAATCTTTTTGCCTTCAATAGCGGTTGGAATTCGCCGCCTTTCGGACCAGCATTAGGCAAAAAATCTCTCCTTTCTCACCCGTTATTTCTTTAGATCGAGATGCTCACACCGTTTCATTCGCAATTGTCCAGGCAGGATTTCCATTTCCGATCAGCTTCGTGGCTTCCCCTGTTTTGGATGCATGTTCGGGTTGCGCATCGACGGTGACGTTGATGACCGGGATGACGGGGAGGGCATGCTTGCCTGTATGTTCCACACGGTCTGTGAACATCGCCAGGGCACGGCCAAGCTTTTCAAGCGCTGACAGCTTGTCATGGAGCTTAATCTTGACGCGCTTTACATTGCGGGCATTTCCGCCGCGTCCTTCCTTGTATGTATCGACCGTGATTTCTTGAATGGCAGCAGCCTGCGCAGCCTCAAGCAATGACAAATCGACATAGGCATCGCCATCGTGTGTTAGGCCCATGTAATCCTGCATGTTCGAGAAACCAATCTTGGCCAATTCATCAACGATCCGGGTTCGCGTGATGCCCGGCTCCTTGGCCATGGCGTCATCGATTGCAGCGGCAATGTATGGTTTTGACAGGTTTTCGGAGGCTTGCTGGCGTGCTGAGCTTTCCTTGTAGCCGGCCCTGATGGCGGCTTGCGTCCCGTTCAGGTCAACGAGATATTCGCGCACGAAGCGCTGCTGTCTTGGGTTCAAGTCCCGCATTCGGCCTCTGGCTCTTTATCGGTGCCATTGAAAGCCGCCAGCCTTTTCTGCACCGTTGCTTCCCATTCTTCGATTGTATCCAGTTGTCTGGGCGCCCGGATCACAAATTGTCTGTCACGCTCGATGTTATTATCGACCGCTAACAGTCGTGGGTGCAGGTAGGGCGCCGCCGTTCGAGCCATAGCATCGCGTCTGGATGGCTCGACGGTTTCATCGCGCATGACGCGGATCATGTATTCCAGCGGCGTTTCACCGCCTTCGGCAATGGCCCGGCGCGTGTCCGACGTGAGCTTGTTGGGTGTGCCTTTCTGCCGTCCTCCCGTCTTAAAGCCCTGCGCCATCAGCAGCCCGTCTAGTTGGCTCTAGTTTAGATCGGTCGATCCCACATGGTGGGGATGACGGTATCTATATACCACATATAGATGAGGCATTCACAATCAAAGGCCGGTTCTGAATGTCTGCTTTCGGGGGCATAGCGGACATAAATCACGGCCCTGCCTAATGTCTGCTTCTGACCCAAAGCGGACATTACCCACAGTCAAATTTCGATCCAACAGGAACAGTGCAGCTAGACTTCCGCCTCAATTGCCAAACGAACGGGCGATCGCGTCCATCCCGACCCATCCCAAGACTATGTTGTCTTTATCGGCGCTTATCGGAAGTGAGGAGTATTTCACCATAACGACCCGTGTCTTCGGATTGATCCAGATGTGTTGACCGTTGACGCCGACAGCGAAGAAAGACCCGTGATCATCCTTCGTGACATACCACTGGTTCCGGTAAAACCCGTCGGGCCATGTTTTCGAATAGCTTGTCGGTTTCCAAGCTGAGTTCTTTCCATTAAAGCGAATGTCATCAACCCAGCCAGACTGCACAATTTGTTGGCCGTTGTAGTACCCGTCGTCCAGAACCATTTGTGAAAAGCGCGCCAGGTCGCGGAGAGTGATGACAAAACCACCATTTGCAACAGCCGAGCCTTTGTAATCGACACTTATCTGCGCGTCGTGTTCGGCACCAAGCTTGGACCAAATAGTCTCTTGCATGAACTCGATAAATCGCTGCTTTGAGGCGCGCTCAATCAACCATCCGAGCACGTCAGTGTTGATCGAAGCGTAATGGAACTTCTCGCCATGCGCGCGCTTGTCCTTTTTGATGGTCTGAGAGAAGGCATAAAGGCCTTCTTGCGCCAGCTTCGACTTTGGTCCACGCCAAGCGGTCGCTACCTCGTGCGAGACGACCTCGGCTTTGGGGTCGGCGTAATCCTCACTGAAGACGATCGAAGTCGTCATATCGAGAACCTCGCGCACTGTCGCCTCGGCGAAGCCCGGGCTGTTCTTCAGTTCGGGAATGTAGTCGACAACCTTGGCGGTGGGGTTCAGCCTGCCATCATTGACAAGGACGCCCGCCAACGTGCCGGTGACCGATTTCGATACCGACATGAGCAGATGCCGCGTCTGTGGGGTCATCCCGTTATAGTACTTCTCGAACACGACCCGGCCCTCGTGCAACACGATGAAGCCGTCGGCGTAGGTCGTCTCCAGCATCTTGTTGACGGTCATTTTCTTGCCGTCCGGAGCTTTGAAGATCAGCCCTGAAAGGTCTGTCGGTGCCCGTTCGAGAACCGACACCGGTCCGGATCCACGACTTATATTGGCGGTCGGGATGATTTCGCTGATGTGCTGAAACGCCCAGAGGTTGTCTGGACCTTTGTCCCACTTGGACATGTCGATTAGTCGCTTCGGTGGAGAGCCTTGCATAATGCCCATTTCGGCGGCGGTCTGTGGTCGGTCTTCGGCAATGGCAATGGAATTTGCCAAGGTGAGTAAAATCGCGACAACACCAAATCTCATCAGCGACATAGATCAATCTCCTTCGTTGCGGCCAACCTGAGGGACCATTGGCATTGACCAGCTCCTACCGCCAAGATTAGCCAACGCGCTGGCGAGATCAGATTATGCAGACAAGGGGGGGCGTATATGGGAAGTTCTACCCATGCTGGCCCCAATGTCCGCTTTTGGCTATTAGCGGACCCTATGTGCTGCCCATCACTACGTCCGCTTTCGGGGGCATAGCGGACGTCGAATTAGCCTCCGCTTGATGTCTGCTAATGACCCAAAGCGGACATCCATGGCGGTCGGCTGTACCGAGCAAGCAAGTGATTGGAGAAGAAATTGGCAGCCGCCTGTGGACTGCGGCTGCCGCGAAGTGGCTACGAAATCTGGCTACTCATTAAGGCCCTGATTTTTGTTAAGGTCACGTCTGCGCTTTCTTTGAAACTCTGCAGCTTCACGCTTCTGGCGCATCTCCTCATGCAGCTCCGAACAGCTTGAATAAGTCCGTATAAATTTTGTTTTTGGAATAGTCCGTCTCCACTCAGAGCCAGGCGGATAAGTCCCATTCCGCGCTGACTCAGACGGCGACGTCTTCGAAGCAGACTTCGATGGCTCGGTCTTAGTCGGCGATGGCACAGTCTCTCCGGCAGCTGCTATTCGTTTCTGTTTCATACGGGTGCCGGGGCGGGTTCGAATGGCCCTGCAATCGTCGCACGAGCAACATTTGGGGCCTGCTGAATACGTTGGTCCGAGACCCTCTCCACTTTCAGTCTTCTTGCCACCTTCATACATTTGCCTCATGGCGGTGCCAAATTCATACCCCACAGGTTTTCCACCGAAAATGTAAACAATGCCATCAACACCACCCTGGATCACGTAACAACAAAAATCAGCTATAAACGCGCCCGCATATCTTAAATCCGGAGAGTATTCCATGGCCAATCTAAGTCCTCGAGCGTTTGAAGACTCCGAAGATTTTGAAATTTCCTTAGGCTTGCAACGCAAGCAGACGGTGGGGTAGCAGGTCCCTTGCTCCTTGGTAGCGACCTTAGGGGCAGGCGTTGTAATCTCTGGCGGAGTGGGGTTCTTTTTCTTCTTATAGATTTTCTTCGGCTTCGGCTTTTTGTAGCTGACCTTACGCTTGGGCTTTTTGTAGCTGACCTTACGCCGCGTTTTTCGCTTGCTGGTCTTTGCTTTGCGACTGGACGCTTTCTGGTTTGAGAGAGCATGTTTGAGGACGGCGACACCGAGGCCGATGGCGATACCGGTGGCCATACCGCCACCCCCGCCGCCTCCGCGACTGACTCCGCTAGCATAACCGCCCGCATCGGCTGGGGTGGGTATGGCAGCAATGGAGGCAGCAAAAACTACGCCTGTAAGTGAAGCCACGATGAGTTTCTTGGTGCGCGTAAACATTTTGGTTTCCCCGGTTGGTCAGAAGGGCACCACGCCGTTCTTAACCATTCGTCGTTTGAGGAGACTAAAAGGTTCAATCGCCCGATCTTCGGATCGCCGCCGCTTTCGACTACAGTCAGACGGGTCTCATTCCATTGCTTGTGTTCTTAAATTTCAGCTGGAGCAGCACCCATGAAACATCCGAAAATCCTTAAATCGTTGATTATGGCGATATTGCTGACATCGGCCTGTATCGTTATCGCTGCAAGTGATGCGGCGGCGGACGATATCGACTGGCGCAAATATATGAAATCGGCTGCTGTGGTGTCGTCTATCGCCGCCGCGATCGCCTTGGTCGATAATTGCGGCAAGCCGTTGCAAATCGAGGAGACGAAGGACGACGGGAAAATTCGGTTGAGCTTTACCTGCAGTGGCAATGAAGATGAAGAGGGTACCGCCGTGATCGAATTTGACGATTTTGGCGATGGCGTCCTTGTGCCCAGCAAATTCGATCTGGCGGGCTGAGCTCCTCAATGACAGGTCCGCTTTTGGCTATTTGCGGACCTTAAGTGCCAGCCCCGAGCATGTCCGCTTTCGTGGGTAAAGCGGAAGTCGAAATGGCCTGCGCTGCATGTCTGCTAATGACCCAAAGCGGACCTCAGCGGTATTGCGCGGTGGTGGGCCACAAGGGTCTTATTGGCTTTTGCTAGGAGAGCGTTTTGAGGTTCCGCGGAAATAAGCTTCCTCATCCATTGTCAAAGACGCGCTCGTAATTTCGCCGTCGACTTTAGCGGTCGATGACAGCTCGACCCTATCAGCGTCAATGGTGCCTTCGAAGCGCCCTCCCACAACGACGTTCTCGCCCTTGAGTGTACCCTTGATCTTGGCGTCTTTTGACGTCTCGATCTTGCGTGCCGTTATATTGCCGTCAATAACGCCATCGACTTCGACGCCACCGAGTGATGTCACCTCGCCTATGATCTTCAGATCGCCTGCCAGCTTTGATTGAGACATGTCCGGCCCTCACTAATACGCCTGAGGCATGGTATCGCCCGCCGCTCGTGACGACCAGCGTTATGCATTTTTGCGTTTGCAGCTAAAGCGGACTCTTGGATGCATGTTTATCGAGGTCTGCTTCTGACCCAAAGCGGACATCGATCCCTGGAGATAAAATCCAGAACAGACTAACTTTGTGAGTGGTACAGAAACCGGGGCAATGCCACCCCGGCCAGGCGTGATTGCGGATTGCTAGCGAGGATTTGATGACGTCTCTCAAAATTAGTCCACCTGTCCTCTGGCTTTCCGGACTCGGACTGATTTCGGGGCTACTGAGCAGCATTGGATTCGAGGCGGCCGAACACGTCAAGGTGCTCGGCGTGCCGATCTATCCGGGCCCGCTGTTCGGCTTGGTGATAGCGTTCGGCGTCAACCGGTGGGGAAAGGCGAGCTCGTGGGCTGCGGTGCTGGCACTTGTGGTCACGGTCGCTGCGTGGATTGCGGCGATGCGTGGTTTTCAGGCCGTAACCGATGACGGGACGAGAAACATTTATCTCG